>Ga0181531_10000862_pt1 | contig 19745 bp, 10 predicted proteins | sample PEATcosm2014_Bin_38_FD_119743 | JGI IMG/M metagenome (GOLD analysis project Ga0181531, IMG submission 119743) | Peatland microbial communities from MTU Mesocosm Facility, Houghton, MI, USA - PEATcosm2014_Bin11_10_metaG | ecosystem: Environmental > Terrestrial > Soil > Wetlands > Peat | place... | reverse complement strand
AGAATCACTTTCGACATGTTCTGGTAGCCGATGTCGCCCATGCCTCCGTCGCCGCCGACGACCCAGACCTTGGGCAGCTCGACGATTTCCTGGTCGGTCATCAGCGCATCCGTGAAGTGGGTGTAGTGGTAATACGATTCATCGTTGATGGTGTTCTCGTCCTTGGTGAGGACGATGTCGGCGAGACGCTCGGGAAGGACGGAGCGGCGGGCGTGGTCGACGATGAAGCTCTCGCCCATGAGCCAGCCGACGGTGATGCCGTCCTGGAAGAGCGAGTTCATCCACGGGTAGGGGTGGGGGTTGTTGGGCGATGTGGAACCGTAGACCGTGTTGCAGCCGGTGTGCGCGGCCATGGCCATTACGCTCATTCCATTCGCGAGGCGGCCATCGATGGGCTGCAGGCTCTTGTGGTTGAAGGCTTCGGTGAGCAGGACCGCGACGATGGCTTCAATGAGTTCGGCATCGGTGATGGGGCCGTGCTCGGCTTCGTGCGCGGCGATGCGGGCCTTGGTGTCCTTTATGTCTTCGCCGCCGAGGCCGAGTACGAGATGCGCGATGGCCTGGCGGAGGAGAGCGTATTCACCTTCGTTGCGGGCCTTGAGAGCTTCGAGGCGGACGACGCCGTTCTTTTCGAGTTCGCCGGCCTTCTTGACGAAGCGATCGCTCTTGGCGTGGTAGACGGGGCGCATGTACGCCTCAGTGACTGCCGCGATGGAGCGAAGGACCGACTTTTCGCCGCAGCCGGCGCATGCGCCGTCGCCGGCTACGAGGGCGTCGTAGTTGGTGCGGACCATCAACATATTTCTAAGAGTCGCGGTCTTGGAATCGGCCGGGTTGGCCGAGTTGAAAAGGCCGAGGTACTTTTGCGAGGTGTCAGGCAGCAGGTTGAGGAAGCCCGTGCCGGTTTCGTGCTCCGCGTTGACTTCTTCTGTTTCCTGGACCATGCGGAGTGCCTGGTGATCGCCGCAGGCTGTGACGCAGGCGGCGCAGCCCTTGCAGAGATCCGATACGAAGATGCTGAAGACACCGCCTGAGCCCGGCGACTTGCGCTCTGGTGAGGAGAAGATGGCGTTGACCTTCTGATAAGCCATCGGCACCTTGGCGATGATGTCGAAGAACTGCTGCTTTGACTGCGCACTGAAACCGTCGACGGTGTCGACGACTTCGCGGAGGATGGTGGGCAGCGGGGTTCCGGTCTTCATTTCGGCGACCATACGCTGGCGGGTTTGCTTCTCGATTTCAGGAAGCGTGCGCAGCATCTTGGTGCGCTCGACGGGGTCGGCGATGTAATACGAGACTGCCGTCGTGAGCAGCGTGCTCAAGTCTTGCGAGGTGTTGGGCAGCGCGGTGTCAGGGCAGACGCTGATGCACTCCATGCATTGGGTGCAGTTTTCGGGAATGTAGAGTGGGGTTTCGCGACGGGCTACGTACTTGGAAGCTGTGTCGCCGGTGGCAGCGGCAATAACACCCATAGCGCTGAGCGGCGTGGCGGGCTGGTCGTAACCATACGACGAACGGAACTCGGCGTCGAAGGCGGCGATGGAGTCGATGGGCGGACGCGCGGCCTGGCCTGCCGGGAGGGGTGTGGTGCGGCAGCCGGTGCTGCAACCGCCGGCGGTGGCAAGTTCAAGGATGGGCAGCAGGGCCTGGCCGCGGAGGGTGGAGCGATCGGCCGCGGTGAGGACGCCGATCTTGATTTCCTTGACCTGGCTGAAGCCTTGCATCATGACTTCCATGTTGGAAGCGACGACGGCATCGCCGAGCTTGCCGAACTTTTTGACGTACTGCTTGTGGACGACGTCGCGGTACTGCTCCTGCGTGATGCCGAACTCTTCAAGGAGGCTGCTGACGGCGAAGAATCCGCCGAGGAAGGCGTTGCCCTGCATGCGGAGCTGGAGGTCGCCGCGGTCGGTGGCTTTCTTGGCGATGGCGAAGCCGGGGAGGGTGAAGACGCGGATGTTGTTATCGATGATTTGTTTGCGGGCCCATAGGGGCAGACGCTCCCAGGCCTGCTCGCCTTCCTCGTCTGACTCCCAGAGCAGCGAGCCGCCGGGCTGAATGCCGTCGAGGGGATTGCAATGGGTGAAGGCTTTGGGGTCGCAGCAGAGAACTACGGTGACGTGGCGCAGATCGCAGTTGACGCGGATGCGGTCTTTGGCTGCGACCATGAAGTAGCTGGTGGGCGAGCCCTTCTTCTCAGAACCATACTTAGGGTTGGCGCTGACGTGGATGACTTCCTTGGGATTGCCGAAGTCGTCGACCAAGCCGTCGCGCTCGAAGAGCAGGTCGTTGAGATCGCCGATGATTGCGCCGAGGTTTTTGCCGGTGGTGATGGCGCCCCATCCGCCGATGGAGTGGAAGCGGACGGCGACTGCGCCTTCGGGGAGCAGCGAGGGGGTTTCGTCGCCGATGACCGAGTAAGGGTGGTCGATGCCGAGGACCATGAAGGAGACGCCATCGGCCGCGGTCTTGCCGTCTTTGCGGGCGCGATTGGCGGTGGCGAACTCATAAGCACCGATAATGTGCTCGGGGCGGAAGTCGCGGGAACCTAGGCCGTAGGTACCGGCGAAGATGCGGGGCACTTCATTCAACGAGAGGGTGGGAAGGCCCTCTTGCGCAGGGCGACCCTCAGTCTGGATGGCCTTTGAAATCGCGGTGCGGATGTCTTTGCCGAGGGGGTTGTCGGGCGAGAGGGCTTCGTCGGTGCGCTCCAGGATGATGACGTTCTTCTTGCCCTTGAGGGCCTCAACCACGGCGGCTTCGGGGAAGGGGCGAATCACATTGATATGGATGGAACCGACGGTGATGCCGCGGGTTTCGCGGAGGTAGTCGACGGCGGCTTCGATGTTTTCGGCAGCCGAGCCGAGGGAAACAAAGACGGTGTCGGTGTCGTCCGTTTTGTACTTCGTGATTAGGCCATAGTGGCGGCCGGTGAGGTCGCCGAAGTCCTTATATGCGTCTTCGAGGAATTGCAGAATCGGCTCGGCAAAGTTGTTGCGGCGCGCGACGATGCCCTGCATGTAGTGTTCCTGGTTCTGAACGGGGCCGAGAAGGATGGGGTTGGCGAGATCCATCATCTTGGGGACGCGGCGGCGGGTGGGTCCAAAGAGAACGCGCTGGGCTTCCGTGGGGCAGTCGATGATGTCTTCGGGCGAGCCTAGGTATTCGCGGATCAGGTCCGACTCATGCTTATAGAAAGTGCGCTCGAGGTGAGTGGTGAGGAAGCCGTCCATGATGTTCATGCCGGGAGTGAGCGAGAGCTCGGTGACGCGGCGAAGGATAAGGGCCTGGTCGGCGGCCTGCTGGGCGTCCTTACCCATAATCATGATCCAGCCAGTGTCGAGCGCGCCGTAAATGTCGTCGTGCCCGCAGTGTACATTCAGCGCGTGTTTTGTGAGCGCGCGCGCGCCGACTTCGAGGACCATGGTGCTACCTTTGCCAGGCGCGTGGTAATACTGCTCAACGCCGTAGACCACACCCTGACCGGAAGTGAAATTGACCACTCGCTTACCGCAGACGGAGTGGGCAATGGCGCCGCCCTGGGCTGCGTGTTCGCCTTCTGTTTCTATAGCGATAGTATTGTGGCCGAAGACGTTCAGGTGGCCCTCAGCGTAGGCCTGCTGGAAGAGCTCGCCGCCCTCAGTGGAAGGCGTGATGGGATAAAAAACGCCGGCGTCGGCGATGCGCGTCTCTGTGTGGTAGGAGACCAGCTGATTTCCATTGGCGGTGATGCGAATTCCCGGATAGCGAGCAGCAGCTTTCATATAACCCTCTCAGTGAGCCTGTTTCCTGTGACGAACTCCAAATTTGCTGACGTGCGGTGGAGAACCATTCTACTTCCGGCTTGCATGCGTCGCAAAGGCCGCAACCAGCGCTGGCTTGCCGGGACCTCAAGTGTACGAATCTCCAACGCCCTTGCCGTGGAGGCGTGCTGGTTTGCCCGATGCGCTGTGTTTTAGAGCGCGATGGACGACGTTCAACGGGGCGCAGCGTTCATTCCATTGGCTATCGAGGCGCTTCGTTGAGCGGCCCGGACCCAATGCCCCTACCAATCAAGTAGCCGAGTGAACTGGGCGGGCCCCAAGGGGAGGGATTCCGCGCAAAACGGCCTATGCACCAGTATGCACCTTGTCATGGGAGACGGTGTCCCAAAGGATGGGATTGTGCCATAGGGTAAGATTGAATCCCTGAAACTGGAAGAATCCCGAGGCCTATGAGCGCGGCAATTGAGTTTCGGAATGTGTCGTTTGAGGTTGCGCAGGGACGGATGCTGCTGCGCGAGATTTCGCTGGCCGTCGAAGAAGGGACGACGACGGCGATTCTGGGGCGCAGCGGTTCCGGGAAAACGACGCTCCTTCGCACAGTCAATCGCATGGTTGAGCCGACCGGCGGGGATGTACTGGTTTTCGGGAAAAGTGTGCGTGAGGCGGACGTGATCGCGCTGCGGCGGTCAATGGGGTATGTGATTCAGGAGACTGGGCTGTTTCCGCACTTCAATATAGAGCGCAACGTGGGAGTGGTGCTTGAGGCTGAGGGACGATCGCGCGAAGAACGCAGGCGTAGGAGCCACGAACAGCTGGAGACTGTGGGATTGAATCCTGAAGGGTTTGTGGGGCGCTATCCGCATCAGCTTTCAGGCGGGCAGCGGCAGCGCGTGGGATTGGCGCGGGCCCTGGCCGCAGAGCCGGGGATTCTGCTGATGGATGAGCCCTTTGGAGCGCTGGATCCGCTGACACGGGCCGAGATGCAGGACATGCTGCGCGGGCTGATGAGCCGGCTGAAGAAGACGGTCCTGTTGGTGACGCACGATTTGGACGAGGCACTGTATCTGGCACAGCGAATTGTGCTGCTGAGCGGGGGACGGGTGATTGCAAATTGCGCGCCGAAGGAGTTTCTGGAGTCGGATGATGCGGAAGTCGAGGCATATGTGCGGGCTTTCCGGCGTGGCGGACAGGACGGCGGCCGAGAGAGCGCGGGGTTGGAGGATCGGGAATGAACTCCGGATTCTTAAGGCAATATTGGAGCGAGATTGCGGCGCTGACTCTGGAGCACCTGTGGCTGACAGGAGCGGCAATGCTGCTGGCTACGGCGATTGCGGTCCCGTGCGGAATTTGGCTGACGCGGTCTACGAAATGGGCACGGTGGGTAATCGGCGCCGCCAACATTCTGCAGACCATTCCCTCCCTGGCGTTGTTCGGGTTTCTGCTGCCTGTACCGTGGCTGGGCGACCGCGCGGCGCGGATTGCGATTGTGGCGCTGACGGCTTATGCGCTGCTGCCGATTTTGCGGAATACGTATGCCGGGATTCGCGGGATCGATCCGGCGGTGATTGAGGTGGCGCGGGCGATGGGGCTAACGGATGCGCAGATGCTGCTCAAGGTGGAGCTGCCGCTGGCGGCAAGCTTCATACTCGCGGGTTTGAGGACGGCTTCGGTTGCATGCGTGGGGATTGCGACGATTGCGGCGGCAGTTGGTGCGGGCGGGCTGGGCGAGCTGATCTTTCGCGGCGTGGCTTCCGTGGATAACCGGCTGGTGCTGGCGGGGGCAATTCCGGCGGCGTTGCTGGCGCTGGCGGCGGATGGGGCGCTGGGGTTGTTGGAACGGCGCTTCAGGATTCCAGCGAAGTGACGGGAACGAAGATGTTCAAAAGCAAATTGGCCGCCCTGGCAACGGCGGCATGTGCGGCTTGTTTCCTGATGGCGGGGTGTGCACCGCCGCGGGCGGATCATCCTGTAATCGGAGCGAAGAACTTTACTGAGCAGGTGGTGCTGGGGGAGCTTCTTGCGCAGGAGATTGAGGCTAAGTCGAATCTCAAAGTGGAGCGGCGGTTCTATCTTGCGGGCAGCTACATCTGCCAGCAGGCGCTGGTGGCGGGGCGGATCGATGCGTATGTGGAGTACACGGGGACGGCGCTGACGGCGGTGCTGAAGCAGCCTGTGGATCGCGATCCGGAACGGGTTCTGGAGACGGTGCGGAGGCTTTATGCCTCGAAGTACAGCATTGTGGCCGCGCAGCCGTTGGGTTTTGAGAACACCTTTGCCATGGTGATTCGCGGGGACGATGCGCGCAGACTGCATTTGACCACGCTGAGCGAGGCGGCCAGATATACGCCGGAATGGCGTCTCGGGGTGGGGTATGAATTTGAGCAGAGGCCGGATGGGTTGCCGGGACTGAGCGGGGCGTATGGGATGAAGTTTGCCGGGTCGCCGAGGACGATGGACCTTGGGCTTCTGTATCGCGCGCTCGAGGCGCGCCAGGTGGACATGATTGCGGCCAACTCGACCGATGGGCCGATTGAGGCGCTGGGGCTGGTGGCGCTTGAAGATGACCAGCACTACTTTCCGCCCTACCAGGCGGTGCCGCTTGTGCGCGCAGAGGCGCTGAAGCGCTGGCCGCAGATACAGAGTGCGCTGGACGCGCTGGCGGGGAAGATTACGGCCGAGGATATGCGGGCGATGAATGAGGCAATCGACGGAGAGCATCGCGACCCGGCGGAAGTGGTGCGAGCGTTTCGGGTGAGGAAGGGCTTGTGAGTACTTTGATTGGGGTGCTCGGCTTCACTTGGGACATGTCAGGATTAAAGCAGCAGCAAATCTATGGCGACTCGATCTTTTAAAGTCGGCGGGAGTTTTGCTTGCAGAGCGAAGCCGGACCAGTTGTCCACGGCAGCACGGACATCGGACAAAGCAACTTCGGGCTTTCTTACCCCGAAGCGATCGGCAACGGAAAGCAGATCCTCACGTGTAATGTCTTTGAACTTCTGGCTGACACTGGTGAGATGCTGATAAGTCCACTTTCCTTTGGGGTTATAAGCGTGAGTTACATCGTAGGCTGGAGTGAGAATCCAGGGATCGTTCTGCCTGAGCATGAAAGCGAAGTTCTTTGTGTGATCGTCGCAATTCCGGGCCATGACATTGAAGGCCATGCGGCGAAACGCCTGACCATTGGCCTCATCGTCGAGTCCCAGTTTGGCAAGAGTCATAAATAGCTGCGCGTAATCATGGGTCCCACGCTGGCGGAAATCGAGATGGTTCATTGCGCACAACGTTTGCACATGGTTCTTGATCGCTTTGCCGCCAGCGAGTTCCCGATCGAAGCGTTTGGTCATGAAGTGAGCCCTTCCGTTCTCCTCGAGAAGGCGGCAGGGCGCCATGTCGATTCCTGCGGCTTTTGCCATCAGGTGATAGGCGTATTCGATACGGCCGTAGCCCTCACTTGTTCCCAGTTCTCTGTCCTTTCCGATTCCATCAAATTTCAAAAGCCAATGTTCGAAACCGGGAGCCGTATCAAATTGCCCGCTGCGCACCTCATCTGTTTTGGAGTTCCAGGCGATTACAGCCTTCGCACGCGCTCCTCCCGCAGATGTGCCGACTTTGATGATGTTGGCGAGTGCAGCTTTCGCTTCGCGGTCGACGGCGAATGTGCCTTGTACGAGCTTTCTGGCCTCTTCTACAAGCTCGCTCATTTCGATTGAAGCGGAACTCTCATTGTGGGAACCGCGCGCGGGCCGGAACTCTAACGCTCCCATGCCCCTCTTCGCCATGTATGCAAGACGGTCAAGCACCGTGATGGCGCTTTTCTCAACACCTCTTTGAGCCATCCATGCGTCAATGAGTGCATTGCCGAAATCATCCGGGAGTGCATCGGCAAGGAGAGCCGGCAGACGAAAGTAAGTCGCTTCCGGAAGAGTAGGAAAGACGAAGGTGGAACGGGTGTTTGAGAGCGGCATGTGGAGCGGCGCCAATTCCTGTCCGGCACGTCTCCAGGCTGGATCGTATTCGAAGACGTAGTAGTTAATCGATGGGTCCAGCGTAACCGCACCGACGAGACGTCCCCAGGCGCGAACTTCAATTACATTCACATCCTTCATACTTCCCCTCATTTTTCATTGCGCACTTGTGGCGCGCCCGGCTCGCTCGGGGCCTTGGGAGAGCTAGGCCGCCGCACCCGTCGCCGCATTTTCGAATGCCGTAATTGGGCCAATGGGCTAATAGATGGCCTGGGAGCAATGAGTTGCAGGCCTTCGAGAGAATCGAGAGCTTTCAGAACCCGGAGCAATGATTCAACTGTCGAACCTCTGCCCGCCTCCAGATTTCGAAGCGCCTTCTCTGAAAGCCCTGCTTTTTCGGCGGTTGTTATCTGACCGAGGTTCTTTGAAATGCGAAGCTGCTGCAGCTGCTCTCCAAGTAGAACCTGCAATTCGGGAAGCGACTTGAATGACAGATCTTCCATATAGGCATATTTATACCGTTTATTTGATCTTATGTAAATAAACGGCACTATTAAGCCTATTAGACGTAAATGACAACTCTTGAATAAGTGCGCTCAGAACAGAAACTGAAGCGTCTTTTATCGGCATAAAACTGCCGTTTAATCGGATTTATCAATGTAAAAGGCAATTGTTTACCGGATATATTATCGGTTATCTCCCTTGCAAATGGGGGATAACGACAATGAAATCGCTTCAGCTTCCGGTGTGCTGCAGTTCCATTTGCATCTCTGATGAGACCGAACCAGCGGTGGTTCCGGGCTCCCGAAGCGGGTGCACCTCCACGCGGTTACGGCCAAGCTGTTTGGCGCGATAGAGAGCCTCGTCGGCGTGATCGATCAGCACTTCGAGGGTGAGATCGCGCGCTGCCTGCAGCGAGGCGATGCCGATGCTGAGGGTGGTCGTGCCGCTTCCGGTTTTGAAATAGTGCGAACTGAACAGGATGCGGAGTTCCTCGGCCAGGGCGAACGCCTTCTGCGGAGTGGTGTCCGGCAGCAGCAGGGCAAACTCGTCTCCACCCAGACGGGCGCAGTGGCTGCCTTCGACGCCGGCCGCAAAACTCTCCAGGTCTCTCGCCATAGCTATGAGTACCTGGTCGCCGTGCGAATGGCCGTGAAGATCGTTGGCCTGCTTGAAGCAATCGATATCGGCTACCAGCATCGTAAGTCTGTCGCTGCCGGATTGGGCCTGGAGGCGGCTGTAAACCTGGGCGAGGGAGCGTCGATTGCCGATGCCGGTCAAGTGATCCCGGGTGGCCAGGCCCTCAAGTTGCTCGTTGCGGGTCTGCAAAAGAGCCCTATCCTTCATGACCTGTGCCTGCAACAGGCCAGTGCGCACCACGTAGGACACTAGAGAAATCGAAATGGCTACAGCACCCAGCGAGACTGAGATTTGCAGCAGAAAGAGGCCAAGCATCAGGTTGACCAGCGCCAGGAAGGAGGGCATCAGGCTGCGGACAATAAGACTGGGAGCGATAGGGAGACTGGAAGCAATCGGCCCAGTGTTAGCCGCCTTGCTGTTTACGGAAGGACTCGTCCAGAGCATGTACACTGCGAAGCCTGTGAGCAGGGCCATCCCCGGCACATCCCAGAGGCTGCAGTAGTAGTGGTGAGTCCAGACGAACGAAACCTGGTCTGACAGGAAGTAGCTGATAAAGCGGAAGCCTAAGAAGCACGAGACCGTGCGCAGGAAGTAAAGCTCGGCGCGCGATGCCGCTCCCATGCAGGCAACTACCGGGACCAGAAACAGGAAGAGCGCCACGAACTGAGCGACAAGCAGATGGTTGGCGGTGAAATGATCGCGGGTGACAGGCGAGTAGACAAGGACGAAGCGTATCAGGAAGAACAGCAAGGCCTGCAGCGTATCCACAAAAACGACGGAGCGGGCGACACCGGCAAAGAAAAGCACAGCGGCCAGCAGGAGGAGAGCCTCGCCGGCATTGAAACAGGCGGTTTGAAATACCCTTTGGGGCGGTGTTTTAAAGATGAATTCGGTAAAGGAAGGCACATAGGCGATGGAATCGACTAACGCGGCGGCGGAGATCAGCGTCCAGCGGATGCGCAGATGACCTGTGGCAAAACGTGCCCGGGTCCAAACGGATGCGGCACAGGCGAATAAGGCCAGCGCGAGACTGAGATAGCCGATGCCGCCGGCTGCCGTCGAGTTTGCCGGCGCCATGGCCGCAAATGTGCAGCAAACGAGCACAGCCGCGGCCATGATGAGAGTGAGGATGATTGGCCTGGGTGGCCGCTGTGTTTCACGCCCCTCGGAGCCGAGGATAGCCGGCCTGATGGGTGCGGGTTGTTGGTCCGATCCAAAAGAAGCTTTCATAGGCCGGTTCCAGGCAAGCGCGGTTCAAAACAGACCGAGAGGCTCGGCAAAACCGAACCCTATGGGGAAGAGAGCGATGAATAAATAGTAACCCTACTTCAATTCATCAATGAGCGAAAATAGCACGAAGGGAGTATGGCGGCCCGGCGGAGTGATTGCGCGAGTATCCCGGAGGTGGAATCAGTGCGATTCCACCCGCCAGCGGTTACCAGTCCACCCTTAATTACGACAGTTGGAGCAAAGTCCCGTTATTTCTGGCTCCCGTTGAATGGTTGGCGCACCGCAATCCGCACTACAGCGGCCCATTCGGAGTCTGGATGTGCAGGTTGTATAGTTGGGGCGGCTGTTGTGGATGCGCCTTGGAAGACATTTGCGGCGCGGGAGGGTGTGTTGGAGAACGAAAAAGAGCGGAAGCTCCGGTCGCAGGCATGGTTTGGCGGGGACGATAAGGACGGGTTCATTCACCGGAGCTGGATGCGGAACCAGGGGTTTCCTGGGGATGTGTTTGACGGGCGGCCGGTGATTGGGATCTGCAATACGTGGAGCGAACTGACACCGTGCAATGCGCACTTTCGCGAGCTGGCGCAGCGGATCAAGAACGGCGTGTGGGAGGCGGGCGGGTTTCCGCTGGAGTTTCCTGTGACGTCGCTGGGCGAGACGAATATGCGGCCGACCGCGGCGATGTTTCGCAACCTGGTGAGCATGGATGTGGAGGAGTCGATCCGCGCCAACCCGATTGACGCCGTGGTGCTGATGTGCGGGTGCGACAAGACGACGCCGAGCCTGGTGATGGGCGCGGCGAGCTGCGATGTGCCCACGATTGTGCTGAGCGGCGGGCCGATGCTGAACGGGCGGTGTCGCGGCGAGGCGATCGGGTCAGGGACGGTGGTGTGGCAGTTCAGCGAGGCGGTGAAGGCCGGCACCATGACGCAGCAGGAATTCATGGACGCCGAGAGCTGCATGAGCCGGAGCGCCGGGCACTGCATGACGATGGGGACGGCCTCGACGATGGCTTGCATGGTGGAGTCGCTGGGGCTTTCATTGCCGGGGAATGCGGCGATTCCGGCAGTGGACTCGCGGCGCAAGGTGATTGCACACGAGACGGGGCGCCGGATTGTGGCCATGGTGCACGAGGATTTGCGGATTTCCAAGATCCTGACGCGCGAAGCGTTTCAGAATGCAATTCGCGCTAATGCGGCTGTTGGCGGATCGACGAATGCGGTGATTCATTTGATCGCGTTCGCCGGGAGAGTGGGCGTGCCACTGACGCTGGATGATTGGGACAAATACGGCCGTGATGTGCGGACGATCCTGGACATTCAGCCTTCGGGACGGTTCCTGATGGAGGAGTTTTATTATGCGGGTGGGTTGCCAGCGGTGCTAAGCAAGCTGGCCGAGCACGGGCAACTGGACAAGGATGCTTTGACGGTGAACGGGCGGACGATGGGTGAGAACGTGAAGGACGCGCCGGTTTGGGGGTCGGAGGTGATTCGCGCGTACGACAACCCATTGGTGGAGAGTGGCGGGATTGCGGTTCTGAAGGGGAACCTGTGTCCGGATGGCGCGGTGCTGAAGCCGTCTGCCGCGTCGCCGCAGTTGATGAAGCACCGAGGACGGGCGGTGGTGTTCGAGAGTATTGAGGAATACAAGGCGCGGATTGAAGACCCGGAACTGGCGATTGATGAGTCGAGCGTGATGGTGCTGAAGAATTGCGGACCGAAGGGCTATCCGGGGATGGCGGAGGTGGGCAACATGGGGCTGCCGCCAAAGCTGCTGGCGCGCGGAATTACGGACATGGTGCGGATCAGCGATGCGCGAATGAGCGGGACTGCCTATGGAACCGTTGTGTTGCATGTGTGTCCTGAGGCGGCCGTTGGGGGCCCGTTGGCGCTGGTGCGCGAGGGCGACTGGATTGAGCTGGACGTCCCAGCGCGGCGGCTGCATCTGGATGTGGAGGATGCGGAGTTGGCGCGGAGGCGCGCGGAGTGGGTTGCACCGGAGCCAGCTTTCAAAAGCGGGTACCAGGCGCTTTATGTGGAGCATGTGACGCAGGCGGACAAGGGTATGGATTTTGATTTTCTGCTGGGGTGCAGGGGGCATGGGGTGCCGAGGGAGTCGCACTAGGAGCATCGAAAATGCAAAATGGTGGTGCGCGGCTGGCGGTGCGGAGTGCGCTGGGAATGATGCAAACCCTGGTTGCGATGGGGGCGGTGTTGTTTCTGTCTGCGTGGTCGCTGCGGTATTGGCAGGCGTGGGTGTTTCTGGGGGTGTTTGGGGCAGCTGTTGCGCCGATTACGTTTTACCTGCTTCAACACGATCCCGCGCTACTGCGGCGGCGGCTGAAAGCAGGCCCCGCAGGCGAAAAGGAAAAGGCGCAGAAGATCATTCAGGCATTCGCGAGCGTTGTCTTTCTTGGATTTTTTGTTGTCGCCGGCTTCGACCATCGGCTCAGTTGGTCGCGCATCTCGGTGCCACTGGTTCTTGGCGGCGATACGATTGTCGTGCTTGGATTACTGTTGGTTTTCTTTGTATTCAAGGAGAACAGTTTCACGTCGGCCACGATTGAAGTAACCGAGGCACAAAGGGTGGTCACAACCGGCCCCTATCGGGTTCTGCGCCACCCAATGTATTCCGGAGCGCTGCTGATGCTGATTGGTGTCCCACTTGCGCTTGGATCAATGTGGGCAATGCTCTTTGTTATACCGATGATTGCAGTCCTCGTCTTCCGATTGCGCGATGAGGAACGGTTTCTGTCAGTCCATCTGCCGGGTTATCCGGAATACTGCGAGCGCGCGCATTTCCGGCTGATTCCATGGATCTACTGAAGACCGAGAGCCGCTATACTTGGACCGGCTTCAGGAATTAGATTTCAAACCAAAACTATGCCCGACATAAACCCGCAGGCTCATTCAAAATTCGCCAATTATCCAAGTCTGCGGGGGCGGGCCGTGCTGGTCACGGGTGGGGCGACGGGGATTGGTGAGTCAATTGTGGCGCACTTTGCGCGGCAAGGAGCGCGGGTTGCGTTCTTCGATATTCAGGATGAGGCGGGGCGGAATCTGGTGGACTCGCTTGGAGCGGAAGGATGCCCGCCGCCACTTTATGTTCATTGTGACTTGATGGATATTCCGGCACTGCGGCGGGCCGTGGATGAGGCTCTTGCGACGTTGGGCACTGTGGATGTACTGGTGAACAACGCGGCCAACGACCAGCGGCACACCATTGACGAAGTGACGCCGGAATACTGGGAGCGGTCGATGAGCATCAATCTCCGCCCGCAGTTTTTCGTGATCCAGTCGGTGCTGCCGGCGATGCGGCAAGTCGGGCGTGGATCGATCATTAATATGAGCTCGATCTCATGGATGATTCCGTCGACCGGGTTGCCGCTCTACACGACAGCGAAGGCGGCGATTGTGGGAATGACGCGGACGATGGCGCATGAACTGGGTGCGGACAATATTCGCGTGAACGCGGTGCTGCCGGGCGCGATTGCCACGGAGAAGCAGAGACGGCTTGTGTACACGCCGGAGTACAAGGCGGAGATTCTGGCCAGCCAGGCGCTGAAGCGGGAGATTGAGCCCGAGGATGTGGCGCGGCTGGTGTTGTTTCTGGCGGCGGACGATTCGAGCGCGATTACCAACCAGAGTTACGTTATTGATGGTGGATGGGTGTGATGGGAGTTATAACTTTGCAGTTGTAAGTGAAGAGGCGAATGAGTGATTAAGTTAACAGTACCCAGTGAACGGCTCACGGGGGTTAAATGCTGAAGGCTCGATGGGCGTGGATCGTGGTTGCCGGTGTGGGAATGGTGTGCTCGAGTTCCTGGCTAAGCGCACAGAAGGCGGCAGAATCGACTGTTCCGTTTGCATCGCGCATGACAGAGAAGCAGGCTGACCCGGAGACGCGTTCGGCGGATTACCAGCGCGTTCAGGAGCGGGTGGCGCAGGGATGGAATACGTGGGATGTCCATAGCGTAACCACGCAGGTGCTGCTGCCTGAGGGGTTAGCGATCCATGTGGGGATGAAGCATAACAGCACCTTGAACGGGGATGATTTTCTTGGGGATGTGTTGATTGGCCGGCAATCGGCGGGGGCTGAGGTGGTGACTCCGGGGCCGCACGCTTGGGATGGGAGTTATACCGAACTTACAGTCGAGTGGAAGGGGCATAAGTGGCGGGTGGAGAGCGCGCATGACGGCGCGGACCTGGTGATCCTGGTGACGCCGCTGGATTCGAAGGGTGCATCGGCTCTGCCGCCGACAGTGGTATTCAGCGTGGGAGCGTTGTGGAATCGGCAAACGGGGCCGGCTGGATTCGGCGGATACGGAATTATCGCGAGTGCGGGAGTCGATTCAACTCTGGAGGTGGACTGCACTTGCGAGGGAAAGACACAATCTGTCCTGGTGAACGCTCCAGTTGGCTCTCCATACTTTGCCGCGGCATTGACGGGTCCAATTGGAGTGAGCATGCAATGGCTAGGCATGGCGGGTGAGGCGAAGCCGCGGTCGGTCGGTCAGATCCAGTCCGTAATTGACAGCCAGCGGAAGGCGTATGAGGAGTCGATCAAAGCAGCGGGGAAGAACGGCCCGATTGTGGATGCGATCGAAACCACCCTCGGCTGGGACACTATCTATGAGCCGGACAAGCAACGGGTGATTTCGCCGGTGAGCCGTGTTTGGAGCGTGGGCTGGGGCGGTTATGTGTTGTTCGACTGGGACACGCTTTTTGCGGCGACTATGGCCAGCATCGGAGACAAGGACCTGGCTTATGCTAATGCGCTCGAGATTCTGCGCGAGGAGACGCCGCAGGGGTTTGTGCCGAACTATGCGCGGGCAGGCGGATGGAAAAGCTCCGACCGCAGCGAGCCGCCGGTGGGCGCGATCACGGTGCTGGGACTCTATGAGAAGTTTAATGACCGCTGGTTCCTTGAAGACGCGTACACACCGCTGCTGAAGTGGAATCGGTGGTGGGCTGCGCACAGGGACTTACAGGGATATCTCACGTGGGGCAGCGATCCCGATAACTCGCCGCGCAATCTCGACGATGGCTCGGTCGGGACATGGCAGGGAGCAATTTTTGAGTCGGGGCTGGATAACAGTCCGATGTATGACGGCACTTACTATAACCCGCAGACCCATCTGCTGGAGTACGCGGATGTGGGCCTGATGAGCATGTACATTGCGGACTGCGATGCGCTGGCGGAGATAGCGATGGAGTTGGGGAAGGCGGATGAAGCGCGGGAGTTGAGGGAGCGCGGGGAGAAGTATCGCGCGAAGCTGGAGACTATGTGGGACGAGAAGTCGGGGATGTTTCTGAATCGCGATCTGCATTCGGCCACGACGATTACGAGGCTTTCTCCGACGAATTTCTATCCGCTGCTGGCGAAGGCGGCCACGCCGGTGCAGGCCAGGAGGATGATTGACAAGCACCTGGCGAATCCGGAAGAGTTTTGGGGTGAGTGGGTGATGCCGTCGATAGCGCGCAACGATGCGGCGTTCAAGGACCAAAATTACTGGCGTGGCCGGATATGGGGGCCGATGAATTATCTGGTGTATCTGGGTCTTGCGAATTATGGCCACGCAGACCGGGATGTGGCGGCAGTGCGGGAGGGATTTGCTGGGGACTCGTACAACTTGTTTCTGAAGGAGTGGACGGAAAAGGGCCACGTGCATGAAAACTACAACGCCATAACCGGCACGGGCGACGATGTTACTTCGAGCGACCGGTTTTACCATTGGGGCGCGCTGCTGGGCTATGTGCAGTTCCTTGAGCAGAGCGGGGCGGGCGTCCATTAAAGCGGCGCGTCCGCATTTGAGCCGCGCGCTCGGATCGATGAGCGCATGACGAATGCAAGCTCGGGACCCGATGACTTAACATGCTCACGACGATTGTTCCGAAATAATCGAGGAGTTAAAGATGCGTTTTCGCCTGACTGCACTTTTGGTTTTGGTCGCCGCGTTTGTTCTTGCCCATTCGAATTCAATGCGGGCACAAACCGCAGTCGAGGCCGCGAAACTTGCGGCAGAGGCTGCGAAGACAGTGAGCAACCTGCCGCCGGAGTCGCGCGCGGTGGTGGAGCGGCTCTCAAACCTGCGCGTGCTGCCGGATGGAGTGTGGAAGATGCACTCCGGCGATTTGGCGCATGGGGAAGCAGTGAATGTGGACGAAGCCGGGTGGCAGACGATCGAGGCGAAGACGAAAGCGCCGAATGACGCTGTGTGGTTCCGGCAGACGTACGAGGTTCCGGCGACGCTTTATGGATATGACCTGACGGGATCGCGCATCTGGTTCCAGTTCCACGCGGAAGCCAACGGGCCGATGCCGGAGATTCTCTATTTCAACGGGCGGCGCGTGGCCATGGGCGACGATCTGGAGCCGGTGGTGCTGTTCGATCAAGCCAAGCCGGGCGACAAGGTGACAGTGGCCGTGAAGCTGCTGCACACGGTGGATACGAAGAACTTCAGGGGCGCTTCGCTGGATATTGAGTTTCAGGAGGGCCGGCCCAACCCTGAAGACCTGCGCGAAGAGTTCATGTCGGCGGCTCTTCTGGTGCCTTCGCTGGCTCCGGGAGACGCGAACAAGGTGGACACTCTGAGATCTGCGATCGAGACGGTGGATTTGAAGGCGCTGGATGCGGCTGACCAGGCGAAGTTCGATGCGAGTTTGAAAGCGTCTCTCGAAAAGCTGGAAGCGCTGGAGCCGCTGCTCCAAAAGGCCACTTTTCATCTGACGGGCAACTCGCACATTGATGCGGCGTGGCTGTGGCCATCGACAGAAACTGTGGACGTGGTGAAGCGGACATTCGGGACCGCGCTGCAATTGATGTATGAGTATCCGCAATACACCTACACGCAGAGTGCGGCGCAGTATAACGAGTGGCTGGCGCAGAAGTATCCAGACTTGAATGCGGCAATTGCCCAGCGCATCAAGGAACGCCGCTGGGAAGTGGTCGGCGGGATGTGGGTTGAGCCGGACCTGAACATGCCGGACGGCGAGAGCCTGGTGCGGCAGCTGCTGGTGGGCAAGCGGTGGTACAAGCAGGCTTATGGCGTGGACGTAAGGATCGGATGGAATCCGGATAGCTTTGGTTATACATGGCAGTTGCCGCAGATTTATAAGAAGAGCGGCGTGGACTATTTTGTCACCCAGAAGATGACGTGGAACGATACGAATCAACTGCCGTTCAAGCTGTTCTGGTGGGAGTCTCCGGATGGGTCGAAGGTGCTGGCGTATTTCCCGCATGACTATGCGAACGACAATCTGAACCCAGTGCGGCTGAGTCACGATTTGGTGACGGCTCGGCAGCGTGCTACGGGCATGACGGACATGATGGACCTTTACGGGATTGGCGATCATGGCGGCGGGCCTACGCGGGCGATCTTGGACCAAGGGGTTCACTGGTCGATGCCTTCGATTCCTCCCAAGGTGATGGCGAACATGCAATTTGGTACCGCGCAGACGTGGTTCTCGACGGTGGAAGTGCAGATTGCGCCGGAGAGCCCGGAGTGGAATTACCAGTCGATTGCGAAGGGGTATACGGCGCCGCCGGCTGCGGCGGTTGCGGGCGAGATGTCGATTCCGACTTGGAAGAGTGAGCTTTATTTTGAGTATCACCGCGGGGTGATGACTACGCAGGCGAACCACAAGCGGAATATGAGGGATGCGGAAGAGCAGGTGCTGAACGCGGAGAAGTGGTCTTCACTTGCTTGGTTGGATGGACGGGCGTATCCGGGGAATGAGTTGACGGAGGATTGGAAGAAGGTGCTGTTCAACCAGCTCCACGATCTGGCTGCGGGATCGGGGATTGGGGTGATCTATAAGGATGCGCAGAAGGATTATGACGTGGTGCGGTGGTCGACGAATGAGATTGGGGCTGGGGCGCTAGAAACGGTGGCGGAACGGATTGATACGCAGACCAAGGCTGGCAAGACCATACCGATCATTGTCTACAACCCTCTGGGGTGGGAGCGTTCGGGGAAAGTCACGATCCGAGTACAGTTGCCGGACAATCCCGGAGGTATCGCGATCCGGGAGATCTCAAACCCCGACTCAACCAATCAACTTCAAGTTCTGTCCAGACACCCAGGGAACGTTGACGAAATATCTTTTGAAGCTGGGAATATCCCACCCCTTGGCTACAAGGTCTATCAACTCTTCGTCAACGCATCCATCCCTCAAGTTGATGGGCCTCCGGACGATGCGAGCGTAAGCACAGCAACCATCCAGAACGATTTACTTCGTGTTGTCGTCGATAGGTCCACTGGGTGCATCACAAGCCTGTTCAACAAGAAGTCAAAATTCGAGTCGCTTGCCACTGGTGGATGCGGAAACCAACTTCAAGCCTTCAAGGACACACCCAAGGACTATGATGCATGGAACATTGATCCCGGGACGCTTGACCAGCCGCCAGCATTGATAACTAAGGTCGACAGCATTGAGCTGTTGAACACTTGGGGTCCGGACCCGGCCATCCGAATCACGCGTAACTGGCAGAACTCCAAATTCGTGCAGACGATTAGCCTTCCCGAGGGTTCGGATCAAGTTGACATCGAAAACGACATTGATTGGCATGAATCGCATGTGTTGCTGAAGGCGGCGTTTCCGCTGGCGGCTTCGGGGCCGTTTGCTACTTATGAGATTCCTTATGGAACCATTGAGCGGCCGACTACGCGGAACAATTCTTGGGAAAAAGCGCAGTTTGAGGTACCGGCGATGCGGTGGGCTGATTTGGGTGACGGCAAGCATGGGCTGTCTGTCATCAACAACTCGAAGTATGGGTATGACGCGGCGGGGAACGTGCTGCGGCTGACGCTGCTGCGGTCGCCGAAGTGGCCTGATCCCGAGGCGGACATGGGACATCATCACTTTCACTACGCGCTCTACCCTCATGCGGGGACGTGGAAAGATGCGCTCACGGTGCGGCATGGGTGGGAGTACAACTATCCGCTGACCGCTGTGGTGACGACGGCACATGCGGGAACGCTGCCGGCGGAGCACTCCTTCGCTTCAGTCACACCGGAGAACGTGGTGCTGACAGCGGTTAAGAAAGCGGAGGACGCGAACGGTCTGATTTTCCGCGTGTATGAGTGGGCGGGGAAGGAATCGATGGTGGAGTTCCATGTGCCGCCGGGAGCTACGGGCGCGACTGTGACCAATTTGATGGAGACGCCGGAGGGAGATCCGTTGACGGTGACGCCGGATGTGGCGAAGGCGCCGGGCGATATTGTAAGAGCGCAAATTAGGCCGTATGAGATTTTGACGATTCGAGTCGACTACCCCAACGGTGGTCCCAAATAGTGAGGCGGACTTGGCTAGAAGATTCGCGGCGGCCCTCCAGGACGCGGAGCCTGCTCTGGGATGCTTTCCCCCGGGTTGCACCCCGGGGCCATTCTCGAATCCTCCCTCCGAGCCTGTGAGTTTTTATGATTCATGCTTGCGGGGGTTTCGGTTTTTCCGATTCGTTTGTGTTTATGAGGAGACGCTAAAGCGAAGCGGAGTTGGAATCGAAGGGTTCTGGCAAGGGCGAGGTTCGTTTGCGTCGTGCGGAGCGTCTTCAAGTGGCGATGGTGGTCCAGTGTCCGGACGATCTTGCGATTACTACTCACCCGGTTGGACGGGTGCGGGCTGGCTTAAAACCTCATCCACTT
>Ga0181531_10000861_pt1 | contig 19765 bp, 15 predicted proteins | sample PEATcosm2014_Bin_38_FD_119743 | JGI IMG/M metagenome (GOLD analysis project Ga0181531, IMG submission 119743) | Peatland microbial communities from MTU Mesocosm Facility, Houghton, MI, USA - PEATcosm2014_Bin11_10_metaG | ecosystem: Environmental > Terrestrial > Soil > Wetlands > Peat | place... | reverse complement strand
GGGAAGTGCAGACCGCCATCCTCGATGGCGCGGCCCAGATCGTGACACCGGCGTTCGTCTCGTTGCTGTGTATATCGATCGTGTTCGTGCCGATGTTCTTCCTGCAGGGTGTGCCGCGCTTTCTGTTCGTGCCGCTGGCGGAAGCCGTGATCTTCTCCATCGCCTGGTCGTTCCTGCTGTCGCGGACGCTGGTGCCGACCATGGCCAAGTACATGCTGCACCCGCACAAACCGGCCGCCCACGACGATGCCGCTGCGCGCTCGCGCAATCCGCTGGTGCGTTTCCAGCGTGCCTTCGAGGCGCGCTTCGAGCGCATACGACAGGGCTACCGTGCGTTGCTGGCGGTGCTGATCGCGCGCCGCACGGTGTTTCTGCCGGCCTTTCTGTTCTGTGGTGCGCTCTCGTTTCTGCTGCTGCCCTTCCTGGGGCGCAATTTCTTCCCCTCGGTGGACTCGGGGCAGATCCTGATGCATGTACGCATGCAGGTGGGCACGCGCGTCGAGGAGACGGCCAACCGTTTCGCCGACATCGAGAAGGCCATACGGGAGATCATCCCGCCCTCGCAGCTCGCGACCATCGCCGACAACATCGGCCTGCCGATCAGCAGCATCAATCTCACCTACAACAATACCGGTACCATCGGCGAGCAGGACGGGGACGTCCAGATCGCCCTCAAGCAAGGTCATGCGCCCACCGATGACTTCATTCGCCGCATGCGTGAACAGCTGCCGCGGCGCTTCCCGGGCATCACCTTCTCGTTCCTGCCGGCCGACATCGTCAGCCAGATCCTGAATTTTGGCTCGCCCGCCCCCATCAACATCCAGATCCGCGGCGCCTCGATCGCCTCGGACATGACTTACGCGCAGGAATTGCTCGCGCGTCTGCGGCGCGTGCCGGGCCTGGCGGACGCGCGCATCCAGCAATCACGCAGTGAACCCGGCTTCCGGATCAACGTCGATCGCGCGCGCGCCGAGTACGCGGGCGTCACCGAACGCGATGTCGATAACAGTCTGGTGGTCAATCTCGCCGGATCGAGCCAGGTGCAACCCACCTACTGGCTCAATCCGCAGAATCGCGTGTCCTACCCGATCGTCATGCAATCCCCGCAGTATCAGATCGACTCGCTCTCGGCGCTGCAGAATCTGCCGATCACCCCGGCCGGCGCCGGCACTCAACAGGTGCTCGGCGGCATCGCCGATCTGAAGCGCACCTGGACCAACGATGTGGTTTCAGAGTACGACATCCAGCCGATGGTGCAGATCTTCGCCACCACTCAGGGGCGGGATCTGGCCGGCGTTTCGGCCGACATCCGCCAGGTCTTGGCGGACACCGCCAAGGATGTGCCCAAGGCCGCCTCGGTGGTCATGGTCGGGCAAGTCAAGACGATGCACGATTCCTTCTTCGGCCTGCTGTTTGGCCTGGCCGGCGCCGTGGTGCTGATCTATCTGCTGATCGTGGTGAATTTCCAGTCCTGGAGTGATCCATTCGTGATCGTGACCGCGCTGCCCGCGGCATTGGCCGGCATCGTGTGGATGCTGTTCGCGACGCACACGCCGCTGTCGGTGCCGGCGCTCACGGGCGCGATCATGTGCATGGGTGTCGCCACCGCCAACAGCGTGCTGGTCATCAGCTTCGCGCGCGAAAAACTCGACGAGCTCGGCGATGCCACCGCGGCTGCGCTCGAAGCGGGCTTCGTCCGCTTCCGCCCCGTGCTCATGACGGCGCTGGCCATGGTGATCGGCATGGCGCCGATGGCGCTTGGTCTCGGTGACGGCGGCGAACAGAACGCGCCGCTCGGCCGCGCGGTCATCGGTGGACTGCTGTTCGCGACCGTCGCCACCCTCGTCTTCGTTCCAGTGGTGTTCAGCCTCGTTCACGCGCGATACGGCAAGAAATCCTCGCCGGCCGCCATGGGAGATACGCATGTCCCCGCCTGATTCGAATTTCGTTGCGGTCGCGCCCGTCTATAGCGACGGCCGCAACACCAGCGGCGCCCCGCCGTCGCGGCGCGCGTTGCGCCTGGGGGCCGTCATCATCGGCGGCCTCGCGCTGCTGGTCGTGGTCGGGGGCCTGATCACTCGTGCCGAGGAAAACGCACAGCTGCGCGACTGGACTGAAGCACAGGCGATACCAACCGTGGCCGTCGCGGCCCCTGGCGGTGCGGCGGCGGGCGGTGCTCTGGAGCTGCCCGGCCGGCTCGAGGCCTACGTGCGCGCGCCGATTTATGCCCGTGTGAGCGGCTATCTGAAAAGTTGGAACTACGACATCGGCGCGCCCGTCAAAGCCGGGGCGGTGCTGGCGGAAATCGACGCCCCCGATCTGGACCAGCAGCTCGCTCAGGCCGAGGCCGACCTGTCCACGGCCCAGGCCAACCTGACCCTTTCCGCCTCGACCGCACAGCGCTGGCAATCGATGCTGGGCACCAACGCGGTCTCCAAGCAGGAAGTCGATGAGAAGACCGGCGACCTGGCCGCCAAACAGGCGCTGGTCAAGGCCGCGCGCGCGAATGTCGATCGGCTGCGCGCCACCGAAGCATTCAAGCGCATCGTCGCACCCTTCGATGGCATCGTGACCGCGCGGCAGACCGACATCGGCGCGCTCATTCAGGCCGGCGGCGGCGGCGGACCGGAGCTGTTCGAAGTTTCAGACGTCAGCAAGCTGCGGTTATACGTAAACGTGCCGCAAAACTACGTGCCGCGGGTACCGCCCGGCACGCCGGCGCGCGTCACGGTGCCCGAACACCCCAACAAGACTTACGCGGCCACCGTTGAATCCTCATCGCAGTCAGTCGTGGCCGCCTCGGGTACGACTCTCATGCAGCTGGCGGTCGATAACTCGGCTCGCGAGCTGCTGCCGGGCGGCTATGCCTCGGTGCAACTTGAGCTGCCGCACGATGCCACCACGCTGAATGTGCCCGCCAGCGCCCTGATCTTCGATGGGCAGGGTCTGCGCGTCGCGACCGTGGATAGCAGCGATCACGTGCGGCTCAAGACTGTGACGATGGGCCGCGACCTGGGAGCCACCGTCGAGATCAGCTCCGGTCTCACCCCGCAGGATCGCGTCATCCAGACCCCGCCCGATGGACTGGCCGAGGGCAGCGTGGTGCGGATTGCCGGTAATGCCGCACGGGCGTTGGCCGACGAGCGCCCACCGGACTCCCCAGGCGGCAAAGGCAAAAATGAACGCAGCTGACGCCCCGGCGCGCACGGCGCGGCGCGCGACGGCGCTGCTGGCCGCACTGCTGGCGGGCTGCTCCTTTGCACCTCACCTGCAGACACCGTCCGTGCCCGTGGCGGACTCCTATAAGGAGCTCGATCCCTGGATCGCGGCCGAGCCGGCCGACCAGTTGCCGCGCGATGCCTGGTGGACGCTGTACGGCGATTCGCAGCTCGATGAACTCGAGCAGCGCCTGATCGCCGGCAGCCCGGATCTTGCCGCCGCACTGGCGCGCTACCAGCAGGCACAGGCCGTTTCCTCGCAGCTCAATGCCGGGCTGTTTCCGAGCCTCAATGCCAACGCCGGCGTGACGCACAATCGCGAAGCGCTCATGACGCCGCTGCAGCATCTGACTCAACCAACCGACTACAACGAGAACGTCGTCGGGTTGCAGGCCTTCTACGAACTCGATCTGTGGGGCCGCATCCGCAACACGGTCGCCGCCGGCAAGGCTCAGGCCGCGGCTGCGGCCGGCGACCTGGAGTCGGCTCGCCTGAGCCTGCAGGCCCAGCTCGCCGATGATTACATCGTGCTGCGCGAGCTGGACCAGGAAGTCACGCTGCTCAACGACACGGTGGCGGCCTACAGCGAAGCGCTGTCGGTGACGCGGCAGCGTTTCGACAGCGGCATCACCTCGGGACTCGATGTGGCGCGGGCACAGAACCAGCTCGATGAAACCCGCTCGCAGGTGGCACAGATGCAGGCACAGCGCGCGCTGAGCGAACACGCCATCGCCGCGCTGATCGGCGAGGATGCATCGCGCTTTACCCTGGAGGCGAGCCAGGCCTCGCTGACGCTGCCGCATGTACCGCCAGGGCTTCCCTCGACGCTGCTGCAACGCCGGCCCGATGTAGCCGCGGCGCAGCGGCGCATGCAGGCGGCGAACGCCAATATCGGCGTGGCCAAGGCAGCCTATTTTCCCGATGTCACGCTCAGCGGCAACATCGGTTTTGAGAGCGACCGGCGCAGCGGCTGGATCCAGGCTCCCAACACTTACTGGTCCTTCGGGCCCAACGCGCTGCTGACCGTGTTTGACGCCGGCCGCCACCAGGCGCAGGTCGCACAGGCGCGGGCGCAGTTCGATGAGGCAGCCGCCAATTATCGCAGCATCGCACTGAGCGCCTTCCAGCAGATCGAAGACAACCTCGCGCTCATCGGGCGCTATCACATCGCCGATGAGGCCGAGCGCTCCGCGGTGGCCTCGGCGCAGCAGGCGCTGGATTACTCGATGACGCGCTACACGGCCGGCGCGATCAACTACCTGGACGTCGTGGTCTCACAGACTGCTGCGCTGCAATCGCGCATCGAGGCGCTCGACATCACCACGCGGCAGCTGCGCGCCAGCGTGCAGCTCGTGCGCGCGCTCGGCGGCGGCTGGCAGGGTGCTGCTGCGGTGGCTGCCAACTAGCGGATCGTCTCCCACCGCCACGAGCGCATCATGGCCTCGATCTGCCGCTGATCCTGCGCGAGCCGATCGGGCGTGGACTGCAGATCGAGCCGATAGATCTCGCGGCTGCGTACCACGATGATCGCCTCGTGTACGACCACATCACCCCCGTTTCGGCACTGCAGGCGCGTCAGGAAGCGCCCGCCGCCCTGGTGCGACAGCGAGGCTTCCGCCGCCTCATCCGCGATCACGGCATCGTGCAGACGAATCGTATTGAGATCGCGCCGATGAACCCCCGCCGGGGTTATGTCATAAAACGCATCATAGCCGGCATCAACGCGCAGGAAAGCGCGCGGCCCCTGCGATAAGACGATCAGTACGCCCCGCTCCGGACCGATCGCGCTGACGACGCCGCCGAAACCCGCGGGAATGTCAACCGAGTAACCGTAGGCTGCGTTGACGTAACGGCCGCTGCGCATACGTTGCGGCGCCGGCTCGAAGCCCCGTGGGATGGCGTACCCGCAGAAGTCCTCCCGGCTCTGCGCGATGGCAGCAACAGAGCCCAGTGACGACAGCGCCAGGGCGCAGAGCCCGGCGGTTCGACGCAGGTCAGGTCGTTTGGAGGATTGCCTGACTGCAGCATTGATTTTCCGATCGTTCCTTTTCATTTGACCTGTTTCAACGACAGCTTGCGCGCAGCGTACCGGTGTCGGAACTTTCGCAGGGTGCAAACAGCCTACAAGATCGTGCGATCTTTGATACCTTGTGTAGGCGCAATCCCTGCGACCTGCGCCCGGCCGTAACGTTATATCGTCCTACTTTCGGCGCTATCGTTGAGGTTTATGGCAGCAAACGCAGACGTCAGCACCAGCGCTTTGCTTGAATCGGACTCCGAGCTTCGCGAGCTCGTTCGATCGATTCTCGGAGGCCACACCCATGGTGACTCCTATCTTGACGATGTGTTCTCCATCTGCCGGCGCAAGCCGCAGTCGGCCGGAGTCCTGCGCGAGATCATCGACCATCACCATCGCATGGGCCGCATTCCGCGCTCGCAATATCGCAAGATCCGCACGCGCATCGATCAGGCACGCCCGCGAACTGCCGTATCCAGGTCGTCTGCAGCGCGCGCCGATCCCGAGCGCTTCGAGGATGTGACCTGCGATCTGACCGCCGAGCCGATCGCTGCCGCCACGCGCGGGGTCTCGCACGCCAACACTGCGCACGCCAACAGTGTGCGCCGCGAGCGCGCCGACCTGGTGCTCGAACGCACTGAATTGCTTGCCGGCCGCAACGAGCACGTCGCGGAAGTCGCCGCCATCGTTGCCGGACACTCCGATCTGCTCGCCGATCGGCTCGAAACCCAGCAGCTGCCGCCCATCGCTCGCAGAACTACCCCATTCGTCTCGGCGCCCCCGGCAATGGAACGGCAGCCACCGCCGGAGCGGGCAGCCGCAGCGGCACCGCCGCCCGCCCCGAGCCTCGAGGAGCCTGCCGATCCGGCGCAATCGGTGACCGGACTGACCCTCACCGATCGTTACGAGCTGCAGGCACTGCTCGGTCGTGGCGGCATGGCATCGGTTTACAAGGCGGTGGATCGCGAGCGCGTGCGCCTGGGATTCACCGACCGCTACGTGGCACTCAAAGTGGTGAGCAAGGACCCTTCACAACCAGCGCGTGCCGCGGCGCTGCTGCAGGAATTCCAGAGCGCGCAGCGGCTGTCGCATCCCAATATCATCAATGTCTTTGATATCGATCAGGTCGAAGACGCGACTTTCTACAGCATGGAGCTGCTCTCCGGCGCGCGCCTGAGCCAGCTGGTACGGCGGGTCGATGGCACGAAGCTTCAGCGTCGCTACGCACTGGCCATCATCCGCGATATCGGCGCGGCCATCTCGCACGCGCACTCGCGCGGCGTCGTGCATGCCGATCTGAAGCCCAGCAATGTCATGATTACGCAGCAGAGCGAGGTTCGCGTGCTCGACTTCGGCGGATCGAGCATGCCGCCGCGCGAGCCGTGGGTTTCGGGCGGCGATGCCGATGATGCCTTTCATCAGGCCACGCCGGCGTATGCCAGTTGCGAGCAGCTGGAGCGGCGACGCGCCGACCCGCGCGACGACATCTATGCATTGGCCTGCATTGCCTATCTGCTGCTGTCCGGACGGCACCCGTTCGATCATCTCTCCTCGATCGAAGCTCGTACCCGTCGCCTCGAGCCGAAGCGGCCGCCGGGTATGCCAGGTTCGCAATGGCAGGCGCTGCGGCACGGTCTGAGGTTCGAGCGCAGCAGCCAGCCCGAATCGATCGATCCCTGGCTGGCCAGACTCGGGCTCAAGGGTGCCGCATCGCGATTGCCGCCGCTGCAGGATCTGACCGCGCCCGGGGAGCCGGCACACGCACTACAGCGCGCGGGCCTCATCGCCGCTGCGGCGCTGGTTGCGACCGTCGGTAGCGGGATGCTGCTGTCGAAGCTCGATCCGGATTGGCAGCAAACCCTCGGCAGCGCGTTTGCGGGAGCCTGGAACTCGATACTCGACACCTTCGCTCCCGATGAGGCTGCCATGGTGCCAACGGCAGCGCCGCCAGCGGCCGAACCGGCGCCGGCTCTCCCGGCGCACAGGCCTTCTGCAGCGCTGACGGCGGGCAATTCGACGACCATGTCACCAGCCGCGCATCTTCCCATCGCCGCGACTGCGCCCGCACCGGTCGCTGAAGTGGTGGCCCCCGCTGCGGCGGTGCCCGCTGCGGCAGCGGCCAGCCCTGCGACTTCCGATAGCGCGCCCCACGTCACCTTTACGGCTCAGAACTACGTGGTGGGTCCCGGTGATCCGGCCGCACGCATCATCGTCCAGCGCCAAGCCGGCAGTGTGGGCGATCTGACTTTCATCTGGTGGACGGAAGGCGGTAGCGCCGAACCGGACGTCGATTACGCACCGCTGGGCGCGCGCACGGAACGACTGATCAGCGGCCAGGACAAGCTGACGGTGTACGTTCCAATCATCTCCAACCCGCAGCGGAGCAGGCTTGCCCAGTTCCGCGTCGCGCTGGTGGATGCCGCCAGCCATCGCGGCGACGGCGGCGCGCCGAGCGCGCACGCCACCGTCACCATCGAGGGCGGTCGCTAGCTCTACAGACTCGCGTTTATCCGAATGCCACCGTAACGCACGGCATCGCGCGCCGGTTCGGCAATCACGGTGCTGGTATTGCTCCAGGGGCCGTTCCAGAAATCCTCGACGTCCTGGTAGTAGATCTTGTTGAACAGGTTGTTGCAGAACGCGGTCACCGACCACTTGCCGCTCTTGCTCTGCACGCCGATCGAGATGTTGGTGATCCCGAAGGCGCCCATGACGGCTTCCGGATTATTATCCGGCAGCATCTGGGCCGAGCTGCGATACGACCAGTTGACATCGCCCATGATGTCGAACGGCAACCCTGCCAGCGGGATCTTCTGCAGGCCGTCGAGATAGAACTTCCAGCGCGGTGCATTCGGCATGGTCTGCCCCGACATATCCTGGACGTAAGTGATGTTAGGCGCAGTCCCCTGCGCCGTACAATTCGGTACGGATGCCGGATCGTTGGCCACCGCGAAGCCCTCGCACGGTGCGCCTTTGTAGTCGGCAAAGTAGGCATCGATGTACGCACTGCTGAGCGAGATCGTCGTGTAGTCGGTGACGCGCCAGTTGGCATCGAATTCCGCACCGCGCGTCTCGGCTTTACCGGCTGACTGCAGATCCAGGCTCGAGGTGATCTGGCCGGGCAGCAGCTGATACGACTGGATCTGATAATCGTTGTAGATCGTTTCGAACAGCGACAGGTTCGCAGTCAAACGATGGTCGAAATAAGTACCCTTGGTTCCGATTTCGAAATGATTGATGTGCTCCTGGCCCACCGGCTCGACCTCCGCATCCGAGGTCAGCGTCACCGCGGTGTTGTATACCTTGGGCGAGTAGCCACGCGCATACGTGGCGTAGGCCATCACCTCGGGTGTGAAGCGGTGCTGGAAGCTGACATCGCCCACGATCGCCGATGAGTTGTCGCTGCCCGAGCTGTACCACGGACCCTGGCCGTTGTAGATCACCTGGTTGTAGGTATACGCCAGGCGATCGTAGTTGTAACGCAGGCCGCCGATCAGTGAGTCGGTATCCGTCAGCTTCCAGGTGACACGGCCGTACACGTCGTACGTGGAGGTATCCGGGCGCACGTCGAGATTGAGCGCCGCCGGCGGCAGGCCGCGGAAATACAGTTCCTGGACCTTGCTGTCGGAGTAGAAGAAGCCCGCGACGAAGCTCACCGGCAGGTCGGCCGGCGATACCACCTTCAGTTCCTCGCTCTTCTGCGTCAGGTATTCCTGCTGCAGCTGCGTGTTGTTGAAGACGTGCGGGTTGCTGGTGATCGGATCGGCAAAACTGCCCGTGACCAGCGTATCGAAGAAGTAGTTCGCGACCGCAAACAGATCCTGCACCGACACCTGGCTCTCGTGCTGATAGGCACTGGTCGAGGTCAGCGTGTAGCCGCCGCCGAGATTGAAGTTCAGGTCCAGCTGCGCATCGTTGTCATCGGCGCGGTGCCCCGCGGTGTTGACCGGGCTCTTGTAGTCCAGATTCTCCCAGCTCGGCGTGATGCCGGGCAGTTCCAGCGCCTGTGTCAGCGGTCCCGGCGTAAACAGCAGGTCCGCTCCCGGCTGCAGGTGCGTGTAGACGAAGTTGAAGCCGTGCTGCTGCACCGTGCCGTGGTGGTAGGTCAATTTGGCATCGACATCGTCGTTGATCTTCCACAGCAGCTTGGCGCGCACGCCGTAGTCGCGCTGGTCGGCCTTGGTGCCGTAGAACTCGTTGGTGATCGGAAAGTACCGGTGCGCATCGTAGGCGGACAGACTGAAGTCCAGGCCGTCGGCGATCGGACCGGACAGGTGGCCGCTGGCGCGATACTCGTGATCCGTCGTCCCCGTGAGACTGCCCGCGCCCTGGTAGGTGTCGGTCGGGTTGAAAGTCACGTAGTTGACGACACCGGCGGCGGCCGTGCTGCCGCCGAGGGTTGCCTGCGGACCCTTGAGCACTTCGACGCTCTGCACGTCTTCGATGTTGTTGCCCAGGTCGGAATCGGACGGCACCGGTACGCCATCGACCATGATGGCGACGCCCGAGGGCACGCCCACGGCCTGTTCATTCGAGACGCTGGAGATGCCGCGGATGCCGAGCGGCGCGCGGCCGCTGATGGTGCCATTCACGTTCAGTGACGGCACCAGCTTGTTGAGATCGGAAACGTCGCTGACGTTCGAGTTTTCGAGTGCGCTGGCACTCACGACTTGTGCCGACACGGGTACATCTTCCAGTCGCTCAGTGCGCTTCTGCGCAGTGATGACCACCTCTTCCAGCGCGCCGCTGGATTCCGCGGCCGAGGTGTCGGCCGTTTGTGCCACCACGACCGGGCCGTACAGCGCAAACGCCACGGCCGCAGCAACGCCAATCGTCGACGAACGCATCGAGTCCATTGTATCCCCCTTAAGACAAAGGCCGTTTTGGCCCTATTGCATCACGTTGCGGCCCTTGTGGCTGCCATACAACGAAAGCGAAATTCTCCACTGAGAGAGTAACGCGATCGGTATATTTGCGGAAATAATTAATATAAATTCAGTATATGAATTCTATTAATGCCTGAGGGGGCTGCCGTGCCGAACGTCGCATGCGTTTGAATCACTTCGACCTCAACCTGCTGGTGGCGCTCGATGCGCTGTTGGCCGAGCAGAGCACCACCCGCGCGGGCAAGCGCGTCAACCTGAGTCAGCCCGCCATGAGCTGTGCGCTGGCGCGCCTGCGCAGCTACTTCAATGACCCGCTGCTAAGCCAGGTGGGGCGCAACCTGGTGCCGACGCCCCTGGGGGCCAGCCTGGCGCAGCCGGTGCGCGAATTGCTGCTGCGCACCGAGGCGACCCTCGACAGCCGCCCGATCTTCGATCCGGCTACGGCCCGCCGCACCTTCAAACTCCTGATGTCGGACTACGTATCAACGGTGCTGATGGCCGAGGTCACGACCCGAGCCGAACGCATAGCGCCTCACACGAGCTTCGAGGTGCTGCCTTTGGGACTGAATTCGGTCAGCGCTATCGAGAGCGGCGATGTGGATCTGCTGCTGATGCCCGAGCAGTTCCTGCCGCAGGGGATCCGTTCGGAGGTACTGTTCGAGGAACACTACGTGTGCGTGGCCTGGTCGGACAACCCGCTGGTTGGAGAGCGCATCACGCGGGCACAGTACCTGCAGCTCGGCCACGTGGTGGCGCGACCCGGTGCACACCCGCAGCGCCAGCCAGCCGTGGACGAGCTGTTCTTTCAGCGCGAGGGGCTGGAGCGCAGGCTCGAGGCCATCGTCGGCGAATTCAGCGTGCTGCCCCAGTACGTGGTCGGCTCGACGCGCATCGCCACCATGCATAGCCGTCTCGCCCAGCTCTACGCAGGCTACATGCCGCTCAAGATCCTGCCGATGCCGTTCGAATTACCGATCCTGCGTGAGGCGGCCGCCTGGAACCGGCACCGCGACCAGGATCTCGGACTTGCCTGGTTGCGCAATCTCTTCAAGACGACGGCGGAGCAACTCGCCCGCGCCGCCGGTACCCGCGGCGGCAAGCGCCCGGCGCGCGCGCCCCGCGCAGGCCAGCGCCAGCGCGCCAGAGCAGCGATATAATTGCGCACCGCATCGTCGCGACCGATCCAGGAGTACCGTCGTTGTCCAAGCACATCGTCGTCCGCGAAATTGCACGGCCCCATGCCGCCGAGCTCGCCACGCTGCAGGCGTGCGGTGTCGCCACGGTTCACGAGGCGCAGGGACGCACCGGGCTGCTGGCCGAATATATGCGGCCCATTTATCGGCCCGTGAGCGTCGCGGCCCCCGCGGTCACCGTGCTGGTCCCGCCCGGTGATAACTGGATGCTGCATGTCGCCGTCGAGGTCTGCCAGCCCGGAGATATTCTCGTGGTAGCGCCCAGTTCGCCCTGCTCGGACGGCTACTTCGGCGATCTGCTCGCAACCTCGCTGATCGCGCGCGGCGTGCGGGGCCTGGTCATCGACGCCGGCGTGCGCGACATTGCGAGCCTTACCGAGATGAAATTTCCGGTCTGGAGCAAAGCCGTGTTCGCGCAAGGCACGGTCAAGGCAAGTCTTGGCGCAGTCAACGTGCCGCTCATCTGCGCGGGCGCACGCGTTGAACCCGGCGATGCCATCGTTGCCGACGATGACGGCGTGGTCGTGGTCAGCCGCGCCCAGTGCGGCGAGGTGGCGGCGGCCGCACGGCTGCGCGCGACGAACGAAGAAGACAAGCGCAAACGCCTGGCGGCCGGCGAGCTTGGCCTGGATATCTATAAGATGCGTGAGCCGCTCAAGGCGCTGGGTCTGCAATACCGCTGATGGAGAAGAATTTGAATCACCACACCCGACCGTGGATCTGCGGGCTGCTGCTGCTCGCAGTGGCTCTTGGCGTGCAGGGGCAACAGCCGGCAGCCGACGCCGCGGGCGAGCTGCCCGGGGAGAAATCCGCCGCGCCGCCGTATGGCATCTCGATCACGCTGGCGCAGGCCGAGAAAGTGATCGCGGCCGGACGTGCCGAGGCTGGCCGCCTGAAGTCCACGGTCAATGCCATCGCGGTCACCGACACGCATGGCGAACTGGTGGCCTTCATCCGCATGGACGATTCGACCGTGCATTCGATCGAATTTGCACAGATCAAAGCCCGCGGTGCGGCCCGCTCGCGCCGCGTGACGGCGACGCCGCCACCGGAGATGGTGGCCGCACTGACCACCATGCCCGACTTCGTCGCGCTGCCCGGTGGAATTCCAATCGTGGTGGACGGCAAGACCATCGGCGCGGTGGGTGTCAGCGGCGGAGATGACTTCGCCATCGCCAAGGCAGCCGTGAAGGCGCTGCACTGAATGTGCCGAGTGGACCAGCTGCCTCCCTAGGGCTGGGGCGCCTTGGCGCCTTGAAATTTCTCGACGCGCTGGAACCGAACGCCCGCCTGTTCGGCGGTGACCTGCTCCGGCACGCAGCGATTGCGCTGCGCGCCCAGGCCGGTGATGGAGCCTTCGATAAGATCGCCGGGCTTCAGGAATCGCTGGTAGTGCGTGCCATTGCCCGAGGGCGAGCCGGTCAGCAGCAGATCTCCCGGCTGCAACTGCACATGCGTTGAGGCCCATTCGATGAGCCGTGACACCGGGAAGATCATGTCCGCGGTCGATTCATCCTGCATCACCTGGCCATTGAGCTTGAGCGTGATCTGCAGGCGCTGTGGGTCGCCCACAAAGCGCGACGGCACCAGGTAGGGTCCCAGCGTCAGGAAGGTCGGCGCACATTTGCCGGCGAGCCAGTCGTGACCCATGGACGGCATGTCCGGCCGGCCCAGCATTTCGCGTCCCGTGAGATCGTTGCCGATGGTGAAGCCTGCGACATAGTCGAGCGCCCGGGCCGCCGGGACGCGCCGCGCGGTGCGACCGATGATCACAGCCAGTTCGAGTTCCCAGTCCGGTTGCGTCATATCGAAGGGCAGCACCACTTCATCCTGCGGCCCGACTACGCAGGAGGTGAGCTTGGAAAAAATGAACGGCTTGCCGCGCGCCGCGCGATGATCCATGAGTGCCTCGGCGTGGCGGCGGCGCTCCTCTTTGGGCACGCTCACATCCACACTGACCGGCTGATCGAGAATCAGATCGATGACATGCTTGCGGTAGTTCGCGCCCGCGCAGAGGATCTGCCGCGGTTGCAACGGTGGCAGCGTACGCAGTTGCCCCACCGGCAGCGCGCGCGCAGCCATCGCCGCCTGCGCCGGTGCCGCCAGCGCATCCACCAGCGCAGCCAGGGTATCGAGATTGCGTTCCCATTCATCGAGCAGCTCCAGCATGGTGCCGCCCGACAGCCGCAGCCCCAAACGGCCGGCCAGCTCCTCGAGTGCATGCAGCGCGATGATTCGCGGATCGGCGGCTGCATCGATCAGCAGCCCGACAAACGGCGGCGATCCGGCAATGGCAAAGGTTCCGAGCGCGAAAGTCCGCGGCGAGTTCATGCGCTGCCCGCGGCAGCCAGTCGGGCGCGGAGCCGCGGATACACGCGCAGGGCATTGCCGGAGAACAATCGATCGCGGTCCTGGCCGCTGAGCGGCAGCGCATCGATATAGCGCTTGGTGTCGTCGTAGAACTGCCCGGTGCGCGGATCGATGCTGCGCACGGCGCCCACCATCTCCGAGCCGAACAGAATATTCTCGAGCGGCACGACCTTGCAGAGCAGCTCGATCCCCGGCAGGTGATAGACGCAGGTGTCGAAGTAGACATTGCCGAGCAGCAGCTGCTCGAGCGGCGGCCGCTTCATATCCTGCGCCAGGCCCCGGAATCGCCCCCAATGAAAGGGCACGGCCCCGCCGCCATGCGGAATGATGAACCGCAGCGTCGGAAAGTCCTTGAACAGATCCGAGGTCAGGAACTGCATGAACGCGGTGGTATCGGCATTCAGGTAGTGCGCACCGGTCGCGTGGAAATTGGGGTTGCACGAGGCGCTGACGTGCACCATGGCGGGCACATCGAGCTCGACCATCTTCTCGTACAGGGGATACCAGTGCCGGTCGGTCAGCGGCGGCGAATTCCAGTGCCCGCCGGAGGGGTCGGGGTTCAGATTACAGCCGATGAATCCGAGTTCCAGCACGCAGCGCTCGAGCTCCGCGACGCTGTTGGCCGGGGCAACCCCCGGGGACTGTGGCAATTGGCACACGCCAACGAAGTTGTGCGGATAGAGTCCGCAGACCCGGTAGATCAGATCGTTGCACAGCCGCGTCCAGCGCGTGCTGGTGGCCTCATTGCCGAGGTGATGGCCCATGGCCGAGGCGCGCGGGGAAAAGATGGTCACATCCGTCCCGCGCTCGCGCTGCAGTTTCAGCTGCGCCTTCTCGAGGCTGTCGCGGATCTCATCGTCGCTGATTCGAGGATCGGCAAGCCCGGTGGCCGTGGCAGGTCCCTTGAGCGCCGCCAGCTGCGACTCGCGGAACACCTGCAGTGCAGCGGGCGCGGTCGTGTAATGGCCGTGGCAATCGATGATCATGCGCCACGCTTGAGCTGCTGGTCGAGGACGTCGAGCGTCTGCATGGCCGTCAGGCACTGCGCCACGCTCGCATTGGGTTCGCGATGCTCGCGGATGGCGGCAAAGAATTCGCGATCCTGCAGCTCGATGCCATTCATCGAGACGTCGACCTTGGAGACGTCGATCTGGTTGTTCTTGCCGTCGAACAGATCGTCATAGCGGCAGATATAGGTACCGTTGTCGCAGATGTAGCGGAAGAAGGTGCCGATCGGTCCATCGTTATTGAAGGACAGCGACAAGGTGCAGATCGCACCGCCGGGTACCTTGAGGCCGATGCTCATGTCCATGGCGATGCCAAGCGTCGGGCTCAGGGGCCCCTGGAGCGCGAAACTCTGCGACACGGTCTGTCCGGTCTGGTGCTGAAACAGGTCCACCGTGTGGCAGGCGTGGTGCCAGAGCAGGTGATCGGTCCAGCTGCGCGGCTTGCCGAGCGCATTCATATTGGTCCGGCGGAAGAAATAGGTCTGCACGTCCATCTGCAGCACCTTCATCTCGCCGGCCTTGATGCGCTTGTGAATCCACTGATGGCTGGGATTGAAGCGGCGGGTATGTCCGCCCATGGCGACCAGGCCGCCGCTGGCGCGCTGCGCCGCGACCACGCGCTCCGAGTCGGCCAGCGAGTCGGCGATCGGGATCTCGATCATGACGTGCTTGCCCGCGCGCAGGCACTCCACGGCCTGTGCCGCGTGCAGCTGTGTTGGCGTTGCCAGCAGCGCTGCCTCGACGCCCTTGAGCGCGAGGCTTTCCGACAGCTCGGTGGTGACGTGCGGAATCTTGAATTGGTTCGCGACCTCGGCCGTGGCTTTGGCATCGCGTCCGACCAGCGAAACCACCTCGATGCCCTCGATCCTGGCGATCGCCTCCAGGTGCTTGATGCCGAATGCGCCGGCGCCGGCGAGTATCACTTTCATGTGTTATCCAGCAGCAGATGGCCGACCGCGGTGTTGGAGGCCGGCACATGATAAAAGCGGTGCAGCACACGCACCTGCTCATGCAGCGCGCCGCGCATGATCAGCCACATGACCAGCTCGATCCCCTCCGAGCCCGACTCGCGCAGGTACTCCAGGTGCGAGATGCGCGTCAGCGCTTCCGGATCCGGTCCGATCGTATCCAGGAAATGGTTATCGAATTTCTGATTGATCAGACCCGCGCGTTTGCCCTGGAGCTGATGCGACATGCCGCCGGTGCCCCAGACCATGACGCGCAGGTCCTCAGGATAGGAGTCGACGGCACGGGCAATCGCTCGGCCAAACTCGAAGCAGCGGTGTCCGGTCGGCGGCGGGTACTGCACCACGTTGACCGCCAGCGGGATCACACGGCACGGCCATTCCGCGGGTTGCCCGAACACCAGCGACAGCGGCACGGTGAGCCCGTGGTCGACTTCCATCTTGTTGACGATCGTGAGATCAAATTCATCCAGGATGACCGACTGTGCGATGTGCGCTGCCAGCTCGGCGTGACCCAGCACGGTGGGAACGGGGCGCGGGCCCCAGCCTTCATCGGCCGGTTCAAACCGGTCGGCGCAGCCGAGTGCAAAGGTCGGAATGATCTCCTGCGAGAAGGCCGAGGCGTGATCGTTGTAGACCAGGATGATCACATCGGGAGGTTGCTGCGAGACCCAGTGCTTGCTGAACTCGTAGCCTTCGAAGACCGGCCGCCAGTACGGCTCGGCGGTCTTGCCCAGATCGATGGCCGCGCCGATGGCCGGCACGTGGGAAGTGGTCAGTCCGGCGTAGATTCTAGCCACGATCTTTCCATTCTGATTTGCTGCGATTGCCGTCCGGCGAGCGTCCGCCCGCCAGCATCATCTGTGCGTACTGCTCCTGGCTCATACCGGTCATCTGCGCAGCGGTAAACTGGAACGACTTGCCGTCGGTCGAGAACAGCTTGGCCAGATAATAGATGTTGCCGCCAAGCTCGATCATCCGATTCCAGTCGCGCTGCAGCACCGCCTCGCGCTGCTCGGGCGTCATGGGAAAGCGCTGCAGGAACGCCGCCGGGTCGGCCTTGAAAGCCGCACGATTCTCGGCCTTCATGAGCGACATGCAGAACATGTTCAGGTGATAGCCGCGCCGGGCGCGCTCGGCATCGAACACGGTCGTGCCGGGAATGTCATCGTAGTCGTTCTGTCGTTCCATGGGCGCCTTGGGATCAGGAAGCAAATTGATAGAGGCGGTGCGGATTGTCTACCAGGATACGCCGCTGCATCGCGGCGTCGGGCATCATGAGCGGAATCAGGTCGACCAGGTCGCCATCGTTGGGCATGTGCCGCGCAATGTTCGGATGCGGCCAATCGGTACCCCAGAGGATGCGCTCCGGTGCCGCCTCGATCAGCGCCTGTGCGAAGGGGACGGCATCCGTGAACGGCGGACCGGCGCTCGAGATGCGTTCCGAACCGCTGATCTTGACCCAGCAATTGTCGAGGTTGCGCGCCAGCTTGAGCAGTTGCTGAAAGGGAGCCTGCGCCAGGCCCTGCGCGGTCGGCACCCGTCCCATATGATCGATGATGAACGGCAGCGGCAAGGCCGACAGCATCGGTTCGAACTGCAGCAGATCCGCGGCGTCGAAGTGCAGATCCACATGCCAGCCCAAAGGCTGGATGCGTTCCAGCACCCGCTTGAACTCTGCCATGTCCGGCACGCCGCCGAGATGTTTGACAAAGTTGAATCGCACGCCGCGAAATCCCTGCGTATGCAGTGTTTCAAAGTCGCTGACCGTGAAGCTGTCATCGGCGTTGGCGATGCCGCGATAGCGACCGCCGCTTTGCGCGATCGCATCGACGATGACCGTATTGTCACGGCCGTGGCAGCTGGCATTGACCAGCACCGCGCGCGCGAGCCCGAGCGTCGACTGCAGCTCTTTGAAACGCGCCAGCGGCGCGTCCGGCGGGGTATAGGTGCGATCCGCCGCGTACGGGTAGCGATCCGCGGGACCGAAGATATGACAGTGCGCATCACAGGCGCCGCCCGGCGGCCGGTAGCTTGGCGTGCGCGTGTTCGGATCGGGGGCTTTGCAGCTCGGTGCTGGCCTTAAGCTCATCGGTGGTATGTTAACGACCCCCCTATCGGTAAACAATGACTCGAGGAGCTTCCATGGCCGCTACTCGCGCCACAGAACTGGCCAGCTTGCGCACCGGTTTCTCGCAATTGATCGACGGTCAACTGATCGGCGGCGTGCCGGCGCTCGATGTCATCAATCCGGCCACCGGCGCGGTATTCGCCAGCGCGCCACGCGCCACGCGTGCGCAACTCGATAGCGCGGTCGCCGCCGCGCGGCGCGCGCAGCCGGCGTGGCGGGACACCACTTTTGAGCAGCGCCGCGCCTGCATCGAGCGCATCACAGCCGCACTGCGCGCGCGGCAGGAAGAGCTGGCCGAATTGCTGACCCAGGAGCAGGGCAAACCGCTGGCGCAGGCACGCGAGGAGATCGCACGGGCCGCGAGCCTATCAAGCGGCATGACCGCGATCTCGATTGAGGGTGAAGTGCTGATCGATGATGCGCAGCGGCGCATCGAGCTGCACTATGTTCCATTGGGCGTGGTCGGGATCATCACGCCGTGGAACGCGCCGATCAATCTGGCCGCGGGCCCCCTGACCATGGCGCTCTACACCGGCAACACCGTGGTGCTCAAGCCCTCCCCCTACACGCCGTTGTCGACGCTCAGGTTCGGGGAGTTGCTGCGCGAGATCGTTCCGGCCGGCGTGGTCAACGTACTCGCCGGCGATGATGATTGCGGCCGCTGGATGAGTGCGCATCCGGGCATCGACAAGATCTCCTTCACCGGCTCGGTGGCCAGCGGCAAGCAGGTCATGGCAAGTGCCGCGGCCACGCTCAAACGCGTAACGCTCGAACTCGGCGGCAACGATGCGGCGATCGTGCTCGACGATGTGGATCCGGAGGCGGTCGCGCCCAAGCTGTTCTTCGCCTCATTCGTCAACAGCGGCCAGGTGTGCATGGCGATCAAGCGCATTTATGCGCACGAACGCATCTACGAGGCGCTGTGCAAGGCATTGGCGCGCGAGGCGCGGCAGGCGCGCATCGGCAACGGTATGGACGCTGCCACTCAGTTCGGTCCCATTCAGAACCGCATGCAATACGATCGGGTCCTGAGCATCCTCGAGGACAGCCGGCAACGCGGCGGCCATATCCTCGCCGGTGGCGATGTGCCGGCGGGCCCCGGTTACTTCGTGCCGCCGACCATCATCACCCAGCTACCCGAAGATGCGCGCCTGGTGGCGGAGGAGCAGTTCGGACCGCTGCTGCCGGTGCAATGCTTCAGCGAGGTCGAAGAGGCGATTCGCCTTGCGAACGACACGCGCTACGGCCTTGCCGCCTCGGTCTGGAGCCGCGACATCGAGCGCGCCAAAGCGATTGCACTGCGAGTGGAGGCCGGCACCGTCTGGGTGAACCAGCACCGCGCCACCGCGCCCAATGTCCCCTTCGGCGGCATCAAGGAATCGGGACTGGGCCGCAACTACTCGGCGCTCGGCCTCAAGGGCAATATGGAAGCGCGTGTGATCAGCGTCCTCAAATCCTGACCACATCGACCAGTTCCAGCCACGATTGCAGCGCCTCGTTGACCGCCTCCGGGCGCTCCAGTGGCGACATGTGCCCGCAGTCCGGCACGGCCACAAACAGGCTGCCAGGAATCAGCTGCGCCATCTCGCGGTGCTGCGCCGGCGTAGCCCAGCCGTCCTGCTGGCCGCACAGCAGCAGCGTCGGACAGGCCATGCGCGGCAGCACGGGTGTCGCATCGGGCCGTCCGAGCAGTGCGCGAATCTGTGCGTCGAATTCCGCGACGCTGCGCCGCTCGAACATCGTTACGATCAGATCCACCAGTGCGCGATCCGAGAGCCGGTCTGGATGCACCATGCCCTGCAGCCAGTTGCGCGCCATTGGCCCGATTCCCTGCGTCTGCGCCTGCTCGAGCAGACGCAGCCTGCCTTCGGTCTCCCGCTCGCCGGCCTCCCCGCGCGCCAGCGGCCGATAGCCGGTGTCCAGCAGTGCCGCCCCGCGCAGTCGCGCGCCGGCCAGGCGGGCGATTTCAAACACCACG
>Ga0181531_10000860_pt1 | contig 19776 bp, 17 predicted proteins | sample PEATcosm2014_Bin_38_FD_119743 | JGI IMG/M metagenome (GOLD analysis project Ga0181531, IMG submission 119743) | Peatland microbial communities from MTU Mesocosm Facility, Houghton, MI, USA - PEATcosm2014_Bin11_10_metaG | ecosystem: Environmental > Terrestrial > Soil > Wetlands > Peat | place... | reverse complement strand
TTGGGGGCAGGGATTTACGAAGAATTGGTGTTCCGCTTGATTCTGATGACGGCACTGATGCTATTATTGAGTGATCTGCTGCGTTTACCTAAGTTCTGGTCGAGCCTACTAATGGTGTCAATTTCGGCGATCTTATTTAGTCTCTACCATTACTTGGGCCATGAGACGTTTCAATGGCGAAGTTTTGCTTTTCGAACAGCGGCTGGAATTTATTTTGCCGGGCTATTTTTGACCCGTGGTTTTGGCATAACTGCTGGTTGTCACATATTTTACGATATATTGATCGTTGCTTTGCAGACATTAGCGGTGCATTAACGCTCGATTATTTTGTTACTTTTGGCCCTGATTTCTCTATAATGAGTGGCATGACCTGTCCATTGGGGACGGGTCGGCACAGTTTGCGGATCGGAGGCGCTTTGCAAGGAAGCAGGGTGTTTTTCCGAAGTTCGCGTCTGCCGCGAGCACTTCTTCCGCAGGTTTTTGTCTGACAGTTTGGAGCGTCCCCCAACTGTCGCGCAAGCGAAGGGAGTTCCCCCTTCTAGAAAGAGCATGGAAGCTATGAGCAATCGCACAAAACAACGTCGGACGGGGGGGTTGACCCTCCTTCTGTATCAGAGGACTTTGCATCCGGAGCTGTTCCGTATCCTGGCGACGGAGCAGGTGAGCCGCCGCGCCTATGAGGCGGACATCTGGCTGGTTGAAGGCGGGCACGTGATTAGCTTTACGGCCGGCAAGAATACGCTGACCGAGGTGATCGCCACGCGCAACGAACCGATTACGGATCGGGGGTTGCTGCTGTCGACACCTTGCCGAGGCGAGAAGTACCATGAAGACGTCTACGGCGGGACGATTCGGTACATGATCAGCACCCAGGAAGAACAACTGACGCAGACGCTATACGATGCGACCAAGCATGAGATCGCGACCTACGCGGCCAAGCGAGAGCTGATGACCGCGGATCTTCCGGCAACGGGAGAGGTGGGCGGATCCATCAGTGTGCTGGACATCGAGCGCCGCAGTCATGAACTGCTGGTTCAGAGCTTCCACCTTTTCGATGAGAACCAGATGGTCATCAAGACCCAGGCGATCATCGAAATGGTCAAAGCGGCTTAATTTCGGCGACTGCCGATCTTCGATATGGGTAACCCGGGTCCGCCGCCCGGGTTCCTTTTTTCAACAAGGGGCTGTCATGGACACGCCAACGCCTGCCCAAACGTCGATTGCATACGATGATTTTGCCAAGCTGGAACTGCGTGTGGCGACGGTGCTGGAGTGCAAGCCCCACGCCAACGCCGACAAGCTGCTGGTATTGCAGATTGATCTGGGGGGTCAGCAGCGGCAGATTTGCGCCGGGCTTCGCCAGCATATCGCTGATCCGCAATCGCTTGTGGGGAAGCAGCTTGTGGTGGTCGCGAATCTGGAGCCGCGGCAGATGCGCGGCGAGATCAGCCAAGGGATGCTGCTGGCCGCCACCGACGCGGCGACGGGCCGGGTGATCGTGATCACGCCGTCCGAAACCGTCGCGGCGGGGTCGAAGGTCAGCTGAAGGCTCACTTTTCCGGCATGGCATTGATTAATTCTTCGGGGACCGGACGCAATTGACCATCGGCGCCGACGCAGGCGACGGTGGTGGTTCCCTCGGCGAGCAAGGTTTGTCCGCGGCGAAGCTCGTATGTGTGTTCGTGCCGCACTGGCGTTTGCCTCGATAAACGGGTGGTCAGGGTTAATTCCTCATCGAAGCGTACGGGGCTTTTGTAGCGAATCTCCGCTTTGACGACGACAAAATAGATTTTCTGACGTTCCAGGTCGGCATAGCTGAATCCGAGCGTCCGCAGCAATTCGATGCGGCCTAGCTCGAAATACTGCAAATAGCGGCTATGGTGGAGGTAGCCCATGGCGTCGACCTCGCTATATCGGACGCGGATGGGAATGGTTTGACTGACCGCCATGTTAGGCTTCCGTAAATGCAACTGGCGCCGTTATTGAACAATCAGGGTCTATCGGTAGACTACCGGGATTCGGTTCTGAAAGGAATGTGTTTCGATGATCAAGGTGAAGTCGCGCGGGAACGAAACGGCCGAACAGATGTTGCGGCGTTTCAAGAAGATGTGTGAAAAAGAGGGTTTGACCAAAGACATCAAGCGCGTGGCGTATTACGAGAAGCCCAGCGAAAAGCGTCGGCGTCGGCAGCGTACCGCCCGCAAGCCGGTGATGAGTCGCCGCGCTTAGGCCACCTTGTGAACTGGCACAACTGAAACTTGCCCGGCGGACGGCGCGTATTCTTATATAAGCCGACGGATGATTGACCCCACCTAAGCCCCAATGAGCGCAACGAACGACGAAGCGGTTCAGACCGAACATCTGACCAAAGTGTACCGCGATTTTTGGGGGCGGGATAAAGTCCGCGCCCTGGACGACCTGACGCTCTCCATCCATCGGGGCGAAGTGTTCGGCCTGCTCGGCCCCAACGGGTCGGGCAAAAGCACGACGATCAAACTGCTGCTGGGGCTGATTTTCCCAACGCAGGGGAGCGCTTATATCCTGGGCAAGCCGGCGGGGAGCACGGTCATCAACGAGCGGATCGGATTTTTGCCGGAAGAATCATACCTCTACCGATTTCTCAACGGGGAAGAGACGCTTTGGTTTTACGGGCGTTTGTTTCGGATTCCGCGGCGTGAATTGAAACGGCGGGTGCCGGCGCTTTTGGATACGGTGGGCCTGGACGCCAAGAGCCGCAAGCGGAAGCTGCGTGAATATTCCAAGGGGATGGCGCGGCGAATTGGTTTGGCGCAGGCGCTGATCAACAATCCCGACGTCATTCTTCTGGACGAGCCGACCACCGGGCTGGACCCGATCGGAACGCGGGAGATGAAAGATTTGATTCTGTCGTTGAAGTCGCAGGGGAAGACGGTGCTTTTGTGCAGCCACTTGTTGGCGGACGTGCAGGATGTTTGCGACCGGATCACGATTTTGTTTCGCGGGAAAATGCAGACGCTGGGGCAGGTGCGCGATCTTTTGCAGGTGAAGGATATCACGCAGATACAGACCCGCGGCATGTCGCCGGAACAACTGGAAAAGACGAGGGCGTTTTTGACGCAAATCGGCGTCAGCGACACGGTCATCAGCCATCCCACCACGACGCTGGAAGAGCTGTTCGTGCGCGTGGTCCGTCAAAACACGGGCGAAGGGCAAACCTCCGTCGGTTCGGGCTGATCGGCCAGTAGCGGCGGAGTAAAATTGTGCTCGGCTCAATTTGCAATTTGAATTTTCTCAGCGACCTCTGGGCGTGGTCGGACCATTGGCAATGGATCGCGTTCGCGGTGATCGTCGGCGGCGGAATGCTGCTGTTCGGGCTGGCGGATCTGGGGCGATTCAGCTTCACGCGCGCCTGGGCGATTGCCGGGGTTTGCTTTGACGATTCGATCCGCCGCCGCGTGCTGTGGGTTACGCCGCTGGCGATGCTGGGAGTGATCGTCATCAGTCAATTTCAGCGCGCGCTCGACGAGCAGGATGCGTTGCGCGAAACGTTGAAATTCTGCCTGTTCGCGTCGGGAACGGTCGTCATTTTGGTTTCGATCATTCTGGCCGCGACTAATTTGCCCAAGGAGATCGAGAGCCGGGTGATTTACACGGTGGTGACCAAGCCGGCGACGCGGCTGGAGTTGATCGTGGGCAAGGTCATGGGGTTCTCGCGCGTTTCGCTGGCGGTTTTGCTGATTATGGGTCTGTTTACCTGGGGGTACCTGCGGCTTCGCGAACATCAGAAGCGCGGGGAAGTGGTTATGCGCTTGCAACAGGGGGACGCCAGCGATACCGAGCGCGGGCGGCTGACGCATTATTTGCAAAGCGGCATGCTGGTCGGGCGAACGTTGAACGCGCCGGTGGGGCTGCAAATTTACGGGCGCATGCCTGACTTCAACAGTCCGGTTCGCGTAATCAGCGACAATGGCAAGGAAGAATTCGCCGCCGGTTTCGCGGCCGACCGCGCGCAGCTCTTCGGCCCGATGCCCAGCAGCCAGGATGAGCGCGACTGGGCGCAGCAGGGGATCGGGGCATTAGGGCTGGTTTTCAAGATCGAAATGAATTCTCGTCGAACCGGCGCGGCGACGGATCAGCCGGAGGATTTTGCGCAGCCCGGCCTGGGCCCGAACCTTCCGGCTTCGCTGAGGGCGCGGCGGAGAATTCTTCCGCCGGCGATTCAGACGGAATTGCTGGGGGGCGATTTGTTCAGCCTGGCGCAGGGGAGTGAATTTCTGGCGGAAGCCACGGAAACCGGGCTTCGCGAGTCGATCGCGGATTATGTCAAACTGGGTCACCTGTCTCCGGGCGATAACGGCGCGGGCGTGCGGCTGAGCGAAGCGACGACGCAAGCGGATGGTTCGGTCGCGCAAACGGCGTACGTCTGGCTGCCGCCGAGCATCGCGCAGCGGCTTTTCAACACCGATCTATTTTTCCTGCGGGTGGCGGGGAATAGCGAGCATGTCGATTACATGATTGGCCCGGATGCGGTGCGCGCGTTTGTGCCGCGAATGGAGAACGGGATCGTGGTGATGGATCCTCCGGGGGCGGATGAGGTTCCGCGAGCGACGGGTCCGGATGGGAAAACTTTGCCGCTGATTTTCCGTGGGCGCATGGGAATTCACGGGGAAGAGGAAATAGACGGCGGCGACTCGGGCCCGGAGGGCGTGGCGGTGTTCGGATTCCGCAATGCCCCCGCCGCGGTCCCCGCCGACGGGCAAATCCCGTTTGAATTGAATCTCCAGGTCGATCGGCTGGGCTCGGATGTGCAGGAGGGAAATGAGGACGCGACGGTCGTCCAGGTCATCGTGCACGATCTGGCGAGCGGCCAAACGAACTCTCAGAATGTTCAACTCGAAAGCCGGCAGACGACGTTCTTCACCGTTCCCGCGGGGGTGATCACGGGCCCGGATTTCGACGTGCTGCTCTCCTGTCAGACGCCCGATCAGACGGTGGGGATTTACCCGGATCAATCGCTGCAACTGGTTGTGGATCGGGAGAGTTTTGAGGTGAATTTGCTCAAGAGCCTGGCGATCATCTGGATGATGAGCATCCTGGTGCTGACGCTGGCGGTTTTTTGCAGCACATTTTTGTCGTGGCCGATCGCGATTGTACTGACGATCGTGCTGCTGCTGGCGCGCTGGGTGTTCAGCCAGATGGCGGATACGACGGGGCCGGGATTGGGGCGGCAAATCGTCAACGATTTCAAATTCAACGATGCGCCCGTGGCCAAGGTCGTCAGCAGCGGCGTGGATTCGTTGTCGCGCGGGATGACGATTCTTTCGAAGGTGCTGCCGGATACGTCGAGCTTCGACGCGATCAGCGATATTGAGCAAGGGGTGAGCATTTCGCCGCGCGAGTTGGAAGAAGCGCTAGTGATGATGGGCGGGTTCGGGCTGCCGGCGATGGTGATCGGGTACCTGATCCTCAAGAAAAAAGAGGTGGCGCCATGAGGGGCGGGAATGTGAATTCCGCGGTTGGGCGCCGCCGCCGCGGATCGGCCAGGCCGGTGACGGTATGTTTGCTGGTCGTATTTCTTGTAGCGACGGCCGCGGGGCGGGGATGGGTTTTGGACGACCGCTTCCGGACCGAAGCGCCGACATCGACGGTCAATGGGCTTGGGGGAGCGTCGCTGAGTTCGATGCCGAGTTTCGCGACCGCCCTGCTGCTGGGCGGCTTGCGCGGGCCGCTGGTGATGACCCTTTGGATCAGCAGCGAATCGCAGAAACAGCGCAACGATCTTCAGGACATCGACACCAAGATCGAGTGGATTCGCCTGCTTCAGCCGGAATTTGACGCGGTGCATCTGTTTCAGATTTGGAACAAGGCGTACAACATTTCGGTGAAGATGACGAGTCTGGCGAACAAGTATTCCACGATAATCGACGCGATCGATTATGGGCAGAAGGTGGATTTGGAGCGGCCGGACGATGTGAATATTTTGTCGTCGATCGCGCAGGTTTACAGCGATAAGCTCGGCATCAGCCAGGAGAATGCGTATTACCGCGCTCGGGTTCGCCGGGAGACGCAGACGCTGATTCGCGTGAGCTTTCCGGCTTCGCTGGTCGATCCATTTCGTGCGGCGGCGACGGCGCTGGGGTGGAATCCCGAAGTTGCGCCGCTGGGCCTGAATGCCAAGACGCAGGTCTATTCGGTATTGCTGGAAAAGCAGGTGGCCGAGCTTTTGGCGCAGGAGCTGGGTCCGACGGTGGAGATGCGGCCGCAGTCGCCGCAGCAGGCGGCGGCGACGAATGTCTCGTGGCGGCGGCTGCGCTTGCCGCCGATGCTGGACGTGAATGGTTACATCCTCCCGGAATTGCTGGCGCCGAGATTCCCGCGCCCGGCGGATTTGCCGGCGGATCAGCACTGGTACGACGGCTCGCAATTGCAATTTTTGGCCCAATATCAGCCGTTTCCTTATGGGCTTTCGACCTACGCGCTGGCTTTCAACGATTACAAGCGTTGCCAGTATCTGGAAGAACTCTGGAAAGAGCGGATGCTGCAGTCCAACGACCAGGTGATCGACAGCCGGCCGGGGGTCATGCTGAAACTGTGGGGTCAGGATGAATGGGAACGCGGCCGGCGCGCGGAAATTCGGGCGGTGGGAGGATCATCCAACCGATTCAGCGATCCGCTGGATTTGGAAATCCCCGGCGGGTTGTTGCCGCTGGATTTGCCGATCAAGGATTCTCCAGCGATGGGGCTGGCGATTTACAGCTATGACACCGCAGCGCGTCTTTTTGCGGATGCCCGGGAGGAATTTTATCGGCATATCCGCAACGACCCGGGCAACGCGAGCAATTACTTCGCTCACATCGACGACACCATTTCGATGGAGCGGCTGATGCTGGCCGACCGGGATTATCTGGAGGCGAAAACCGCCACGGGCGAGCGACGCGATCTGCTGCTCCGAAGCGCCGCCAATGAATATATTTCTGCCCAGCAGCGGTTTGCCCTGACGATGCTGAAGTATTTCATGGCGGACAGCGTGATCGCGAAGGAATATCCGATTGACCCCGCCACCGGCAAGCGCCGCACGCGGTTGACGATCGAGCAGGCCCCGCCGACCCAATGGGTTCCGACCCTGCTGGCGTCGGTTGAGGAGACCAACCGAATCAACTCCGACCCGGATACCGGCCGGATCATTTATGGGGATCAGTATCAGGACGAGCGGGGGGAATACATGAAATATGTGCAGCATTGCCAGAGCCGGCTCGAATTGCTGCAGGCTGCCCTCTTTCCCCAGACGGCCCCCTCCACGGCCCCCAGCGGCCAATAAGTGGGGCCAAAACGGGCCCCCGGCGGCGGGGACTTTTCAAAGCCGAAGATCTATACTAAATTCGTGCGGAAGTGGTTGGCCTAACAACGGTTGAGTCAACCTTTAAATGGGTCGATACCCCTATGGGAGACCCGGTTTTAAGTGAGGCTTTGACCGGCGGGCAAAATCTCATACACTTGGGTCCGCCCGCCAACCACCGGGAACCGCCGAGTTTGATCCAAGCAAGTGGAGCGATCCGAATGGCTGTAGTTGATCACGTACAACGGCGACCACCGGCAAAAATGAAGTCCGAGTCCGATGGACAAGTCGAGCGTCAGCGGCTGCGGACGATGATGCTGATCCGCCGCTTCGAGGAACGGACTTACCAGGAATACACCCGCCCGGGCCAAAAGATCGGCGGGTTTTGCCACCTGTACAGCGGCCAGGAAGCCATCGCCGTCGGCACCGCCGCCATTTTCGACAAATCCAAGGACTATCTGATCAACGGCTACCGCTGCCACGGGCATAGCCTCGCGCTGGGAATGAGCCCGCGCGCCGCCATGGCGGAACTGTTCGGGCGCGCCACGGGCTGCTCGAAGGGCAAGGGGGGCTCGATGCACTTCTTCGAGGCCCGCGTAGGTAATAACGGCGGGCACGGGATCGTCGGAGGCCAGATCCCGCTCGGACTCGGAATGGCCTTCGCCCAATGGTATAAAAAAACCGGCGGCGCGACCTTTTGCTTCCTGGGGGATGGGGCGGTCAATCAGGGGACTCACAACGAAACATTGAATATGGCGAGCCTTTTGAAAGTCCCGTGTATTTTCGTCGTCGAAAATAACGGGGTCGCCATGGGCACGCAGGTGGAGCGGTCCAGCGCCGAGAAGGATCTCGCCCAGCGCGGGTGCGGGTACGACATGCCGCACTACAACATCGACGGCAACGACGTGGATATCGTCATCGAGGAGTTCTCCAAGGCCAAGCAGCGCGCCGTCGCCGGGGAGGGGCCCAGCTATATCGTCGCCAATACATTCCGTTTCCGCGGGCATTCGATGTCGGATCCGCTGAAGTATCGGAGCAAGGAAGAAGCCGAACGAGCCAAGCTCCGCGATCCGATCAAGCTTTACGAAGCGCGCCTGAAGGAGGAAGGCCTCATCGACGACGCGCAAATCGAAGCGATGGATCAGGAAGCCGCGCAGGAAGTCGATCAGGCGACGCACCAGGCGGAAAACGACCCGTTCCCGGATTTGGAGGCGCGGTTCGACGATATTTTGGCTGAGAAATATCCGCTGGAGAAATAGCGGGGCGGAGATATGAGCGAACAAATTGGGCGCAGAAGTGAATTGATCCAGTTGCTCGACGACGAGCCGTTTGCGCCGTTTGAGATTGTCATGGGAAGCGGGGATCGATATCGCATAACCGATCCTCACTCCGTTGCGGTCGGCCGCGATGTGATCTGCGTGCTTCCGCGCGTCGGAGCATCGTCCGTGCTTCGGTTCAATCAGGTCAATGCGCTGCATATCCGCAAGCGGAGCAGCCGGCGGTAAACCATTATGCCCGTGATTCAATTCCGAGAAGCGCTTCGAGCCGCGATGGTCGAGGAGATGGAGCGCGACGAAAACGTCTTTCTGATGGGCGAGGAAGTCGCGCAGTATAACGGCGCGTACAAGGTTTCGGAGGGGATGCTGGAAAAGTTTGGCCCGCGGCGGATTTTTGATACACCGATCAGCGAGGCGGCGTTCTCCGGTCTGGGCGTGGGGGCGGCTTGCTGCGGGCTTCGGCCGATTATCGAATTCATGAGCTGGTCGTTCACGCTGGTGTGCATGGATCAGATTTTCAATAACGCCGCCAACGTGCGGTATATGTCGGGCGGACAGTTTAAAGTCCCGGTGGTCTTCCGCGGCGGCAATGGGATCGCCCATCAACTGGGGGCGACGCACAGCCATCGGTTGGAGGCGATCTACGCTCGGGTTCCGGGATTGATTGTGGTTGCCCCGAGCACGCCGTACGACGCCAAGGGTTTGCTGAAGACCTCGATTCGCTGCGACGATCCGGTCATCTTTATGGAGTCGGAGAAAATGCTCGCCGACAAGGGGGAAGTCCCCAGCGAGGAATATCTGGTTCCCATCGGCAAAGCCAAGATCGAGCGCGAAGGGAACGATGTTACGGTGATCAGCTATGGCCGGCCGCTGCAGCGCGTGGTGCGCTCGGCCGTTGAGTCGCTGGTGAAGGATGAGAATATCGATGTGGAACTGATCGACGTGCGCACGCTTCGCCCGCTGGATGTTGAAACCATCATCGAATCGGTGAAGAAGACCAATCGCTGCGTGATCGTCGACGAGGATTGGGGCTACTGCGGCATGGGAAGCGGCATCCTGCAAAAAATCCAAAAGCCCTGCTTCGATCATCTCGACGCGCCGATCGAATATCTCCACAGCGATGAAATCCCCGTGCCGTTTTCACATCCCCTGGAAGAAGCGATGATGCCCAGCGTCGATCGGATTGTCGCGTCGGTCAAAGAAATCTGCTATAAATAAGCGAATCCCGGCGCGCCGGGATTTTTCGCATTCTTCGCCCGGAGCCTAGATTCCATGCCTGTCGAAATCACCATGCCCCAATTGAGCGATACGATGACCGAAGGGAAATTGGTCAAGTGGCTCAAAAAAGAAGGGGACAAGGTGAATCCCGGCGACAAAATCGCGGAGATCGAAACCGACAAAGCGGTGATGGAAATGGAATCGTTCGATTCGGGAACCTTGGCGGCGCTGATGGCGGCGGAGGGAGATAAAGTGGCCGTGGGGGCGATCCTGGCGGTCGTGGCCACGGGAAAAGAGAATCCGGCGGACGTGAAGAAACAAGCGCAGGCCGGCGGGGCGCGACCGGCCGCGGCGGCAACAACGGAAGCCGCCCGTAGCGGTGAGACACGCGAGGCGGGCCATGTGGGTCAGAGCGCCGCCGGAGGCCAAGCCGCGGCGGGCGGCGGTGGAACGGCGGTGGCCGCGCCTCCGCAAACCGCCCGGGCCGGCAACGGCGATCAGCGCGTGCGCATTTCCCCGCTGGCCCGGCGAATCGCTGCCGACAAGAATATCGATCCCAAATCCCTCCAAGGCTCCGGGCCCGGCGGACGAATCGTCAAGCGGGATGTTCTTTCCCTGAGCATTCCGGGCGTGGGCTCCGCCCCCCCCGCGGCGGCGCCGCTGCCGCGACCGGGCACCGGCGAAAAACAGGTCGACCCATTGACCAAGATGCGCGCCGCCATCGCCAAGAATCTGCTGGCTTCGACGCAAAACATACCGCACTTTTACGAAACGATCGACGCGGACGTGGAGGAACTGGCGGCGATGCGGGTCCGGCTGAACGAAATTTTGGAGCCGCAAAAGATTCGCCTGAGCCTGGGGGATTTCATCGCCAAGGCCTTGGCCATGTCGCTCCTGGCCCACCCGGCGGTCAACGCCACGTTTAACGGAACGGAAGTGACGCGCTACGGCGACGTGCACCTGGGCATGGCGGTGGCGATCCCCGACGGGCTGATCGTGCCGGTCCTGCGTAACATTCACCTGATGGGCCTGAAGGAAATCCGCCAGCGCAGCGTCGATCTGGTCGATCGGGCCCGCGCCCAGCGTCTGCGGCAGGACGAAATGTCCGGCGCCACCTTTACGGTGAGCAACCTGGGGAGCTATGGCATCAAGGAATTCTCGGCGATCATCAATCCGCCGCAGGTGGCGATTTTGGCCGTCGGCGCCGCGGAGAAACGCCCGGCCTTCCGCAACGGGCAAATCGTGGGGCGGACGATGATGAGCCTGACCCTTTCGAGCGACCATCGGGTCGTGGACGGGGCGACGGCGGCGGAATTTTTGCGGACGCTGAAGAGCTTTTTGGAAGAGCCGGGGATGATGATGGTGTTTGCGTGATATTCGCCGGTGACGGCGACGGGACGATACAATAATAACCGCCATGGCGGCGCCGCCCCTGCAGCAAATGCTCGCTGAAGCCGGAAGGTATCACCAGACCGGGCGGCTTGGGGAAGCGGAGCGGCTTTATCAGCAGATTCTGGCCGAACATCCGGGCAACGCCGAAGCACTCGATCATTTGGGGGTTATCGCGTGTCAGTCGGGCCGTCATAACGCGGGCGTGGAACTCATCGAGCGAGCCGTTGCCTTGGCGCCGGACGAACCCGCGTATCAACACGATCTCGGAATCGCGTGCATACAAATGGCCAAGTGGGACAAGGCCGCGGCCGCGCTGGGCCTACTCGTCGAATTGAAACCCGCGGATCCTGACGCCCATTTCCATCTCGGCAATGCTTTGCGAGAGCAGGGGAATTTGGAACGCGCGATCGCCGCTTATCGCCAGGCGAACGTTCTTCGGCCAAGCTATCCCGAAGCGCTGATTAATCTCGGCATTGCCCTGGCGCATAGCGGAAAATTGGATGAGGCGACCGAGTCGTATCGCCGGGCAATCGTTCAGAATCCGAACATCGCCGAGGCGTACACGAATCTCGGCCTCGCTCTGAGAGATCAGGGACAATTGAGTGAAGCCGTTGCCGCGTATCGGCAGGCGCTGGTTCTCAAGCCCGATCACCCGCAGACGCTGAACAATCTCGGCGTCGCCTTGATGCAAACGGGCCAAACGGACGCGGCAATTGCCGCCTATCGGCAGGCGATTGCCGCTCGCGGCGACTATGCCCAGGCGCATAGCAACCTTCTATACGCCATTCATCTTCATCCGGACTACGACGGCGAATCCATCGCGGCGCAGCACCGGAACTGGAACGACCGGCAGGCGAGGGCACTCCTGCGTTTCATGCCGGTCCATCGCAACACGCGCGATCCCGAGCGCCGCCTGCGAATCGGCTATTTTTCGCCGGATTTTGGCCAGCATCCGGTGGGAATATTTCTCCTTCCACTATTGGAGAATCACGACAAGAGCCGCTTTGAAATCTTTGCCTACGCCCAAGTGACGGCTCCGGACGCGCTGACCGATCAGCTGCGCTCGTACGTCGATCATTGGCGGAATATCGCCCGTCTTTCCGACGCCCGAGTCGCGGAATTGATTCATCGCGATCAAATTGACATTCTGGTCGATTTGGCCGGCCATACGGCGGGCAACCGGCTGCTCGTCTTCGCCCGCAAACCGGCGCCGATTCAGATCACCTATCTGGGTTATCCGGATACCAGCGGGCTGACGGCCATGGATTATCGATTGACCGACGGCTTTGCCGATCCGCCGGGAATGACGGAACAATTTCACAGCGAGAAACTTTTGCGGTTGCCGCGAAATTTCGTCTGCTACAAACCCCCGGCCGACGCGCCGGAGGCGAGCGCGCTGCCGGCGATGAGCCGAGGGCACATCACCTTTGGGTCGTTCAACGCGCTGGGCAAGATGAATGATCGAATCCTGGAATTATGGCGGCAGATACTGCATCAGGTTCCGCGAAGCCGGATCATGATCAAAAACGCGGGATTGCAGGATGACGCGGTGAAGCGGGAGATGCTCGAGCGGTTCTCGATCGGCGGGATCGAATCATCGCGAGTGGATTTGCGTTCCCACGTGCGGACGGCGGCCGAGCATTTGAAGCGGTATGACGAAATGGACATCGCGCTGGATACGTTTCCGTATCACGGCACGACGACAACTTGCGAGGCGATGTGGATGGGCGTCCCGGTGGTGACCCTGGAGGGTGATCGGCATGCCAGCCGGGTGGGGGTGAGCCTGCTGGCGAATCTGAATTTGACGGAATTGGTCGCCAAGACGCCGGAGGAATACGTGGGGATCGCGGTGAGATTGGCAGGGGATTTGCCGCGGCTGTCGGATTTGCGGGCGGGTCTGCGCGCGCGATTCAAATCCTCGCCGCTGATGGATGCGGCGGGATTTGCGCGGGAGGTGGAGGCGCAATATCGGCAAGTGTGGCAAGAGTGGTGTACGCAACCTTAACTCCGCGATTTCTGTTTTTCCGCGCCTCAGACAAAATTGCGATTACAATGCAACTTCAACATGGCTCGGATTAGGGCGCCCCTGAGCATTTGCGCAACATGCCTCTGGCTTTGGCTGGCGGGGTGCTCATCTTCCACCAGCGCGCCCGACGTGGTGGTTCCCCCCTCCCCGCCGAACAAGCCGCAGATTACGTACGTCGGTATATTCATCAGCGACATCCACGGCCTGGATCTCAAAGCCTCGAACTACACCGTCGACTTTTACATCTGGTTCCGATGGCAGGGCAACCTCGACCCCAGCAACTTTGAGTTTCTAAACGGCTCGCTCGACCTCAAGGAACACGCCTACCGCCTGGAAAGCCACGGCATCCATTACGTCTCGTACCATTGCCACGGAACCTTTCACTTCGGCTTCGACTATCACGACTATCCGCTCGACGAGCATCAATTGGTCCTGGAGATGGAAGATGGTTTCTACTCCTCGGACAGACTGCGCTACGTGGTGGACGCAGCAAACATGCAAAACCTCCGCACGCTGCGGTTGCCGGGATGGACCTGCAGCCAGCCGCGATTTGAAGTCGACGATTACCTTTATCACACCAATTTCGGCGATCCGACCGAATCCCCCGGAAGCTCGACCTCCTACTCGCGCCTTTACTGCGTGATCGACATTTCCCGTCACAGCTATTCGATTTACCTCAAAACCTTCCTGGGGATATTCATTGCGGTGGGAATTGGGTACATTTCGTTCTTCTTCGAGCCCGGCGACATCGACCCTCGAATCGCCGTCGGCGTCGCCGCCATTTTTGCGGCCGTCAGTTCGCAATTCATCGCCACCGCCAATCTCCCCGATATGCCCTACATGACCCGCGCCGACAAAATCCATATTCTCAGCATGTCCATGATCTTCCTCTCCCTGCTCGTCTCCTGTCTTTCCCTCTACCTCTACCGCAAAGGCCACGGGAAGCTCTCCATCGCGATCGATCGAACCTTGTTCTTCGTCTACCCCCTCTTCTATATCGTCGGCATCGCAATCTTTACGCTCGGCTCGTGAGCGAGCCATTCACAGGGGCGGTTACTGCGCCCGGCGGGACGGTTCTAATTCCCGCGCCAAATCATCATCGGCCGGCAGGTGATCAAATCCCGCAGCGTCTGTGCATCCACGGTCAGTCCGTTGATCGTCGAATTCCCCATCGCCCGCGAGGGGGACAGCGCGAATCGGTCGCCGCCGAACATATCCAGAATTGAAACCCGGGGAGACAGCCGGACGACGGTTTTGTTGGTCACGCCCGCCGCCTGAGCGGCGTAATCGTACGCCTTTTCCGGATAATCGATTTGATCGATGAGTCCGCGATCCTTGGCATCCTGGGCGATGAACGCTTTGCCGCTGAAGATGTCGCCGGCGGTGTCGTGGAGCTTGCCGGCGCGGCCGGTCTGGACCGCTAATTTGAACTGGGCGAATAATCCATCGACGATTCCCTGAAGATAGGCCTCATCCTGCGGGTTCGGAGGACTGAGCATCGAGCCGGCGTTTTTAAAGGAGTGGCCGGTGGTGGTGGCGACGAGCGTGGTCTCCTCGATTCCGTGATCCGCGACGAGTTTGCTGATATTCACGCGCGGCAGGATGACGCCGATGTTGCCGGTCAGACAGCCCGGCTCGGCGAAGAGATAATCGCCGGCGCAGGAGATGTAATATCCGCCGCTGGTGGCCATGCCGCGCATGGCGATGACGACCGGTATCGTGCGGCCGGCGTCTTTGGTCGTCTGCTTGAAGAGGAGCAGGCGATGGTACATTTCGTCCGAAGCCGACGCCGAGCCGCCCGGCGTGTTGATTTCGACCACCAGCGCTTTGACGGCGGAGTCTTTTTCGACCGCCGTGAGCATTTGATCGAAATTCGCAGCCGTCTGGTCCAGAATCATATCGTCATCGATGGGGACCACGTCGATCTTGCTCTGCGGATCGCCGGCGACGATTGTCGTCTCTTTAACCGTCATCCCCGCGCCCAGTGTGCCGGCGATCTGAGCGAAATTGATAATCACGGAAACCGCCAAAGCGCCCAGCAGGAACAGGAAGAGCAGAGTCTTGGCGACGCCGTGTTTGGGCGGCGGCGGGGGCATCATCGGCGGGAAGAACCCCGGCACGGGCATCGCCTGCGGATAGGGGGGATATCGCGGCGGGTCGACAGGACCTTGGCCGGGTGGGAGGGATTGCGTCATGGGTACCGCCGTTTCTAACGTGGATAGTTTGCCGTGACCGTCGCCGCGGTTCCGCCGCGCACGGCGAATTGCCCGATCACCGTCATTCGCCGCGGCTTCAGCGCCGCCGCCAGATCGTCCAGAATCGTATTGATCACCGCCTCAAAAAAAATCCCCTTGTTCCGATATGCGAAAAAATAGAGTTTTAAGCTCTTCATCTCCACGCACCTGCGACTTGGGACATAGGTAATCGTGATCGTCGCAAAATCCGGCTGCCCCGTCACCGGACAAACACTGGTGAATTCCGGGAAGACCAGCTTGATCTCATAATTCCGCCCCGGCCTGGGGTTGTCGAACGTCTCCAGAATCAACCGCGGCGAAGCGATCTGCTTCTGGGTCAGGATTGAGCGTTTCCCCAGATTTGCCAACGATTTTTTCACTGATCCACCGTCTGGTGAAAGTCGACGGTCAGCGCGTCCTGGAATTGCCGGGAAACCCGGAACGGCAGGCCATTATAAGTCCCGACGCCCTGCTCATTATCGCCGGGGGGGATTCGCACTTCCAGATGAACCTCCCCCGAGGCCGTCTTGAGCACCAGCGTGTATTTCCGCTCCGTCGAAACCTGCGGCGGCGTGGCGAAATACGACTCCGCTTTCAGCGGCTGAAAATCGGCGAGTAATTCCTGAACCTTATCGGGATCGACCACCGATTTGGGTTCGCTTACAAAATGCCATTGCGCCGCCCCCGCCGCCGGCTGAGTCGCGGGGCCCAGCGCCTGCGGCGGAGTCCGGCGCAAGTCGGTTACAGACTCCGAAATCGGCCCCGTCGGAACATTCTCCGTCGATCCGGCCGGCGCGACTAAATAACTGCTGCGGGTAATGATGATCTCCCGCACGTCTTCGGGCGCCACCGACACGAGCGTGAGATCGCGCAACTGCCAGGGTTGCAGGTCGATCAAATGATCCAGATCGCTGCCGGCGATTTTGGCCAGTGTGCCGTCCCCCGTGCGCGCGAAATAATGATCCTTGGCCAGGCTATCGGGCGCGCCGACGGTGAGCGTCAAATCGGATGGCAATTCCGACGGTTCCGTCGTTGGCTGCGTCGAAGGGGGGCGGGTGGTCACCCAGACCGTCGCGGTCGGATGATCGAACCGGGCGTAGGGCAATTCGTCCGAATCCGGCTTAAGAAATTCCGTCGCCAGAATTTGCGTGATCCCGTCCAGAGTGCCTCTGACTTGCCCAAGGTCGGCGGGAAGTTTGACCGGCTCAAGGATTTGCCACTGGCCGCCGATGCGCTCTAGCAGCAGACGATCCGCGCCGCGGGTGATCTCGAACTGTTGGATGTCATCCCGCTGGAATCTCAACAAATGTTTATCGCGGAGGGCGTCTTCCGTCAGCTTGAGCGTCGCGGCGGTTTGGCCGTCGATGAGATTGATATCGCCGCCGTCGACGCGGGCATAGAGCAAATCGCCGGCGCCGGTTTTTTGGCCGACGTAGAGCGTGGAGGACTTTCCGTCATAGGTGCCGACCTCTACGGTGTATTGCGGTTTGTCCAGCCCGCTGGCGGACCCCGGATCGGAATCCGGCCGGCCGCTGGAGCGAAGGGTGGTCAGAGCGGCGGCAAGCCCCTCGGCCGCGTCATAGAAAGCGGGCGCGGCCACCGGGGCGGTCATCAACCAGTGATCGCCGTCTTTCCGCACGGTCGTTTGCAGTCCATTTGAATCGGTAATATTGATTTGATTCACCGACGCCACGTCCAGCGGGATCAGCAGCTGCCCATCCCCGACCGGCGAAATCGTTTGATCGGTGGGCGTCGCAGGCGGCTTGGCGCCGCCGCTCCAAAGATAAAATCCCAGCGCCGCAAGCAGAGCCAGAACAAGAATTCCCGTGGTTTTGAATTTCATCCGTCTTAGTCCCGCCGACGCACGTAAACCATAAGCCCGGCGACGATCACCAGCGCCGGCAGCCCCGCCGTGAGGACGCCCAATTTCCAGAAATATTGCTCCGCCGGCGGCATGTCCTCGATTCGCGCCACTTGCAGCGCGTGCGGGCTGATCGCCAGCATGTCATCCATGTGCGCCAGCCAGAAAATTGAATCGACGAAGAATTCTCCGTTACCCGGCAGGCGCGCGACGGAAATGCCGTGCTTTTCCAGCATGTCGACGTCGGGAAGGTCGACCGGCTCGCTGCTGGCGAACCAGTAGCTGCCGACGACGACAATGCGCCCGCCTTTGGAATTTTCCGAAGCGGCGGCGCCGTACAGCGGGTTCTGCGGCGTGTTGTCGATGTCGCCCGTCGTTCGCCCCGCGGCGAAATCGGGCTTGGGATTGAAGAACAGCCTTTGCTGCGACTGCAACACCGCCATCCCGCCCGAAGCCGCCCAGAAATGCGGCAACTGCGGAATCGGCAGCAGCGGCGTTGCCGTCACCCCCGGCGGCGGATTGGCCAGAATATTCACCGGGCATGACGCGGCGTTCATAAAATAGAGCCCGTCGATCGGCTGGGCGATCGGATGCTGACCATATTGATTGATCAGGAAAAATAACTGGCTGCCTTGCAAGGCGGCATCCACCATATCCGTGGTCCGCCGGCCCGCGGTCGGCAAGGCTTCGTGCACGATCACCTTGTCCGTGTCCACGCCAAGCCCCATCGACTGCAGCGCCTCCGCCGCCGGGTCCATCGTCGGAAAGAGCATCACCATCGCCGCCCCCCCCTCGCGCAGATGCTGCGCCAGCATTGAATCAATCGGAGCCTCTTCTTCCGGCGAGGTATTCTGCGGCATGCGAACCACGACCCAGACGGCGGATTTCATCTGATCATCCGTCGGTTCGTTTCCCAACATCGCCGATTGACCGCTGACATCCTTCTCGCGCACGTCGAAGTTGTAATCGCGCAAGCGCCCCGCAACCGCGCTGAAAACAGCTTCCGCACCTGAAGGCGACGCCGTCAGCGGAGGGCCGCTGGGGCGCACGAAGACGACCATCGGCTTGGAGGTCTTGGTCAGCGCCAAAATGGCGGCGCTGATATGCTGCTCGCCGGAAAACGCCAATCGCGGCTGAACGTCCGCATCAGCCGAGGCAAAATTACTCCCTTCCGGGACCTTCCAGACGTCGTCGAATTGCAAAATCTTGTATCCCGAATCGGTGATCACAATGATCGACTTGGTGTGAAGTTGCTCGCGAAAATCGTCGAGTTCCTTCAGCTCGCCGAGTTTACCGATGCGGTCGAGCATGTCGGTCAATATCTTCTTGGCGGCCGCGGCGCGCTGCTCGGCTCCGGGAACATAATCCAGAATCGGCTTAGGAACGTTTGTCCCCGCCTTGACCTGTTCCATCAGACCGCTGAACAAATCGATCGCCTGCGACAAGCCGGTAAACGAGGCGCGGATTTCCTCGACGGCTTCCTTGTAGCTGGGAATCTGCTGGTTCACGTCGGCGTCGACCGCATCGGAAAGCCGCGACAATTCCCTGGGAAACGCCAGCAGCGTCGGATAAGCGACGTAAAGCTCCTGCGCCAAATTCTGATCCTGCACCTGATCGCCCGGCAACTGCCGGAACCTCGCGGCCTCGTCCGTGGCGAATTTACGCAACGCATCGCTCTGCGGCGGCAGATCGTTCAGCACCGCCCGGTAGCCCCGCACTTCTCCGCCGAAACGGCTGGTCACTTCCGCCACCAGCTTGTTGAAATCGTCCTTCTGCGTATCCGGATCGATCATCTGAACCGTGATGCCGCGGCCTTTAGCAGCATAATCGTTCAGCAAATCCGCGACCGGCTGATAAAAATCCTGGTCGTTCGATTCATTTTTGATTTTCGGATAAAGCCCGACAATCCGAACCGGGGTGTTCAAATCTTTTTGAATGTAATTCAACGATTGCGGCCGCAGGCTTTGGGCGGAGCCCATGGTGGTGTCGATTCGCTTGGAATGAGCCTGCGCGATAATCGTCAGGACCACCGCCAGCGCGGCAACCAGCAGGCTGGATAACACGACGTTGGCGCCGTATTTGATCCAGCGCTGACGCTGGCTTGGAGCGCCTATGGACGAATAATCGAGCTTCTCAGTCATAACCGACCTCGTCTATTTCCACCTTCGCGATTCGAGTACCTTCACGGTCAGAAAGAGAAACACCGCGGTCGAGCAGATGAAGAAGACCAGATTCCCGGTGTCGATGACGCCGCGGCTGAAATCGGTGTAGCGTTTGAAAACCGTCTGATTGCAGACATTCAGCCAGAAATCGGATTCGATTTTTCCGCTGATCCACCAGGGCGCGATGGTGACGGTAAAGAGCACCGCGACCGCCGCGACCGCCGCCACCACCTGGCTCCTGGTCAGCGACGAGCAGAACAACCCGATCGAAATAAACAGCCCGGCGACCAG
>Ga0181531_10000859_pt1 | contig 19781 bp, 23 predicted proteins | sample PEATcosm2014_Bin_38_FD_119743 | JGI IMG/M metagenome (GOLD analysis project Ga0181531, IMG submission 119743) | Peatland microbial communities from MTU Mesocosm Facility, Houghton, MI, USA - PEATcosm2014_Bin11_10_metaG | ecosystem: Environmental > Terrestrial > Soil > Wetlands > Peat | place... | reverse complement strand
TAGGCAGTGAGGACGCGATCGGCAGCGGCGATCAGCGCGGCGCTCACCGGACCATCTCCTGCGTCGGAAGCCAGCCGTACTCGAAGATCGTATCGCCCTTGTGCGGATCGTCGCGGTCGAAGCGGTGCGTAAAGCGCGGATACTCGTGCTGGATGAGTGCGATTTGCACTTCATCCGCCGGACCGCTCGCGAGCAGCGCGTCGTGCGCGACGTAGAGAGCGAGACGCGCGATGGCCTCGATGACGATCGGCCGGTGGTGGGGATCGCGCATCGAGCGCTGTTCCGCGAGCGAGAGCTTGCGCCGGCCGAGAACCTTGTCGTTCTTCGCGGCGACGGCGAGCGTCATCTGGGCGACCTTGAGGGTCGAGTAGAGCGAGAGACGATTGGCGCGGACCGCCGCCAGCAGCGGCGCGCTGACGTCGACCCACGGCGTCGCGTGCACATCGGAGGCACCGGCACGTTTGGCACGCGCGTAAATCGACATGTCGCTGTCGATCGGCGTGGGTGCGAAGACGTTCCAGTATTGCTCGAACAGCGGATGCGTATAGCCGACCACCACCGGCCGAAGCTCATCGCTGATCGGGTTCGGCGGCAGAACGAACAAGACCGACATCGTGGCGTGGAAGAGGCACGCGAGCAGCGCGAGCGCGCCGAAGGCGACGAGTACGAAGCGCTCGCGCCCGGAAAAAACGTGATTGGCAGCGTTCATGCGGGGTTCCATCATGACGTCCTCACCATATCGTCCAGAGAGCGGGCGTGCACGGTGAGCTCCCCGTACACGCACGCCGGTGATCAGGTGTCGAGTGACTTGGCCGTCGCCGCGCGATCGGCCGACTTGATCCCCGCCGAGGCGTCTTCCTCGCCGGTGACGATGATGATGATGTAGTCTTCCTCGGCCGCATTGGCAGCGACCGATTTGGCTGGCGACGCGGGGAGCGTCGTCGGGGCTTTCGCGCTCGGTGGCTGCGCCAGTGCGGTACCGACCGCAAGGGCAGCGATCGGCAATGCCGTCGAGAGCGAAACGATAGTCTTCCGCTTCATTGGTACACCCGTCCTATAGTGTCGGAACTACCGGTAGCGCCGTTGCTGTGCTGAGTAACCTAACGGCCGTGGCGTGGACTCTACACTGTGCGCGGTGGACGTGTCAAGAGCCCAATCGAGTGAGTGATGTGGCCACATCGCGCCGGCCCGTGCGCCGTAAGCGCGGCGTAAGTTCGCGCACGTACGATGCTCTCATCGTCCGCCGGCGCGCTCGCCGGTCGTCTATTCGTCGTTCGCGTCGGCGATGCGAGCGCTGGGCGAAGAAATCATCGCCGCATCGAGGGCCAGCACACCGCTGGGGTATGCGCGTAGCGGATTCACGTCGAGCTCCGCGATCTCGGGGTGCGCGGTGATCAGTGCGCCGACGGCCACGATGGCGGCTGCCACCGCACGCCGGTCGACCGGCGGTGCGCCGCGCCAACCCTCGAGCAGCGCGGACGCGCGCAGCGATCCCAGCAGTGCCAGCGCGTCCTCGAGGTCGAGTGGCGCGAGCGTGGTGGCCGTATCGTGCAGTGCCTCGGCCTGCGTTCCGCCGATGCCGACCAGCACCGTGGGGCCGAACGAGGGGTCGTTCAACGCGCCGACGATCAGCTCGAGACCAGGCGGCGCCATCTCCTCGAGGAGATAGCGTGACGGCTGCGGAGCGTCGATCCGGTCGATCGCGTCGAGCGCGGCATGCAGTTGCTCGGGGGTGTCGACGAAGAGGTGCACCCCGCCAGCCTCGGTCTTGTGCACGATGGCGGGGTTGAGCACCTTGACGACGATCGGCTTCGCCAACGTCGCGAGAGCGGTGTGTGCCTCGTCACGGGTCGCGCAGGCTCGGGCACGCGGCGTCGGGATGCCGTACGCGCGCAGCAGCGCCTTCGTGCCGAGCTCGTCGAGCGGTACGGTCACCGGGGCGGCGAGAGCAGGGGCGATCGGCCGCGATCGCGCCAGCGCCGCGCGGGCCGCGGCGTCCTCCACCAGCGCGCGCACGGCGCGAGCAGTGCGTTCGGGACCGGGAAACGCGGGCACGCCGAGATCGCGCAGCGCGGCGAACGTCGGCGCGATGTCGCCGTCGATTCCCATCGTTCCGAACACGACCGGCACGCGCAGCGCGGCCTGCGCGTCGCGGAAGACGGCAACCGGGTCGACGGCTGCCGGCTCGTGGAGCGTGTAAGCGGCGACCGCATCGATTGCCGGATCGTCGGCGATCGCGCGCAGTACGGCGGGGTACGTCGGCGCCGGGCGGGCGGTGTCGACCGGGTTGCGCACGTAGGTCATCGGCGGGAGCAGCTCGGCGATGCGCGCGGCGGCGGCGTCGCCGAGCGTCGGCAAGGTCACGCCGTGTGCGCGCAGCGCGTCGAACATCAACAGGCCCGGGCCCGCTTGCGCGGTCATCAGGCCGACGCCCGCGTTGGTGCGCGGTGGGATGCGCCCGTGGACGAGCGCGATCGCGGCGTCGACCAGCTCGTCGGTCGTCTCGACCAGCACGGCACCGGCGGCGCGCAGGGCGGCGCGCTTGCGCGCGTAGTCGCCGATCAGGTTGCCGGTGTGCGATTGCGCGAAGGTGGCGACGTCGGCGCGGCCGACGGTCAGCGCCACGACGGCCTTGTGTGGCACCGCGCGGCGGATCGCGGCGACCAGCTCACGGCCGTTGGGGACGCCTTCGAGATGGAGTGCGATGACGTCGGTGTGCGCATCGTCGGCCAGCCACCCGACGACGTCGGCCGCCGTGACGTCGACGCTGTTGCCCAGGCCGACCGCGAGCCGCACGCCGTAGCCGCGGTTCTGCAACAGAAACGCGGTGGTGATGTTCACACCCGCGCTCTGCGCGACGACCGCGACGCGGCCGGCAGGCAGACGTTCCAGCCCGGGCGCGAACGAGGCGGCGAAACCGGCCACCGGATTCGCGAAGCCGGCGGTGTTGGGGCCGAGCAGCCGGATCGTCCCGTTGCGGCAGACGGTGGCGAGCGCGTCTTGCAGCGATGCGCCGGAGGCGCCGCTCTCGCCGAAACCGCCGCCGGCGATCAGCGCGCCGCCGGCCCCGGCCGCGTCCGCGTCGGCGAGCGCCGCCGGACACGCCTCGGCGGGAATCGCCAGCGCGACCAGGTCGACGGGCGTGCCGACCGCGGCGAGCGACGGGTACGCGCGCAGGCCGAGGATCTCGTCGGCCTTGGGGTTGATCGGGTAGAGTGCGCCGGCGAAGCCGCGCAGGTTCTTGAGCAATTGGTGGCCGGCTTTGTCGGGCGCGGCCGACGCGCCGACGACGGCGATCGATTGCGGTGCGAACAGCCGCTCGAGCCCAGGTCGGCTCACGGAGCGGCGTTCGCGGTCGCGGGCAGCAGCCACGCGCGCAGGTCGTCCGGGATCGGCTCCATCACGAGCTTCTCTTGGCCGGGAACCTTGCGCGCGTGCGCGCGCACCTCGAAGCCGCTCGCGAGCAGCGTCTCACCGCGCCACACTTCGTGTTCGACCCGCAGGGCGCGCGTGCGTACGTCGGCGACGCTGGTCACGATGGTGAACTCGTCGCCGGGATGGAGCGGCGCGAAGAACTTGGCGCCGCTCTCCATGATCGGAAAACCGGCGCCGCCGCCGGTGATCCCCGCCGCGAAGTCGTAGGGGCTGTGCCGCCACAGCTCTTCGGTCGCCAGATCGAAATACTGGAAGAAGTTCGGATAGAAGACGATCCCGAACGCGTCGGTCTCGCCGAAGCGCACTCGCAGCGTCAGCCGCGAGACGCGCGCGCCCGGGCTAGGCGGCATCGCGTCGATACATGCCGAGCGCGCGGAACGCCGGCGCATCGTCGAAGCGGAACAGATACGCGGGCGAACCGTCCGCCGCCTCGTGCGTGTACGGCTGCCACGAGGGGACGCAGAACGTGTCGCGCTCGTGCCATTCCAGAACCGTATCGCCGACGCGCGTGCGCCCGCTGCCCGCGACGACGTGATAGATCGCGCTCGACGTCTCGCGCACCGGTGGCGTCGGGCGGCCGGGCTGCAGGCGCAGCGCCGCGGCGCCGGTCGTGCGCGCGATCGGGCCGCCGGCGCGCTTGTCCTCGTACGGCAACTCGACGGTGCCGCCGGCCGCGTCGAGCGCGGCTTGCATCGGCGCCCACGGGAAGCGCAGCCGTGAATCGGCCGGCGCCGGGTCGGACGGGAAGCGCGTCTCTTTCCACGGCTCGGCGAAGTTGGCGGGAAAGAAGTGGAAGAGCGGGATGTCGAGCCCGTCGAGCCACACCATCGGCTGGTCCGACTCGTTGCCGTGGTCGTGAAACTCGAACGAGGGCGTGAGCACGAGGTCGCCGCGTCCCATGGTGACCTTCTCGCCGCCGACGGCCGTGTACGCCCCTTCGCCGTCGACGATGAAGCGCAACGCGAACGAGGTGTGCCGGTGCGCGCGCGCGACCTCGCCGGGCAGGATCAGTTGCAAGCCGGCGTAGAGTGTGTCGGTGGTGTAGGGCGCCTTCAGCGCCGGGTTCGTCAGCATGAAGACGCGCCGCTCGGCGTCCTCGGCGCTGACCAGCGCGCCGGCACGATCGAGCAGCGGACGGATCGCATCGTACCGCCACACGTGCGGGACGCCCTTGGGGCGCGGCACGGGCGGAACGATGACCTCCATGTTCGTCCAGAGCGGGTCGACGGCGGCGTGTGCGCCGTCGGCGAACAGGGCGTCGAGCGAATCGGATGCGATCATGCGATACCTCCTGCGCGCGCCGGGACGGCGACGCCGATCGAGAACGAGCCGATGCGGCTGATCGTGCAGACTAGCGTCTCGCCGGGATGGATCTCGCCGACGCCGGGAGGCGCCCCGGTCATCAGCAAGTCGCCGGGTTCGAGCGTCATGGCCGCCGACGCGTAGGCGATCAGGTCGGCGACGCCGACCGTCATATCCTTGGTGTTGACGTGTTGGCGCGTGCGGCCGTCGATGGTGAGGTCGATGTCGAGCGTCATCGGGTCGCCGACCTCGTCGGCGGTCACGATCCACGGCCCGATCGGTGCGAACGTGTCGTAACTCTTGCGCCGCACCCGTTCGCCCTTGCCACGCACGGTGACGTCGAGCCCGATCGTGTAGCCGAAGACGTGCTCGAGCGCGCGCGCGGGCGGGACGGCGGTCGCACGCGCGCCGATCACGACCGTCAGCTCGCACTCGTGGTGGATCTCCTTGCCGTCGACCAGCGGACCGTGCGGGAGCACGATGCGATCGGACGGCCCGCACAGCGCCGACGGCGCCTTGAGGAAGACGTCGAAGGCGAGCAGCGCCGGATCGAGGCCGCTCATCTCTTCGACGTGCGCGGCGTAGTTGGCGGCGGCGGCGACGATCTTGGTCGGGTTGAGCGCCGGCTCGCGTAGCCGCACGTCGGCGAGCGGGATCGCGAGCGCGTTGGGATTGGCGGCGAGACGTTCGATCGCGCCGCGGCGCTGGGCGAAATCGCGCACCAGCCGCACCCACCAGCCGGCCCCGAGCCCGTCGTCGGACCAATCGGGGATCGCCGCGCTGACGTCGACCAGCGAGGTGCCGGCGGCGTCGACGACACCCAGACGCCAATCGTCGAAGAGCGCCAGGCGCATCAGAGGACCGCGAACCGGCCCGCGTGCGGGCCGAGCGGCCAGCGACCGCGGGCGAACAGCGCGTCGATGGCGACGAAGGGATGATCGGGCATACCGCACGCCTTCGCCAGCGCGGCGTGGTACGCTGCTAACGCCGCCGCACCGGCCAGCACGCGCGCGTACTCGTCGCTGACGATCCCCGCCGCCGCCAGCGCGTCGCGGGCCGCAGCGATGGTCGGCTCGAGTGCCGCGTCGACGATGCTGCTCAAGTCGCCGAGCACCCGCTGCTCGCCGGCTGCCGCGACCGCCCGGTCGCGCAGCACGCGCGCTTCGACCGCGTCGGCGTCGGCCGCCGGAGCGCCCGCCGGCTCGAGCGCGAGTGCCTTCGCCGCCGGCAGATCGGCGACGACCTCGATGCCGACGACATGGTATCCGGCAGCCGCCGCGCGCGCGAGCGCCCGTTCGTCCTCGCCGAGCGGCACCCCCAGCCGGCTGAACCACGGGCGCGCGCGCATCGCGGATGCGATCGCGCGCACCGCGTCGAGATCGACGGTCATCGTGCTACGCGAGCACGTCGGCCGGCAGCTCCGGGAGCGTCAGACCGAACTTCGCCACCAGCGCCTGCGCACGCTCGACGTAGTCGGCGCGCATCTCCTCGTTGGTGCGCTGCTTGATCCCCCACTTGCGGAAGATCTCGTTGTTCTTCGACTTCGAGCTGCCGAAGAACGCCGGCAGCGTCGGCCAGATCGCGTCGATGGCGGCCTGCACCTTCGCCTTCCCCTCCGGCGTCTGCACCAGTTCGCCGACCGAATCTTCGCCGAACTTGGCGTGGAAGCGCTCTTCGGGCATCGTCGCGCGGCCCGCGTTGCGCAGCGGGACGTAGGTGCAGTGGAGCAGGTCTTCGACTTGCAGAATCTCGGCCATGTCGCCGAGCAGCTTGATGACGCAGAACTCTTCCCACGAGGTCAGCGGCGTCTCGAAGATCGAGAGTGGACGCTTGCCGTCGCGGGCCGGGATCATCTTCTCGGAGGGGACGCCCAGGTCGACGCCCAGGTTGAAGAAGCGCACGTGGTGGCCGTACTCTTCCATCGCGACGCGGCAGGTCAGCCACTTCCAGTACGGCGTCGGCGCGTAGGCGACGGCGGGCTCGTCGAATACCTGCGCGCCGTAGAGCTCGTTGATCGCGTGCGAGACGATGATCTTGCGCACGGCGTCCTGATATTCTTGCGGCTGCTGCGCGAGGTCGGCGGCGGTTTTGACTTCGAGGGCGGCGGACACGGCGGGTTCTCCTTCGTCGTTAGACGACGGGCGGGGTGCTGAAGGCTTCGAGATCGGTCTCGAGGCCGGTGAGATGGGGCGTGAACGTGTGTGCGACGTCGGCGGCGATCGCGTCGAGGGTGGGATCGGGATCGGTCGTGATGCGCGCGATCGGACGGGGCTGGGAGAACAGGAACACCTCGCGCCCGCGCACGCCGAACAACTGACCGGTGATCGGCTGCGCGTCCTCGCTGCACAGGTACGCGACGAAGCGGCCGACGTAGGCGGGATCGACGGTGAGCGCGGCTTCCTTGTAGGCAGCCTGCGCGTCGTTGGCGGGAACGATCGAATCGGTGACACGGGTCGCGCCGAACGGCGCGATCGCGTTGGCGGTGATGCCGGCGCGGGCGAGGTCGTGCGCGGCGACCCGGGTCAGCGAGATCAGGCCGCCTTTGGCGCTGGCGTATGCGGCTTGGCCGAAGTTGCCCCAGATGGCGGCCGACGAGACGATGTCGACGATCCGGCCCCAGCGGTACGGCGCACCGCCGCGGTTGGCCTTGGCGTTGTCGCGCAGCACCGGGGCGGCGGCGCGGATCAGCGCGAAGGCGCCGACCAGGTTCGTCTGTAGCACGGCCTCGTAGTCGGCGCGGTTGCCCTTGAAGACGAACGCATCGCGCAGGATGGCGGCGTTGTTGACGATCGCGTCGAGTCCGCCGAAGCGTGCCTGCGCGAGCGCGACGGCCTCTTCGGCGACGCCGGGGTCGGCGATGCTGCGTGCGAGCGGAGCGACCCCCTCGCCCAGGTCGGCGACCAGCGGCCCGAGCACGTTGGGCTCGATCCCCAAGCCGTCGATCGAAGCGCCGTTGTCGACCGCGACCACCTTCGCACCGTTCGCGACCAGCGCGCGCACGATCGCGGCGCCGATACCGCGCGCGCCGCCGGTGACGATCGCGACCCGTCCTTGCAGGGCGCTCACGCCGGCTGCCCTTGCGTCGCGGCGGGGAAGAACGCGTCGGCGTGCAGGTCACGCGTGGCCAGCCCGCGCGCGGTGAGCAGGGCGCTGACCGCGTCGACCATCACCGGCGGTCCGGCCACGTACGCTTTGACGCCCTCGAGCGGGCCGAGGTCGGCGGCAATCGCCTCGTGGACGAAGCCGGTGCGCCGCTGCGTGGGCGCGCTGGGAGCGGAGAGGATGCGATGGACGTGCATGCTCGGGTACTTCGCGGCCAGCGCCGCGAGTTCGGCCTCGGCGTAGAGATCGCGTTCGTCGCGCACGCCGACGTACAGTTCGAGCGCTCGCTGCGGATCGCGCGCGAGCGCCGTGCGGGCGATCGAGAGGATCGGGGCGAGTCCCGTCCCACCACCGGCCAGGAGGAGCGGCCCCGGGTGCGCGTCACGCAAGTAGGCGCCGCCGAACGGGCCGACCACCCGCAGCGCGTCACCGACCGCTGCCCGGTTCGCAACGTGCGAGGAGACGACGCCGTCGGGGAGCGCGCGGATGTGGAACTCGAGCGGTTCCTCACCCGGCGCGTTGGCCATCGAGAAGTCGCGGCGCGGCAACCCGGGAAACTCCAGCCCCGCGTATTGGCCGGCCGAGAACGTGAACGGGCCGCCGCCGGTGATCTCGAGCTTGACGACGACCACGTCGTGCGCCGCGTGCTCGAGCGAGACGATGCGGGTGGCGAGCATGCGCTGCGGGTGCGCGACCATCTCATCCTCGCTCAGGTACGCGACCGTGCAGTCGGACCACGGCACCGCGCGGCAGGCTAGGATCTTTCCGGCCGCACGTTCGGCGTCGGTCAAGGCGAACTCCGAGTATTCCATGAGGTCGACCTCGCCCGCGATCAACTCGGATTTGCACGTCGCGCAATTGCCGGCGCGGCACGAGTGCGGGTAGGCGAAGCCTTGGCGCAGCGCGGCGTCGACGATCGTCTCACCCATCTCGACGGTGAACGGCTCCTCGAACTGCGTGACGTGCACGGTGAAACTCATCGCGCGGCGGCCTCCGCGGCTGCAGGCAGCACCAGCTCGCGCACCGCGGCTTTGTGGACTTTGCCACTCGGCGTCGTCGGCAGTGCGTCGAGCACGACCAGCCGTTCGGGCCACTTGTATTTCGCGACGTCGGCCTCGTCGAGGTGCGCGAGCACGTCGGTCAACTCCAGCGCCTGACCGGCGTGCAGCGAGACGACGCAGCAGACCCGCTCGCCGAGCCGTTCGTCGGCGTAGGCGACGACCGCCAGTTGGCGGATCTGCGGCAGGCGCACCAGGTGCGCTTCCAATTCGTAGGCGCTGATCTTCATTCCACCGCGGTTGATGAGGTCTTTGGTGCGACCGCGAAACGCCACCCGGTCGCTGCCGACGTGCGCCGCCAAGTCACCGGTGCGCAGGAACCCGTCGGGGGTGAACGCCGACGCGGTCAGCGCCGGCTCGTCGAGATAGCCGCGGAACATGTCGGCGCGGCGGAAGAGGAACTCGCCGGTCTCGCCGGGCGCGACGTCGCTGCCGTCCGGGCCGACGGAACGGGTCTGCGCCCCGGCCAGGGGCCGTCCGAGCGTTGCGGCGACGATCGCCTCGTCGTCGCCGGCGCTGGTCGTGCAGCCGGCGCCGAGTTCCGACATCCCCCACTGCACCACCAGCTCGCAGCCGAAGTTCGCACGCACGCCGCGCACGAAGGCCGCCGGCACGGCCGCGCCGCCGGTGCGCACTTCGCGCAGCGCCGACGCGTCGGCCGCGGCGCCGTCGAGTACGCCGAGCAGATCGGCGAGCTGCGCGGGGACGGCCCATGCGCGGGTCACGCCCTCGTCGCGCAGCAGCGCCAGGAAACGCTGCGGTTCCCACTTCGGCAGCGCGACGAACCGGCCACCGCGCAGGACGACCAGGTGCAGCGAGAGCAGCCCGAAGGCGTGCGTGAAGCCGCTGGCGCTCAAGAAGACGTCGTCTTCGTCGACGGCGGCGTCGTGCGCGACCTGCGCGGCGTTCGAGAGCAGCCCCTCGTGCGCGTGCATGGTGATTTTGGGGCGCAGCGATTCGGTGCCGGAAGTCGGCAGCAGCGCCATCGGATCCTCGGGCGCGACGTGCGGCCAGACCGGTGCGCGCAGTCGCGCGTCGGCGACGATCGCGTCGAAGCCGCCTTGCGGATCGCCGACGGCGAGCATCACCACGCCCAGTGCCGCCGTCAGCGGCCCCAGGCGCGGGCCTGCGCTCGCCGGGCACAGCAGCGCGCGCGCGCGCGCATGGGCGAGGATGGTGCGCAGCTCGCTCTCGCGGTAGGCGGGGTGCAAGGTCAGCACGACCGCGCCGAGCTTGGAGACGGCGGCGTGGGCGACCAGGTACGCGCTGCCGTTGGGCAGGTGCAGGCCGACGACGTCGCCGCGGCCGATGCCGCGCGCCGCCAGCCACCCGCCCAGCCGGTCGACCTGCCCGCTCAGGTCGGCCCAGGTCGCACGGAGGGCGCCGTCGACCGCCGCCAGCGCATCGGGGCGCCGCGCGACGGTCGCGTCGAAGAGGCCGCCGAAGGTCAGCGGCTGGAGGACGCCACGGTCCGCGTGCAGGCGGGGATCGCAGAGATAAGCGGAGGTATCCACGCGGACGGCTCCTTCCAACGGCGGCGTCGGCGCGCCACCTGCGAAGCAGTGTACCCGGGATATCGTTGACCTGTCAAATCGTTTGCATAGTCAATTATCGGAGGACCTCGTGCCCACCATCCCCGCCTCCCTGCTCCGGATCGAGCCGGGCCTCGCCGCCGCGCTCGCCGCCGGCGAGCCGGTCGTCGCGCTCGAGTCGACGATCATCACGCACGGGATGCCCTTCCCGGAGAACCTCGCCACGGCGCTGGCCGTCGAGCGGATCGTCCGGGCCAACGGTGCGCACCCGGCGACGATCGCCGTCCTGGCGGGGCAGATCCGGGTCGGGCTGGACGCGGACGCATTGGAGGCGCTGGCCTCGTCGGCCGGCGCCGCCAAGGCCTCGCGCCGCGATCTGGCGGCCCTCCTGGTCGGCAAACGAACGGCCGGCACGACGGTCGCCGCGACCATGCTGATCGCGGCCGCCTGCGGGATCGCGGTTTTCGCGACCGGCGGGATCGGCGGCGTCCATCGCGGCGCGGATGAGACGTTCGACATCTCGGCAGACCTGCCGGAGCTGGGGTCGACCAGCGTCGCCGTCGTCTGCGCGGGCGCGAAGTCGATCTTGGACATCGCGAAGACGCTCGAATATCTCGAAACGCAAGGCGTTCCCGTGCTCGGCTATCGCACCGATGCGTTCCCGGCGTTCTACGCGCGCGAGAGCGGTCATCCGGTCGACTATCGCTGCGAGAGTCCGGCCGAGGTCGCCCAGATCATCGCGATGCAGCGCGCACTCGGCTTGCGCGGCGGCATCCTGATCGCACAGCCCGTTCCCGAGGAGCACGCCATCCCCGCCCCGGCCATCGAAGGGCACATCGTGCGCGCGGTCGCCGACGCCGAAGCGCAAGGCATCGCCCGCAAAGCGCTCACACCGTTTCTTCTCGAACGCGTCGCCGCGTTGACGCAGGGCGCGAGTTTGGCTGCGAACATCGCGCTGATCGAGAACAACGCCGCCCTCGGCGCGGCGATCGCCGTCGAACTCGCCGCGCTGGCGGCGCGGCGACCGGCGTGACGCTGCCGCCGACGATCGTCGTCGTCGGTGACGTCATGATCGACATCCTGGTGCAGCCGTCCGGGCCGATTCGTGAAGGAACGGATACGCCCGCGCGCATTCGTCGCGCGCCCGGTGGCTCGGGTGCAAATCAGGCCGCGTGGCTGGCGCGCGCGGGCAATCGGGTGATCTTCCTGGGCCGGGTCGGCGCGCGCGAGCACGACGAAGAGTGCCGGCTCTTGAGGGAGGGGGGCGTCGAGCCGCACCTGGGCGCCGATGCGGACATGCCGACCGGCATGGTCGTGAACCTGATCGCGCCGGACGGACAGCGCAGTTTTCTCACCGACCGCGGCGCGAACGACGCGCTCGGTGCCGTCGACCTCGATCCAACGCATCTCGTCGGCGTGCAGTTGCTGCACGTCTCGGGCTATGCGTTCTCGGCGCCGGCACCACGTGCCGCGGTGTGCGCGTTCCTCGAAGCCGCCGCCGTCTGCGGCGTGCCGGTCAGCGTCGATCCCGCCTCGAGCGCGCTGCTGCAGGCGGTCGGCCCGGCGGCGTTCCGCGCCTGGACGCGCAGCGCGACGCTGTGCATCGTCAACGCCGACGAAGCCGCGCTACTCGCGGAGAGTGACGACCTCGCCGAGCAGTTGCGCGTGCTCGCTGCGCACTACGGCACGGTCGTGGTCAAGCGCGGTCCGCTCGGGGCGGCGGCGGCGCGCGGGGAGGAACGCTGGTCGTACCCGGCGCCGCGCGTCCAGGTGCTCGACACGACCGGTGCCGGCGACGCGTTCCTCGCCGCCTTCGTCTCCGCGCGGCTGCGCGGCAGCGCGATGGAGCAGTGTCTGGAGGCCGGGATACGCGCCGGCTCGGCGGCGACGACCCACCTGGGTGGGCGACCGCCGCGCGAGGCCGACGCGGCCGAGATTTAGTCGAGGTTGAACCAGATCGCGTTCTTGTCGACCGCCAGGTGGACGTCGCTGGGCCGCAGCCCGTTGTGATCTTGCGGCGTGAAGTGATAGGTGCCGACGATCAGCGGCAGCGGCTTCATCGACTCGAGCGCGCTGATGATACCCTCGCTCCCGGTCTGCTTCGAGGTGCGGATCGCGTACGCGAGCAGCGCGACACCGTCGTACGCGTAGGCGGCGAAGTTGGCCGGCCGCGCTTTGTACTTGGCATGATACGCGTCCAGGAACGGCTTCTGCGCGGCCGTCGGGTGCGTGTAGTCGATGTTGGTGTCGGAGTAGACACCGTCGCCGGCCGCGCCCGCGACCTTCAGGAACAGGTTGGAGACGATGCCGTTGGAGCCGATCACGTTGACTTTGAGGCCGAGCTGACGGATCCCGCGCACGATCAGCGGCGGTGCCGCCGCGGCGCCCCACAGCACGATCGTGTCGGCACCGGCGTTCTTGATCGCCACCAGTTGCGCGGTGAAGTCGGTCGATGCGCCCGGATACGACTGGTCGGTGACGATGTCGACGCCGTGGTCCTTGGCCAGTCCCTCGACGATCTTCGCGCCTTCGGAACCGTACGCGTTCTCGTCGTGGATGACGGCGATCTTCTTCGCGCCGAGCTTCTTGGTCGCGAAGTCGAGCAGCGCCGGCGCCTCGATGGCGTTGTTGGGGTTGGTTTCGAAGACGTACTTGGCGACGCCGCTACGCGTGTTCCACACTTCCGAGGATGGCGTGGTGTAGAACTCGGGGATCTTGGCGTCGTTGGCGACGCGCGCGATCGCGGCGCTGCAGTCGGTCGAGGTGCCGCCGACGATGCCGACGACGCCCTTGCCGATCTCTTGCGTCGCGAGCTGCGAGGCGATGTCGGGGCGGCCCTGGTCGTCGACCACGTCGATGTCGACCGGGCGACCGTTGATACCGCCGGCCGCGTTGATCTGATCGACGGCTAGCAGCACGGCGTCGCGCTCGGGACCACCCAGCGGCGCATAGCGCCCCGAGGTCGAGAAGATGGCGGCGAGATGGATCGGCGCACCCGAAGGTGCCGCCGCGCTCGCGCCCAGCGGGCCGGCCGCGAGCAGCAGGGCGCAGGCGAGAATCGGAAGGCGAGATGGACGCATGCGTTCTCCTTGACGAGAAGCGGTCAATTGACCGCGAAGACGCGGATGATGACGACGTCGCGCAGCCGTTCACCGGTCGCGACGAAGAGCGTTCGGGTGAGCCAGTCGTGGGGGCCCTCGGCCACGTCGAAGTGCGGCGTGCCGCGGAAGTAGTACGCGTTGCTCGGCACCGTTTCACCGGCCGTCAGACGTGCCATCACGGCTGGCGGCGCGTGCCGCAGCGCGTGGTTGACGACCGTGATCGGCGTCCCGTCGTCGGCCTCGAGCGCGTAGCGCGCGTCGAGCTCCCAGACGCCGTCGGGCCGGATCGTTTGCCAGTCCGCACCGCCCGGCACCACCCGCCCGCGCAGACGCGGACCGTCGACGGTGCCACCGGTGATCGGGACGATGCGGCGCCGGAAGCCGCGTGGCGTCAGACCGAAGTCGACCGGCTCGGCAACCGTGACCCGCGCTTCGAAAACGAAGCCGAGTGTAGGCACGACGTCGGTCACGGGGGACCTCCGAGATTGTTTACGAGCGGAACTGTTGCGGTCTTCAACAAGTCGGCAAGAAACTTCCTGCGCGCGGGGTGGCGTGTGCCGGCGCCTCGGCAAACGTCCCGCTCGGGAGCACCGGCGCGAGGACATGACGAAAACGCTGTCCGTGAGTACTTCCCGCCGGCTGGCCGGTGTCAACATCGGCGGCACGACCACCAGTGTCGCGCTCGGCGGCGATGACGGCACGATCGACGCGCAGACGGCCTGGCCGACGCAGGCACACGACGGCGAGGCGCTGATCGCTGCGATCGTCGCGGCCGTCGGCGCGGTCGCGGCGGAAGCCGGGGCCGTCGGCGTCGCGGTCGGCGGCCCGATGGACGCGCGGCGCGGTCTGGTGATCGGGCCGCCGCACCTGCCGGGGCTTCACGGCGTCCCGCTCGGCGCGCGGCTCCGGGACGCGCTCGGACGTCCGGTCGCGGTCCATCACGACGCGGCGGCGTGCGCGCTCGCCGAAGTGCGTTGGGGTGTCGACCGCGACGTCGCGAGCTTGGCGTACCTGACCTGCGGCACCGGCTTCGGCGCCGGCATCGTGTTCGACGGTCGCATCCGCTACGGCGCGCACGGTGCCTCGCCCGAGATCGGACACGTCCGCTACCGCGACGACGGGCCGGATGTGTTCGGCAAGCCGGGCTGTTTCGAGTCCTACGGTGCCGCCAGCGCGTTGCCCAAGCTCGCGCGGCGCATCGATCCCTCGTTCGACGCGACCACCGGAGCGGAGGTCGCCGTTCGCGCGGCCGAAGGCGATCGCGTCGCGCAAGCGGCGATCGACCAGAACGCCGACGCGGTCGGCGCGGCGTGTGCGCTGCTCGCCGACCTCCTGGTGCTCGACGTCATCGTGCTCGGCAGCCTCGCGATCTACTTGGGCGAACCGTGGCTACGCCGCGTTCGCGCCACCTTCGCCCGCGAAGCGTTGCCCGATCGCGTCGCGTCGTGCACGCTGCGCCCGCCCTCGCTCGCGGCACTCCAAGAGCTCTCGGCCCTGGCCGCCGCACTCGACGCGAGCGAACCCTCACGTCGCTAATAGTGACCCAAAACGCGTTGGTCGCCCCCGATTTCCTCCAGCGCGGCGTGGAGCCGTGGGGCGTCGACGTTGGTGAGTTCGCAGAAGAAGCGGTAGCGGAACGGGATGCGGTGGTCGGGGCGGGCAATCAGGAAGCGTAGGTCGATGGCGCGGTCGGCGAACGCCGAGAGGGCATCGCGCAGCGAACCCGGGCGGTCTTGGATCTCGATCCCGACGCACGCGCGCGTTCCACCGGGCGCGGCCTCGCCGCGGCGCAGCAAGAAGAAGCGCGTGTAGTTTTCGACCTCGTCCTGCACGTTGCGCGCGAGGATCGCCCCGGCGTACAGCTCGGCCGCGAGCGCCGGTCCGACGGCGGCGATCGTCGGATCGCCGCCGGTGACGATCTCGCGCACGGCGCCGGCGGTATCGGTCGTCGTCGTGCGCCGCCAGGTCGGGTAGCGGTCGGCAAAACGCCGGACTTGCTCGAGGGCGACCGGGTGCGAGCGAATCTCGGCCAGTCCCTCGATCGTCGCGCCAGGGACGCCGATCAGGCACATCTCGACCGGCAGTACCGTCTCGTCGTGGATGCGCAGCGCCGGGCGCTCCCAGATCAGCTCGTAGTTGCGCGGGACCGACCCGGCGATCGCGTTCTCCACCGGCAGCACGGCGGCGTCGACCTCGCCGCGGTCGAGCGCGTCGATCGCGGCGTCGAACGACGGGTAGCCGCGCGTCTGGGCCGACGGGGCCAACGCGCGCGCGGCGACGTCGCTGAACGCGCCGGCGTGACCCTGATAGGCGACGGTCACGCGCCCAGCTGCTGCAGCGCCGTCTTGGCGTCGGCGGCGCGCGGATCGTCGGGACCGGCGACCGTCAGGTACCGGTGGAACGCCGCGATCGCGTCGCTGCGCCGCCCGATCGCCTGCAGCACGACGCCGCGGTTGAAGATCGCCGGGGCGAAGCGTGGACGCTCTGCGAGCACGTGGTCGAGCTCGGCGAGCGCATCGAGATCGTGGCCGGTCATGTGCTGCGCGATCGCGTCGTCGGTGCGGACGTCGGGGTTCGACGGATCGAGCGCGAGCGCGCGGGTGAAGTAGTCGTGGGCGCGGTCGAACTTCTGCGCGTCGAATTCCATGTCGCCCAGGCCGACGAGCGCGGCCAGGTCCTTCGGGTTGCGTGCGAGCCGGGCCCGCAGGGCTTGTAGCTCGGCCATCACCGGCGCCGGCGGTCCGGCCGGCGTACCACCGCCGGTCGAGCGGCCGGGCAGCGCGTTCGACGCACCCGTCATCGGCCCGGTGCCGGTCTGCGGGACGGTGAACGTGCCGGGCGGATCGGTCGCGATCGGCGCCGGCGTCGCTTGGATGCGCGCATCGCCTTGTTGCGCGACACCTCCCGGCCCGAAGGCCGAACCGGTCGTCCCGTAACCCTGGCGGAGAAACCAGCCCATCAGTCCCAGGAAGAGGACCGCGAAGACGACCAAGATCGGGAGCGCGAAGCGCAGCGGCAAGCCCACAGCCAGGTCTTGGCGAAGACGTCGGCGTGCTCCCCGGTATGCCCTCGGTCGCCGACCTGCAACTGCTGTTCGCGCAGCTGAACCTGCTGCACTTCGGCGGCGAGATCCCCGCCCACCGTATCGCCTACAACAACCGGTTCTCGAACCTGGCCGGCCGCATCACCTACAAGCCGCCGATGATCGAGCTCTCGCCCAAGCACTTGGTCGGGAAACCGGACGAGCTGCGCGAGACGCTCCTGCACGAGATGATCCACGCCTGGCTCTACGCGCGCGGCGAGAACCCGGGCCACACAGCGACCTTCAAGAAGAAGATGCGCGAGCTGGGCCTCAAGTCGATCTATCACGACCTGGGCACCGCGCGACCGCTCAACGAATCGCAGAAGCGCTACATCCTGCGCTGCGAGAAGTGCACGATGGAAGTGCTCCGCAAGAAGAAGCCCTCGGCCTTCCTGGTGTGCGCGAAGTGCCGCAAGCCGCTGGTCGCGTTCGAAGTCACCGAGATGCGCCCGGTGGAGCTGGCCCAAGCCGCCTCCCGCTGGCGGCGCTGACCGCTCAGCGCGCTACGGCCCGTCGGTCAGCGTATCGGCGTAGGCTTTGAGCGCGAGCAGCGTGCGGCGGCTTTCGGTGCGGAACGAGTACGTGATGATCGGCTGCAGCGGGCGGAGCTGCGGCGGGATGGCGATCGTCACGACGCGGCGCACGTGGGTGATCGACCCGTTGGGCGCGAGGGTGTAGCGCATCGTGATGTCGACGGTGCCGGTATGGAGCGCCATCGTCATCGGTTGGTGGAACGTGATCGTCGTCGGACGTGTGTATTCGGTGACGGTTCCATGGCGCGTCCCGAATGCGCTCGGCTCGCGGTACGTCGTCCCGAGGGTGACCGGATTTGCCGAGAGGTCGGCGGTGCCGCGAAAGGACGGCGAGTGCGGCAGCCAGCGGCTTTGGCCGCGAATGTCGGTGATGAGATCGAAGATGCACTCCGCGGAGCAGTTGATCTCTGCCTCGCACGGCAGCTCGATCACCAGGCCGGCTACTCGTCGTCGCGCGGGCGGCCGAAGAACAGGACGTAGCCGTCGGGGTCGGTGACTTCGAAGCCGCGTAGGCCGTCGTGTGTATCCGCCAGCGGTTTGCTGAACGTTGCCCCGCGATCGACGAAGTCGGCGGCGAGGCCGTCGGGATCCGACGTGTAGACGTAGGCGTCCCACGCCATGTAAGGATGCCGCGCCGGATTCGGCAGCGGCGTCACGTTCGCGTCGGATTTCAGGAAGAGCTGCGCTCCGTCGCGAACCACAATAGCGAAGAACGGGTCCTCATCAGGCGCCCTGAACGTTGTCTCGAACCCGAGCCGCTCGCAATAGAACGCCGCGGACCGTTCGACGTCGCTGACGATGAAGAACGGGGAAATCGCCTCGGTTGTCGCTTTGGTCTTCGTTGTCATTCGTCGTCCTCGTCTTGCAGTTCGCTGAAGCAGAGAATGTAGCCGTCGGCGTCTTGGACGATGAAATCCAGACACGACCACGGCTGCTGTGTAAGCGGCTGGATCACTTGCGCGCCGCGCGTCTCCAACTCCTCAAACAAAGCGCCGACGCCTTCGACCGCCACGTAGGCGTCGAGATGCTCGTCCTCACGTCGCCGTTTGCGCTCCTCGGCTGGAACGTGGCCGTGCTTGAGATGAATCGCGAAGCCGTCGCGACTCACGCTGGCATAAAAGGACTCGTAGGTGAAGTCGAGCTCGAACCCCAGCTTGTCACGGTAGTACGCAACCGCTCGGTCGAGGTCGTCGACCAGGAACTGGGGAGAGATTCCGGTCACTTCCGAGGGCGGCACAGCCCGAATTATACCAAATGTCGGACGATCAGGCCCGCGGCGGCGACGAAGAGGGCGGCGGCCAGGATCGTGAGCAGCCGCGGCGAGGAGATGCGGCGCGCGATCGGCGGGGCGAGCGCGCCGCCGAGCAGGCCGCCGGCGACCAGTGGGATCGTCAGATGCCAATCGACGTCGCCCGCGACCGCGTGCGCGATGACGCCGACCGGTGCGGTGGTGGCGATGACGAAGGCGCTGGTCGCGGTGACGATGTGCGCCGGCATGCGCGCCGCGATCAGCAGCAGCGGGATCGTGACGATGCCGCCGCCGATCCCGAACAGCGAGGAGAAGAAGCCGACCGCGACGCCGGCCAGCAGCCCGACGCGCCAGTCGTGCACGAAGGTGCGCTCGCCGACCGGGCGCGAGGCCACCGACCGGCGGAGCAGCACCAGCACCGCGATCGCCGCCAGCACGCACGCATACGCGACGTCGAAACGGGCGCCGTTGACTCGGTGCACCGCCACGACGCCGAGCACGCCGGCCGGGATCGCGCCGGCCGTCATCCAGCCTGCCAGCGGAAGATCGACTTTGCCGTCGCGGACGTAGCCGACGGTCGAGGCGGCAGTGTTCGCGAACACGAGGATCAGCGAGGTGCCCGCGACCTGCGCGGGCGGAACGTCGAAGGCCAAGCGCAGCAGCGGCACGATCAGGAAGCCGCCCCCGACGCCGACCAGCGAACCCAGCACGCTCGCGCACAGGCCGCCCGCAAAGAGCGTCAGCGCGGTGAGGGCGGTCAGTGGTCTGCGGCGATCGCCGCTTCAGGCAAGTTGTCGGGATCGAGCAGGTTCGAGGGGTTGGGCTGACCGGGCTCGAGCAGCCCGACGACCTCGAAGTTGCGCAGCGGCAAGACCTTGCCTTTGACGAACACCGGCGTGAGCTCGTTGACGACGAAGCGATCCTTCACTTCCTCGTAGGTCGACTCGCTGATGATCGTCTGGCCGCCCTTGGCGACGTTGTAGAGCCGCGCGGCGGTGTTGACGTTGTCGCCGATGACGGTGTAGTTGAGGCGGTCGCTCGAACCGAGGTTGCCCATCACGACCTCGCCGGTGTTCAAGCCCATCCCGACGGTGAAGATCTGGCGGCCCTGCGCGCCCCACTCGGCCATCATCTCGAGGATGCGCTGCTGCTGGTCCCACGCGTTGCGCACCGCGTTGTAGGCGTCGTCGGGTCCGGGGTTGGGCGCCGAGAAGACGGCCATCAAGCAGTCGCCGATGAACTTGTCGACGTAGCCGCCGTACTGGAAGACGATCTTGCACATCTCTTCGAAGTACTCGTTGAGCTGGCCGTAGATCTGTTCCGGGGTCATCTTCTCCGACATCGCGGTGAAGCCGCGGATATCGGAGTAGAAGATCGTCACCTTGAC
>Ga0181531_10000858_pt1 | contig 19791 bp, 18 predicted proteins | sample PEATcosm2014_Bin_38_FD_119743 | JGI IMG/M metagenome (GOLD analysis project Ga0181531, IMG submission 119743) | Peatland microbial communities from MTU Mesocosm Facility, Houghton, MI, USA - PEATcosm2014_Bin11_10_metaG | ecosystem: Environmental > Terrestrial > Soil > Wetlands > Peat | place... | reverse complement strand
GCCGTCATCGGCCCCACCGCCGACCTCCTGCCGTCCATCCTCGGCAACTATGTGGGCACGCCATTTCATCCAGTCACGCCGCTCGACGGGTTGATGCAGCAGTTCAAGAGCGCTCCCATTCTTTATGCCCAGGGTTCCACGCTCGCCGCCGGCGTCGGTGTGCCCGTCCCGCGCACTGCCTTCGGTCTCAACCAGGGCCTCAAGACTGAATTCTTCGCCACTCCCGATTGGACCGGCCGCCCGGTCGCCACTCTCACGCAGCCCGAGATCCAATCCGACTGGGAGAATGCGCTGCCCGTGCCCCAGTTGGCGACCTCGAACTACTCCGTCCGCTGGACCGGCTCCCTCTCCGTGCCCGCCCCCGGCCACTACGTGTTCACCCTCGAAGCCGGCGACGCCTTCCCTTACTCGCCAGCCGAAACCTACCGCTTCGTTCTCGACGGCAAAGTACTCTCCGAAGGAAGCATGCGCGAAGGCTCCGGCCTTTCGGCTTTTGGCAACTTCTCGGTCGTTCCCGGCAACTCGCCCACTGCGCCTCCGCTGCCGGTCAACCCCAGGGTCCCCTCCATTCCGGTCGACTTCACTGACACCAAGCCCCACGACATCCGCGTCGAATACTCGCACTCCGGCGACAGGTCCGGTGGCGGCCTGACCCTCAAGTGGGAAGCCCCCGCGCAGGCCCAGCTCGACGAAGCCCTCGCCCGCGCCAGGGAGGCCGATGTTCTCATCGCGTTTGTCGGCCTCTCGCCGCAATTGGAGGGGGAAGAGATGCGCATCAAGATCGACGGCTTTGACGGTGGCGACCGCACCTCGCTCGACCTGCCCGCGCCTCAACAGAAACTCCTGCAAGTCATAGCCGCAACCGGCAAGCCGCTCGTCGTCGTGCTCCAAAGCGGAAGCGCCGTCAGTCTCAAATGGGCCAAGGAGCATGCCGCCGCCATCCTCCAAGCCTGGTATCCGGGCGTCGAGGGCGGCAGCGCCATTGCCCGCACCCTGGCCGGCCTCAGCAATCCCGCCGGCCGCCTGCCGATCACCTTTTACGCCGGGCTCGACGACCTTCCCGCCTTCACCGATTACGGGTTCCGGAGTGGCGACAAGGGCCGCACCTACCGCTATTACACCGGCAAGCCGCTCTGGGGCTTCGGTTACGGCCTCAGTTACTCCAACTTCAAATACGGCCCGGTCAAGCTCTCCGCGGAAACCTTGAAGGCCGGCGATCCGCTCACCGCGACGATCACCGTCACCAACTCGAGCGCCGTGGCCGGCGACGAGGTGGTAGAAGCCTACCTCAAGACCCCGCAAACGGATGGCCCGATTCACTCGCTGGTCGGCTTTCAGCGGGTCGACGTCGGCGCGGGCGCGCTCCGCGAAGTCTCCATCACCATCGATCCCCGCTCGCTCTCGAGCGTGGACGACAAAGGCAACCGCTCGATCCTGCCCGGCAAATATACGCTGACCCTCGCAGCCGCTCAACCAAACGAGACGGAAATCAGATCGGAAGCTGCATTCACCATCACCGGCTCGCTGGACCTGCCCAAATAGCTCCAAAAACCCCGCGGGCAGTCCCATCCAGGAACTGCCCACGAGGCAATGCATATTTTGGGTTCCGATACGCGCAGAACCCAATCAGCTTGGGTTAGAATGAGAAGCAGATGGGTTCGGTACGATTCGACGGGGTAAGGTTTGCGGCATACTCGATGGACCATGAGCCCCGGCACGTGCATGCTTTCTATGCCGACGTCGAGGTAATCGTCGATCTTCGCGCGGACGGCAAGGTTTCGCTTGCGAAACGGACAGACGCCGTAAGGCCGAGCAAGGGAAGCAAGGCGGATGTGCGCCATGCACTCGCAACGGCCGCACAGCATTTCGATCAACTGGTGTCTCTTTGGGAGAAGCATCATGGCTGAGCATGAAGTAGTTACGACCGATGCCGAGATTGAGGCGGCGCTCAAAAGAGCGAAGGCCCATGACAACGATCCTGTCGCGCAGGCCGTCGAGCACATCCCCGAACTCAATCTCCTCATTTTGAGACTCAGCAACGGGCACAGACTGGCGCTGCCCATCGAGGACCTGCAAGGACTGGAAAAGGCCACCCCCGAGCAGATTCGGAACTACGAACTGCTCGGCCGTGGAACCGGCATCGGTTTTCCGGCCCTCGACGTCGACCTGTACGTTCCCGCCCTTATCGAAGGGATCTATGGAAACCGCCGCTGGATGGCGCAGTTGGGAAAGAAAGGCGGAATGGCCAAAACCAAGGCAAAACGGTTAGCGGCAAGGTCAAACGGCGCAAAAGGTGGACGGCCAAAGAAAGCCGCAGCGGCATAGTTTATCTAGGACGGGGCTCCTCTGTTCCTCCAGTTCACCACGCAAGGGCTGATTAGAATTGTGCGCAGCGGAGCGCACCTTCTCCTCCCCTTGCCGACCCCCAGCGTGCCCGACGAAAGCAAGTATGCCTTTTCGCGGCTCCTTCTCGACCTCAGCCTTTCTCGGTTGCTTCCTTCGCCCCTCCCTCCGGCTTTCGACCCGGCGCAATTAGTCGGAACTGAGCCACAATAGCCAAGAACGTTGCCCAGAGCAGCAGCAGAACCCCCAACACGGTCAGCACAAACCCGCCCAGGGCTCCCGGTCCAGTGGTCGTGGTACAGATTGCCAGCGATGCCCCTGAAAGCGGCAAAGCCGCACTCACGCCCACCGTCCCGTGGCAATAGCCAAAGATCAATCCCAGCCCGGCTGCCAGCAACAGCACAGCCAAAATCAGGGGGCGGTCAGCTTTCATCCAATTCACCTCTTTCTGATTTCGTTCGTTCGACTTTCCGAATTCATTCGAGGGCCAGATTCTACCCCGAACCTAGTGAATCCTCAATCCGGTCTCTTCCAGTCTCCGCCCATCCCCGGCGATCCACAGCGCTCTCTCCCTTCCCACACTTGAAGAAGGCGACATTTGGCGCTACAATAGGCGACATAATGGTCAATGAGCTAAACGCAATTGTTGGGGAGCTTGGCGGGGAGGCGACGGTCGGCCGCCCGATTCGAACCGGCGAGGATATGAGCGATGCCATTCGCGAAGGATTTCTGCACTCCGTGGTGGATGCTCTGGTCGGCAGTTCTGGCCTGACGCTGAAGGAAGTGGCATCCAGCCTCGACCTGTCGACACGCAGCTTGCAGCGCCGCAAACATGAGGGACGGCTGGCGCGCTATGAATCGGACAGGCTGTACCGGCTAGCCCGCATGCTGGCGCTGGCCGAGTATTTCATCGGCGACCGTGAAAAGGCGATCGGCTGGTTGAAGATTCCCAACCTCGTCCTGGGCGGTCTCCCGCCGCTCAAACTTCTGGATACGGAACTGGGAGCCCGGCAGGTAGAAGACGTCTTGGGCCGCATCGGTTACGGCGGCGTCAGTTGACGCGTGTTTATCGGCTCGCGCGTCGACCTTTCGCGGCCAATCCGTTCGACGGGGAGGGAAGTTATCGCTTCGGTGGCCGCTGGTCTTCCCCGGGCACACGCATTGTCTATACGGCGGAGCACCTCTCGCTGGCCATGCTCGAGTACCTGGCGCACCTTGACCCCAATCGCCTGCCGGATGACCTGGTGCTCGCCCAGGCCGTGATTCCAACCAAGGTGAGCCGCATTTCCTTGAGACCCGGGGATCTGCCGGCGGATTGGGCCCACTACCCTGCTCCGGCAGAGATTGGCCGCCTCGGGGACCGCTTTGTTCTGGACGGGCAAGCAGCCGTGCTGATCGTTCCGTCCGTTCTGGCGCCCAGCGAGAACAACTGGCTCCTCAATCCCGTCCACCCTGACTTCCAGCACATTCGAATTCTTCCGCTTGAGCGCTTTCAATACGATCGTCGACTTATCTCTCCAAAAGAGCCAGTCCCTCCATCCCCCCGGTGACCCTCGTCACACGCCCGCCTTCCCTCATCCTCAATAATCGAGAAGGATGGCCATGGAAGAGCCATTCCCTCGCGCTTCGCCCGTCCTTGCGCCGGGGTTCCGCGTGCCGGACGCGGAGTTTTGCCGCCTGAAGCGCCGGCTGAATCGGAGGAACGCCTCATGTACAAGATCGTGGAAGCCCGCAACGTTGGTCTCAATATCAAGCAGTTTGTCATTGAGGCGCCGCGCATCGCCCTCAAGCAGAGGCCGGGGCAGTTCCTCATTCTCCGCCTCCATGAGAAGGGCGAGCGCATTCCCCTCACCATCAAGTGCTCCGACCCCAAAGCGGGCACGGTCACCATTGTCGTCCAGGGGATCGGCAAAACCACCTCGCTGCTCAATTGCCTTGAAGCCGGCGACTGCATTCTGGACATCGTCGGTCCTCTCGGCCAGCCTTCGGAGATTGCCAACTATGGCACGGCTGTTATTCTGGCCGGCAGCGTGGGCACGGCCATGGCCTTGCCCACGGCCAACGCACTCAAGCAGGCAGGCAACCACGTGATCTTCATCGAAGGCGCGCGTACCACCGAGATGGCGGTCTTTGAAGAGGAAGTGCGCCAGGCCAGTGACGAGACCTACATGATGACCGACGACGGCAGCTACGGCGAACAAGGCCTGGTAACCAGGAAGCTGAACGAGCTGATTGCCTCCGGCCGAAAGATCGACTTTGTACTCGCGGTGGGCCCGGTGCCCATGATGCGCGCCGTCGCCGCCATCACCAAGCCCCTCGGCATCAAGACCATGGTCAGCCTCAATTCCATCATGGTGGACGGCACAGGGATGTGTGGCGGCTGCCGCGTGTTGCTTGGCGACAAGAGCAAGTTCGCCTGCGTCGATGGGCCTGAGTTCGACGCGGCGCAGGTAAACTTTGAGGTCCTCATGCAGCGCAACACCATGTACCGCGACAAGGAGTGCCAGTCGCTGAAGTATTTCGAGGAACACAAGCAGGAGGAAGTGGCGCAGCTTCGTGCCGAGTTATCGGCGAAGGAAGAGGAAGTGGAGCGGCTTCGCGCGGAACTTGCCGCCGAGGAGCTAGCCGGAAAGGACGCTCTCCATGCCTGAGAAGAATCTCCTTCCTCTCAAAGAACGCATGAAGATTGCGCGCACGCCCATGCCGGAACTGGATGCCGAGGTGCGCAGCCATAACTTCGAGGAAGTGAACCGGGGCCTCGAAGCCGCCGACGCCCTCACCGAGGCCACGCGCTGCATCGCCTGCGCCAAGCCCGGCTGCGTTGTCGATTGCCCGGTGGGCGTAAAGATCAAAGAGGTCGTGGCCCTGATCTATGCGGGCGACTACCTGGCCGCGGCGGCCAAGCTGCGCGAAGACAATGCGCTGCCCGCCATCACCGGCCGCGTCTGCCCGCAAGAGAATCAGTGCGAGGGCGGATGCGTGTTGGGCAAGAAGGGCGCGCCGGTTGCCATCGGCAACCTGGAACGCTTCGTCGCCGACTTCGAGCGCAACAGCGGACAGCTTGGCTTGCCGCCCAACGCGCCGCCTACCGGCAAAAACGTGGCCATCGTCGGCAGCGGCCCCGCAGGGTTGAGCGCGGCCGGCGATCTGGTTCAAAAGGGCCATCGCGTCAGGGTCTTTGAGGCCCTGCACGAACTTGGCGGCGTGCTCATCTACGGCATCCCGGAGTTCCGCCTGCCCAAAGCGATCGTCAAAGGCGAAGTCGACAACCTGCGCAGGATGGGCGTCGAGTTCGAGACTAACGTTGTGGTAGGCAAGAGCGTAACCGTCGATGAGTTGATGCGCAATGAGCACTACGACGCGGTCTTTGTGGCCACCGGCGCGGGTCTGCCGCGCTTCCTCGGCGTTCCCGGCGAGCACCTCAACGGCGTCTACTCCGCCAACGAATTCCTCACCCGCGTCAACCTGATGCGCGCCTACCAGGTTTCCGATTACGATGCGCCGGTCTACGACTGCCGCGATCGAGACGTGATCGTGGTGGGCGGGGGCAACACCGCCATGGACGCGGTGCGCACAGCCCGCCGCCTCGGCGCGCGGACGGCCACGCTGGTCTACCGCCGGTCGGAAGCTGAAATGCCGGCGCGCGCCGAAGAGGTGAAGCATGCCCGCCAGGAGGGCATCGAGTTCCGCATGTTGACCAGCCCGGTCGAGCTGGTTGGCGACGAAAAGGGCTGGCTCACCGGGGCGCGCTGCGTGCGCATGGAGTTGGGCGAGCCCGACTCGAGCGGCCGCCGCAGCCCCGTCGAAATCAAAGGCTCGGAGTTCATCCTACCCGCGAGCGTTGTCATCATCGGCGTAGGCACCACGGCCAATCCCCTTATCCAGAGCTCGACGTCGGACCTCAAGACCACCCCGCGCAACTACATCGTGGCCGATCCCGGAACCATGCGTACAAGCAAACGCGGCGTCTTTGCCGGAGGCGACATCGTCACCGGCGGCGCCACGGTGATCCTGGCCATGGGCGCCGGCCGAAAAGCCGCCGCCGCGATTCACGAGTACCTCACGAGCGCAGTGTGGGCGTAAAACGGGGGATGGGGAATAGGATTCCTAGATAAAAGAGAGAGCCGTCCATGCCTACCGCACGATAATAGTGTACACTGATTTCGTATGAAGAACATCACATTGAGTGCCGACGAGGACCTGATCGAGCAAGCGCGCTCTATTGCACGCGGGCAGCACAGAACACTGAACGAGGCGTTCCGTGAATGGCTGGCGCAATTTGCCCAGAGCGCGGGAGACGCCCAGGGTTTCAATGCGCTGATGCACCGCTTGCGGCACGTCGATGCAGGGCGGCACTTCAGCCGGAACGAATTGAATGAGCGATAGATTCTTTCTGGATACGAATATCTTCATCTACTCATTTGACCAAGGCGCTGCCGTGAAAGCCCGGAAAGCCGCCGAACTCATCCGCAAGGCCCTGACGACGCAGAAGGGCGTCATCAGCTATCAAGTCGTCCAGGAATTCTTCAATGTGGCCCTGAGACGGTTCTCCCAACCGATGAAGACGGCGGACGCCGAGCAATATCTGGGCACGGTTTTCCGCCCGTTGCTCGCCGTGCATTCGTCACAAGCGCTGTATGTGGAGGCATTCCAACTCTGCGGCCACAGCGGGCTTTCGTGGTACGACTCATTGATCGTCTCAGCTGCTCTCCAGGCGCGGTGCGATCTCCTTCTTACCGAGGATCTCCAGCACGGTCAGCGGTTCGGAAGTCTTCGGGTTATGAATCCCTTCCTCTGAATTCTCAAAATGAGGCATTGAAACCCCCGCCTCGCCAGGCGCTGCAATCGGTGGTATGGATGCGATTCTGCGCGAAGACACGACCTTCGATGAAATGAAGGCTGACGAGTATCGCCACCGGCAGAGTCGGCCCGTCCATGAGCGGATGGACGCGATCAAGAAGATGATCCAGATCGTCTTCGCGCCGGGTGCCCCAGGTCTCGGTCTTGAGCGCTGGGAATCCACGAACCTCGACCCGCGTGGTCTCTAGTATCGTGACCGTGTGATTCGGTAGTTAGTAAACAAACGATTGGGTGCCCCCGGTCTCGATTTTGAGACCGGGGAGATTACCTGTTCACACGGTCAGGGCACCAGAGCCTTTTTGCTCTTTGCGGTGAGCAGATTTCTGTCCCCTGTCCCCTGCAAAAAAATGGGCGGCAAGAGTTATACCCTTGCCGCCGCCCGTCCCTGGGTTGTCTTGAAGTTACTGCAATGGTGCGGTTACTGCTAACTTCGAGTTACTGCAAAAGCTTGGTCACTTCCTGCTCCACGCTGTTGGCCTGCGCAAGGGCGGCGATGCCGGTCTGGCTCAGAATCTCGTACTTCGACATGTTCGACGTGGCCGACGCATAGTCGGTCGCCTGCACCGCGTTCTGCGCCGAAACCACATTCTCCTGCTGCGTGCTCATCACCTGGCTGATGGCGTTCAAGGTGTTGATCTGCGCGCCGAGGTAGCCGTCCTGCCCGGCAATGTCCGCAATGGCCGTGTTGATCGCGGTCAGCGTGGCCTCCGACTCCGCCTGGCTGGTGTTCAAATTCGTGCCGGCCAAAGTCGCAAAGGTGCCTGCGGTGTAGCTGATGGTGGCCACTCCACCCGTGGCGCTGACGTCTTGCGTGAAGGTGCTTGAGGCGGTCGAAGGCGCGCCCGGCACGGTCGTCTGCCCGGCATCGGAATCGTAAACCAGATCCGTTGCGTTGGCCGTCGCGTCCTGGCTGAGACCAACGGAATAGGTGCCCGGAGTCGGGTTCGTGCCTGCATTTACCTGGCCCGAGATGATGATTCCGGTCTCGTCTTCATTGGCGGCTCCCACCGCGGCGACGGCCTGCGTTCCGGCCGTTTGTGCCGTGCCGAAAGTGGCGCTCAGCCCCAGGCCCGAGCTGTTGATGGCGTCGATCAATCCCTGGGCGGTGTTCTGCGCGCCGGTCACGCTGATCGTGGTGGTTGCGGTGTTACTTGTGCCCGCCACCAGATAGGTGACTTCCAGCGCGGTAGTGCCTGTGGCCGCCAGCGTATCGGTCGTTTGCGCATTCTTTACAGCGGTCGAAAGGTCGACAAACACGTTGGTCTGGCCGTTGGTATAACTCATCGTGCCGCCGGCGTCGCCCAGCGTGTTCACACCCAATGTGGAAAACGTCAGTTGGTCAACCGAGGAGCCCTGAGATGAAGAGTCGCCCGTGTAGATGGCCACTGTATTTCCGCTGAACACCTGGTTCTGGTTGTACGTCGTCGTCGATCCGATGTTTGTGATCTCGGAGAGAATCGACTGGTACTCCTTGTTCGCCGAGGACTGCTGCGAGGCGTTGAGGGTGCCGTTCGAGGCCTCAGTAGCCAGCGTAATGGCACGGTTGAGCAGGTTGGTCACTTGCGAGAGAGCTCCGTCGGCAACATCCAGCAGGCCCACGCCCTCCGTGGCGTTGGTCGCCGACTGCGTCAGGGCTGTCGAGTTGGCCTGAAGGCCATTGACCAGCGAGAGCCCTGCGGCATCGTCCGCTCCGGAGTTGATCTTCGAACCCGACGACAGTTGCTGCAGCACGGTCTGCAAGCTGCTGTTCGTGTTGTTCAGGTTGTTCTCTGCGTAGATCGCCGAAAGATTGTTCAAAACACCGAGGGCCATGGGAAACTCCTTCTCGGATGCCTCACTGCTCGCCCTTGCCTGCCGGTTCATCCTCCGTCCGGCCGGCCCTCCGTCATTCTCGGAGGGGCTTTACTGCATCCACCCACTTCATCGGTGCTGTGGAAAATAACTTTAGTCATTATCTTCAGAATCGCTTCCGCCCTCGGGTGTCGCACTCCGAATCAAGCTGTCCGCATTCGATTCACCAGCTGTCCCAAAGCGCTCCAGACCCTGTCCCAATGCGCTCCACCCACGTGTCTCGGTTCAGCACACTGGCCCGCGCCCAAACCCCCGGAGAAGCGCATCAATGGGAGGAGTTTCGCCCGCTCCGCCCTTGTCCTGCCCGCCTTTCCCGTCCAAAAAAATCGGCGGCAAGAGGGTTACCCCTTGCCGCCACCGGTATGAACAAAAACCGCAGTTGCTCTCTGCCTGAATATCGCCGTTGCAAAATCCTCGTTACTGCAACGTTCCCGTTTGCGCGGCCTCAGACCCTCCCGGTCCGGCGCTGGGCTCAATGCTGCCTTGCGGTCCCGCGCCTTGCGGTGCCGGCTGCGCTGGAGGGAGAGGAGGCGGAGGAGCCATCCGCCGGTGGAACTGGCCGCCCGGTCCCTGCCTCTCCGGCATCTGCCCATCCGGGCCCTGGCCATCGTGTCCCCACCCGCCGCGTTCCTGGCCTCGGTTGGCGCGAAAGTCCTTGACCAGCTTCCACTGCTCCGGCGTCAGTTTGCTGCGCAGCGCCAGCAGGTAGCGCGCATTCGCTTTCTCTAGCTCCGCTCGCGCCTGCGCCACCTTGTCGATCTGCGCCAGAATCTTGCCTTCGTTTGGCTGGTCCTGGCCAATCAGGGGCTCCATCCCCAGTTCAGCCTTCTCCACGTTGCCCCGCAGGTCGATCAGCGTCTCCCGATGCTGCAGCAGAATTTCGTCAAACGCCTTTCGCTGCTCGTCGGTCAGTTTCAACCGCTCCACGAGCTTCGGATTGTTCCACCATCGCCCCTGTATGCCGTGGCCGCCAAAAGCGTTTTCAATGGGAGGGCGATGTCCCCCAAATCCCGGACCCGGTCCCATTCCCATTCCGCCGCCGGGCCCCTGCGCCAGCGCTGTTCCCGCCATCAGAATTCCCGCAATCGCCAATCCCAGCCCTGCTCTCCCGAAAAATCCGCCCATTGACACGTTCATTCCCTCCCCCTCTTTCCGATCGTCCCTTGCACCTGTTCCCCGTCCCCGTCGCTACTGGGTTTCGTCCTCGGCCATCAGTTGAGCCAGCGGCTCCATGGCGCTCGGCACTTCCCGCGACACATCGCTGTCCACTTTGGCCAGCAACTCTTCTTCTTCACGAGCCTTCTCTTCGACAGCCAGCCGCTTTTGTTCGGCCTCGTGCACTGCCGCAATCCGCGCCGTCTCCAGCCGCTGATGGCGCTCGTAAACCCCGCCTCCGACACCACCGGCCACCAAAGCGCATCCCAGCGCCCATCCCGCCGCCAGCCGCCAGCTTCTGCCCCGCGCTGCCTTCGCCGCCGCCCGGGGCCGGCTATACTCGGCCTCGCTCCAGGCACGAACGCTCGATCGGAAATTGCTGAGAACCTGCTCCAACTCGGAATCCTTCAGATCGCCTTCGTTCAGCCCCGTCCGATCGTCCGCAGAGCCCGGTTCGCCCTCAAATCTCTCTTTGTAACTCATCGCTTTCCCCCCAGTTCCGCCCGCACCCTCGCCAACGCCCGTGAAAGGTGCGCCTTCACCGTCCCCTCGCTCAGCCCGGTAGCCTGGGCAATCGCGCTCAGTTCCTGCTCCTCCACATAGCGCAGCAAAAAAACCGTCCGCTGTCGTTCGCTGAGACCTTTCACCGCCTCCCACACCCGCCCCACCTGCTCCCGCGCCAGCATCTTCTGCTCCGCCGAGCGTTCTCCGCTCGGCAGCCAATCGCTGGCCTCATCCAGATCCACTGCATGGTTGCGCGTCTGCCGCCAGAACTGCATGCGCCGGTTGCGCCAGTGGTCCTTCTGCAGATTGATAGCGATCCGCATCAACCAGGTCATTGCGCTGGAATCGCCTCGGAATCCCCCCCAGTTCCGGTGCGCCTTCAGGAAACACTCCTGCGTCAGCGTCTCCGCCAGGTCCACGTCGCGCGTGGAGGCCAGCAGAAAGCGGAAGATCTGCGGCCGGTGGCTCGCAACGACGCTCGAAAACTCCTCCGTGGCAGTCTCCAACTGGAGCGCGGCAATCTCCGCCGCCGCTTCCCCGGTCATCGGTTCCAATGCTGTGCCGGCTGCCATCACACAGGTAGACGCCCGCACGGGTTGCGAGTTTACACGCCCGGTGGCATTTCTCATCTATATCGCATCGATGGCAGGCGGGGCGAAGACCGCCATCCCACTTGCCTTCCTACTGCGGCGCGCTCTGTTTTGGCGCGCTGGCTCCAGTCGCCGCTGTCGCTGCCCCTTGGGATCCAGCCCCTGCCGGCGCCGGAGCCATCGCTACCGGTTCGTTCTTGTCATGCTCAGGATCGTATTGGTGCTTGTCCATCCATTCCTTGAACTTCGTCGCCGGCTCCTCGTCCAGCCCGCCGTTGTGCCGGAAGTAGGCCGTGTCCTTCATTTCAACCTTCAGTTCGCAGGACTCCGTCGCCCCCGGCTTGCCGAATTGCGGCTCAAGAATCTCGAGCGATTGTCCCTGCTTCTTCCATCGCGCAGGATACGTTTCATACCCCGGCGAAAACATCAGCCGCTCGCCGCAGCGATAGCTGAAATCGAAGCCGCGCGGCTCGCCGTTCTCATATAGATTCGCCCGGCCCTCCCCGTCCACCATTTCCAGAGACCGCTGGTAGTAATGAGAATGCGAATTGAATTGAAAGATGTGTACCCGCAACGGATAATCGGCAGGATTATGCCCGCCGGCCAGCGCCGCCGCTGAAAACAGCAGGCAACCCGCAAGCCCGCTTAAACTGCATAGGAAAGCACGCCGCATTCTGCAAACACCCCCATAGAAATTCGCAAGCGATTTTCCCACCATCCTAATCTCAGCCACCCCCCACCGCAACGGCGCAACCTGATTTTTCACGTTGAAAGCGCGTGGCTCCAATCCCTGTCCGGCAGCCGGGACTCTCGCGCATGATCAATCAGTGCCGGAGGCTGTAAGTTGAGCGGTCGACCTTACCCAATACAGGGCATAGCCGGTGTGTCCTCCGGCCTTGACTCGACCCTTTTAGGAGGGTACGATTACTCAAACATTCGAGAATATCCGGCAAAGGTAAAGTGAGGCGAGCCTGCAAAACGATGTGGGCTGCCCGCAGAGGTACAGTTCCATGCCTATAAGTCTTGGCCGTTTCAAGGAGACGGAAGAGCACAAGAGGCATATGCTCCGGCAGCGGCTCGGCATTGCCGCCGGGTTCGCGGTCCTTCTGATGATTCTGGTTGGCAATACCTTCATCGTCAGGCGTCAACTGGCCTTTCAAGCTGAGAGTCAGAGCCTGGTCACTCACACCCGGCAGGTTCTCTTCGAATTGCAGAGAACTGAGTCCATTCTCAAAGATGCCGAAACCGGCCAGCGGGGTTTTCTCTACACGGGGGACCCGAAGTATCTGGAGCCCTACAACCTGGCCGTCGTCCAGGTTACGCCGGGCATCGATGCCATCGCACAGTTGACCGGCGACAATCCCCATCAACAGGCCCGGATTTCCGCTCTGCGTAGCCTGACCGAGGCGAAGTTGGCAGAACTGGCCCAAACCATTTCTTTGAGCCGCGCGGGCAGACAGCTTGAGGCAAAAGCCCTGGTCACCTCGGGCGCGGGCAAAGCCGCGATGGACAGTATCCGCGACCTTATAGCTCTGATGGAGAAGGAAGAGACTTCGCTGGAGGCCTCCCGGACCATCGCATTGCAAAGCAGCTTCCGGGCAACACTTGTTTCCGTTTACCTGCCCAGCTTCGTTGCCGCCCTGGGCCTCGTCCTTTTGGCGCTGTTCATCCTGTGGGAGATGAATCAGCGTGAAAGGTCCCTCCATGAGATAAGGAGACGCGAAGAGTGGTACAGGGTGACGCTGACCTCGATTGGCGACGCAGTGATCGCCACGAATGAATACGGAAAAGTGACGTTCCTGAATCCAGTGGCGGAGACGCTTACCGGAACAACTCTGGCCAAGGCAGTTGGGAAAGACATCGTGGACGTCTTTCCCATCTTCAACGAGATCACGCATGAGGCGGTGGAAAACCCGGTTCAGCGAGTCATTGCTCAAGGCCGGGTAGTTGGCTTGGCAAACCACACCGCCCTCCAATGCAGCGATGGATCGCTGATCCCCATCGAAGACAGCGCCGCGCCCATTTGGGACGATCATGACAAACTCACGGGAGTTGTGCTGGTCTTTCGTGATGTGACCCATGAACGCAAGTCTCGTGCGGTACTTTTCAAAACCGAGAGGCTTGTTGCTGCCGCCCGTCTGTCGGCCACCGTCTCGCATGAAATCAACAATCCCCTTGAAGCGGTCGTCAACCTCATCTATCTGGCCAAATCCACCGCGAGTGCACCCGCTTCCGTGGTCCATTTACTGGCGCTTGCGGACCAGGAGTTGGAACGCGTTGCGCATATCACCCATCAGACGCTTGGCTTTTACCGTGAATCAAGTGCCCCGCAACAGGTGGAAATACCCGCTCTCATCGAGTCTGTGCTCCAGCTTTACTCCAACAAGATCAGGAACAAGAACATCGCAATCCAGCGGGACATTCGCAAATGTGCCTCGGTCTTGGGAATGACCGGTGAGCTCCGGCAGGTTGTATCGAATCTCTTCTCCAACGCGGTGGATGCCGTCGGCAAGGACGGAACAATAACCCTTAGAGCGTGGTCCGTCGATGAGCCGGAAGGGAAAAGCATTCGCTTGGTCGTCGAGGATGACGGCCCGGGAGTTGCCGCGGAAGATCAGGAACGAATCTTCGAACCATTCTTTACCACCAAGAAGGATGTCGGCACCGGGCTTGGGCTATGGGTATCCAGAGAAATTGTGCACAGACACGGGGGCCGGATCCAGGTCACTTCGAGAGACGATGGCTCAAGCGGCGCGGCCTTCAGCATCCTTCTGCCGTGCTCCTCCGAGTTGACCTCCATTTTGCAAATAAGCTGACGCAAGATCGCAGACGCACTCCTCGCATGCCGCAAGCGCTGGAATCTCCAAGATTCTCAACCGCGCTCGAATAGCTGGCAACCCGAAACCTGACCCACCAGGAAATCTATTCCTGCGAGATCTTCATCAACTTATCTCCGGCGCGGTTGTAGGAGTGTGGGCTGTGTGTCAGGGCACGACTTCAGTCGTGCCGTAAAGGCCACAGAATGTGTTCGGGCTTTAGCCCCTGATGGACGCTTTCCCCTCCGCATATGCCTCTATCGCAGGCTTCATGTTTTTGGCGGAGCAAAGCAGATATTCTATCCATGCGATTGCCCGGCAGGTTTGGAATGCGAATTTCCGGCAAGTCCGGTCCGCTGATAGACTGAGACGGTAAACGCTTTCCGGCCACCCGGCCAGAACCCAGGGAATTCTCATGCTCCTTGCCTCGCTCCGCCAGCAAGTCCTTCTCGCCAACCAGGAAATTGCCCGCCGCGGCCTGGCGCCCCACACCTTCGGCAACGCCAGCGGTATCAGCCGCACCGGCCCCGAGCCGCTCGTGGTCATCAAGCCCAGCGGCGTGGACTACGCCTCGCTCACCGCCGCCGATCTTGTCGTCACCGATTTGACCGGCAAAATCGTCGAAGGCTCGCTGCGCCCCTCCAGCGACCTCGACACGCACACCCTGCTCTACCGCGAGTTTCCCCAAATCGGCGGCGTGGTCCACACCCACTCCGAGTTCGCTACCTCCTGGGCCCAGGCCGGCCGCCCCATTCCCTGCCTCGGCACCACCCACGCAGACTACTTCCACGGCCCCGTGCCGGTCACCGAACCCCTCTCCGCCGAGGAGGTCGCCGAGGCTTACGTGCGCAACACCGGCGCGGTCATCGTCCGGCGCTTCCGGTCCGAAGGCCTCGACCCCGTTGCCGTCCCCGGCGTCCTGGTGGCCGGCCACGCTCCGTTTGTTTGGGGCAGAACCGCCTCCGAAGCCGTCGAACACGCCGACGTCCTCGAATACATCGCCCGCCTTGCCTTCCGCAGCGTACTCCTCGGAGCGTCCGATTCCGGCATCCCGGTGTACGTTTCCGAACACCACTATCAACGCAAGCACGGCCCCAAAGCGACCTACGGCCAGCTCTGAACCCGGCGGAATTTGGTTTTCAGGAGGCGGCTATCCTCCAAATGCCCCGGTGTTATTGTCTCTATCTTGTATATTTATGTAATAACCTCTCTGTCCTCAGGGGGCTACCTATTTCCATAGATAGATCCCTTTCAACGGATACTGCCTACCGTTTCCTGCATTTCTCCCACCAACTCTGGACCCCCCGGTTGACGTTTCAAGGAACCAGCAGTCACTATCTTGCGTATTCTCAGTCGATTGCCGATGCGGTCCTAACGTAATGTGCGCGCAGGACTAACATGGCAACCGACGTGCTACACATTTGAATGATGTAGTGTGTTCCCCCATGGAAACAAGCCTCTTCAACCGCTTGCAGGCGACGCTGCTGGCCGTGGCCACGGTCGGGCTGGTGCTGTTGGCGGTGTTGAATTTCAGGCAGGAGAGCCAGTTCCCGCAACCCGACGACGGGGTCTGGTGGCGCGAAGTGGCGGGGGGGCTTGAGGCCGACAGGGTGCTGCCAGGCAGTCCCGGCATGCACGCCGGAATCCAGGCACACGATCTGCTGACCGAAGTCAACGATAGGCCGATTGTGCGCGTCGCCGACCTGGAGCTCGAACTCTACCACACCGAGAGCTACGGCAACGCCAAATACGAGATTACCCGCGACGGCATTCCTCTGGATACACCGGTTACGGTGATCCCCGAGCCATCGGACCGCAGCCTGGCGCTGGGCGAGCGCGTCATTGGTCTCATTTACCTGGCCATCGGCATCTACGTCCTCTTCCGCCGCTGGGGAGCTGCGCGCGCCACTCATTTCTACCTGTTCTGCCTGGTCTCGTTTGCGCTCTACGCGCTCAAGTACACCACCAAACTGAACCTGCTGGACTGGACCGTCTTCTGGGTCAATGTCTTCGCCGAGTCGCTGCAGCCGGCCCTGTTTCTCCATTTCGCGCTCAGTTTCCCCGAGGAGCGGTTCAAGAACCTCCGCCGCCGCTGGCTGTTGCCGCTGCTCTACGCTCCGGGCGCCGCCCTGCTCGGGCTGTGGCTCGTCGCCATCACCCGCTGGCAGGCCACCGGACTGCTCAAGCACCGGCTTGACCAGACCGGCACGGCCTACGACGCGCTCTTTTACGTGTTGGCCGCCCTCTTGTTCCTGCGCAGCTATAGCCGCGCCGACACGCCCCTGCTGCGCCAGCAGTTGAAGTGGCTCACGCGTGGCGCGCTGCTTGCCGTCGTCCCGTTTACGCTCTTTTACGCCATTCCCTTCCTCTTCGACCTTTACATGCCCAGGCCTCTTACCGATCTGGCCGGCCTGTCGCTGGTTTTCTTGCCCCTCACCTTCAGTTGGGCCATCGTCCGCTACCGGCTCATGGACACCGACCTGATCTTCAAGCGCGGGGTGGCCTACACGCTGGCCACCGGCCTCATCCTCGGAGCTTACTTCGGCGTCATTGCCGCGGCCGCCGGGCTGGCCCACCATCGCCTGCCAGAGTCGGTGCGGGATTGGGGCGAGGGCATTGCCATCGTGCTGGTGGCTGCAACCTTCGACCTGCTGAAACGCAGGATCCAGGGCTGGGTCGATCGGGTTTTCGACCGTCATCGCTACGACTATCGCAGGGCCCTCGTCGAATTCGGCCGCGGCCTGAGCTCGGAAACCGATCTCCAGGCCCTGCTTGAATCCATAGTCGAGCGGCTCCCGCGCACGTTGCTGGTGGCGCGCGTGGCGCTCTTCCTGGCGCAGGAAAACGGCAGCCTCCGGCTGGCCGCGGCTCACGGACTGCCCGCCGAGGCGGCCGGTGCGGAGGACCGTCTGGCCCTCGGCTATTTGAACTTCGACCAGGCCCAGGACCACACCCACATTTTCTTGGAAAACGCGCAACAGGCCCTCCATTTGCCCGAGGCGGAACAGCGCACTGCGGCCTTGCTGGACCTGAACTACTATTTGCCTTGCCGCGTCGCCGAATCCCCCGGCCAGATGCAGGCCAACGAGCCCGGCCACTACGGTTCGGCCGCCAGCCGCACCATCGCCGTCATCGGCCTGGGCCGCACCATCGGCGGCGACTTCCTGTCCAGCGAAGACGTCGAACTGCTCGAGTCCTTGGCCAGCTACATCGGCATCGCCCTCCAGAACGCCAGCCTTTACGCGCGTCTCGAAGACAAAATCGGCGAGTTCGAACGCCTCAAGGAGTTCAACGAAAACATCGTCGAGTCCATCAACGTGGGCATTCTCGCCCTCGATCTCGACGACCGCATCGAAAGCTGGAACGCGCAGATGGAGGCCATGTACGCCTTCAGCCGCGCCGAGGCCATCGGCCGGCGGCTCCAGGAGGTCTTCCCGAAAGAGTTCATCGAGGCCCTCGAAGGCTTCCGCAACGAGCAGGGCGTGCATCACCTCTACAAGTTCCGCCTGACTACGCGCGCCGGCGAGCAGCGCACCGCCAACATCGCCATTGCGCCTCTGCTCTCGCGCGATTTCGTTTCGGTAGGCCGCATCATCCTGGTCGACGACATCACCGAGCGGGTTTCCCTCGAGGCACAGCTCACCCAGGCTGACAAGCTCAGCTCCATCGGCCTGCTGGCAGCCGGCGTAGCCCACGAAATCAACACCCCGCTGGCCGTCATCTCCTCCTATGCGCAGATGCTCTCCAAGCAACTGCGCGGCGATGCGCGTCTCGGCCCGGTGCTGGACAAGATCACCCAGCAGAGCTTCCGCGCCGCCGAAATCGCCAACGGCCTGCTCAACTTCTCCCGCACCTCGACCACCGAATTCCGCCAGACCAACCTCAACCAGGTCATTCGCGACACCCTCTCCCTGCTCGAGCACCAGTTCAAGACCGCGCAGATTATCGTCGATCTCGACCTGGCCGAAGAACTGCCTCTCATCCACGGCAACCCCGGCAAGCTGCAGCAGGTCTTCCTCAATCTCCTGTTGAATGCCAAGGAAGCCATGCCCGGCGGCGGCCGCCTGCGCGTGGCCACGTTGGCCAACGGGCACGTCGAGGCCCTGGTCAACGACTCCGGCAGCGGCATCGCTCCCGAGCATCTCAAGCGCATCTACGATCCCTTCTTCACCACCAAGACCACCCCCAAGCCGGGAGACCGCCGCGGCACCGGCCTCGGCCTTTCCGTCTCCTACGGCATCATCCAGGAGCACGCTGGCAAGATTCATGTCGAGAGCGCCGTCGGCGCCGGCACAACCTTCCATCTCGAGTTTCCCCTGTTGAGGAATTCAGTACATGCCTGAGGTCGAACTGCCCTTGAACTTGCCTGTCTCCTCGCCAACATTGCCCAGCGCCCCGGCCAGCGCCAGCATTCTGGTGATCGACGACGAGGCCGCCATCCGCGAGTCGCTCGAAGTGCTCCTCACGCTCGAGGGGTACTCGGTGCGCATGGCCGTCGACGGCGAAGAAGGACTGCGCGTTCTGGAGCTGGAGAACTTCGACCTGGTCCTCCTGGACCTGGCCCTGCCCGGACAAAGCGGCCTCGAGCTGCTGCCCCTCATCAAGGACCGCCAGCCCGAGCTCCCGGTCATCATGATCACCGCCTACGGCACCGTCGACAACGTCGTCGAATCCGTGCGCGCCGGCGCGGAAAACTTCGTCCAGAAGCCCTGGGACAACGAGAAACTCCTCGCCGATATCCGCTCCGCCGTCGCCCGCCACAAAGCCGAAGAGGAGAACCTCCAGCTCAAGCGCACCCTCAAGCAGCGCTACAACTTCGCCAACATCGTCGGCAAAAGCGAATCCATGCTGCGCATCTTCGATCTGGTGGCCCAGGTCGCGCCCAGCCGCTCCACCATCCTCATTCAAGGCGAAAGCGGCACCGGCAAGGAGCTCATCGCCAAGGCCATCCACGCCAACTCGCCCCGTCGCGACAAGCCCTTCGTCCCCATCAACACCGGCGCCATGCCTTCCGAGCTGCTTGAATCCACGCTCTTCGGCCACGTCAAAGGCGCATTCACCTCCGCCGTGGCCTCCAAGAAGGGGCTCTTTGAAGTCGCCAACGGCGGCACGCTCTTCCTCGACGAAATCGCCACCATGGGCATGGACACCCAGGCCAAAATCCTGCGCGTCTTGCAGGACCGCCGCTTCATGCACCTGGGCGGCATTCAGGAGATTCAGGTGGACGTGCGCATCATCGCCGCCACCAACATCGACCTGCGTCAGGCCGTGCGCGACGGCCGCTTCCGCGAGGACCTCTTTTACCGCCTCAACGTCATCACCGTGGACCTGCCCCCCCTGCGCGCCCGGCGCGAAGACATTCCCCTGCTCGTCCAGCACTTCCTCGAGTTCTATGCCAACGAGAACGGCCTTCCCCCGCGCAAGCTCTCCGCCGACGCCCTCCGCGCCCTAGTCGATTACGAGTGGCCCGGCAACGTCCGCGAGCTCGAAAACTCCATCGAACGCGGCGTCGTGCTCTCCAGCGGTCCGGTCATTGGCTCAGATCTGCTCCCCGGCCATATCACCGGCCGCAGCTTCCAGGACGCCCTGCTCGAGCACAACCCCAACGCCTCGCTCTTCGACATCCTCGAAGACATCGAGCGCCGCATCATCATCGAAAAGCTCGAGCGCTG
>Ga0181531_10000857_pt1 | contig 19800 bp, 12 predicted proteins | sample PEATcosm2014_Bin_38_FD_119743 | JGI IMG/M metagenome (GOLD analysis project Ga0181531, IMG submission 119743) | Peatland microbial communities from MTU Mesocosm Facility, Houghton, MI, USA - PEATcosm2014_Bin11_10_metaG | ecosystem: Environmental > Terrestrial > Soil > Wetlands > Peat | place... | reverse complement strand
CAGCGGGAGTGAGGCCAGAGCGGATGCCGTCGTCGATGTGCATGGTGATGTGCGCGTCGAGTTCTGCCTTGAAGTCGGCGTCGGATGACCGCCGGTGGAAGAAGCCGCGCAGGCGTTGGATGAATGCTCTTAGTTTTCGCATTTCATTTCTCCTATTCGGTGCGGAGGGCTTGCATGGGATCGATGGAGGCGGCGCGGCGGGCGGGGATCAAGGCCGCAACCAAGCCGCAGACGGCGAGCAAAGCGCAGACTGAGGCAATGGTGATGGGATCGTGCTGGTCGACGCCAAACAGAAATGCTTTGAGGGCGCGCGTGGCGAACCATGAGCCAATGAGTCCGGAGACGAGGCCAAGCCCCAGCAGCAGTACGGCCTTTTTCAGAATGAGCAGCATGACGTCTGATCGCATTGCGCCGAGGGCCATGCGGATGCCGACTTCACGCGTGCGACGGCTGACGGAATAGGACATGAGTCCGTAGAGGCCGACCAGCGCGAGGAATAAAGCGATGCCGGCGAAGACAGTGAGCAGCGAGGTCTGAAAGCGACGCTGCGCGCTGGCCACAGACTCCAATTCGCCCATGGTTTGAATGTCGCCGACAGCGAGATTGGGATCGATGGTGTGCAGCGTAGAGCGAATGGAAGCCGCGAGAGACGTTGCCGGCAGGGTGGAGCGGACAGCGATGTAAGAGCTTGGGAGTCCGTTGTTCAGAAAATATACTTGCGGCGCTGGAGCTTCTTCAAGGCTGGAATGGCGCACGTCTCCAATGACGCCAACGACTGTGCTCCAATGAGGATGATCGTCTTCAGTGTTGATGCGGCCGCCAATGGGGTTCCGATTGGTGAAATACTTTCTGGCAAAGCTCTGATTGACGATGGCCAATTGTGCGCTTTCGGCAATGTCGTCCTCTGTGAGGAAGCGTCCCGCAACGAGTGGAATGTTCATGGCAGAAAAGTATTGGGGCGTGACCAAACGTGCCTCAGCCAGCTGACCCTTCTGGTTAGTGTAGCCATCTACCTGGAACATGCAGAGGGCTTCAGAGTTGCTGAGTGGCAGATCGTTGACAGCTCCGACCGCTTGCACGCCCGGAATCGCTTCCAATTTCGCGAAGAGGTTACGGAAGAACGCAGCGCGTTGCTGGTTATAGCGTGAATCCAGGCCGATGTTCATTGTGACGGTGGAGGGCGAGAAGCCGGTGTCAATGGATTCGACGTTGATATAGCTGCGAATCAGCAGACCGGCACTGGCGAGGAGAACGACAACCAGCGCAGATTCAAACACAACGAGCGTGTTCTGTACGCGGGTATGCGCGCCGGCAACGCCGCGGCTGCCGGTGGTGGCGAGGAAGTCTGTGAGGTTGATGCGCGAGACCGTGAGCGAGGGCAGGATGCCGGTGAGCACGCTGGTGAGCAGTGACACGGTTACGGTGAAGAGCAAGACGCGCGTGTCCAGCGAAGCTTCACGGAGGCGCGGGATGTTGCCTGGATCAAGGAACGGCAGGAGGCGCAGAAAGAGATAGGCGAGGCCGACTCCGATGGCGCCCGCAGCAAGGCCGATGAGAAGAGATTCGGTGAGCAACAGACGGACGATGCGGCGGCGTCCGGCTCCGAGCGCGACGCGAACACCGAGCTCGCGCATTCGGCTGGCGGCGCGGGCCAGCAGAAGGTTCGCGGCGTTGCCGCATGCAATTAATAGAACGATGCATACGGCGACAAGCAGCAACCACAATAGCGAACGCACATGACCCACGGTGCTGTCGACAAAGCCTTCGATAAGAGCGCCCCAGCCGCGCATTTGCGGGTCGTGCAGCTTGTCGAGGCGGGCCATGATGGCGGCCATCTCCGCTTGCGCCTGGGCGACGGAAACGCCGGGCTTGAGGCGAGCCACGGCGTTTCCACTGGCGCTGTCGCGATCGGCCTTCTGCTGGGGAGTGAGCGCAAGCGGGATCCACACTTGCGTTGTCTTGTACTGGGAATTGCCATAAGGCAGATCGGAGAAGTGCGGATACTCGAACCCTTGCGGCATTACGCCGATGATCAGGTAGCTCTTTCCGTCGAGTAACAGCGAATGATGGAGAATGTCAGCGGCGGAGCCGAACATGGACTGCCATAGCGCGTGGCTGATGACGGCAACCCTCTCGCGGCCCAGCTGGTTGTCGTCGGGAGTTATGGCCCGGCCGAGTTCGGGCGAGGATTGGAAGGTTTGAAAAAAGTCGCCGTCGACACGCGCCGCGCTCACGCGTTCCGCCGCGCCCTGTGAGGCGAGACTGAAGACGGATTGACCGAACGCAGTCATGCTTTGAAAGGAATGACTGTCGCGCTTCAAGTCGTAGAAGTCGGCGTAGGCGGGACCGAAGACTTCGACGGGAAGCTTAAACAGCGGGTTAGGCGTAAAGAGATAGACGAGGCGGCTTGGATCGCCATACGGTAATGAACGAATGAGGACCGCATTCACGAGGCTGAAGATGGCGGTGCAGGCGCCGATGCCGAGGGCCAGCGTGAGAACTGCGGTGATGGTGAATCCGGGACTGCGGCGCAAAGTGCGCATGCCATAGCGGGTGTCTTGGAGGATGCTTTCGAGCCAGGGCAGGGTGCGGCGTTCGCGATGGGCCTGGCGGGTCTGCTCCGCGCCGCCGAGACGGATGAGGGCCTGACGGCGAGCTTCAGCGGGAGTGAGGCCAGAGCGGATTCCGTCTTCAGTGTGCATGGTGATATGCGCGTCGAGTTCTGCCTTGAAGTCGGCGTCGGATGGCCGCCGGTGGAAGAAGCCGCGCAGGCGTTGGATGAATGCTCTTAGTTTGCGCATTGCATTTCTCCTATTCAGTGCGCAGGGCCTGCATGGGGTCTATGGAGGCGGCACGGCGGGCGGGCAGATATGCGGCGAGCGCGGCAAGTGCGCAGAGGAACGCGGCGGCGGCGAGGAAGATTAGCGGATCGGCCCCGCCATTGCCCATGAGCTTTGGACCTGCGCCCATGGCGGAGTTGGTGAAGGAGACTGAGGAGACGGCGCGGACCATAGCGACCGCAAGCAGGCCGCCGGCGATGAGACCGGCTCCGGTGAGCGAGAGTCCTTGAAGGACGACCATGCGCAGGACATGGCGGGGCTGCGCGCCGAGGGCCATGCGTACGCCGATCTCCTGCGTGCGCTGCGCGACCCAATAGGCCATGACGCTGTAGAGGCCGACGGCGGCCAGGAGCACGGCGATGCTGCCGAGCACGGCCATGAGGCTGGCGGCAATTTTCTGCGGATAGAGCGATGCGCCGATGAACTCGTGGAGCGGCACGGCATCAAAGACGGTGACGTTGGGATCGAGGGCGCGGGTTTGGGCGCGCAGGGTGGTGAGCACGGTTTCTGGATTGCCGTGGGTGCGGACGTAGAAAGCCAACGTCATATCGGTACGATAGAGCTGCCGGAATGAGACGTAGAAGTAGGGTGTTTCTGGTTCGCCGAGATAGTGATACTTGGAATCTTTGGCGACGCCGACGATGCGGAAGTCTACGCCCCAGCCATGGACCTTGTGGCCGATCGGATCGCGGCCGGCAAAGAAGCGCCGGACGAATGCTTCGTTGACAATCATGACAAAGGGAGCGTTGTCCCGTTCGTCGTCGGCTTCAGTAAAGTTGCGGCCCTCGACGATGGGAATATGCATGAGGGGCAGATAGCCGGGCGAGATGACGTTGCGAAAGATGTTCATGTTCTCGTTGGGGCGGGATGCGTAGCCTTCAATCTTGAGCTCTTCCCACCAACTGGGCTCGAAGCCGAGAGGCACACCGTCAGAGTAGGCGACGTCAGTGACGCCGGGTGCGGATTGCATCCGCTCGGCGAGGCGGCGGCAGAAATCTTCGCGCTGCTGAAGGTTGTAGCCGCTGGTGTTGAGATAGAACTGGCTGAGCAGGACATGGTTTGGATCGAAGCCGGGATCGATGCGCATGGTGGTTTGGAAGCCGCGCGCAAAGAGGCCCGCTCCGACGAGAGCGACGAGAGCCAGAGCGACCTCAGACGCAACGAAGATGGAACGGAGACGATTGCGTCGGCCGGCGCTGCCACTGCGTCCACCTTCATTCATGCGGGCGTTGAGGTTGATGCGGCCAACCTGCAAGGCAGGGGCGAGGCCGGCAACCAAGGCAGCGAAGACACAGAGGCCAACGGTGAAAGCGAGCACCGTGAGATTGGGGCGCGTATCCATGGAGACGAGCTGCTGCATGGGGCCCGGGGGCATGAGATAGCGCAGCGCGTGGGTCATCCATGGCGTGGCGGCGATGCCGAGGACGGCGCCGGCGGCGGTGAGCAAGAGGCTTTCAGTGAGGACTTGGCGCGCTAACCTCATGCGGCTTGCGCCGAGCGCGAGGCGGGCGGCGAACTCCTTTTCGCGTACGGTGGCGCGCGCGAGTTGGAGATTGGCGACGTTGGCGCAGACGATGAGCAAAACAAGAATGCAGACGCCCATGAGAATGCGGAGCGGGCCAACGAGCAGGCCTTGCGGGCCGTGCGGGGATTTCCAGAGCGGCAGCAGCGTGGCACTCATGCCTTCGCTGACGTCAGCATTGGCGACGGCCATTCGGCCTGCGAGTGCACCAAGTTCCTGACGGGCCTGATCGACGGTGACGCCCTGTTTGAGGCGCGCGATGCCGAGCATGTTGCGGTTGTGACGGTCCCGCAGCATGCGCGGACTCACGCCGTTGAGCACGGGTTGCTGCATATACGGAATCCAGAGGTCAAAGGCGGTGACGGGAATGGAGCCGTGGAACGCGGGCGGAGCTACGCCCACGATGGTGAGCTCATGTTGATTGACGCGTAGGGTGCGGCCGATGGCGTTGGGGTCGGCGTTCAAGTGGGAGCGCCAGTAGCGGTCGCTTATAACGACGATGGGGAATGAGCCTGGAGCGTCTCCATATTCGGAGGGCAGAAAGACGCGGCCTTGCTCAGGCGTGACACCGAGGACGGCGAAGAAGTTTCCGGAGACGAGCTCGCCCCAGATGCGGTCGGCGTGGTCTGTCATGCCGACGCTGAAGGCGACTGGTTTGGTGGCGGCGACGCCGTCGAGGAGTTTCAGGTGATCGCGAAAGTCGATGAAATCGGGATAGGAGTTGGGGATCCATCCGCCGCCGGGCGCGACAGATTCCAACGTAACAAGACGGTCTGGCTGGGTAACTCCGCCAAGCGGCTGAAGAAGGACTGCGTTGATCCAGGTGAATGCCGTAGTGCAGACGCCGATGCCAACCGCCAATGTAAGAACGGCGACGATGGTGAAGGCGCGATTGCGCAGGAGCATGCGGAGGCCGAAGCGGATGTCCTGCATGAGGGTCTCGAGGATGGGGAGGGTTCCGCGCTCTCGATAAGCCTGGCGGGTTTGCTCTGCGCCGCCGAGATGGATAAGGGCCTGGCGGCGGGCTTCCTGCGGCGTGAGGCCGGCGCGGATGCCGTCTTCCGTGTGCATGGCGACGTGGGAGTCAAGCTCGGCGGCGAAGTCGGCGGCGGGGCGGGCGCCTAGTAGGCCGAGGAGACGAAGAGTGAAAGCTCGGAGGATGCGCATGGTGACTCCTTAGGACTCGCGGATTATGACTCGCGAATTGGGGCGAGGAAGCGATCGAGGATGGCTGTGGTTTGCTGCCACTCAGCCGCGGCTCGTTTCAACTGGCGCTGGCCGGCTTTGGTCAGCTCGTAGAACTTGGCGCGGCGATTGTTTTCTGACGTGCCCCAACTGGAGCGAATGAAGCCTTCCTGCTCGAGCTTGAGAAGCGCGGGGTAGAGAGTGCCGTAATTCAACTGGAGCAGGTCGCCGCTGGTTTGCTCAATGCGGCGGGCGAGGCCGTAGCCGTGCTGCGGGCCCATGGTTTCAAGGGTGCGCAGGGCCATGAGACTGAGAGTTCCCTGCCAGACATCGGGTTTTTCGGGCATTTTCTTTTCTCCCGGACTTCTATTGTCTACCAATAGGAAGACTGTACTCCAACTTGTATGGGAATGCAATACGAGAGATTCCCGCGTGCGGTTCCGTCTGATTTGCGGGGCCGACTTAGTGTGGTAGGCTGGCGGCTAGATTTCCGCGGTTGATTTGAGTCTGGAGGCTTGCGATGGTGGTTCGCATTGTTGCTGTTTTTGTGTTGGCTGGAGCGGCATGGCCGCTGGCGGCGCAGAGTTCTGGGTCCACTGCAGACCTGAGCGCGGCGGCGGAACGGCAGTTGCCGGCGCTGACGGAGACGTACAAGCATTTGCATGAGAATCCGGAGCTCTCAGAGCATGAAACCCAGACTGCGGCATTTGTGGCCGGAGAGTTGAAGAAACTGGGCTATGCGGTGACGGAGCATGTGGGCAAGTACGAAGACGGGAGACAGGCTGAGGGCCTGGTTGCAGTGATGGAGAATGGCACGGGGCCGCGACTGCTGCTGCGGACGGAGCTGGATGCGCTGCCCGTTGAAGAGAAGACGGGGTTGGACTATGCGAGCCATGTAAAGACGACGAATGCGCAGGGTCAGACGATCAGCGTGATGCACGCGTGTGGGCACGATCTGCACATGACGGTGATGTTGGGTGTGGCGCGCGAGCTGGCGGCGCGGAAGACGCAGTGGCATGGAACGGTGATGATCATCGGACAACCGGCGGAGGAGGTGATCCAAGGTGCGGCGGCGATGCTGCGCGATCACCTGTACGAGCGGTTTGGGCGGCCTGATTTTGTGGTGTCGGAGCACGACTCGAACGACGTGGCAGCGGGGACGATTGCGGTGAAGAGTGGGCCGTTGGCGGCGAGCGCAACGACGCTGATCGTGACGATGCGCGGGATTGGCGGTCATGGGTCTGCGCCTCAGGCGGGCAAGGATCCGATTGTGCTGGCGGCGGAGTTTGTGCTGGTGGCGCAGACGATTGTGAGCCGGCAGATTGATCCGCAGGACCCGGCGGTGCTGACGGTGGGCATGATTCACGGCGGGACGAAGAACAATATCATCCCCGACGAAGTGACGATGGGGCTGACACTGCGGACGTATTCGCTGGCGGTGCGGGACAAGATTGTGGAGGCAGTGCGGCGCGAGGCGAAGGGATTGGCGGAGGGGTATGGGATTGCTGAAGACCGGATGCCAACGGTGACGATGACGGAAAGCACGCCGGTGACGATCAACGATGCGGCGTTGGCGGAGCGGGTGCGGGCGGCGGCCGTGGGGGTGCTGGGCAAGGAGCGGGTGGGCGAGGCGAAGCCCGTAATGGGCAGCGAGGACGTTGGACTGTTTACGCTGGATGGGGCGATTCCGGGTGTGATGTATTGGCTGGGTGCAGCGGATGCGGGGAAACTGGCGGAGAGTCGGAAGACGGGCGTTCCGCTGCCGAGTCCGCACTCGGCGCTGTTTGCACCGGTGTATGCGCCAGCGATTACGACTGGGGTGACGGCAATGACGGGGGTGGCGCTGGAGTTACTAAAGCAGGGAACAGGGAGTAGGGAATAGGGAATAGACGGCGGCTGCGGTGCAGGCAGACGCCTTCGGCCCAGCCCGCGGCTAGAGGAAAGGTGCTGGACTTTTCCACCCGATTTTTTCGGATGGTTGAGGGAGGTAAGCGACGGCTATTTCGAGGGATCGACTAACGCCTGGTCCACTATTGCATGGCTCTTGTATTCGATGGGGTGGTTGTCGGGACTGGACATGCGCTGGATCATGCTGACGAAGACTATGTCGTTTGTGGGGTCGACCCAGAACCAGGTGCCGGCGGCTCCATCCCAGAAGAATGTACCTTTACCGTCAGAGAGGTTGGCTGCGGGTGGGTCGGATATTACGGCGCAGTCGTAGCCCCAACCGAAGCCGGGGCGAATGACGGAGAGGCCAATGCCGAATTCGCCTGTTTCAATGGCGGCGGGCATGTGGTTGGAGGTCATGAGCTTGACTGTGGACGGAGCGAGAATGCGCTTGCCGTCGAGTTCGCCGCCGTTGGCCAGCATTTGCGCGAAGCGGTAGTAATCTTCCGCGGTGGAGACGAGGCCGCCGCCACCGGAGGGCATGGTGGGCTGGGCGGCATAGTCGCCGGATGGGTTGGCGATGAGCTCGCCCTGCGGGCCGGCGTGATAATTGGTGGCGAATCGGCTGCGCTTGTCTTCAGGGACGAAGAAGGCCGCGTCTTTCATGCCGAGCGGGGCGAAGATGTGTTCGTGCATGAAATCGGGGAGCGATTGGCCGGTAAGTTTCTCGACGATGTATCCCTGAATATCCATGGAGTTGCTGTAGAGCCAGCCCTGACCGGGCTGATAGAGGAGCGGGATTCTGGCCTGCTTGTCGATCATCTCCTGAAGGTTCTGGGATTGCATGACCTTGAGGTCGCCGTACATCTTGTCTGCGGGCGACTTGGCACGGCCGTAGCTGAAACCGGCAGTGTGAGTGAGCAGCTCGCGCATGGTGGGGGCGTGGTCGGGATCGACGAGGATTGATTTGCCGTCGGCGTCAACACCCTTCTGCACTTTGAGGTGCTCGAATTCAGGGATGAACTTGGATATGGGATCAGATGGCAGCCATTTGCCCTGCTCGTAGAGCAGCATCATGGCGACGCCTGTGACGGGCTTGGTCATGGAGTAGTCGCGAAAGATGGTGTCCCTGGTCATGGGCGCGGCGGCGGCGATATCACGCTGGCCGTAGGTGCGGTACTCAACCACTTTGCCGTGACGGGCAAGGATGGTGACTGCGCCGCCGAGATGTTTCTCGTCAATTTCACCCTGGATGAGCGCGTGAAGGCGTTCGAGACGCTCGGAGGAGAAGCCGACAGATTCCGGCTTGACTACAGTGAGGTCGAGAGAGTGTCTGGCTGTCCGCGGAGCCGCGGTCGACTGGGAATGCGCAGAACAAAGGCTCGTGGACAGGATGATCGCGGCGAGCACAGTCCGTGCGATATGTGCGAGTTGTTGGATTCTCATGCATTCCCCCCTCGGTGTGGATTCCTGATAAGGCATCCCGTGTACGAAACTCCCTTTATAGCATCCAGATTCAACCCCCGGCACAATCTGAATCAGGATGTTCGCGATTACCCCAGCATGTAGCATGGTTTCACAAATGCAGGGAGGGCTGATGGCAACCAGCTCCAGCGTGAGCGACGGCAAGGGAATTGTGCTGTGGTCGACATTCGCACTGTATGTGGTGGCCCGCATCGGTCAACAATTTCCCAACGAAATTGGCGTGCTAGCGATTGTCGCTCTGCAGGTTCTTGCCCCTGCCGCATTCGCGCTCGTCCACGGAAGTATCGTCTATCGCGTGAGAGGCGTGCTGGTATTTTCCGCCTTCTGCATGGGGATTGGGGGGATTTGCGAAAGCTTGAGCGTGCATACAGGCTTTCCTTTCGGACACTATTACTTTACGGATTTGATGGGGCCAAAGATTTTCGAAATCCCGATCCTCCTGGTGCTGGCGTACCTTGGAATCGGATACTGCTCGTGGGCACTGGGGGTTGTTCTTCTCGGGTACCGAAGCAAGCGTTTGTCAATGGCCGGGGCTTTCGCTCTAGCCTGCGTTTCCGGCTTCATCATGACGGCCTGGGACCTGTCGATGGATGCGATCTGGTCAACCCTTGACCGGGCCTGGATATGGCGCAACGGGGGAATGTTCTTTGGCGTTCCCCTGTGCAACTTCGCCGGCTGGTATTTCACTACCTTTCTGTTCTACCTGGCGTTTGCAGTCTACTGCAGGAGAAACCCGCCCCGCATGAAGCCAACTGCGCGCGGCCTGTGGCGGGTCGTCATCCTTTTCTACGGGGTTTGTGCCGGCGGTAATTTGCTGGTGTTCAGGCCGGGGCTGTTTCCGGTGACGGCAACCGATGCCACAGGAAGAATATGGATGGCCAAGGATATCCTCATCGCCTCGGTTATGGTCTCTTTGCTGGTGATGATGCCGCTGGCGCTGCTGGCGTGGCTCAGGTTGAACGCGCAGGAAGCCGAAGAGCCGACTGAGTATCCTGCCGCTGTTGCTCAATAAATGAGCTTGAGAGAGAACTGAATTTGACGGGAGGTACCGGCGGTTTTGCTGATTTCTCCGAAGCCTGAGCCGCTGAGGATGTTCGCTGGCAGACCCATGTTGACGATGTTAAAGAGATTGAAAAACTCCGATCGGAATTGGAGATCCATGCGCTCGGCTCCGCTGCGGCGATGGCCGAAGGGCGTGCTTTTGATGAAGGCGAAATCGTAGTCGTAGTAGGCGGGACCGCGGAAGCTGTTGCGGCCGAGGGTGCCGAAGACACCCTGATTGGGACCCGTGCCGCCGGGGACGTTGATGGGGATGGAGAAGAAATCGGCGGCGTTGTTTGCGCCTTCGCCGAAGTAGTCCTCGCGGTTCGCTCGCGCGGTGGAGAGATCCGGGGTGGCGATCTGGTTGGGGCGATCGACACCGTTTGAGCCTGCGCCGGTTTGTTGGATGCCGGAATAGACGGTGAAGGGCGAGCCGGAACTGATGCTGGAGATGGAGAGTAACTCCCAGCCTGCTGTGGCTTTTTTGGAGATGGAGCGGAGTAACTGCACGCTATCTAAATGCAAATCCTGAGCTACGCTGAGGCCGAAGGAGTTAGTAACATCGAAGGATGACGGTCCTTTCTCGGCGTGAGTATTGAATGGATTCTGTGCAAAGGGTATGGATACGGCTCCCGTAGCGCCAGTACCGCCGACGACCTGGCTGGTGTCGTCGATTGACTTACTCCAGGTGTAACTTGCCTGGAGGCCGGGACCACCGTGGCCCGTGGTTCCGGAGAGTGAGGTTTGCAGGGCGTGATAGGTGGAGTGGGCGGTTGCGGTGATGACGTTCTCTACGCCGAATCCGCCGGTGACGTTGCCCGCGCTGTTGAAGGTGGTGTAGGGCGCGAAGGCAGCGGTGGCACCAGGATAGCCATTGGGAAAACTGGTGCGCGGAAGCTTTGCGCTCGCTGTGCCAACATAGCCCGCATCCGCCGTGAGGTTGCCGAGTTTGCGCTCAAGGCCTGCGGCCCATGTGTAGAGCGTGCCATTCCCGAAGGAGCGGTCGATGCCGCTGAGGTTGAGTGCGCTGACTACGCCGTTGGGGGTGAGTGCGGCCACTTCCTGCTCGTAGCGGTTCACATCCATCACTGTGTTGGAAGGGACCGACTTTGGGTTTCCATTGGCGAAGATATTCACGCCTTGCGGGGTATATGTCGCGGGAAGCTGGGACGGCGTGATCTGAAATCCGTATTGAATCGGCGCGTTGGTGGCGGACTGCAGTCGCGGGTAAACCGCAAAGGGAGTGGAACCTGTGAGGAAGTTATCCTGCCAGATATTGGGCTGTATCGTGGTAATGGCTGCGCCGGCATGAGCAGTTAGTTTATTTGTAACTTGCCATGATGCCTGGACGCGCGGTCCCCATGCATTCCAGTCCGTCTTATAGCCGGGCTGAGGATTGATCACATACTCCTGCACATTATTCTCTGTGAGAAAACCGCTGGTGCGATGGGCCCGCTCTGTAATCGGCGTGTAGAGTTCCCAGCGGAGGCCGTAGTCGAGCGTGAAACGCGGCGTCAGCTTCCAGGTATCCTGCACGTATGCGTTCACGTTATTACGGCTTATGGCCGCCGGACCAATGTGCGGGCCGTTGGAAAAATAGGGAGGCGCAATCGCTACGGTATAAACAAACGGGCTTCCTGAGAGAAAGCTGGAAAGCGTATCGGGCAAAGGATCGCCAGGGTTGATATTGTGCATCCCGCTCTGCGAAGGAATGAACTCGGTGGCATAGGCCGTCCCGCCGCCAAAGTCGTATTCGCCGTTCGGACTGATGCCGAAGTACGTGGTGTCCCGATTGATGCGAACTTCAACGCCGGCCTTCCACGCATGCGACCCGGTTGTGAAGGCCACGTTTTGGCGGCCCTGGAACAGATTGCCGTACGCCTGCATCACCGAGCCGGCATCCGAATTGAAAGCTTCAAATAGCCCATCGTTGAATTTGACCGCGGGATCCGTGTAGTCCTTCGTTGGAAAGCCGGGCGTGGAGCGGGTAATGCTGATGGAGGACTCAAGCACAAGGCGCGGCGAGACGGTGCGGGTGTAGGTGCCGACGACGTTGCGCTGGTGGTCGTCGTATTGAATGCCGAAGGCGGGATCGATGGCGGTCTGGTCGGGATTGGTGGTGGGACCGGTGATGTTGTCAAGGTTGAAGCGCGCGAAGAACTGATCTTTGGCGGAGAATTTGTGATCGATGCGGATGGAAAGCTGGGCAGCGTCCGTGGCTACTTTGGAGGCGGTTGCGTAGGTGTGGGCCTGGTAAGGGCCGGCGGTGAAGTTGGGCAGCGGATAGCGGGCGAGGACCGCGGCGATGCCGGGATCGACGGGGACGGTCAGAGTGTCAGTGGAACCGTCGGGAAAGGTGATGTTGTCGATGCCGGTGCGCTCGAGAGCTGTGGGCACGGGCATGACCTGCGTGGTTCCGAGAACCTGGCGAAAGGCCTGGGACTGCACGAAGTAGAAGGTGCTCTTGCGGCCGTCGTAGAGATGAGGCAGATAGACGGGACCGCCGTTGGTGAACCCGAATTCGTTGCGGCGAAAGGGCGGGATGCGGCCGGGATAGGCGGGCGTGGCGTGGTCAAAGTAGTTGCGGGCATCGAAGGCGGAGTTGCGGACGAATTCGAAAAAGGAGCCGTGAAAGCCGCTAGCTCCGGAGCGGGTGATGATGTTGGTGAAGCCGGCTGCGCCTCGGCCGATGGAAGCGGGCAGCCAGCCCGAGCTGGAGTCGATTCTCTCGACGGCATCGACATTGAAGTTGGGGAATGTGGAACCGCCCATCTCGGGATCGCTGATGTCAGCGCCATCCATGGCGAAGGTGGCTTCGACACCGCGCTGGCCGTTGATGGCGAATTGCGCAGTGAAGTTGGTGGCTCCATTGGCGTCGGTCATGGTGCCGGCGGCGAGCAGCAGGAGGGTTCCGAAATCGCGGCCATTGAGAGGGAGTTCGCTGACGGCCTGGCTGGAGAGCTGTTCGCCGCCGGTAGCGGTTTGGGAGTTGAGAGCGGCTACGGTGAGTTCGCCGCGGCTTGAGAGGGTGATGGAGACATTTGGCGGGGCAGGGCCGATGTCAATGGGCTGAGGGTAGTCGATCTTGCGGCCATTGGTCTCAACGGTGAGGCGATATTGGCCGACTGGCAGAGGTATGAAGCGGAATTGACCGTTGGCAGAGGTGGTTGCTTCGGTAGCTGCGCCGTTGCCGGCGAGGCGCAGTTTGGCGTTGGGAACAGGGGCGCCATCGGGGTTGTGGAGCACTCCCTCCCAGCCAAATTGCAGGGGCGGTTGGGTCCATACAGAGACGGCGGAGAGAAAGACAATGAGAAGCGCGAGGAGCTGGAATCCTCTTCTGCTGCCATTCGGCATGAAGGCGGCCAGCCCGAAACAGTATTTGCGATTCAATGGATTGGGGCCTTTGGAAATGAAGGTCGGCGGCTCTGGAAGCAGCGTTGGTGACAACAAAATATCTTCGCTACGTCCGCAACGATTATAGCGATCAATTACTGGCTGGGGGTATGACGGACTTCCCGCGGGTCTTAGCTGGAGCCGCGCATGTTACTGAGCTTCTACACTAACTAGAGCGTATGACGGACTTGAATATCAGCACGGACACGATCGCCGCGATCTCTACGCCGCCGGGACGAGGCGGGATTGGCATTGTACGGTTGAGCGGGCCGGAGGCGGCGCGGATTGCGGCGCAACTGGTGCGGCTGCGGCAGCCGCTGGAACATGGGCGTCTGCGGTTGGCGGACGTGCTGGATGAGGCTGGGGACGAGGGTGCAAGGATTGACGAGGCTGTCGTGACCTGGTTCGCCGCGCCGAACTCGTATACCGCTGAGGATGTGGCGGAGATTGCGGCGCACGGGTCGCCTGTGGTGCTGGATCTGCTGTTGCGGCGGGCGCTGGGACTGGGTGCGCGGTTGGCGGAGCCGGGGGAATTTACGCAGCGCGCATTTCTGGCGGGACGGTTGGATTTAACTCAAGCTGAAGCGGTGCGGGATCTGATTGAGGCGCAGACCCTGACGCAGGCGCGGCAGGCGGCGAGCCAGATGGGCGGATCTTTGAGCCGGCGCGTAGGGCCGCTGAAACAGGCTCTGGTAGAGCTGATTGCGCTGCTGGAGGCGGGGATCGATTTTGCCGAGGACGATGTGGATGTGACGCCGGAGACGGAGATTGCCCGGCGGATTGGCGAGCTGACGCCGGAACTGAAGGCGTTGGAAGCCTCGTTTGCGCGCGGGCGGATTGTGCATGACGGGCTGACGCTGGCGATTGTGGGCCGGCCGAATGCGGGGAAGAGCTCGCTGTTTAATCGGCTGGTGGAACGGGAACGGGCGATTGTCACGGCGACACCGGGGACTACGCGGGATACCGTTTCGGAGCGAATTTCCCTGGACGGGATTCCGCTGGAACTGGTGGATACAGCCGGATTGCGCGAGGGACGCGAGGAGGCGGAACAGCTGGGGATTGCGCGCAGCCGCGAGGCGCTGGCAGATGCGGGATTGGTGCTGGTGGTGCTAGATGCGACCGAGGAGTTGAACGATGAGGAACGGCGGTTGCTGGCGGCTGTGCAGGGGCGGCCGGCACTGGTGGCGGTGAACAAGATCGATCTGGCGGGAAGTGAGTTTGAGGGAGCCGCGGGCATCGCTGGGGCGGTGCGGACTTCGGCGCTTACTGGCGATGGGATAAGGGAGCTGCGGGATCGAATTGTGGAGTTGGCGACGGGGGGTGCGGCGGCGGAGCCGGGAATGCTGACCAGCTTGCGGCATCACAAGGCGATTACAGCGGCGCTGGACGCGCTGGGAGATGCGGCGCGGGCAAATGCGGACGGGATTCCGCACGAAATGATACTGCTGGACCTTTATCGAGGGCTCTCTGCGCTGGATTCGCTGACGGGACAGACGACTTCAGACGATATTTTGAATTTGATTTTTTCTACGTTTTGCATTGGAAAATAGGCAGTATATTGCGCTTATTGACGTTTTTGTGCGCTGATCGGTAATATATTGCTTGTTATGGATCTTGAACAGATCGGGAGACTGATCGCGTCAACGCGGAAAAAGCTCAAACTCGGGCAGAGGGAAGTTGCCCTGAGGGCGGCCGTGAGCCTGCGCACCATGACCCTGCTGGAGAGCGGGCGCGCCACGGAGATTGGCTACGGGAAGCTGGCGCGGATTCTGGCCGCGCTGGGATTGGAGTTGCGAATTGAGCCTGTAGCCAAGGGCCGGCCCACGCTTGAGGACCTGCTGAAGGAGGACTCCGGCGATGATTAGGATCTGGACAGATAAAAAAACTGCCGGAATGCTGGACCGCTATGGAGAGCGAGGGAGCACATTCGTCTACGAGCCGGAGGCAACGGCGGGGCGCGCGGTTTCTGTGACCATGCCAGTGCGGCTGGCTTCATGGAATACAGCATTTGGCATCGCGCCGATTTTCGAGATGAATCTGCCGGAAGGAGCATTGCGGGAGCGGCTGCGTTTGGCTTTTGCAAAAGCGACGGGGACCTTCGACGACCTTGACCTGCTGGGGATCGTGGGCCGGTCGCAACTGGGCCGGGTCCGGTATACGGACGCGGACGCCAGCCTGGACGAAGATGTGCCATTTCAGTCAGTGGATGAAATCGTGTCGGGCCGGCGGGGCGGCGAACTGTACCGTTACCTGATCGAGAAGTTCGCGGTACATTCCGGAATCAGCGGAGTACAGCCCAAGTTCCTGGTTCGGGACGAAGGCAAGCTCTCCGGGGGAATGGAGGCGAAGCGGGCTTTGTCTCCGTCGTTCCGCGGGGCAACGCACATTGTGAAGTTCTGGGACCCCGCCGAGTTTCCGGAGTTGGCAGCCAATGAGTTTTTCTGCCTGAAGGCCGCTGCGCGCTGCGGGCTGCAGGTTCCTCCGCATCGCCTGGCGGAGGACGGAAGCGCGCTGGTGATGGAGAGGTTCGATCTGCGGGCGGACGGCGAGTATCGAGGCTTTGAGGATTTTTGCGTCCTTAATGCGCGGCGGACGGAGGAGAAGTACCGGGGCAGTTACGAAACCGCGGTGATGAAACGATTCCGGCAGTTTGCCCGTTCGACGACCGAACTGGACGAGAGCCTGCAACTGTTTATGCTGATTGCTTTGAACTGCGCGATCCGCAATGGAGACGCCCATCTGAAGAACTTCGGCATTGTGTACGACGAGGTGGAGGGGGACGCGCATCTTGCGCCGGTCTATGACCTGGTAACGACGACGGTGTACCTGGCACAAGACCGGATGGCGCTGACGCTGAACGGGTCAACAGAGTGGCCAACGGGCAAAGAGCTTCTGTTGTTCGGCGAGAGCCGCTCGCTGGGAACACGAAAGAGCCTACTGCAGCGCTTCGAGCGCTTACGCGATGCGCTGGACGAAACAGCCAAGGATGTCACGGCGTATGGAAAAGAGCATCCAGAGTTCACAGCCATTGGGAAGCAGATGGTGGAACAATGGCAGGCCGGGGTGCGATCTTCCCTTTCGCCGGCATAACGGTTACTTTCCGCTGGTCAGGTTGCGGATGATGTCAAGTTCGCGCTGGCGGTAGGGTGTGCCGTCGGGGTGGAAGACGTCGTGCTGCCAGACCATGGGCTGATCGCTGACGTAGGGACGCTGCCAGGAGTCCCATGGAATCCAGGTTTGACTCTTGCCCGCGACGAGGCCCCAGTTGATGGCGCCAACGCGATATTGATGGGCGATGGGAAGGATGGTGTCAAAGGTGCTGCCGATGTTGCGGGCCATGTATTCAGTGCAGATGATGGGGCGGTGGAACTGCTGGAGGAGCTTGACGCTGCGCTCGAAGTCTTCAGGCCAGCCGTAGTTGTGGAAGCTGATTACGTCAGACTGCTCAATCTGGATGCGGGCGAGCGGAGGCATGGTCTCGAGGGAGGTCCAGTCCCCGTGCCAAAGGCCGCTGGTGAGCGGCTGGGTGGGATGCGCTGCCCGGGCCCAGGCGTAAACCTGCGGCAGTAAACCAATGATGATTTCGTTTTTATTTTTCGGATCGCCTTTGGCGTAGGAGCTGTCATTACCATTGTCGGGCTCATTCCAGAGATCCCAGGCGAGGATGCGGGGATCGTTGGCGAAGGCAGACACCACGCCTGTAACGTAACTCTGGAGATGCGGGTATTGCGAGGGATCGGAGAGGATTGCCGTGCCCGGCGCCTGAACCCAACCGGAATTGTGGACGCCGGGGATGGGCGGATGCTGGGGACCAAGTTTCGGGTTGGGATCCCAGCAGGAATCGAAAAGGACAAAGATGGGGCGGATGTGATGGCGGGCGGCGATGGTGAGAAATGCGTCGATACGTTGCTTGAAGCCTATGGAATCCTGCTCCCACAGAAGGTTGTGGAGGAATACGCGCATGGTGTTCATGCCGATGGCCTGGGCCCAGCCGAGTTCGCGGTCGATCGTTGTTGGATCGAAGGAATCGGCCTGCCACATTTCAAGCTCGTTGATGGCGGTGGAAGGCAGGAAATCTGCGCCGACGGGCCAGGACTGCGCCGCGTACCAGGCATTGGCCTGGGCCTCTGTCCATGCTTGCTGGGCTTGAATTGAGTAGGAGAAGGTGACGAGCAGAGCCAACGCAAAGAATGGGCGGCAGACGTTGAGAATATTGGGGCGCATTGGGACTCCTTCAATTCACGAAAAGGGATATTTTACTTTGCCGGCACGAGAGCCGTCGCTTTGGCGCGTTCGGCGGCGGCGTCCTGCGCGCGGCCCTGGCGGTCGAAGGCGATGGCGAGCTGGGTGTGGGGTTCGGCGTAGGTTGGATCGGCGGCAATGGATTCCTGGTAGCGGGCGACGGCGTCGGCGATTTGGCCGCGGAGCAGGAGTTGGTTGCCGGCGTTAAGAGCGAAGGCGGCTTTCTGGCGGCTAACGGCGCTGCGGGCGAGATCGGCGCCCTGACGGCGATACTCGGCGGCCTGGGTGCGCAGGTCTCTGGCCTTGCCACGAAGCTGTTCAGCTTTCTGCTGGTTTCCGGCCACTTCGGCGGCGTCAGCGGCGTCATTGGCTGCGCCCGCCTGTTCGGCGAGAACGGCGGCCAGTGTGACGCGGGGACCGGGCTGACCGGGCAGAAGCGGGACGGCTTTTTCAAGAGCGGTGCGGGCTTCTTCGAGACGGGAGTCCTGCTTGAGCGTGCTGCCCAGGATGGACCATGCATCTCCGTTATCGGGCCGGAGGGCGACGGCCCGTTTGAGCTCGATGACTGCTTCGTCGAGTTTGCCTATTTGCATGTAGAGGATGCCGAGGGTGTAGGGCGGGTCCTGGAGGGTGGGGTCCATCTGGCCGGCTTGAGTGAGCTCAGCGATGGCGTCGTCGACGCGGTCTTTCATTTTGTAGGCCATGCCGAGGTCGTAGTGGAGCTGAGGATCGTTGGGGTCGAGAAGGAGCGCGGCCTGGAAGTCGGTGATGGCCTCGTCGAAATTGGAGAGTTGCACGTGCGCGACGCCCCGATCCTTGTGGACGGTTGGATCGTTGGGCGAGAGAACGAGGGCCTGCTGAAACAAGGCAAGGGCGTCTTTTGCCTGGCCGGTAAGGGTGAGCGCCAGGCCGAGGTTGGTGAGGCTGCTTTCATTGTTCGGGTCGCGGTCGATGGCCTTGCGGAACCACGGAATGGCTTCCTGCTGGCGGCCCTGGCGCTGAAGAGCCATGGCTAGTTCGTTCTGCACGCCGGGCATGTTGGAGTCCAGCTTGATGGCCTGTTCAAGGTACGAGGTCGCGGTCTCATCCTGGCCGGTGGATTCCAGAGTGCGGGCGTATTCGAATTTGGCCTGGGCGTTGGCTGGGTCCTGCTTGATGGCGGCCTGAAGTGAAGCGAGGGAGGCGTCGTTGTCATGCTGCTCCCGTTGGACGATGCCGAGGTGAATGCGCGCGGGAACGAAGGACGGATCGAGGCTGAGGGCGTGATCAAAGTCATGGTGCGCGTCGATCCATTGGTATAGCTGCGCCTCGAGCGAGCCGATGGCGTCGTAAATGTCGGCGCGGTTCGCACTGCGATCGAGGACGGCGCGGAACATATCAATGGCCTGGGATAGATTGCCGGTGGCGGCAAGGGCGCGCGCGTATGCTTCACAGAAGGTGGCGTCGACGGGCGGCTGACCAGGCTGAAGCGAGGATTGGTAGGCCGCGCTGAAATGGGGGATGGATTTGGCGGGCTGATTGGCTTTGGTGTAGGCGAGGGCGAGATTGGTTTCGAAGCCAGGGTCGGAAGGCTTGAGGTTCAGGGCGGCTTCGAATTCGGGGATGGCTTCCGCGGGCTTTCCTGATTCGAAGAGCGCGGTGCCAAGGGCTTCGTGTCCTTCGGGAATTTGGGGGGCGAGGCGCACCGCTTCAGCGAACTGGGTTCGCGCTTCCTCGAGGTTGCCGGCCTGAAGGGCAGCGTAGCCGGCGTGGAAGGCGGCATCGGCGCCTTTGAGCGCATCCGCGTCCGGTTGGGACGGTGGTTGGGGTGGCGGCTGCGTTGGGGTCTGGGCCGCCACGAGAGGTGGCACGGATGCGAAGACACCGACTAGGAGGATTGACCGAAGGCCGCGACGGAAGGGCATGATCTATTTTGCCGCAGGCGTGGTTGCAGGAGACTGCGGCCGGGCATTGTTTTGAATGTCGACGACGATTTGAAACTCGCGGTTGGCTTCTTCCACCTGGCCGGTTGCCTTGTAGGCCTGGGCAAGCAGGTTGTGGGTGATGTAATTCGATGGGTCCATTTTGATGGCGTGGTCGAGGTAGTGGAGTGCCTGAATTGGCTGGTCGAGCTTGAGGAACGTTTGTCCGAGAAGAATGTACGGAGCGGTGGCGCTGGGTTCGAGTAGGACCGCGCGGTTCAACGCCTTCTGGGCTTCGACATAT
>Ga0181531_10000856_pt1 | contig 19826 bp, 14 predicted proteins | sample PEATcosm2014_Bin_38_FD_119743 | JGI IMG/M metagenome (GOLD analysis project Ga0181531, IMG submission 119743) | Peatland microbial communities from MTU Mesocosm Facility, Houghton, MI, USA - PEATcosm2014_Bin11_10_metaG | ecosystem: Environmental > Terrestrial > Soil > Wetlands > Peat | place... | reverse complement strand
TGGGCTTCAATCCTCGGCGGGCTCGCTCGCATCGGCCGACACGGAGACGGTTTATCAAGTGACGGAGCTGACGGCCGATACCGTGAAGTTCCGCTTCGTCGTAAGCGGCGGCACGGATGAGGCAGCGGGCGACCTGCTCGCCAAGGTCAAGAAGCGCACGTTCGATCGATATGTCAAACGCAGCGATCTGCAATCCGCGACCCGACTCACCGTGCTCTTCAGCAGCGACGACCCGACGATGTTGCCCGGGCAAACGTTCGCGGGAACCTCGGCGGCGGTCGTTTCGGCGCTGAACAGCGCCGGTCAGGTCGCCTTCGTGTTGGGGGTCAACGAGCCGGAGGCGGGATTGGGGATGCTGGCTCCGGCCGGGAACGCAATGCAGGGTAATAACAAAAGCGGTGCCCCGGCGATGATCGCCGGTTTCATGGCGTCCCTCGGGACGGCGCGTCACTACTATCGCGGCACACTGAGCCGGGTGGGAAACGGCAGCGAACCCTTTTCGGTGCTCGTGAACGGCGCCCGTACCGCGGTTCCGGCGCTGCACGTGAAGGGCGACATGACCTTCAACGAGAAGCAAATCGCGCCGGAGCTATGGTGGCTTGATGATCCATCGAACCCGATCACGCTCAAGTGGTCGATCACCACCGGCGGTGCGACGACCTACGAAGTGGTCACCCGGATCGACACTCCCCCGAAGGGCGCGGGACCGCAGGACAATCCTCTCGAATCGCTGGCCGGCAAGCGCTGTCGGGCCGAGCTCAGTGGCGTGTACTTCACGACTGGCAGCGCGGTGGTGCTCGATGCATCGATGCCGGCGCTCAGCCGCTTTGCCGCTGTACTGGCCCAGCATCCGGACTGGAAGGTCGTCATCGAAGGCCATACCGACAATATCGGCTCGGCCGAGTACAACCTGGACCTTTCCTCGCGCCGCGCGCAGGCCGTGCGCGACGTACTGATCACGCAGCTACACGTATCGAGCACGCAACTCGAGGCCAAAGGTTACGGCCTTACGCGGCCGGTCGAGCCCAACGCAACCGTTCAGGGGCGCGCGCACAACCGCCGCGTCGAAGTCGCTCGCAAGTGCCCCTGATAACTCCGTGCCGCGGCAGAGATGCCCGGGCCGCTCCCACGACACGCTTACAGCACCCTGTGGATCCGGGACATCGCCTAAGGGTCAGCCCGCGCCGAGGAACCCGTCGTAGTCGGCGATGAAGCGCTCCGGAAGTTCGAAGAACGGCAGCGCGCCGGTCGGGTAGACGGAGAAGCGCCAGTTGCCGTGCGCTTCGAGCCAGCGGCGGCCGCGGTAGTCGGTGAAGTCGCCGCGCACGCCATGCGAAAGCCAAATCGGCTGCGTCAGAGACTCGTATACAGTGAGGATGTCGGCGCTGAACAGGCCGCCTGAGAGGAAGTACAGCGGCGCGTATTCGGCGCCCGGCAGTCGCGCGGTGAGAACGTCATAGGCCCACAGCCGCTCATCGATCGCCTTCGAACCCCAGGTGCGTTCGAGGAAGTAGCGGATCACCGCCGGCCGCGTCAGGCCGCGATACAGTGCGCCTCCCCAGCCCGGACCTCGCAGCGCACGGTACAGCCACGGCAGCGCGCGGGTCGCGCCCGCCGGACCACGTCGCGGAACGTTGCCGCGCAGGCCCGTGGGGCTCACGAGTGCGAGCCGGCGAAACCGCTCCGGAAGCTCTGACGCCGCCCTCGCCAGGAACTCGCAGCCGGTGGATACGGCGAGTGCGTCGATCGGGCCGGCATGGCCGCGCGCAGCGATCGCATCGATCAGCTGTAGCAGCGCATCGGTCATCAGCCGCGGCGAATAAACCCGGTCGCTGCGTTCGGAGGCTCCGAATCCCGGTAGATCGATCGAGAAAACGGTGCGCGACGCACGGTAGTGCTCGTGCAGCGGCCTGACTTCCGCCGCGGAGGCCGCCGCGTTGACGCTGTGCACGAGCAGCAGAGGTGGGCCGGAGCCTGCAACATAGCAGGCCACACGCCCCGCGCCGCCCTCCGTATCGAAACGCTCGCCGCTGACGGCGGGGGGCAGTGCCGCGCTGGCAACCCGCTCCTCAGGGTGCACGCGGCACGATCGTCCGGTGCGGCAGGTTGTGCGACACGGAGCGTGAAAGCAATTTTACCAATGTCTTGATCACTCATTGCGTGAATGGCTATTACCCATCTCGACCTCGACGCGGATGGGATAGCGCTCGAGCTCGCGACGCACGTTGCCGACGGCGGCGGTCATCAAAGGATCCGGCAGCGGAGGACCACGGCGATCGTGCCGCCTGTTTCACGCACATCGATGCCAAGCGTACCACTCTCGTCAAGGCGTGCGGCGACATTGCGGACGCAGTGCCGGACGGCGTCGAGTCGAAGTTCCGGTTTGAAGATCTTGCCGGCGGCGTGAGCGGCATCGCCTCGATGATATGCACGGTCCGGGGAACGGCGGCGCGCTCGGTCATTTCGCTTCGGCGATGGTCCATGAGCGCAGGCTCACTTGCCGACATGCCGGGACGTAGCTGCACGTAGGCAACGGGTATTTCGCCCTTGTCGCGATCCGGCTTACCGATCGCAGCCGCGTACAGGACGGCTGGATGCTCGAGCAGCGCGGCCTCGATCACAAGTGGATCGATATTATGTGCGCCGCGGATGATGAGGTCCTTCGAGCGTCCGCGGTGCCAGACATAGCCGTCGGCATCGATCGTGCAAAGATCGCCGGTATTGAGCCACCTCTCTCCCGTAGGCGGGGAATCGAAAAAGGCTCCGAGGTGCGCGCGGAATCGAGATAACCCCGGGGTGACGCACGGTCCGCTGGTGGCCAGAACCCCCACGGACCAGGGCGCCGAATCGACATCGGTAACGGCTTCAGGGGTTCTTGCGACGCAACTCGATCAGCTGGTCCTGCTGAGCGCTCGATAGAAGGTTCTTGATTCCGATCAGGAGGCCCAGCTGCGCCCTTTTCACATCGTGCTCGAGGTTCAGGACGCGATCGACCTGCGCAAGAGCCGCCGTCGAGTCGACCGGCCGGGCCTTCAAGAGCTGGCTGAGCTTGCCCGTCTCGGCTTGCATGTCCCATTGCAGGTCCAGGAACTTTGCCTGAGCCTTTTGAATCATCTCCTTCAGCGCTTTCGACTGGCTCGCATCGAGGGCTATCTCTTCCCGATATTTGAGCACCAGCTCCGGAGCAAAGAGATTTTGTGCGACCTCGTCCGTCGGAACCGGTGAGGGGTTATCCGCAAGCGCGGCCGCACCGCTCAGAGCGAGGAAGAGAATGAGGATATGTTTCACGAAAGTGTCTCCGATGAGTCGATGCCTTGCATCGAGATAGGTTGCCCATGCTCGCTCGGGGCGGGCACAGGTCCGGGCATTTCCCCAATCTTGGGAACGGTGCTCAATAGCGCCCTCCCCGGGGTTTCGAGCAGAAAATCGGTGGGTGCTCTCCAGCTGAGAATGGAAGGATTCGCAACGTCGAGCACAGGTGCATGGACGCGGTTCATCCGATGCAAAAGCCCCGCCGTGACCATGAGACAGAGAACCCCTGACGTGAAGGCGAGCGCACGTGAAGGTGGGCGGCGAGCCGCTGGCCGTCGCTGCAATATCGCATCGAGGTCCGGCGCGCGCACATCGGCTCCGTCCCGCAGAGATGCGAACCTGGCGCGCAGATCTTGATCATCCTCCATGGCACACCTCCAGGCTCAATAGTGTCCGAAGCCGCTCCTTGCCGCGCTCATAGTGGGTGCGGGCAGAGCCGATTGATACACCGAGGACGCGAGCAGACTCTTCCACGGTCAAGTCTTGATAGAACACGAGGTGCAAAATCTCCTGCTGGCGGGGAGACAGCTGTGCCAGCGCGCGTGACAACTGTTGATTCTGATCTTGCGCATCGCCCGGTTCTTCCTTCACGGAGAAGCCTTTGCCATCCGCCTCCTTGGCATGCCATCGCTCGAGCAGCACCGCGTGGAGCCAGCGCCGGCGGCGCGCTTCCTGCGCCGTCCGATTGATCACGGCGAACAGCCAGGTGCGAAAGCTCGATCGCCCGGCAAACCGGGCGCGGCCCTCGAGAATCTTGAGATAAGCCACCTGCAACACATCCTCCGCCTCCTGTCGTTGGTTGCGACAGCAAGACATTGCCCAGCCGAAGCTGGCGCGGTGCAGGGCCTCGATTTCCTGGCGTAGATTCATCGCGTTTATTCGCCCCGTACCCACCAGGTCTCAGCAGTTTTCTTCGGATTAGTGTGCTGCCGAGGGGTTTCATATGACAGCGCAGCGGAACATACGGGCGCAGGGGCCGTGCGCACCGTAACGATTAGGTCAAATGTGCCGCGCTCCGGCCCTGCAATCAGCTGGTCGCTTGTTGCGGCGGACTGGACATGGCCTTGTTCAGGGCAGCTGCAATGCTTTGCTCGTCGTAAGGCTTCTGCAACCAAACGACTTCCGTCAACTCACCGCGAGCAGGTATTTTTTCATAACCCGAGGCGAACACGATACGTATGGACGGTTGCTGGCGGATGGCCCGGGAGGCGAGTTCATCGCCCGTCAAATCCGGAAGGACGAGGTCCGTCATCACGACGTCGAAGGTGTGCTGATCCAGGAGACCGCACGCCTCCCGAGCATCGGCCGCCTCTTCGACCGAGTGCCCGAGATTCGAGAGCATGGCGGCGGTGGTAAATCGAATCATCGAATCGTCTTCCACCAGAAGAATTCGAAGATGATGGGCCGAGGAGTCGTCTTTTCTGCTCATCCCCCGCATAACCGGTGAGCGGGATTGCCCAAGTGTGCGCTGCTGTTGATTGCGCAGGACGTGGCGAAGTTTCCGCGCCAGCGCTTCGCGTGTATAGGGCTTGCTCAGCAGGTCGACGCCCTCATCGAGCCGACCGCCGTGCACGATCGAATTTTCCGTGTAACCGGACGTAAATAGTACCGCGATGTTCGGAAGCCGTTCCCGGGCTTTCCTCGCGAGATCGGGGCTGCGCAGCGTTCCTGGCATGACGACGTCGGTGAACAGCAGATCGATCGGAACTCCGCTCTCGACGATCGCCAGTGCGCTCTGGGCGTCCTTTGACTTGAGCACCCGGTAGCCCAGCTCGGACAGCATGTCGATGACGGTTCCGCGCACATCGTCGTCGTCCTCAACCACGAGCACCGTTTCGGTGCCGCCCGTGGCCGGCCCCGCATCGACCTCCGTTTCGATGTCCTCACGCTCGCGCGCCCTCGGGAGATAAATCCGTACCGTCGTCCCCTGGCCCGGCTCGCTGTAGAGTTTTATATGTCCATCCGACTGCTTTACGAAGCCGTACACCATGCTGAGTCCCAGACCGGTACCTTGTCCTTCGGGTTTGGTCGTAAAGAAGGGCTCGAAGACGTGCTCGATCACATCTGCCGGGATCCCGCAACCGGTGTCTGTAACTGCGACCATCACGTATTGGCCCTTGCTCACATCCACATGACGAGCGACATATTCGTCATCCAGATACGAGTTGCCGGCTTCGATCGTGAGCTTGCCGTGCCCTTGCATGGCATCGCGAGCATTGATCGCAAGATTGAGCAATGCGTTTTCAAGCTGGACGGTATCGATGTAGGTATTCCAGAGACCCCCCGCGATCACCGTTTCGATTTCGACGCCCTCGCCAATTGCGCGTCGCAGCATGTCATCGATACCCCGGATGAGGCGGCCGAGGTTTACTACCCGCGGCGCAAGCGGCTGGCGGCGTCCGAATGCCAGAAGCTGTGAGGCGAGTTTCGATCCCCTCGAAATCGCAGAAATGGCGGTTTGCAACCGCTGCTCGCCGCGGAGGTTCCCGGCCACATCGCGCGTAAGAAGTTGCAGGTTCCCTCCGATGACCTGTAGCACGTTGTTGAAGTCATGTGCGACGCCGCCGGTGAGCTTGCCGACCGCCTCCATTTTTTGCGCTTGGCGAAGCTGAGCCTCGATCTCCATCCTTTCCGCCACGGCCGAGGCAACACGGCGTTCGAGGATTTCGTTGTTTTGCTGCAGTATCTGCTCCGCCTCCTTGCGATCGGTTATGTCGATGACCGAGCCGATATATCCGAGAAACTCGCCATCCTCGCCGAAGCGCGCGGCGGCCGCGCTCAACGCCCAGCGATAAGCACCGTCCTTGCGTCGCAACCGGTACTCGGTCCTGAACGCGTCGCGAGACAGATTCGCTGCGAAGAACGTGCGCTTGGATCGCTCCTTATCCTCGGGGTGGAGTGCCTCCCAGGCCGCCCCCCGCATCGCGTCCTGGTGGGATTGACCGGTGAAATCCGTCCACAGTCGATTCACGTACATCAAAGATCCGGCGGCGTCGGTCATCCACATCATCACCGGTGCGTGGTCCGCCATATTGCGAAACCGCTCCTCGCTCTCGCGCAGACTCCTCATCGCCTCGCGCCGGATGCGCGCGAGCGCCAGGTTTGCATTCACGCGCGCGATCAATTCTCGCGCCGAAAAGGGCTTCGTCAGATAATCATCAGCCCCCGCTTCCAGCCCCTCGACGCGGGCCTCTTCGCCGGCGCGTGCCGACAACACGATCACGGGAAGATCCCTGAGCCCTTCATCGCGGCGAAGCTCGCGAAGGAACTCGAAGCCGTTCATATTCGGCATCATCACGTCGGTGAGAACCAGATCGGGCTTACGGGCGCGAATCGCCGCAAGCGCGGCATACCCGTCGGCAGCCGAGTCCACCTCCCAGCGTTTTGCGAGGAGGCGGCTCACGTAGGTGCGCATATCTGCATTGTCGTCGACGATCAATACGCGGGCAGATTCGGGTTGTGCAGCGAGCAGCAAATCCGAAGCATCGTCGGACCGACCCGGCGGCGCATCGCTCGAGGTTGACTGAGATCCGGGAAGCCATCGCAGAGCCTCCTCCACATAGGCGTCCGCTCGAAGCGATGTGAGCGCGTATCCCGGTTCGGTCCCGATACGATCCGCAGGCAGGTGAGAAAACCCAAAAGGCAGGGATGCGACGAAGGCGGTGCCCTCTCCGACGGTGCTCTCCGCACGGATCGTTCCGCCATGGATTTTGACCAGCTCCTGCACCAGGGCGAGTCCGATCCCTGAGCCTTCGAACGATCGGCTCATCTGTCCTTCGACCCGGTGAAAGCGTTCGAACAGCCGGGGCAGCTCGGATTGTGGAATTCCGACGCCCGTGTCGCGGACGATCAACTCGGCGGCGGCGCCGTCTTCGGACGTACGAAGGCTTACGGAAATTCCGCCCTCAAAGGTGAACTTGAACGCGTTCGAGAGAAGATTGAGGACGATCTTCTCCCACATGTCGCGGTCGACGTAGACCGGGCGCGGGAGGGGAGGGCAGTCGATGCGCAGAGCCAATCCGGCCCTCGCGGTCGCCGATTCGAAATTGGATGCGAGCTCGGCCGTCATTTTTCCAAGCTCAACCGGCTCGAAACTCGCTTGAACGCGGCCGGCCTCGATGCGCGAGAAGTCGAGAAGCGAGTTGACGAGCTTCAGCAAGCGCAGGCTGTTGCGATGAGCGGTCTCGAGGCGGCTCCTCTGAACGGGCACCAGAGCGCCCTCCGACTGATCGTTCAGCGCGTCCTCGAGCGGCGCCAGCATGAGAGTGAGAGGCGTGCGAAACTCGTGGCTGACGTTTGAAAAGAACGTGGTCTTGGCGCGATCGATCTCCGCGAACGCCTCGGCGCGGCGGCGTTCCTCTTCGTAGGCTTGCGCATTGGCAATAGCGGCGGCAATCTGGCCGGCGACCAGGCCGAGAAAGCTCCGATAGTCGTCGTCAAACAACCGAAACGGATTGAGGCCCACCACCAAAACACCGGCACGACCCGTTTCCCCCGTCGGAGGAATGGGCAGCACGGCCGCCTCATCGGGCCCCTCGGTCCACGGACCACCGGGCAGCGTCGCGCCAAACCTGGCCTTGAGTCCGCGAACCACGGTGCAGCTCTGGGTTCGCATGACGTCACTCACCGGCCAGGGAGACGACTGATCGCCCAGAATGAACGCCGGAGCGGCTGGATGACCGCGGTCGATCCCGCACACGGCGGCTCGCTCAAACGTCACTCCATCCGTCGACTCGACATAGATCAGCGCGAAAGGAAGATCCCGGGATCCCGCGCGCAGTGCATGAGCGCTGCGCTCACAGGCTTCCTGCCAGTTTCTCGCGTGGGTCGTGTCGGCAGCCAGGTCACGCAGCAAAGCGAGCTGGCGCTCGCCGATAACCCGCTGCGTATCATCGCTATTGGCACAGATGATGCCGCCGACGGTGCCGTCATCGTTAGGGATGGGACTATAGGAAAAAGTGTAGTAGGTCTCCTCGGGATAACCGTTTCGCTCCATGATCAGCAGCTGCGCTTCGACGTAGGTTCCCTGGTCCCCGCTCATCGCGGTGTCCAGCATCGGTCCGATGTCGCTCCAGATCTCGCTCCATACTTCCGTGGTGGGCCGGCCGAGTGCCCAGGGGTGCTTGCCACCGATGATGGCCTTGTACGGATCGTTGTAGAAATAGGTCAACTCCCGGCCCCAGCCGATCCACATGGGCTGGCGCGAGGTGAGCATGATCCGAAGCGCCATTCTGAGGTTTTGCGGCCAGCACTCCGGGGCACCAAGCGGCGTTGCCGCCCAGTCAAAGCTGCGAATCAGTTCGCCCAGCTCACCCCCGCCCGAAAGGAAGTTTGGTTGGTCCTGTCGAGGTGGAATCGTCAATCCTGCCTTCGCGTCATCTGCCAGCATCTTTCGCCCAACATAGCGTTACGGGAAGAAAATTCCAATCCGAGGCGCCGCTACGGGGGATGGCGTGCGCTCGGGACATGTGAAAAAATTACAAACACAGCAAGGGTCGCACGGCTATCTCGAGAAGGCCAACGCTCCTCTGGGCGCGGTGCTGCCGAGGCCGGCTTCCCGACGCGCATCGACGCGGGGTACGCGCGTGACATATTCGGGTGGGACGTGCAGATCGGCCGCACGCAGGGCAGTGGGGGCGGGCCCATGCTAACCTCGAGCCGCCGTGTGAGTGCGTGGGCTGGACGCGAAGAATGACCGGGGTCGCGAGGGGAGCAATCGAAGCATGATCGCGCAGGACCTCGAATTCACCACGATGCGCCTCGTGCGGCGGCGACTGCTGCCGTTTCTGTTCGTGCTGTACGTGTTCAATTTCATCGATCGCACGAACGTCGGTGTCGCCGCGCTGCAGATGAACACCGACCTCAAATTCAGTCAGGCGGTGTTCGGATTCGGTGCCGGCGTCTTCTTCCTGGCATACGCGCTGTTCGAGGTGCCGAGCAATCTGGTACTCGTGCGTGTGGGTGCGCGGCGCTGGATCGCGCGCATCATGGTGACGTGGGGACTGGTTGCCGGCGCGATGATGTTCGTGAAAACACCCACGCAGTTCTACGCGATGCGGCTGCTCCTGGGCGTGGCAGAGGCAGGTTTCTTCCCCGGCATCATCTACTACATCGGCACCTGGTTCCCGGCGAGCTACCGGGCCCGCGCCTATGCGGCGTTCGGGGTGGCCATCCCGATCTCGCAGGTGGTGGGTGCGCCCTTGGGCGGAGCGTTGCTCAAGCTCGACGGCGCTGCGCATCTCGCGGGCTGGCAGTGGCTGTTCCTCCTCGAGGGGCTGCCTTCGCTGCTCCTGGGTATTGCGGTGCTGTGGCTTCTCACCGATCGGCCCCGGGAGGCGCATTGGCTCTCGAGCGAGCAACGTGCGTGGCTCGATCAACGGCTCGAGCTCGAGCGCTCGCGGACGGCCGCGCAGCATGACTCCCCGCTGCGCGCCCTGGGCAATCCGCTCGTCTGGGCACTGTCCATGCCGTGGTTCGCCACGTATGCGTTGAGCCTGGGCTTCATATTGTGGGCGCCGCTGCTGGTGCGCAGCGCGCTCGGTACGAGCAACACGCTCACCGCGATGATCACGGGGGCCATGTCGCTCGTGGCCGCTGCGGCCTACCCCGTGGCGGCGAGCTGGTCCGACCGGCGCGATGAGCGCAGCGGTGTGATGGCGGCGGGACTCGCTCTCAGTGTCGTGGGGTGCATCGGAACAGCTTTCTTTCCTCAATCGATCCTGCGAGTCGGTGCGTTGCTGCTGGTGGGCATCGGCGGATCCATGTGCCTGCCCGCTTTCTGGTGCATGCCGGCGCGTTTTCTGCGCGGCGCTTCGGCCGCCGCCGGGATTGCTCTGATCAACGCGATCGGCGCCTGTGGGGGCTTCTTCGGACCGACCATCATCGGCACGTTCAAGAACGTGACGGGAAGCGATGCGGGCGCCTTCCTCGGCCTCGCTGCGATTGCATTCATCGGTGTTTGCATCTGCTTGCGCCTGCGTCGCATGGAAGTATTCGCGCCGCGCTACGAAGCGCGCTTCAACGAGCCCGCATGGATCCAGGAGGGCAGTCCAGGGCATACCCCCTGAGCGCGGGCGTCAGCGGTGTCTGAGCCGAAGCGATTCCCAGCTGCCGTCTGCCGTCCAGCCACCATCGACCGCAAGTGCATGGCCGTTGATGAATCCGCTCTGATGCGGATCCGCCAGAAACGCCACGGCGCGGGCGATGTCGTCGGCCGCCGCGAATCGGCCCATCGGGACGCGCCCCGTGATGTCGGCGTCGGTGTAGGCCGCGGTGGCCTGGTCGGCACTGTCCATCTCCGTTTTGACCCACCCGGGACATACCGCGTTCACGCGCACGCCGCGCCCACCCCACTCCGCGGCGAGTGTGCGGGTGAGGCCGATGAGGCCGTGCTTCGAGGCGTTGTAAGCGGCGCGGTCGGCGATTCCCACGAGCCCGGCGACGGAGGCAATGTTCACGATGCTGCCCGAGCGCTGCGCGAGCATCAGCGAGCCCGCCTCGCGCGAGAGGATAAAAGGTGCCACCAGGTTCACCTCGAGGACCCGTCGATACTGGGCGCTCGAGACCGTCTCGGCGGGCGCAATGGCGCTGATGCCGGCATTGTTGACGAGCAGGTCTATCCGGCCCCAGCGCTCCGTCGCCGCGGCAACGATGCGCTTCACCACGGCTTCCTGCGTGAGATCGCCGACCACGCCGATGGCGTCGGCACCCCCGGCATGGGCGGCCCGCGCCGTGTCATCCGGTGCTTGAACATCGCTGAGCAGGAGCGAATATCCGAGCGTCGCGAGCAGCTCCGCCGTGCGCCGACCGATGCCCTGGGCAGCCCCGGTGATGATTGCGACTCGTGTGGTCATGACTGGGCTGCCATTGTGCGGCTGCATTGCGCGCCGTCAAGCGGGCGCCTGCTGGGCGCCGCGGGGGCGCGTGCGCTACGATGCCAGAGCACTGCGGCCTCATCCGCAGTGTCCATGATCCTTCCACTTGCGGTCTTTGGACCGTGCGAGGCGTCTGATGAAGTTGCTGCGCTATGGTCCCCCAGGCCAGGAGAAGCCCGGTCTCATTGACGCGGAGGGAGTGCTGCGTGACCTCTCTCGAGTCATCTCCGATCTCACCCCGGCGGTGCTCGGACCGGAGTCGATGCATCGGCTTGCGGCGCTCGATGCCACCTCGTTGCCCCGGGTTGCGGGCGCGCCGCGCCTCGGAGTGCCGGTGAAAGGCATTGGCAAGTTTCTCGCGATCGGTCTCAATTACGCCGACCACGCGAAGGAGGCCGGTCTGGCGATCCCCACCGAGCCGCCGTTGTTCACCAAGGCCATCAGCTGCCTTTCGGGGCCGAACGATGATGTGATGCTGCCGCGCGATGCGCGCAAGGGTGATTGGGAAGTCGAGCTCGGGGTGATCATCGGCCGCACGACGCGGTATGTGGGCGAAGCGCAGGCCCTCGAGCACATCGCGGGCTACGTGCTCGCCAACGATGTGTCGGAGCGAGCGTTTCAGATGGAGAAGGGGACTCAGTGGGACAAGGGCAAGGGCTGCGACACCTTCGGTCCGGTGGGTCCCTGGCTGGTGACGCCCGAGGAGATCACCGATCCGCAGAATCTCGAGCTGTCTCTCGAGGTGAACGGGGAGCGCATGCAGAGCGGCACCACGCGCACGATGATATTCCCGGTGCGCAAACTCATCAGCTACGTGAGCGAGTTCATGACGCTCTACCCGGGCGATCTGCTCATCACAGGTACCCCGGCGGGAGTGGGTCTTGGCCACAAGCCCGAGCCCCGCTTCCTCAAGCCGGGTGATGTGATGACTCTGGGCGTCACGGGGCTCGGTGAGCAGCGTCAGCGGGTGGTGGCGTGGCGGCATCTGGGGGAACAGGTTCTGCCCTGATCGATCAGTTTTTTTCGGGGGTAAAAACGATGCATGTGCCGCTGACACCGCTCGAGTTCGGCCGGCGGGCGCGCAAGCTGTATGGCACGCGCGAGGCCGTGGTCGATGGCGCAATACGTCTGAGCTACCAGGAGTTCTTCGAGCGCTGCGATCGCGCGTCGGCCGCGCTCGCGCGCCTCGGGGTCGGACGGGGTGATCGGGTCGCGACGATCGCGCCCAATACCCACCAGCACCTCGAGCAATTCTACGCCGTGCCGCACCTCGGGGCGGTCCTGGTGCCGATGAATTACCGGCTCACCGCGGAGGACTTCGTCTACATGGTGAATCATAGCGGCACGCAGGTGCTGTGTGTGCACGCCGACTATCTCGATCTCATCGAGGGGATCCGGGAGCGCATGCCGGGGGTGCGACATTTCGTCGCGCTTGAGGGAGGAAAGCCCGGGTGGCTCGATTATTCGGCGCTGCTCGCCGAGTGCCGGGACGTGCCGGCGCGGGCGGAGGTCGATGAGAACGCATTGCTCACGATCAACTACACCAGCGGCACCACCTCGCGCCCGAAAGGCGTGATGATCACGCACCGTAATGCGTGGGTGAACACCGTGGGGATGCTCATTCACTGGCCGATTCGCGTCGGCGACCGCTACCTCTGGACCTTGCCGATGTTCCACGCCAACGGCTGGACGTTTCCCTGGACCGTGACCGCCGCGGGCGCGACCCACGTATGCCTGCGCAAGGTCGAAGCGCTCGGCGTCTATGATGCGGTCGATCGCGAGCAGATCACGCATCTGTGCGCCGCGCCCACGGTCCTCATCAGCATCGCGAGTGGACCCGAGGCGCGACGGCGGGGTCTGCGTCGCGGGGTGCGGGTGCTCACCGCCGGCGCACCCCCGGCCGCCGCGACCATCGAGCGCATGGAGCACGAGCTCGGGTGGGGCATGAACCACCTCTATGGACTTACCGAGACCTCACCCTCCATCTCCTTCTGCGAGCCGTTGCCCGAGCACGCCGCGCTCGGAGCGGACGAGCGCGCGTCCATCAAGGCGCGTCAGGGGGTCGAGCTCATCACCTCGGGAGAGATCAAAGTCGTGGATGAGACGCTTCAGGAGGTGCCGCACGACGGTACGACCCTGGGGGAGATCGTCGCGCGCGGCAACGTCATCATGCAGGGCTACTATCAGGATCCGCAGGCATCCGCGCTCGCTCTGGAGGGAGGCTGGTTTCACACCGGAGATGCGGCGGTGGTGCACCCGGATGGCTATATCGAGGTGCGCGATCGATTCAAGGACGTGATCATCAGCGGCGGGGAGAACATCTCCTCGATCGAGGTCGAGGGCGCGCTGCTGCGGCATCCGGTGGTGCTCGAGGCGGCGGTGGTGGGAGTGCCGCACGAGAAGTGGGGGGAGACCCCGCACGCCTTTGTGGTACTGCGCCCGGGGCACACCGCCAGCGAGCGCGAGCTGCACGAGCATGCCCGCGCGGTGCTCGCGCATTTCAAGGTGCCGAGCGCGTTTCATTTCGTCGCGGAGCTTCCCAAAACGGCGACCGGCAAGATCCAGAAGTACGTACTGCGAGGCCGGCGCTCGGCCATCTCGACGCAGTGAGCGGTCTCATGCGGAATGTGGCGTGGCGCGGCAGAGATGACTGAATCACTCGAGGTGGCGCTCAGCGTCGCCGAGGCGCGCCATCGCGCGCGTCATCCGCAAAGCGCGCACTGTCACGAGATCGCCCGGCAGCATATGCCCGGCGGCAGCACGCGCAGCGCCATCGATTTCACGCCCTTCCCGCTCACCTTTCGGCAAGGACGGGATCAGTGGCTCGTCGATGTGGACGGAATTCAGTATCTCGATCTGCTCGGCGAGTACTCGGCCGGACTCTACGGGCACTCGGAGCCGCGCATTCAGGCCGCCATCAGCCGCGCGGTCGCGGACGGACTGGTGCTCGGCGGCCCCAATCGCTACGAGGCACGCCTCGCGGCCGCGCTGCGCGAGCGCTTCCCCTCGCTCGAGCTCGTGCGCTTCACCAACTCCGGCACCGAGGCCAATCTCATGGCGCTTGCCGCAGTTCGTGCCGGTGCCGGCTCACGCCGCGGAGTGCTCGTCTTCGAGGGCGGCTATCACGGCGGAGTGTTCAATTTCCGTCGGGGCCACGGCGCGCTCAACATAGATTTCGACTGGTGTCTCGGGGTGTACAACGAGGTCGGGGGCACGCGCCAGCTGCTGCGCCAGCGCGCCGCCTCACTCGCCGCCGTCCTGGTCGAGCCGATGCAGGGTGGGGGCTGCATCCCGGCGCGAGCAGAGTTCCTGCACATGCTGCGCGAGGAGTGCTCATCGCTCGGCCTGGTGCTCATCTTCGACGAGGTGATGACCTCACGCCTGTCGACGGGCGGTCTGCAGGAGCGATTCGGCATCCGTCCCGACCTGACGACCCTCGGCAAGTACCTCGGCGGCGGTGCGAGCTTCGGTGCCTTCGGCGGACGACGCGATCTGATGGAGCACTTCGATACGGCGCGACCCCATGCGCTCGAGCATGCGGGCACCTTCAACAACAACGTGATCTCGATGGCGGCCGGCCTCGCGGGACTCACCGAGGTGTACACGAGTGCGGCAATCGTGCGTCTCAACGCGCTGGGCGACTCGCTGCGCGAGCGGCTCAACGCGCTCGCCCTCGAGCGCGAAGCGGTGCTCGAGGCGAGCGGAGTCGGCTCGTTCATCGGCTTGCACTGGATGAGGTTGGGTGCCGAGGATCCGCCCGTAGCGGCACAGCCCGCGCGCAACCGACTCGAGACACTCTTTCACCTGGACATGATCGAGCGCGGCTTCTACCTCGGCCGCCGCGGTTATATCGCGCTGTCGCTCCCGACCACCGCGGACGATCTGGAGCGCTTCATCGCCGCCGTCGAGGGCTTTCTCGAGGAGCATGCGTCGATCGTGTCATGAGCGGGGCTTGATCGCCTTCAGATGTCCGGGACGAAGCTCGCCGCGCTCGAGCACGACGACGAGCTGTCGCCAATCCGCGATGAAGTGTCGCGCCCGTTCGGCGCCGATCTCGCGCACGATCAGCGCGCGCAAGGCCCCCTCCATGCCTGCGAGCTCACCGCGCGCCAGCGGCAAGTACCAGTCGTGCCGGTCGCGAATCTCGACCTCGATGAAGCCCGCCGCGCGCATGGCGGCGGCGCTCTCCTCGAGCGTCGCCATGTTGTAGGCAATGCCCTCGAGTCGAAAGAATTCCCGCATTTCGGCGGAGTACTCACCGGTTCCGCCGCGCAGCCAGTCGCTCGCGATCAAGCGCCCGCCGGGCCGCAGCACCCGCAGCACCTCGGCAAAGATCGCCGGCTTGTCGGGAATCTGCACCATCGAGTCCTTCGAGAACACGACATCGAAGCTAGCGGGGGCAAAGGGCAGGGGGCCCGGCTCGATCCTCTGGCCGCGGATGCGCGCGGTAAGACCCGAGCTCTCGATGCGGCGCCTCATGAGTCCGAGCAACGCGGGATCGATGTCGACCCCGGTCACGGAGCGGGCGCCGTACCGTCGCACCAGCAGCTCATCGATCGCGCCGAGTCCGCAGCCGATATCGAGCACCTCGCAACCGCTGATGTCGCTCCCCTCGAGCAGCCGCGCGACTTCGGCGGGGCCGCCGGGCGAGAGATAGCCCTCGCCCCAGATGATCTGCAGAAGCGCGAGCATCGCGGCGTCGTATTCACCGGGCTCACTCGCCTTGCCGACCTTGCCTTCGCTCATGGTGCCTCGAGTTCCGCCAAAAGGGAGTGCGCCCCATACACGCGATCGAGTGCCAGCCGGATGATGGCGGGATGCACCGCCACCGCGCGGTTCTTCGCCGGATCGAACCAGTAGTCGCCCGAGATCGAATGGATATTGCCGTCGAACATCAATCCGACGACCTCACCCTGCGCATTGATCAGAGGGCTGCCGGAGTTGCCGCCGACGATGTCGTTGTTGGTGGAGATGCAGAAGGGCGTGTGCAAATCGAGCTGATCCTTGACGCGCATCCAGCTGTCCGGAATCTTGAAAGGGCTCACGCCGTTCGCACGCTCGAACGCCCGACCGAGCTGTGTAAACGGCTCGATCACGATGCCGTTCTCGGTCCACCCAGCGACGGTGCCCCAGTTGAGGCGCAACGTGAACGTGGCATCGGGGTAGAGTTGATTACCGTACGTGGCGAACCGCAGGGCCGCGATCTGCTGCGTCGCGGCCGCGATGGGCGCCTCGACCGTATCCTCGTAATTCTTGCGAAGTCGACGCGCATCCGGATCGAGCGCGCGCACGAGCTCGATCAGCGGATCGCGCGAGGCTTCGACCGCCGCCTTGCCGCCCATCCACAGACTGCGCCGGACGGCGGCATCGTCGAGCTTGCTCTCTGCCACGAGCCGGATCGCAAGCTGCTCAGGGCCCTCGTTCGCAAACAGCCAGTGCATCAGGCGATCATCGGGGCCCAGCCATTCGCGCATACGCCGTAGTGAAAACGACAGCGTCATCGATTCGACCTCGCCGTAAATCGGTACGCGCGCGTCGAGCTGCTGCTCGATGCGGGGCAGCGCGGCATCCGTGAACTCGCGCAGACGCTGCGGGTTTGGCTTGGCACGCTCATCCGCGGCGCGCACCAGCCAGCGTGCGTCTCGAAAAAGGATGCTGTTGAACCCGGCACCACCCTCGATGAACGTATAAGGCAGATAGAGTGTGCGCTCGCGCGACACGGCGCTCGAGATCTGCCGCCAGGAATCCTTCGTGGCTGCCGAGCTGTGCTCCTCGAGCGCCGCATCCTCCTCTCTCCGGTGTGAAAGCAGGGCTTCCTCATGCAGGGCATCGAGAAGCTTGCGCCGCACCTTGATGCCGTTCTCGAGATACCTGAGCGGCCCCTCGATGAGCTGCTCGTTCGCCGGGCTGCGGCGTGCGAACTCCAGATAGCCGCCGTGCAGCTCGGAGTAACGCAGCAGCGTCGTGGGCAGCACGACGTCGCGCTCCACCTCGAGCTGGGCAAGAGTCGCGTTTCGTGACGTCGAGCCCGGATGACCCGAAACGAACACGACCTCGTTCGCGTGCGGCCCGGCGAAATTCATCCGCAGGTGCTCGGGGGTGATGGCCGGCAGCCCGTTCTCGTAGGCGCGCAGCAGCGCAAAATCGAGGCTCCAGCGCGGATATTGAAAATTGTCGGCGTCGCCGCCGAAGGCCGCGATGTCCGATTCCGGGGCGAACACGAGGCGCACATCCTCGTAGCGCTTGTACCTGTACAGCATGTACTGACCGCCTCCGTAGAGCGTCACCACCTGGCACGTGAGCCGGCCGGTACGCGCCTTGGCGCTGGCCTGCTCGCAGCCTTGCTCGAGATTCGTCATGAGCCTTTTGCGCGCTTCGTTCGCGGCCTCGACGCCAAGCGCGGCGACCGCACTATGCAGAACCGCCGTGACGTCTTCGGTTCCCACCAGCACCTCGGCGGATTGCGTGGCGCAGCGCCGCTCCTGCTTCTGATCGGCAGCAAGGAAGCCGCGCTCGAGAAGACCATTCTCTTTCGAGGATAGCTCCCCGAGACACGACTCCAGGCAGTGGTGATTGGTGATGAGCAGGCCAGCGCCCGAGACGAAGGCGGCGGTGCAATTGGTCAGTCGGGCGGTGGCGAGTCTGACATGAGCGAGCCAGGCGGGCGATATCTCGACACCGTACGCGCGGCTGACGACCTCGGCGGGAAAGTGCTCGAAGGTCCACAACCCCTCATCCGCCAGCACCGGGACCGCGGGCAGCATCGACGCGAGGAGCAGTGCCGCTGTTCTCATGGGGCTGATGGAGTTGGGCGACCGCGCATGAAGCGGCGATTCTACGCATTTACGCAAGACGTGCGCGCATTTCAGGTGCGGCGGCCGGCGGCGCTCGGGAGCCCCGGCAACTGCTAAACTCAAGGATGCCGCTGTCCGCATGCCTCGAGGCCCATCACGTTGAATTCAGAGACAAGCGCCGTGCCCCGTCCGGTGCCGAAGCGCCGCGCATTCTCCGCGTTCGCCCGCAGCGACTTTCGGTTCTACGTCATCGGAGCCACGCTCGCGATGATGGCGGACAACATCGAACACGTGATCAGCTACTGGGTGCTTTTCCAGCGTTTCCACTCCGCGGCGCTGGCGGGTTTTGCGGTTATCTCTCACTGGGTGCCGTGGCTGCTGCTCGGTGGCCTCGGTGGCGCACTCGCCGACCGATACGACACTCGCCGGCTGATTCAGGCGGGAATGATTCTCTTCGTGATGGTCTCGCTAAGCTGGGGCGTCATGTTTCAAACCGGTGCGGTGCATCTGTGGGCGGCGATGCTGCTCCTCGTCGTGCACGGAGTGGCGGGCGTGATCTGGTTGCCCGCGGCGCAGGTGCTCATCCATCGGATGGTGTCGACGGATGAGCTCGTGAGCGCCGTGCGCGTCAATGCGACGGGGCGTTATCTGGGGTTTCTGGTGGGGCCCGCAATCGGTGCCGTCTTGCTGCTGAGCCTCGGTCCAGCGCTCGGCATCTTTGCGAACGCCCTCATCTACCTGCCGTTGTTCCTATGGCTGCTTCGTGCGCCATACGGCCGGCAGAGCCCGGCAACACTCGAGCCCACCGCGGCTGCGGCCGGATTCGGCGACATTTTCTCCACCATGCGCGTGATTGCCGCTCATCCGGTGCTTTCAGCCGCAACCTTGCTGACCGGTGGCGCGTCGTTCTTCGTCGGCAATGCGTACCAGGCGCAAATGCCGGGATTTGCGCGCGATCTCGGCCATGGACGCGCGGATTTTTCCTACAGTCTCTTGCTGGGCGCTGATGCGGCGGGAGGGCTCGCCGGCGGGGTGATTCTGGAGAGCCGCGGACTGCTGCGGCCACACGCGCGCACGGCCTTTCTGCTGGCCATGGTGTGGTGCGGAACGCTCATCGGCTTTGCGCGCACGCATTTTTATCCACTGGCGCTCGCGCTGCTGTTCACGGCGGGGTTCACCGAGCTCAGCTTCAACTCGATGGCTCAGGCGCTCGTGCAGCTGCACGCGCCCAGCGCGATCCGCGGCCGCGTGATCGGCGTGTTCTCCATGTCGTCGCTCGGCCTGCGCGCATTCAGCGGGATATCGGTGGGGCTCGTCGGCGCCCGCATCGGCATCCACAATTCGCTCGCGCTCAGCGCAGGGGCGCTGCTCGCGTTCTGCGTCGTGCTCTATGGCTGGCGGTTTTCCCGCAGGGGCGCATGATGCCCGGCGGAGCGAGCGACGTCGAGTTCATGAAAAGGGCGCTCGTACTCGCGGAGCGGGCCGCACTCGCGGGCGAGGTGCCGATCGGGGCGGTGCTGGTGCGCGACGGTAGCGTGGTCGAGGAGGGCTGGAATCGTCCGATCGGTGCGCACGATCCCACGGCTCATGCCGAGATTGTAGTACTGCGGGCCGCGGCGCTCGCGCTGGGTAATTATCGCCTCACCGGCACCACGCTGTACGTGACGCTCGAACCATGCGCCATGTGTTTTGGCGCGATCGTGAACGCGCGAGTGGAGCGCCTGGTATTTGGTGCCTGGGATCCGAAGGCGGGCGCCTGCGGAAGTGTATTTGACCTGCCTCGCGAGCGGCGCCTGCCCCACAAGGTCGACGTGTTCGGCGGGGTGTGCGCGGAGGAGAGCCGCGA
>Ga0181531_10000855_pt1 | contig 19827 bp, 18 predicted proteins | sample PEATcosm2014_Bin_38_FD_119743 | JGI IMG/M metagenome (GOLD analysis project Ga0181531, IMG submission 119743) | Peatland microbial communities from MTU Mesocosm Facility, Houghton, MI, USA - PEATcosm2014_Bin11_10_metaG | ecosystem: Environmental > Terrestrial > Soil > Wetlands > Peat | place... | reverse complement strand
CGGACAAGCCGGATTTGCGCAATCCGTTGCGCATCAGCGACGTAACCGCGCATTTCGCCGGCAGCGGTTTTGGCCTTTTTGCCAGGATCGCGGCATCCGGCGGCGTGGTGCGCGCCATTCCGGCCCCCGGTGCCGGGCCGCGGCCGCGCGGCTTTTTCGACAAGCTGAATGAATGGGCACGGGCCGAGGGCGCCGGTGGGCTCGGCTATATCATTTACGAGGTCGACGGCGCGAAGGGGCCGATTGCCAAGAATTTGGAGCCGGAGCGCGCGGAGGCGATTCGCGCTGCCTGCGGGGTTGGCCCCGGCGATGCGGTGTTCTTTGTTGCCGGCGCGAAAGATGCGGCGCCGAAATTCGCCGGCGCGGTGCGCACGCGCCTCGCCACCGAGTTGGGCTTGAGCGAGGAAGGGGCGTTCCGCTTCTGCTGGATCACCGATTTCCCGATGTACGAGCTGAATGACGAGACTGGGCAGATCGACTTCAGCCATAATCCGTTCAGCATGCCGCAGGGCGGCATGGCGGCGCTGGAGACGCAGGATCCGCTGACGATCAAGGCGTATCAGTACGATATCGTGTGCAACGGCATCGAGCTTTCTTCCGGCGCAATTCGCAACCACCGGCCGGATATCATGATCCGCGCCTTCGCGATCGCTGGCTATCCGGAGAGCGAGGTGGAGGCCCGTTTCGGCGGCATGCTGAACGCGTTCCGCTACGGCGCGCCGCCACACGGCGGTTCCGCGCCCGGCGTGGACCGCATGGTCATGCTGCTGGCCGATGAGCGGAACCTGCGCGAGGTTATCCTGTTCCCGCTGAACCAGCAGGGCGAGGATTTGCTGATGGGCGCACCGGCGCCGGTCACCGCGGCGCGGCTCAAGGAGCTGTCCATAAAGCTCGATGTTCCACCAAAAATGAAGAGTGCCTGACGGGAATTTTCGTCACCTGACTGGTGGATCAAGCGGACGCCGCAAATGTCGCGCAACGGTCATCGATGTGCAACGCAATTGACCGCGTAGTGTCACACACCCTGTCTAGAAAGCGTCTGGACGCACATTTCGCTGCGTCCGTCCACGTAATCTGTATAGGGGATGAATGCAGTCATGAAACTGAAACACACCGTGTGCGCGCTGCTTGCGGGCACCGCGCTCACTGCCGCGCGGCCGGCGATCGCGGGCGTGCCGCATCTGGACCACGTTTTCCTGATCATGATGGAAAACCACGGATTCGCGCAGGTCATCAACAACCCCTACGCACCTTTCATGAATCAGGAAGCGCTGTCCGCCAACCTGGCGGACAACTATTTCGCGGTAGGCCATCCGAGCCTGACCAACTATCTGGAAGTCACCGGCGGCTCCAACTTCGGCGTCCAGGACGATAACTCTCCTGACTGGCACAATGCGAACTGCCAGGCGAACATCGTCAGCGGGGTCGATAATGACGAGGCCAATCCGAACCCGATCTGCGGCATCGCCGGCAGCGGGATGGATGCCGCGACCCCGCCAATCGACTACACCAACGAGACCAGCGGCCCGCCGGGCATTTGCAACGTTGACTGCACCATCGGCTACGCCGCGGCGCCGACCACGGCCGGCAATATCGGCGACCAGCTGGTGGCTGCCGGCATGAGCTGGAAGAGCTATCAGGAAAATCTGCCGCCGGGTGGCGCGGATGGCGTCAATACGTCGGACGGCAATTTCTCCAACCTCACGGTGTTCACCGCGGCCGAGCAGGCCCTGGGCGAGACGAACAGCGCCGTGACCGCGCTCTATGCGGTAAAGCACGATCCGTTCGCCTATTTCGCCAGCGTGCAGAGCGGCGCGAACCCGGCGAGCAGCCTGGCGAATATCGTCGCCTATGACGGCCCGACCGGACTATACGCGGATCTCGCCAGCGGCCATGTGCCGAACTTTTCCTATATCGTTCCAAATCAGTGCAACGACCAGCACGGCCGCAGCGGCTACACCGTGTTCTGCAACTACGATCCCGACGACGATGGCACGCAGAACGGCCTGAACCCGGCCAACGTGACGCAGGCCGACCAGGAGGTGCAGAAGCTGGTGACCTCGATCAAGGCGTCACCGGTGTGGAAGAAGAGCAACAACGCGATCGTGATCATCTATGATGAGAACGATTACAGCGTGAAGCCGATTGTCAACCAGGTGTACGCCGTCGTGGATACCAGCTACGGGCCGCACGGCGTGGAGAGCGGCAAGTTCTACACGCACTTCAGCCTGCTGAAAACGCTTGAACTCGGTTTCGACGTGCCGTGCTTGAACCATGCCTGCGACAAGGCGACGCTGGCGATGACCGATTTGTTTCAAAAGTAAGCTGGGTAGCACATCCAGGGGCTCCGCCGCCGCGAACACGGCGGCGGAGCGCTTGGAACTCGTGAGAGGATATTCGAACTAAAATGAATAAAAGTTTTTTTGGTTCTTTTTTCAAAAAAGAACAGAAGTAAGCACTTCTTTTTGAAAAAAGAAGCAAAAACTTTTGTTCATGGGTTGCCTGGCCTTACGGGCTGATTTCGAATACCACGCCGGAATTCGCGGTGCCGCCCAGGCTGGTCGTGCCGTACAAATTGCCCTGCGCATCGAGCAGCAAGGGCGCCAGTGGCGCCTCGCCGTCGCTGCCCGAAAAGTTGTGCAAAATCGTGATCGCGCCTTTTGGCGACAGCTCGAACACGGTGCCGAAATCGCTGGTGCCGCCCTGCGACGTGGTGCCGTACATATTGCCCTGCGCGTCCATGATCAGGGCGCTATAGGGGCCGGCGCCATCGTTCGGCGCGCCGGCAAATACGTGCAGCTGGTGTTCGGTTCCGGCCGGCGACAATTTGAATACCGTGCCGTCGTTTGTTTTGCCCCCGGCATAGGTGACGCCGTACAGATTGCCCGCGCCGTCACGCAACAGGCTGCCGGCCGGGCTCTTTCCGTCCTTGCCGGCCTTGAAGCTGTACAGTATTGTTTCGGTGCCGCTGGGGCTTAGCATGAACACCGTACCGTAGTCGCCATTGCCACCGAAGTAGGTGTCACCGTAGAGATTGCCGGCACTATCCAGAACGAGGCCACCCAACGGGAACGAGCCCGTAGTGGCACCTGTAAATGAAAACAGCACGCTGTATGCGTGTTTGGGGCCCACCATGAACACCGTGCCCGCGCCGAAACTGCCACCCTCGTTCGTCGTGCCATAATAATTGCTTCCAGCGCGAACAAGGCTCGCCTCGGGCACGGCGCCGTCGGTGCCGCCGGCGAATTTGTGCAGGATGGTTTCCTTGCCGGCCGGCGTCATCTCAAACACCGTGCCGGCGTAGGATGGTCCGCCGAACGCGGTGGTGCCGTACATGTTTCCCTTTGCGTCAGTAATGACGCCGGCGCGCGGATTGGCGCCGTCCTTGCCGATGCCGAATTCGTGCATAACGGTTTCGGTCCCATCCGGCGCCAGCCGAAACAACACGCCGTATTGCGGCCCGACCATCGATCCGGTGCGCGGCCCTGCGGCCGGCACGTTGGTGATGCCGCCGGCGGCCGTGGTGCCATAGAGATTGCCCTGCGCATCCTCGATCAGTGCGCATTGCGGATGGTCCCCGTCGGCGAGCCCGGTAAAATTGTACAGAACCGCGAAGGTAGGCGTGGCGAGGCTGGTCCGCGGCAGGAGCGCGCAGGCAAAAGCGGTGAGGACGGCAGTAACACATTTGACATGATATGGATAAGACATGGGTCACCTACCAAACGCCCTTCGTAACATGCCCCATTTGGCATTCGGCGGCAATACGGGCCGGCGGCGCAAAAAATGGCCAGGGCTCTGCCCCTGGACCCGTCACGCCGGAGGCGTGCCGCGCACGACGGGGCCGAGGGCCCCGGACCCCCATTCATTTAAGCATCGGTGTGGAGAACGGCGAAGCCAGTGAACCTACCTGGTTTTTTAAGCTTCGCCGTTTCCCCAAACAATTCTCAAATGAAAGGCAATGTTATACTTTGCAAACCCATAGGGTTTTTTGGTAGCTTCCGCCCGCCAGAACGCAACCCAGGAGGTAAGCATGCCGATCTCGCCGGATACGCTGCCAGGTTCAATCCCCAACACACATGTCGTGCAGACATTGGCTGCCACACGGTCAGCCGCAGCCGCGTCATTGGCAGGCGGCATAATCGCCGCCAGTGGGCGCCCCCACAGCCTGAAGGAAGCTATGGAGGTATGGCATGGGTGCTATTGCGCCTTGTTCCCGCATCCAGGCAACGGGCGCTATGAGATGTGGGCGAAGGATAAGGAGGCTAACCTAGCTGCGGTTCACACGTAAGGTCTGCGGGCTCCGGGCGTCCTAAGCGCTCTCCTCCCGCGAACCGAAAAATGAAGGCGGCGGCATTGTCCAGCCGTTCCGGCGCGAGCGCACTGTGAAGCTCATGTGGATAGGCGACCATCATCGCGTGCGCGGCGAGCGCACGTGATAGCTGTTCCAGCGTGATCTGGCTCGCCATCCCTGACGTATTGGACGATTCAGGCCTGAAATGTCAAGTTTGATTAGAGACATGGGGGAGCATGTTCGATAACGCCCGGCAGGCGTGGCAGCTAAGGCGCCTCATCCGCGAGAGGAACTCGCTTGCCCGTAAGTATGACCAGGACATCACAACGGCTAAGCGGAAGCACAAAGGCCATGATTCAATTGAAAAAATTGAAAGCATGGCGCGGTTTGAGCTTAATTTGCAGGACGACGAAATAGAGAAGCTTCGCACCCGGCACCTCATTACCAAGGCTCGCGGGCTATTGATCCCGATTCCACCTCACGACGCGCCGGGGGCATGGGAAGAGTCGGAAATTGATCGCCGCTGGCATCTCACCGCAGATGCCCAAAGAGCGTTAATCGTGGCAATCCGAGCCGAACAAAGAGACCGCTCTGAGATTGCCAGGCTTTGGCTCACCGGCCTTACCGGACTAGTCGGCGCCCTTAGCGGCTTGGCGGCGCTGCTTTTTCGGAAGTGACGGCGCAGGCGTATGCTGCCGGGCTATGTGCCGCAGCTTTTCGTCAAAGGCTGCTTCATCCTCATTGCAGCCCAGCTTGCGCGCGGTTTCTTTGAAGCGTTCGAGTTGCGCCTGAGCGTCAGAATTTTTCGACATATACTATCGCCACATCACCATTCGCTTCGATAAGAAAGTACCAAAGTAGTTCCGGGGTGCTGCCATAAGGCTTTGTCCTGACATATCGGGTGCTACCCCAATCAGTATCGACTTTCGGGAACGCGTATGGGTTGCGTTCGAGGGCCTCCAAGTAGATGAAAATAGCTTTATCGATCTCTTCGTAGCCACCCAAAGCTTCGGCGGCCAATTCACACGACAGTTCCCAACGCACACTGTGCAGCGCCATTATTCACTGATCCATCCCTTGTCGTAGATCAGTTGTTCAATTCTGCTCAGATGCGCCTCATCGAGCGGCTTATCAGAGAGAAAGGCCAATTCGTATGGCATCTGATCGCCATTCTTTCTGGTTTTCCAAGCGACGCCGTGGGATTCATCGCTCGCCTCCGTTCCGGTCATATCCCAGTAGTGCCGAATGGACGCATCGACGAAAGCTAGGTCATCGCTGGTAAACAATCTAAGGTTAGGCTGATCCAATGCGATTGTGCGGTGTTCAACGATCTCCTCGCTGAACTTGCGCGTTTCCACGCGGATTGCGCCTTCGTGAAGCATCTCCCGGTGAATGGGAAGCATCTCCCACAAAGCTGGCCCGAACCTCTGGCGCCGGTATTCCCGACCCGTGACAGGCACTTTTCTAGCGGCGAAGGAGTCGAAATCTGCTTTCCATATGATTTTGTTCAGTTTTATCGCGCCAAAATACTCTGCGCGCTCGCACTTACTGGCGACATAGAGGATCATTTGCCGAAGGCGTGAACTATCCCCGGTCAATGGCACTGTCACCGTAAGGGCAGGAGCCGTTGGCATCATGCTTTCCCTGAGCGCCCGAGTCTTACCGGAATCTCGCAAACTATGCAAGAGTCCAGAAAAAAGCTCTAACTGTACGCCTGGGAAATGGTTCCAGCGACGGCGCCATGCTTGTTTATCGCCTATCAGGTCACCGGTAGGTTAACCTCTTGCCGACGATGCCCCGCAGCGCCGCTTCGGTCCGGGCAACATCGTCCACCCCGAGCCGCACCCGGTTGTTGTAACGGAAGTCAAATTCGCTGACGTAGCGGTGCAGGTGGCCTTCGCTGCAATGCTGGTAGATGCCGGTCATGCCGCGCTTGAACACGCTGTAGTAGCCCTCAACGGTGTTGGTATGGATGTAGCCATCACGGACGTATTCACCGCTGCTATGCGTGGTGAAGTCATGGGCCGCAAAGTGCCGGTTTAGGTGGGCATACTGGCCAGCTTCATCAGTCATGACGTGCGTGCCGGACGTGACATTCGCCTTGATGATGGGCAGCAGATCGGCGGCAGCGGTGCCAGATACGTGGAAAGAGCGGACGGTTGCGCCCTTTTCGCCGCGCTGCACCAGAGACATGACCGCGTGCTTGTGGGCATAGCCGCGACGGACCGGGACATCGGCCTTCTTGCCGATGAAAGTCTCATCAATCTCAACGATCACGCCCTCGCCCCCGAGGGGCGGCAGGGTGCCCGCGTCCATCGCGGCGCGCAGACGGTGGGACATGAACCATGCCGTTTTCAGCGTCACGCCTAGGGTGCGGTGAAGCTGGTTGGAACTCACGCCCTTCTTGCTGGAGCACATCAGGTAGGCTGCCTGTAGCCATACATGCAGCTTCACGTGGCTGGCCTCAAACACGGTGCCGACCGTGACGCGGCTCTGCTGGCGGCAGGAATAGCACTTGTAGAGGCCGGGACGGGTGGCCTTGCCGCCCATCAGCTTCATGCGATCGGTAGAGCCGCAGTGCGGGCAGACCGGACCATCAGGCCATACGAGGCTTTCCAGCTTCGCGTAGGCGGCGGGCTCGTTCTGAAAGTGCGGGGCGTTGAGTATGCTGGCCATCGGTCTATCCTCTCGATGGCCTCACCCTACCTCGGAATGATGGGTTTGGCAAGTATAATATTGCCAAATGAAAGGGGTCTGGGGCCTCCGGCCCCAGCGGGGTCCAGGGGCAGAGCCCCGGCCTTCCTTTCTAACGCTACCGGTTGTGCCGATAGGGCGGCAGCACAGCCCGCGCCGGCGCGTCGGGGTTTTGGGCGCGATGGCGCAGCAGGTGATCGGCCAGCACGCAGGCCATCATGGCCTCGCCGACCGGCACGGCGCGGATGCCGACGCAGGGGTCGTGCCGACCGCCGGTAGCGATTTCGGCCTCGGTGCCGCTGCGGGTTACACTTTGTACCGGAATCAGGATCGAACTGGTCGGCTTGACCGCAAAGCGCGCCACCACCGGCTGGCCGGTGGAAATGCCGCCCAGGATGCCACCGGCGTGGTTGGAGGCGAAGCGCACCTGGTTGCCGTCCATGCGCATCGGATCGGCGTTCTGCTCGCCGCGCAGCGTGGCGGCCGCGAAGCCGTCGCCGATCTCCACGCCTTTTACCGCGTTGATGCTCATCATCGCGGCGGCCAGGTCGGCGTCCAGCTTGCCGTAGATCGGTGCGCCGAGGCCCGGCGGCACGCCTTCCGCCACCACCTCGATCACCGCGCCGATCGATGAGCCGTCGCGGCGGATCGCCGCGAGATAGGGTTCCCACGCGGCGGCGGCCTGTGCGTCCGGGCAAAAGAACGGGTTCTTTTCAATTTCGTCCCAGTCCCACCGCGCCCGGTCGATCGCAAGCGAGCCCATCTGCACCAGCGCCCCGCGGATGCGCACGGCATCGCCGAGCACCAGGCGCGCGACGGCGCCGGCGGCGACGCGCATGGCGGTTTCGCGCGCGGAACTTCGGCCGCCGCCGCGGGGGTCGCGAAAACCGTATTTCAGTTCGTAAGTGACATCCGCGTGGCCGGGGCGAAACCGATCCGCGATGGCGGCATAATCCTTGCCGCGCTGGTCGACATTTTCGATCTGCAGCGCGATCGGCGTGCCGGTGGTGCGGCCTTCATAAACGCCGGAGAGAATGCGTACCGCGTCTGGTTCGGCGCGTTGCGTGGTGAATTTGGATTGGCCCGGCCTACGGCGATCCAAATAGGGCTGGATATCGGTTTCGGAAAGAAAAATACCGGGCGGGCAGCCATCCACCACGCACCCGATCGCCGCCCCATGGCTCTCGCCCCAGGTCGTTACCCGGAACAAATGGCCAAAGGTATTGTGGCTCATCCGCCGTCGCTGACGGTCGCGATATCGGGTGCGTTCGGATTTTTCATGCCGACGACGTGATAGCCGCAATCGACATGATGCACCTCGCCGGTCACCGCGGTGGAAAGATCGGATACCAGGTAAAGCCCCGCATTGCCGACCTCATGCACACCGACATTGCGCTCCATCGGCGCATTGAGCTGGTTCCATCGCAGGATGTAACGGAAATCCCCGATGCCGCCGCTCGCGGCCAGCGTCTTCACCGGGCCGGCGCTGATCGCGTTCACCCGGATCGCACGGGTGCCGAGATCGGCCGCCAGGTAGCGCACCGATGCCTCCAGCGCCGCCTTGGCGATGCCCATGACGTTATAGTGCGGCACGACCTTTTCGGCACCGTAGTAGGTCAGCGTGAGCAGGGAGCCGCCGTTCGGCATCAGCTCCACGGCGCGCCGGCAGACGGTGGTGAAACTGAAGCAGGAAATGTCCAGCGCCTGGAGGAATGCGTCGCGCGGCGTATCGATATAGCTGCCGCGGAGATACTGCTTGTCGGCGAAACCGATGGCATGGACGAGGAAATCGAGCCCGCCCCATTCGGCGCGGACGGCGTCGAACGCCGCGTCCATCGCGGCGTCGTCGCTGACGTCGCAGGGCAGTACCAGCTTGCTGCCGACACTCTCCGCCAGCGGCCGCACGCGCTTGCCGAGCGAGTCGCCCTGATAGGTGAAGGCCAGCTCGGCGCCCTGGGCGGCACAGGCCGCGGCGATGCCCCAGGCGAGCGACCGCTCGTTGGCAACCCCCATGACCAGGCCGCGCTTGCCCAGCACCAGGTTGCCCTTCAGGGGCAGCGTCTCGCTTCGTGTACTGTCCAGCATCATCTCCTCGGCCCGGCGCGTCAGGCGGTTGGCGTGCGTGGGTCGTGCCACGTGGGCTCGGCCCCAGGCAAGAGCCGGGGTTGTAATTCGGGGGGAGAGGAAGGCCGGGGCTCTGCCCCTGGACCCCGCTGGGGCCGGAGGCCCCAGACCCCATTTAGCGCTGCGCGGCTTTTCTTGGCTTCGCCGTTTCCGCAAACGATTCTTAATGAATGGGGTCTGGGGCCTCCGGCCCCAGCGGGTCCAGGGCAGAGCCCTGGCCTTCCTCCCTATCTGTGTAAAGTTGCACGCGGCCGCCGATGGCAAGCACGGCGGCGTGGCTGATGCAGGCGCAGGCCGCGAGGTACCAGCCAGGCGCGGTGCGGTCGCCGGTGGCGCCGATTAGCCAGGTGCAGATGAGCGGCGCCAGGCCGCCGAACACCACGACGCCGCCCGAGTACGCCGCCGACATGCCGACCGCGCGCATGGAAGGCGGGAAAAGTTCCGCCAACAGCGCCGGCATCGGCGCGCTGTAGGCGGCACGCAGCACACCGATCAGCAACGTCATCGCCACCAGGGTGCCGAGCCGCGGCGAGGCGTTGACCACCATGAAGGCCGGGATGGAGCTGGCCGCCAGCAGGATGGCAAACAGGATCATCGGGCGCACCCGGCCGAGGCGGTCCGAGGCGGCGGCGACCACGGGTGTTACGACCAATGCCACGATGGCGCCGAGGATGGGGGCCAGGAAGCTGTCGCCGACCGGCATGTGCAGCTCGTGTTGCGCGTAGGTGGGCAGGTAGATGGCGATATAGGTGGCGGCGGTGCCCCCGGCGATCAGGCCGGCACCGAGCAGCACGCGCCCCGGTGCATGGCGCAACGCCTGCAGCGCCGGGGCGGCGCTGTGGGTACTGTGCAGGAACACCGGGGTTTCGTCGACGTGGCGGCGCAGGTAGAGGCCGACGGGGCCGATCAGCAGGCCGACCGCGAACGGTACGCGAAATCCCCAGCTGGCCATGTCGGCCGGCGTCAACAGCTCATTCACCAGCAGCGCCGTGCTGGCACCCGCGACCGTCGCCACGGCCTGGCTGATGAACTGAAAGCTGGCGAAGAAGCCGCGTCGGCCGGGCGCGTGCTCCATCATGAAGGCGGTGGCGCCGCCGAACTCGCCGCCGGCGGAAAACCCTTGCAGCAGCCGCGCGATCAGGATGCCGGCCGGCGCCAGCGGGCCGATGGCGCTGTAGGGCGGCATCGCGGCCATCAGGAAGGTGCCGCCGGTCATCAGCAGGATCGCGGCGGTCATCGCGGCGCGGCGGCCGACGCGGTCGGCGTAGCTGCCGAGCACCAGCGCGCCGACCGGGCGGGCCAGGAACGCGGTGCCGTAAGTCGCCCAGGTGGCCAGCATCGACGCGTATTGGCTGTGCGCCGGGAAGAACGCGGCGGCGATCTGGATGGCGAAGTAGCCGAACACGGTGAAGTCGAAGAATTCCAGCGCGTTGCCGGCGGACGCGGCGAGGATCACGCGGGTCAGGTTTTTCGGGGTGCTCATAAGGACCTATGCCGCGCGACCATCCCGTGTAGCCCGCATGGAGCATTTGCGAAATGCGGGGTTCGCCGCGGCGGAAGGCTTTCTTGCCGCCGCCTCCCTGGTATCAAGGCCGATGGACCCCGCACTGCCGCCGCCCCGCTCGTTGTGGGAGGCCACCGCCACTCCTTCCGTGGATTTTCCATCGTTCGCTGGTGAAGTGCGCGCCCAGGTTGCGGTGGTCGGGGGCGGCTACACCGGGTTGTCCGCGGCGCTGCACCTGGCCGAGGCGGGGCGCGACGTGGCGCTCATCGAGGCGCGAACGCCGGGCTGGGGCGCCTCGGGGCGCAACGGCGGACAGGTGATTGCCGGGGTAAAGCACGACCCGGAGGCGCTGCTGGCGCTGTTCGGGGCGTCGGCCGGGCGGCGCATGATCGAGACGGCCGGCGGCGCGCCGGATTTGGTTTTTGCGCTGATCGCCCGGCACGGGATCGACTGCGATGCGGTGCGCACCGGTTGGATCCAGCCGGCGGTTTCCGAGGCGACGTTGGCGGTGTCGCGCGAGCGGGTGCGGCAATGGCGCGCGGCGGGCGCGGATGTTGCGCTGCTGGATGCGGCGGAGGTTGCCGGTTTGTTGGGGTCGAAGGCGTATGTGGGCGGGATGCTGGACCGCCGCGGCGGGACGGTCCAGCCGCTGTCCTATGCGCGGGGGCTGGCCGCGGCCGCGCTGCGGGCGGGGGCGCGGATTTTTGCTGGGTCAGCCGTGACCGCGCTTGAGCGTTCCGGGTCCGGGTGGCGGCTGGCGACACCGGACGGCGAGGTTTTGGCGGAACGGGTGATCCTGGCGACTAATGCGTACGCGGACCGGTTGCACGATGGGCTGCGGCGCAGCGTGGTCGCGGTGCCGTCTTGGCAGGTGGCGACGGATCCGTTGCCGGCATCGCTGCGCGACACGATTTTGCCGGGGCGGCAATCGGCTTCGGACATGCGGCGATTGTTGCGGTATTTTCGGCTCGATGCCGAGGGGCGCCTGGTGATGGGCGCGCGCGGTTCTTACGCCGAGCCGCAGCCGGGGGCGTCGCTGAGGCGCCTGTGCGCGGCGGCGGTGGAAACATTTCCGCAATTGCGTGGGACGAAGTTCGCGTATCAGTGGGGCGGCATGGTGGCGATGACCTCCGACCATTTGCCGCATTTGCATGTGTTGGGGCCGGGGCTGTTCGCCGGGCTCGGATATAACGGGCGGGGTGTGGCGATGGCCACGGTGATGGGGCGGGCATTGGCCGCGCTGGCCACCGGGGCGGCGCCCGAGGCGGCCGGGCTGCCGGTGGTGCCATTGCGGCCGGTTCGTTTTCATGCCGCGAGCCGGCTTGGGGTGCTGGCAACCGTGGCGTGGTACAGGATGCTCGACGGCGCCGCGTGAACGCGCAACTGTGCGGCCAGGTGGGCGGGGGTGCCGATGGGCCTGGCGAAAGTTTTGCTGTTTGGCACGCTGGCCGCCGCCAACGTGGCGTATTTCGCCGCCTGGTGGCGCGCGGCGCCGCGGTTCCGCCAGGCGCCGGCACCGACGGCCACCGATATTTCGATCGGGTTCGTTACCGACTTTTTCGATGCGCTCGGCATCGGTTCCTATGCACCCACCACGGCGATTTTCGCCTTCCGGAAAAATCCGCGCGAGGAACTGATCCCCGGCACGCTCAATATCGGCCACAATGCGGCCTCCATCGCCGAGTGCATCATTTTTATCGCCGCGGTGCCGGTGGACCCGGTGCTGCTGGTCAGCTGCATCGGCACCGCGGGGCTGGGTGCCTGGCTCGGCGCCGGCGTCGTTTCGCGAATGCCGCGGCGCGCCATTCAGCTTTGCATGGGCGTGGCGCTGCTGATTGCCGGAACCGTTTTTGCCGCGACCAATCTGGGCATGCTGCCGGCCGGCGGCGCCGCGATGACGCTGGCGGGATGGAAATTCTGGTTCGCGGTCGCGGGCAATCTGGTGCTTGGCGCATTGATGAGCGTCGGCATTGGTCTTTACGCACCGTGCATGATCATGCTGGCGCTGCTCGGGCTTAATCCGCTCGGCGCGTTCCCGATCATGATGGGCGCGTGCGGATTGGTTTTGCCGTTGGCCAGCCTGCGGTTTTTCGCGTCGGGCCGGTTTGCCTGGGGGCCGGCGCTGGGGCTGTTTATCGGTGGCGGATTTGGCGTGCTGCTGGCGGCGTTGGTGGTGAAGAGCCTGCCGCTGGTGGCGTTGCGCTGGCTGGTGGTGGGCGTGGTTTTTTATGCGGCGGTTTCGCTGCTGCGGGGATTTTTTCGTGGCGGGGCGCGGGCATTGGTGGGGGAGACAGCGTAGTTTAAGCAGTTCTTTTTTGAAAAAAAGAACCAAAAAACTTTTGTTTGTTCTGCATGCGTGCTGTGCGTAACGGCCGCGCTAACTAATAGAACAAAAGTTTTTTGTTTCTTTTTTTTCAAAAAAGAAATACTTCCTTACTTCGTCCCTAGAGCGGGATGCGATTAAGTTGCATCGGCATTGCAGCGCATCCCGCTCTAGTCCTTTGTTTTGACGAGCGGATTCACGCGATGGCTGATCGCATGTGATCGCGATCCGCTCTAACCCTTCTTATCCAGCGCCTCGATCTCTTTCCAGATCGTTTTGAACAGTTCCCCCCGATAGGCCTTTTCGTCGTCGGTGCCGGCGACGTCCGGGTGCAGTCGGCGCACGATGATCTGGCGCACCATCTTGTAGCGATCCACGCCGCCGACCGCGGCCATCAGCGACGCGTTGGATTGCAGGATGTTGGCCATTTCGGCGCGCGAGGTTTCCAGCTCCTGGCGCAGCGTATCCGCCTCTTTCTTCCACTCGTCGCGCTGCATGCCGACGACGCGGATGGCGCGTTCGAGGATCTTCATTTCGCGTTTCAGGGTGGCCATTTCCGCCACCATGCCGTGTGGCGGCTCCCCTGCTTCGCTCCCCGGCGTTGCGCGTTCCGCGGCGGCGCCGTTGGCGCGGACGCCGAAGCCGTTGCGCGCTGCGCCGTCCTCGGCCGGATGGTTGTGCAGCTTGTCGCCAAAGATCGTCTCGGCGTCGGCGAGGAACTGGTTCCACACGGTGTAGAACCGCTTATTCGTTGGCGAAAACCACACCTCCACCGTATCCGCGTGGTAGACCACTTTCATGCCCTGCTCTTCGCACAGGCCGATCGCGCGCCGAATGATCGGGTTTTCAACGCCTCGCTCAGGTGCGAACACCGGCCACTTCCCCCAGGGCCATTCGATGGGCCAAATCGCTGCTTTCGACAGAACCGGACTTTATGGCGCCGGAGAGGCCACCGCGCTGCTTATCATCTGTCCTACGTCCGATGCCAGCGCCGCGCGCGAACTGGGGCGTGTGTACAACATATGCCCCCCCGGATAGACCTTTAAAGTTACCCGATCCTGACCGACCGGCAGATGCGTCACCAGCCAGCGGGTTGCGGCGAATGGGCACACCGTATCGAAATAGCCGTGCGCGATCAAAACATGCAACGAGGGGTTGAGCGCCAGCAATTTCTTCAAATCGCTGCTGGTGGAAAGCACATGGTGGCCTTCCTCGCGCCAATCCCATTTCTGGTTCACTTCGTCGTCCAGCAGCCGGTAGGTGAGCTCGGTCCTGAAGCCGAGCGCGTCGGCGGCATAGCCGGCGAACGCGCTGCCGTAGGCATGGCCGTAGCCTTCCAGCAGGGGATCCGGGCTTTCGTCGTTGTCGACGCCCTCGGGGGCCGGATCGGCGATCGACAGCGACATTTCGTACAGGCTGTAGAGCCGGCCGTTCTGGCTGCGCACGTCATGAGCGTCCGGGTGCAGCAGGCCACGTTCCTTGCGCACCACCCAGTCGGACAGGCCGGTGAGGGTGGCGACCTGGTGGTAGAACGCGGTGGCGGCATCGCCTTCCAGCGGGCGGCCGGCGATCGTGCTCAGGTACGGACCGAGCGCGTAGGTGTAGGCCGCATCCACCGCCTCGGTGGAGAGTTTGTGGTCGCGCTCCAGCGCGGCCGCCGCCAACGTGGGCAACCCGAAGGCGTAGGTCAGCGGGTCGTCGCTGAAGAAATATTGTTCCTCGAGCAACGGCGAGACCATGACGATGCCGTTGAGGATCACGCTCTGGCTGTGCTCGAGCGCGCGCGCGACCTTCACCGAGCGAATGCCGCCGTAGCTCTCGCCGACGACGAATTTGGGGCTGGCGCTGCGGCCGTTCCGGGTCAGCCATAGCGCGATGGTCTTGGCCAATGTCTCGGCGTCCTGGTGCACGCCCCAGAACAGCTTGGGCGCATCGTCCGGCTTGGCGGCCAGGCTGTAGCCGGTGCCGACCGGGTCGATGAACACCATGTCGGTGAAGGCTAGCCAGGTGTTGTCGTTATCGACCAGCGTGGCATGCGCGCCGTCGGTTTCCTGCGCCGGGAAATTCAGCACTTTCGGGCCCGCGGCGCCGAGATGCAGGTAGGCGCTGCCCGCGCCGGGGCCGCCATTGAAGAAGAAGCTGATGGGGCGGCTGGCGGCCGAAGCGCCGTTCAGCGTGTAGGCGACGTAGAACACCTCGGCGGTCGGCTCGCCCTTGTCGTCGCGCATTTTCATCGTGCCGGCGGTCGCGGTGTAGGCCAGCTTTTGCCCATGCACCGTGATCGTGTGGTGGGTGACGGAGTCCGCCGGCAGCATGGCCAGGCGGGTTTCACCGGCGTCGGGCTTGGCGGGCGGGGCGGGCGCCTCGGCGGCTAGGGCCAGCAGCAGGGTGATCAGGGCGGCGCGGGCAATCGGATGATTCATGGTGTGGGGGCTCGCGAAGGAAGGAGTTCTTTTTTGAAAAAAAGAACCAAAAAACTTTTGTTCATTTTTGTTCAGGCGATGCGGAGGGCGGTCTGGACGCGGGCGATCCAGGCTGTTGTCGCGGGATAGGGGGTGAGATCGAAACCGCCCTCGGGGGCGAGCCTTGTGTACGCGACCAGCGCGACATCTGCCAGGGTGGGGGCCTCGGCCGGGAAGAAATCGTGCGACTTCAGATGGCTCTCCATCAGTGCCAGGGCCGCGTCGCCCTTCTTCAATAGCGCCGGGTCGATCTGGTCGTCCGGCTTGCCCAGGTAGTGTTTTTGGAAACGGCGCACGGCGATCGCGGTTTCGTGGCTGTACTGTTCCCAGAACAGGAACTGGAACATCAGCGCCCGCTCGTACGGGTCGGCGGGGATCAGCGCCGAGCCCTCCGCCAGGTGCAGCATGATCGCCGCCGACTGCGCGAGCGCGCGGCCGTCGGGCAGAATGGCGAGCGGTACCTGGCCGGCCGGGTTCAGCTTGAGGAACTCTTCTGTCCGCGTAACGCCGGTGAGCACGCTGGTTTCGATCCAGCGATAGGGGATCGCCAGGTAGTCCGCGACATAGCGGATCTTGAGGCAATTGCCGGAGCCGGAGTCGCCATGGATCGTCAGGGTCTTGGGCATGACAGCTTTGCGTGCGAGGGCGCGCGGACGCTAATGGGCGGGGCGCGGTTCGTAAATGCGCGCCGAGGGGAATAAATCGCCGCGTCCGCACGTCGCCCAAAGAGGGACACTTCGCGGGAGGCTGGTATGGGTGGCAAATCGGGCTTGCGGACGATGATGTGCGTCGCGCTGAGCGCGGCGGCGCCGACGCTGGCGGTGGCCGGTGGGTTCAACAAACCGGGCAATATTCTGATAACCGACCAGTTTAACAATCGCGTGATCGAGGTCTCCCGCGATGGGCAGATCGTGTGGAGTTTCGGCTCCGGCAATCCGAGCCTGTGCAACCCTGGCGCCGGTGCCGTGATCGCGCCGAACGACGCCGAGCGCCTTGCCTTCGATCTGACACTGATCGCCGGAACGGGTACCGCCGCCTGCCCTGATAACCGGGTGATCGTGGTCGATCGCGAGGGCCACATTGTTTTCCAATACGGCCAGGCCGGAGTTGCCGGCAGCGGGCCGAACCAATTGAATGTGCCGGTGTTTGCATTGGAAACGCCGTACGGGACGCTGCTGATCACCGACCAGGCCAACAACCGGGTGATTGAAGTTTCGCTGCAGGGCGAGATCATCCACCAGTACGGTCCGGCGCTGGATGGCAACAACACGCTGAACAACCCGAATAGCGCCGAATTGACGCCGAGCGGACAGGTTTTGCTGGCCGACGAGAACAATAACCGCGTGCTGGAGCTTCTTGGCGGCGGCAGCTCCGTGGTGCTGTTCGATATCGATCATGGCTTTAATACGGTGGCATTCGCAAGTCAGTTGCCGAATAACAATTTCCTGATCACCGATTCCGGGCATAACCGCATCGTGGAGATCGCGAATTTGCAGCAGTTGGTATTTCAGTATCACACCAATCTCGGGGCCGGCAGCAATCCGAACCCAAATCCGAGCGGGGCGGTGCAATTGAAGGACGGCACCTTCCTGATCGCGGATCAGTTCAACAACCGCGTGATAATCGTTTCACCGCAAAAGAAAATCCTGTTTCAGTACGGCACGACAAACGTGGCGGGGAACGGACCGAACCAGTTGAACGCGCCTTACAGCGCCATGTCGATCGGCGACTACACCGGCGTGACGGTGCCGCCGGGGTTCTTGTGAGGATCAAGCCTTAAGGTCAGGTAGAAGGCCAGGGCTCTGCCCTGGACCCGCTGGGGCCGTCACGCCTGGGCGTGCTGCGCACGACGGCCCCAGACCCCCATTAGCGCTGCGCGGCTTTTCCTTGCTTGCGGCGAAGCCATTCAATGAAATGGATTTCTGGCTTCGCCGTTTCCCCAGACGATTCTTAATGAATGGGGTCTGGGGCCTCCGGCCCCAGCGGGTCCAGGGCAGAGCCCTGGCCTTAACTATACTGTTCTGCCCCGCGCGGCCGGCGTTCGTACACCTGGCGGCCGAACAGGCTGCACAGCAAGTCCGTCAGCAGCAGCGCGGTTTGGCCGCGCAGATCGAGGAACGGGTTCAGTTCTACCACGTCCACCGAGGTGACCAGGCCGGACTCGTAAAGAATCTCGGTAATCAGGTGCGCCTCGCGATAGGTGGCGCCGCCGGCGACCGGCGTGCCAACGCCGGGCGCGACGCCGGGGTCGATGAAATCGGCGTCGAGGCTGACATGCAACATGCCGCCGGCGTCGGCGACGCGCGCCAGGAACGGGCGCAGCAGGGTGACCACGCCGTGCTCGTCAATCAGGCGCATGTCGACGACGCCGATCTTGCGATTTCGCAACAGATTTCGCTCATCGGCATCGATGCTGCGGATACCGAACAGCAGCAGGTTGCGTGGTTCGATGCGCGGCGCGGGCGGCAGCTCGCCCAGGGCTTCCAGGCCAAACTCGCCGCACAGCGCGGCGACGCTCATGCCGTGCATGTTGCCGGAGGGTGATGTTGCCGGCGTATTGAAATCCGGATGCGCATCGAGCCAGAGCACGAACAGCGGGCGGCCGGCCGCGGCGGCGTGGCGCGCGGCGGCGCGCACCGAGCCCATGGCCAGGCTGTGATCCCCACCCATGACCACCGGCACCGCGCCGGCTTGCAGGGCTTCGGTGACGGCTTCATCGATCGTGCACGCCCATGCAACGATCTCGGCGGGATATTTTGCCAGCCCAGCGACTGGTGGGGGCAAGCCATCGACCGGCCGGGGCACGGCATCGCCGCGATCGTTCACCGCATAGCCGAGCGCGCGCAGCGCCGCGGGCAGGCCCGCGACACGCAGGGCAGCGGGCCCCATGCCGGCACCGAGACAGCTCGCGCCAACCTCGACGGGCGCGCCGATCAGCGCGAGCGGTCCGCGCGCACCTGGCGTGGCGTATGGCATGGGGTCTCCCGAATTCATCTTGCGCTGCGTGGCCCGACCGGATGTGCACTCGATGTGCCGTTTGACGTGCTCATTTCCTTACGCAGACTCGATGGACGCATATCGGTCCACGTTTGGCGAACATAGCCGAGGCATGCTTCCCGGGAGCCGACCTTTCCGGCATCGTGCCAGCCTGGCGGATTGGCGCATGCGGCGATCAGGATCGAGTATTGCGCCTCGTTATTGATGACCACCTTGTAGATGCGGGGATCGCCATCCATGATTTATGTCCCGCCGTTCACCATGCAAACAGCCGCACCGCGAACCTCTGCCGGCGCGGTTCGCAATTGCGCTCCTAATGCAGCGGCGAGCCGTGCGATATGCGCTTCCTCCATCATCAGTGACATGTGAGTCCCATGCAGGGTAACGACTTCGAGCGCGCCACCGGTAAGTAGTTGCATTTCCTTAACCACAGGATCGGACCGTTGAATTTCTCCGTGCAAGCCTGTTCGATATAGCACACAACCGCCCAGATAAGGGCGTGGGTGATATCGCAGGGCCGCTTTGGCATTTGCCTTGAAAACACGAAATGATCGACCGGCCTCGGTGGCGATCCCGCGTAACATGCCTGCCCGCATCTTCCATGTCGCCTGCCTGAGATGAGCCAGCGAGCTCGGCAGCCCGATACCGACCCATTGGGCGAGTTCGCGCACATCATCGTAGCAGCGCGGCAATTTCATTTGTCGCAAAAAGCGAAGGCACATGGCGGCGATGGCGCCGGACTCCAACAGAGCGGCGCCACGACTGGTATATCTGGGCGGACCCACCCACCCATCCAGCAACGCAAGTTGCTCGACCTGCTGCCCAAGATCGGCGAGCTGGATAGCGATTTCCCAGGCCACGATGGCACCAAAGCTCCAGCCGCCAATGTGATAGGGCCCGCGCGGCTGCACTTGCCGTATCGCCGCGACATAGGTTGCGGCGATGTCTTCGATGCTGGTCTGCGGCTTTCGGCTGTCGCCCAGTCCTTGCGACTGCAATCCAAAAAAACGCTGATCCTCATGCAGGCAGTTTGCCAGCTTCCGATAGCACAGGGGACTGCCGCCTGCCGGTGCGACGCAAAAAAACGCTGGCGATGAGCCGGATGTTTGTAGCGGAACAATACAATCAGGCAACACCTCCGGCTGCGCGCGGCAGGTCGCGCGACGCGCGGCGATCACACCCGCAAGTTCGGCGAGCCGCGAGTGGCGATAGACCTCGCCGATCGTGATATTGACGCCGAACTCGCGCGAAATGGCGCGGACCAGCCGTGCCGTGAGCAGGGAGTGGCCTCCGCAGGCAAAGAAGTCACTGCCTGGTCCGATAGAAGATACGCCGAGCAGGTCGCGAAAGATGCCTGCAAGATGCTGCGCGTCCGGCGACAATTCAGCCGGATCCGGTGCGCGCTCGACCATTTTTTGCAACGAGCGTGTGT
>Ga0181531_10000854_pt1 | contig 19832 bp, 15 predicted proteins | sample PEATcosm2014_Bin_38_FD_119743 | JGI IMG/M metagenome (GOLD analysis project Ga0181531, IMG submission 119743) | Peatland microbial communities from MTU Mesocosm Facility, Houghton, MI, USA - PEATcosm2014_Bin11_10_metaG | ecosystem: Environmental > Terrestrial > Soil > Wetlands > Peat | place... | reverse complement strand
CTTCGTCCCAGTGGACTCTCTCGGGGCAGTCCGGCACATTGAAGCGATTCCTGATGCCGAGCCCGGGGTGCTTCGCGATCATCTTGTAGGCAAGCTTGTTGGCGCGGATGTAAAGCCCACCCCAGCCTTGCGCGTAGCCGATGAATCCTGTGACGGTCATCGGGCCTTTCATCATGCGCGGCAGCGCCTCGCCTTCCTGCACCTCCTCCCAATAGCGCGGCGTTGCACCGCGAATTTCCTCGGCCTCGTACAGCTTGTAGTATTCGGCCAGCTGCTCATCGGCAAAACGTTCAACCCGGCCGCGCGCTTCGGTGTATTTCGTGCCGCGCTCCCGCGCCTCGTCGCGGTCGGTGCGGAATACCCACGAATCGCATTCCGCGACCTTGTCGCCGTGCTGGTTGAAAAAATCCACGTGGTAGATTTGCTGAAAACTGCGGCCTGCAAAGCGGGTGCGATGCTCGATCAGATCTTTCAGATGCGCCTGGGTGGAGATGATATCGCCGCGCAGCACCGGTTTGTGCCAGACCCAGTCCGCGCCCGCCCACATGGCATGAATACCGGAAAGCCCGCCGCAATAGCCCGAGACGATACGATTGGTCGAGAACAGAAAGCTGGGCAGCGCTACGATGGTGCCGTAGCGCGTCTTTTCGGCGTAGGCAGGGTCGGTCCATAGCGGGTTATCGTCGCCGATACCGTGCGCGTAGTGGCGAATTCCGTCACGGGTCGCCTCGTAATTCCACGGCTCCAGCGTATCGGTAATCGGAACGCCAATGCGCTTGCGGAGGTCATCAAGACCTGCCTCGGTAATTTTCGGAAAGCGGTCGGCGCTGGGGCTATCAAGCGGCATTTGCGTTCTCCTGGATCGAGCCGGGATAAGAAAGAAAGGCAAGCACTTCTTTTTTGAAAAAAAGAAACAAAAAACTTTTATTTCATTTTGATTCTACTACGCTCGCGGTCGCGGAGGATTTTGCGGTGAACTTTTCCGGCGGGCGTCTTCGGAAGCTCGGTCACAAAGGCAATGTGGCGCGGAAATTCGTGCTGGCTCAACCGCTCGCGCGTGAATGTCTTGAGCTCGTCGACGTAAATGTCACTGGGCGAACGGTCGGACACGACGAAGGCCTTCGCGACCTGGCCGCGCGTGGCATCGGGCACGCCGATCACGGCCGCTTCCCTGACATCCGGATGTTTCAACATCGTGTTTTCGATCTCGACCGCACTCATCGTCCAGCCGGCGGAAATGATCACGTCGTCGGCACGGCCGGCGTGATAGAAATAGCCATCCTCGTCGATCCTGGCGAGATCCTTGGTGGTTTCCCAGCCGCCACGGCGCCACAGCATAAGCTCGCCGATCACCCCCGGCGCGGCCGCGGTGCCGTCCGGCTTCTGCACCTGAAGTCTCAGGCCCGGCACAGGTTTTCCCAGCGCGCCCGGCTTGACGACATGGTCGGCGGCACCAGGGTAGTTGACCAGCACGACGCCGATTTCGGTGGTGCCATACATGCTGCAAGCCGGTACGTGAAATGTCTGGTCGATGAATTCCAAGGTCGCCGGGTCGATCGGCTCGCCGGTATAAGAGAGTTTCTCGATGTAGAAAGTGAAGTCGTGTGCGTTGCCGGCATTTTTCATCATTCTGTAGTGCGTCGCCGCGGCCGACAGGTTCGTAATGCGGTAATCCTGCAGCGCCTGCATGAGCCGCACCGCATCGAAGCGGCCGGCGAACGTGCCGGTGGTGACGCCGAGTGCCAACGGCGCCAGCGTGCCATGCCAAAGCCCATGCCCCCAGGCTGGCGATGACGGGCAAAAGAACTCATCGCCCGGGCGGATGCCGGTGCCATACAACGCCGCGAACATCAGCGTCACCAGCGTACGATGCGCGTGCTTTACCGCCGCCGGTAATTCACGGGTGGTGCCGGATGTGTACTGGAATACCGCCATGTCGCCGGCCGCGGTCGCCGGTTCGAAAGTGCCCGGAAAGCGCTGCATGGCCCCAAGCAGGTTCGCGTCAGCGACAACAACGCGGAGCCCATCGATCGCACGGGCGATTTCAACCTTGGCCGCATTTGTTATCAGCAGTTTTGGCCGGCAATCATCGACCCGCAGCCGCAGTCCATCGAGCCCGAACAGCGTAAACAGCGGCACACTGATGGCACCCATCAACATCGCGCCGAACAGGCTCAGATAGAAAGGCAGCGACGGCTCCAGCATGAACGCTATGCGGTCGCCAGGCCGAATGCCGTTTTGCACCAGCCAATGCGCGAAACGCGCCGAGCCGGCCGCCAGCTCATCAAAACTCAGCGCCTCGTCGGATCCGTCGGCATGCGCGATACGCACCGCGATACGGCCCGATCCATCGGCGTGGCGTACGATGCACTCGTGCGCGATGTTGAGCTGTTCGCGATCGCCGTCAAACAGCGCCCACAGCGCCGGCGAACGGGCGAACGCCTGGGCGTCCGCGTATCGGGTGAATTCGGTAAGCTTCGCCATCGATCCGGACTTGTTTTATCCTGGCGCCGCGAACCCTCATGCGGCTGGGCAGCACATGCCACGGATGGCCCCTGTTGTAAATATCGAATGATGTTCAATATAATGAACGCACTCCAGGGCGCACGCAAGCAAGCGAGCAGGTTTCATGGCTGACCGACCGCAACGCCCCCCAAGACCGGACCGCGCGCTGGCCCGCGCCGTGCAATCGAGCCGCGCGCCGGCCATCTCGCGCGCCGCCGCGGTGCTGCGCCTGCTCGGCAAGAGCGATACGCCGCTCGGCGTACAAGCGATCGCGCGCGAGCTCGGCCTGGTGCCGAGCACGTGCCTCTACGTGTTGCGGGCGCTGGTCGCCGAGGCGTTCGTCGCGTTCGATCCGGACACCAAGCGCTACGCGCTCGAAGCCGGCGTGCTTACGCTCGCGCGGCAATGGCTCGCGCGCAACCGGTTCAATGACCTGGCGCAACCGGTGCTGGACCGCATCGCCCAGGCGTTCGATGTCACGATGCTCGGCGTGCATATCGTGGGCCTGGATCACATCATCGTCGTGGCGGTCTCCCGGTCGGGCCAGAACATTCAACTCAGGACAGAAATCGGCAGCCGTTTTCCGGCGCTGATCAGTGCGACAGGCAGATGCATCGCGGCATTCGGCGACCATACGCAAGCCGAGCTGGAAGCGCGTTTCACAACGCTTCGCTGGGATGAGCCGCCGACATTCGATGCCTGGAAGCAACAGGTCGCCGAGGCACGCACGCAGGGATTTGCCGTCGACGCCGGCAACTATATATCCGGCGTGACAGTAGTGGCCGCACCCGTCTGGAAGACGCGCGCGAAGCTGAGCCATGCGCTTGTCGCTATCGGCATCGGCGGCGCGCTGAGGCGAAACGGACTCCCCGCGCTGCAGCAGGCGTTAAGGTCGTCCGCACAGACATTGACGAATCAGCTATGCGGACTCGCTGGAACATAACTTAATCGCCCGATTGAACTCGAACTCAAATGAACAAAAGTTTTTTGGTTCTTTTTTTCAAAAAAGAACAGAAGAAAGCACTTCTTTTTGAAAAAAGAAGCAAAAACTTTTGGTCATTGATTGCATCGCATGGACGCCCAGTTGCCGCACCGTCAGTCCGGGCCAGACCGAAGACGCGGTCATGCGCTGCGCTGCCTCGCCATCGGTATCGCGCTTTGCGCTGCCCCGGTAGCCCGGGCGGCCGATCCGCTGCCCTATACGGTCACCCTCGCGAAGACCGGCAACGCGCCGCTGGACGCGGCGCTGGCCGCCAGCCTGCGGCTGATCGTGCTGCGCACAAGCGCGCCCGCCGGTCCGTTCGCGGTGCTCGCGCGTGCGCGCCAGGACCGCCCGCGCCTCACCACCGCGCTGGAAAGCTTCGGTTATTACAGCGCGCACGTCGCGGTCACGATTGCCGGCCTGCCGCTCGACGATCCGGCGCTGCCGGACCGGTTGGAGGCGCGCCCCGCCGATCCGCCCGCCCCGATTGCGATCGCAATCGACACCGGCCCCCTATTCCACCTGCGCCGGGTCAGCCTGCAGGGCGCGCTCCCATCATCGGCCGCTTCCGCGTTCACACTCCACCCCGGTGACCCCGCCGACGCGGCCCGCGTGCTGGCGGCGTGCGGCTCGGTGCTGACCGCATTGCGCGAGCAGGGCTACGCCCTCGCGACAGTCGCGGCCCCGGACGCGGTGCTGGTGCCTTCCGCCCAGGGGCTCGACGTTACGGTGCGCGTGTCGATCGGCCCGCGTGTCGATCTGGGCCCGATCGCCATCACCGGCCTGCACCGCGTGCAGGAAGCCTATGTGCGCCGGCGCCTGCTGATCCGCCCGGGCCAGCTCTACCGCCCGAGCGCGATCGATGCGGCGCGCCAGGACCTGGCCGCCACCGGCGTGTTTTCCGGCGTCGTCATCCGCATCGCGCCAGCGCTCGACGCACAGGGCATGCTGCCGGTCACCGTAGACGTCGCCGAGCGCGCGCGCCACGCGGTCAGTTTTAACGTTGCTTACTCGACCGATCTCGGCGGCAGCGCGGGTACAACATGGACACTGCGAAACGTCTTCGGCAATGCGGAGCAGCTCAATCTTGCCGCCTCGATCACCGGGCTTGGCGGTACGGCGGTCACGGCGGTCGGCTACAATGCCAGCGCGCAACTGCTCAAACCCGATTTCTTGAGGCGCGATCAGACGCTGCAATTCGATCTTTCCGCGCTGAAACAAAATCTGGATGCCTACGACCAGACGGCCGCGACCGCGGGCGTGACCTTGACGCGCAGGCTGGCCCCGCAATGGACGGCCAGCGTAGGTCTCACCGCGGAGCAGGAGCAGATCACGCAGCAGGGCATCGTGCGCGACTATACGCTGGTAGCGCTGCCGCTGAGTGCCAAATTCGATAGCACGGGCCTCGCAAATCCGCTCGACGACGCGTTGCACGGCGTCCGCGCGGCGGCGTCCGCGGTGCCGACCCAATCCTTCGGCGGCCGCGGCGCGACGTTCCTGATACTGCAAACATCGGCGAGCACCTATTTCGACTTGTCCTCGATCGGCTGGTCAGCGCCGGGGCGCAGCGTGCTGGCCCTGCGCGGCCTGGTCGGCAGCGCGCAGGGTGCCACCGCGTTCGATCTGCCGCCGGATCAACGTTTCTATGGCGGCGGCTCGGCCACCGTGCGCGGCTTCAAATACCAATCGGTGGGGCCGCTATTCGCCGACAATGAGCCCCAGGGCGGCGCCGCGATCGATGCGATCGGCGTGGAATTTCGCCAGCGCGTATGGGGCCAGGTGGGTGCCGCGCTATTCGCCGACGCGGCGCAGGTCAATTCCGGCAACGCGCCGTTCCAGGGCATTTTGCGCGAGGGCATCGGGGTCGGCGTGCGCTATTACACCCCGATCGGCCCGATCCGCGTCGATGTCGCCGTGCCGGTGAACAAGCCGCCCGGCGGCGACAATTTTGAATTGTATCTCGGCATCGGGCAGGCCTTCTGATGCGCGCATTTGGCAAGATCGCGCTCTGGCTGGCCGGCATTGTCATCGGATTGCCGATCGTGCTGCTGCTGGGCGCGTTGGCTATTTTGAATGTTGCGCCAGGCCACCGATGGATCGAGCGCATCGCCGGCCCGCTGACCGGCGGCCAGATCAAAATATCGGGTTTGCACGGACGCTTTCCGGATGCGTTGCGTGTGGATCACGTCGCGCTGACCGATGCCGGCGGCACTTGGGCCAAGCTGGACGGGGTCGTGCTAAACTGGTCGCCGACCGCGCTTTTTGTGCTGCGCGCACAAATCAAGTCCGCATCGATCGACCACCTGATCGTGTTGCGCCGACCGCTGCCCGCAGCAAACTCCACCCCGCCCGCGCAAGGTCCATTCAGCCTCCCGGTCTCGATCGATGTGGGCTCGTTCCACGTCGCCCGAGCCGACATCGCGGCGCCGGTCGCCGGCCCCGCGTTCTCGGCGATGCTCGATGCCACCGCTTATGTTGCATCGATGCAGCAAGGCCGGGCGGCCGTTTCGGTCACGCGGCTGGACCGCGCGGGCAGCTATCGTGCCGATGCCAGCATGACCGACCGCGGCATTTCCGGCCAGCTGAGCGCACAGGAGCCCGCCCAAGGTCTGCTCAGCGCGCTGGCGGGGCTTCCCGATCTCGGTGCCATTGCTGTCACAGCTGCGATCGACGGACCCAAATCCGCCGAAACGGCGCATGTCGATCTCAGCGCCGGCCCACTGCACGCGATCGTGGCCGGAACGGTCGACCTGCCTGGTCAGCGCATCAACGCCGACGTCGCCGCCACCGCGCCCTCCATGCACCCTCGGCCCGACATAGGCTGGCGCTCGATCGATCTGCACGCGCAGGTGGCCGGATCGTTCACCGCGCCCGACGTGAAGGCGCAAATTGCCATCGCGGATCTTAGCGCCGGTGGCACGTATACGAAAATGATCGAAGCCGGGCTCACCGGCAACAACGGCACCGTGCGGCTGCATGCCGTGGTCAGCGGCACGCGCGTTCCCGGCAAACAACCCGACCTGTTTGCCCAAGCGCCCATCGTTGTCGATGCCGATATCGACCTCGCCGGTCGCGATCGGCCGCTGCGTGCAACGCTCACCCATACGCTGCTGACCGCGGAGCTACTCGCGAAAACCAAAGGCGCCGTTTCAGCAAGGATCGACGCAATCCTGCCGGATATCGCCCCGCTCGCCGCGGCCGGAGGCGCCGCGCTGCAAGGCCGCGCCGACCTCACAGCGAACCTCACCACGCAAGCCGACGCACGGCAGGTGACGCTGGCCGGCACAGCGGATATCACCGGCGGCCAGGCACCGATGCCTGGCCTGCTGGGGCCCAGCAAAATCGATGCGGCCGCGACACTGAACGGCGCCAACATCACGCTGCAGCACGCCACCATCGACGGCCGCGCGCTGCATGCGGAGGCCGCCGGCAGCGTTCACCCCGATGCGGTCGCGCTGAGCTGGCACGCGACCCTGCCCGATCTGTCCGCCGTTTGGCCGCGGGCGCGTGGCGCCGTTACACTCGACGGCGCAATGTCCGGCCCGCCGGGCCACCTGAGTTTGACCAGCACCGTAAAAGGCGAAGCCGGCTCGCGCCAATTCGCCAAAACACCCGTCGAGATCAGCCTTACGGCGACCGATCTGCCGTCGGCGCCGACCGGCCGGCTGCGCGGCACATTCCGCCTGCGTGACGCCGATGCGCGGCTGGAAGCCACCGCCACCACCGGCGCGGATGGCGCGATCCACGCCATTGTCAGTCGCGCCGATTGGAAATCGTTTGCCGCGCGCGCCGATATCGTGCTGCCGAAATCCTCGCCGCCGACCGGAAAACTCGATATATCCGCGGGCGAGCTCGCCGATATCGCTGCCTTCATCAGCCAACCGATCAGCGGCCGCATTAAGTCAGCACTTCATGCCACGGCGACAGAGGCCACGGTGCAGCTTGATGGTTCCGATCTGGCGCTCGGCACGCGGCGTATCGCCACCCTGTCGCTCAACGGACGCGCCACCGGCGCCCAGTCCGATCCTGATATGAACGCCACGCTCGCGCTCGCCGGCATCGATGCGGACGGCATCGAAGGCGCCGCAACGATCACGGCCCGGGGACACCAAAACGCACTGCAACTGCGCGCGACCGCCGACGCGCCGAGCCTCCAGGGCGCTCCGGCGCGCCTCGACACCGCGGCCTTGCTGAATGCGCGAATGCAGCAGATCACGCTGCAAACCTTCAACGCCGGCTGGAAGGCCATTCTGGTCCGCCTGCAAGCGCCGGCGCGCATCGATTTCGGCCAGCAGATCGCGGTCGACCAACTCCGCCTGGCGCTCAACACGGCCACTCTCGAAGCGCGCGGCCGTGTCAGCCCCACGCTCGACCTTTCCGCGAACCTGCGCCATTTTACCGCCGACATCCTGCAGCCCTTGGCGCCGCAATTGGCCGCCGCGGGCACGCTGTCCCTCGACGCAAGGCTCACCGGGTCGCCGCCCGCCCCCAGCGGCACGCTGCATGTGAATGCCACCGGGTTGCGCATCAAGACCGGCCCAGCCGCCGCCATTCCGCCGGCCACCATCACGGCCACGGTCCTGCTCAATGGAAACGAAGCGCGCATCGATGCTCACGCCGACGCAGGACCGAAACTGCGCCTCGCCGCCGATGGCACCGTTCCGTTGCAGCAGGATCGCGCGCTCGCATTGGTCCTGCGCGGCAATCTGGATATCAGTCTGCTCAATCCACTGCTGCAGACCAATGGGAGCAGCGCACGCGGCCGCGCCGACCTCAACCTTGCTGTCGCGGGCACCATCAAATCGCCACTTATCACCGGCCGCGTCGGCCTCGCCGACGGCGAATTGCGAGATTATGCCCAAGGCCTGGATTTGCGGCAAATAGGCGCCACGATCGAAGCCGACGGCAACAAGTTTTTAATCACACATTTTTCCGCGTCGGCCGGTCCCGGCAGCATCGGCGTCAGCGGAACGGTCGGCGCCCGGGCGCCCTATCCGGTCGATCTTCATATCTCAGCTCGCAATGCCCGCCCGCTCGCCAGCGACCTGCTGACCGCCCTGTTCGACGCCGATCTGAGCGTGCACGGCGCGGCCGAAGGCGACCTGAACGCCGCCGGAAAGATCCTGCTGCACCGCATGGACATCAACATTCCGGACGCGCTGCCACCTTCGGTCGCGCAATTGAATGTGCGCCGCCCGGGCCAGGCCCCGTCACCGCCGGCCCACGCCGCCGCGCCCCCGCAGGCAAGCGTTCATCTCGCGATCGACGTCGATGCCCCGAGCAACATCTTCGTTCGCGGCAAAGGCCTCTATGCCGAGCTAGGCGGCAAGCTCAAGATTGCCGGCACCACCAGCGCACCGTTAATCGAGGGCAGCTTCGACATGCGCCGTGGCGATTTTTCGCTCGCCGGCACCACGCTCACATTCACCCGGGGCGCCATCGGTTTCAATGGCTCCGGGGTCACCGGAAAAATCGATCCGACGCTGGATTTCCAAGCCGACAGCATAGCGAACGGCATCGTTGCGACATTGCACATCACCGGCTACGCCGACGCCCCGAAAATCGCCCTCTCCAGCGTGCCCGACCTACCGCAGGACGAGATCGTGGCGCAGCTTCTATTCGGCACCAACATAAAGCAGCTCTCGCCGTTCCAGCTTGCGGAAATCGGCGCGGCACTCGCCGAACTCTCCGGCGTCGTCGGCGGCGAAGGGCCGCTCGGTACGTTTCGAAAACGGCTTGGTTTGGATCGGCTTTCGGTCGGCGGCGGCACCGGCGGCGGCGCCAGCGTGGAAGCTGGCCGCTATGTTGCTAAGGGCGTTTATGTCGGGACAAAACAAGGCGCCGGCGGCGCGGGGGGCACACAGGTGCAGGTGCAGATCGATCTGACGCGGCACCTGAAGCTGAACGCAGCGCTCGGTTCTGGCGGCGCCACGGCGCAGGGAGCAACCCCGGAAAACGATCCGGGCAGCAGCGTCGGGTTATCGTATCAGTTCGAGTATTGAGTTGAAGGTGCTAGTCCGGCCCTTTGGGAGCACAAAGAAAGTCTTCTTTTTTGAAAAAAAGAAGCAAAAAACTTTTGTTAATTTGCCTTGGCTTTGTGGCAACATGCGTTTTCAGCGCGCTCCGACATTCAAAAATGAAATACTTCTTTGTTTCGGCTGAATGTCAGTCTAGAACAATGCGAATCGCTTGCGCCGCAAGATCGGCAGACCGTCGGTCGTTTCGCCTACAATCTCGTGCGTGGCGCCCGGCGGCAGCGATCCACCAGGCGGCACACGTACCGCCTCGCCGCGCTGAACCACCGCCCGCACAAACGCCACGGAGGCCTCGTCCTTCGGCACGATAACGTCGTCACCATGCGCTGCAGAATCGGTTTCCGCGGGCCCTGGTGCCATCAGCGTCCTCGGCTCAACTGAACAATCTCCAACCTCTAGTGCGCGAAACCGCAGTCGAACAGGCACCGATGCAGCCGTATCGCGCCGCCTTCGGAAACCAGCTTGTGGCTGCGCAACCGCCTTCCATGATCCAGATGTGGCTGCGTCGGCCCCACACTACCATAGTCCACACGGCCGCGGCTAAATAAATCATCCACGAAAGCACGGGCGGCCGTGGACGCACTGGCCGGCTCCAGCGACCCATTGCCCAGCGTCGCCGCTGCACTCGCGACGAACTGCCGTGGGTGCGAGGCCGCTTCGACCAGCAGCGGCCGCGTCAGACCATAGGAATCCGACGACAGCGCAATACTGGCGAGCGGTTGGTTCGGCTGCGCCTCGGCCGTCATCGAGGCCACCGCGGCAAGCGATGCCTGCATGGTATGCAGGTTCGCGGCCGATTGCAGGGAAAGGATCGATCGCCGCACGAAGACCGCCCTGAGTATGGCCGGATAGGCCGCATTCACGTTGGCGCTAGCCTGCACCATGGAAGCGGCCACCTGCGCATACCAGTTGGCGACCACCGGCGCCTGCGTGATGCCGGCCACCAGGATGTCGGCGATTTCGCCCGACGCTGCCAGCAGCTCCTGTTCCGTCGGCATCGCCGGGTTGGCGGCCTTGGCCGCCAGGATGCCGGCGAGGATTTCGAAACAGGCCCCGCTGAACACCCGCGAGAACGAATGCGGCTCCGACGAGATCTGCGACGCCGGCCCGCCCTGCGGCAAATTGATCGGGTCCTGGTAGGTGAACGAGTTCACCGCATTGCGTAGGCAATCGGGATCGACCGCGTCTGGTGCCTGCAAGCGGATCGCGCTGCCGAGTTGCTCGGCCAGGCGCGAAAGCCGCGAGCTGCGGTAAAGCTGGCCCTGGGTGTCCGTGAGAATTGCCGTGCGAAGCGACGGCAATTGCAGCGCCGATAGTATTGCGCTGATGTCCGCGAACCCTTCGTGGAACGCAGCCGTCTCAGCGCTGGCGGCATTCCACAGCTGCGGCTTGATCGAGTCGAGAATGGCGTGGCCCATCTCATGGCACACGATATCCGGGCTTTCACCCGAGTAGACAGTACCGCCAACGCCAGGACCATGAAAAAAATTCAGTGCCTGACGGTCATAGTAAGCGTTCAGATCCGCACCTTCGTCGAGAATGACCTCGAGGACATCGCCCATTTGCCAGGCACCGCTCGGCACGCGCGGCGCCCAGAAATCGGCGCCGCGACGCAGCGCCTCCGCCGCGGTCCAATAACGGAATTCCGCCGTGCCGGGAGCGTACATCGCGGGCGGTGGCTGCGGCGCCGGAAAATCGAATGCCAGCGGCGTCTTGGAAAGATCTGGTACCGGCCTGGTAACAAGTACCGCCGGCTCCGGATCATCCTCCCATGCCGAAACCGTCGTCGCGGCCGCGCCGTTTCCGTTACCAGTATGTGCGTCAGACTGATCCGCCATTGCCCGCATCCTTATCATCTTGGGTTAGGACAGTTTCGAACTAAAATGAACAAAAGTTTTTTGGTTCTTTTTTTCAAAAAAGAACCAAAGAAAGCGCTTCTTTTTGAAAAAAGAAGCAAAAACTTTTGTTCAATTGCTCCGATGTCCATGCGGCGGATGATGCGCGGGCGGCGTACCGACGGTCTTCGCGGTTAGATCGACCTCGAACGTATCGTGCACCGCCGCGTTGGTTTCGCCGTTCGGCGAATACGGTGCCGACAGGTAGGTCCCGACAATCTTGGTCTTGCTTATCTCCAGACGCAGAAATCCGAAATTTCTGGTGTCGTACTGATCCAGCCGCAGCGAAGGCCCGAGCTCAAGCGGCACCGTTGGATAGTTTCCATTTATCTTGCGCAAATGGCCAAGATTGGTGTAGCCGCCGTTTCCGGCAACGATGCACGGAATTTCCCGTTTGCCATCGCCCGCGTCCACGGTCGCCGTGAACCGCTGGTAAAGGTGCACGTGGCCGGAGAGAATGAGATCCGGGTACCGGCCGGTGGCCGCAAACCCATCAAACAGCGTGTTGTAAGCCACACTGCTCCCGGAACGCTCGGTGTCGCCGGAGAACGGCGGGTGATGTACCGCCACAACCAGCGCCAAATTCTTGTCGGCCGCAGCCAACTCACCCCTGAACCAATCGATCTGGTCCTGATGGAATTCCGCTTCGTCCTCTCCGACATTCGAGAAAAGGCCAATAAAGGTCGCGAACGGCGTGGTGAAGGTCCAGTACGGGTTCGGCAAATCCAGCTGCGTCCGGCCGGCGCCAGTCTTCAGCGAGCCCAGGCGCGTCGGGTCCTTCGACATGAAATTCTGCACCCAGCCATCCAGCGGAACCTTGTTCGGGTCGACCGGCCCATCCTGCGAATCGTCGGGTTGGCAGTCATGATTACCGGGAATCGAGACGATAAAAGCCGGATAGCTCTTGTAGGTTTCGTAGAAATTATCGCCGTACATATTAACGTCACCGGCGAAGTACACCACATCGCCCAAATGATAGAAAAACGCCGGCTTCTGGCCGTCCGGCAACGCCTCCGCATCGGCCGTCATCAGGCCAGCGACAAAATCCTGCTGGCGGCCGCGATAGTCCCCGGTATCGCCGACGGTATGCACAACCATCACGCCGGCTTGCCTGATCTTGTCGATATCGTCGGCCACCAGCAGCCGCGAAAGGTCATAGCGGAATGGGCTGATGCCATTAGGTGGCGGCAATGGCTGAAATGGCCAGTTGGGTGCCACAAAACGCGTCGCATGCACCGGAAAGTCCGCACGGACCCCAGCACCCGGACCGCTGCGGATCGCCGACCCGCGCTCACTTGTCGTAACGGGTTGCCCTGGGTGATGACTTTGCCGCCTGCTCGCCCCACGGCCAGCATCAAAAGCCTGAGAGCTCATCTCGGTCCTCCCTTACGATCTCGGTTATTCCTGTCGATGCACCAGGGCGCATGCGGGTCGCCCCGCTTGCGTTGCTCAGCTCAAACGACCGGCTCCGGAATTCGGACACTACAACCCGGGCAGCATCGCGCAAGCGCGGAACTGTGAAGTTTTCGCGTCAATGCAACGATCGCCCGGCCCTATTCCGGATGGCAGCCCCATTGCCATCGCCCCGCGGCGACCATAACGAGGCGGTTGTCGCGAACAAGTGCCGACATCGCCAAAAACCTACTACACTGGAAACGACTCTCCGCGTCGGCACCCACCCGCCGCCACCAGCGGCGCCGCAAAACCCTCACCCGCGAGCTCTTCAATTACGCGGCAGTGAAGTCTGCCCCAGCACCCAGCCCTCCCAGGTCCGCACCCAGAAATCATCCGGCACGCTATCCGGCCGCACCCCGGTCAGCACGCCGAGCACGCACAGCACCCCCAGCACGCAGTCGAATTTGTCTTCGCCGTTCGCGGCATCGCCAAACCCGTCTCGCAGCGCCGCCTGCAAAGCGGCCGTAGCGCACGCTCCCAGCCGCGCCATCGCGCCCGACAGCGCCGCCGCGTAGCCCGCCCGGTCCGCTTGCCGCCGCTTGCTGCCGGTCACCCGTAGCCCGAGGTGACGCATCGCCTCGGCCGGATAAGTTTCCGCCACCGCCACCGCGCCGTCCTGCAAAAGGCTCAAGAACGGCCCCTCGAACGGCCACAGGCGCGGCGGCTCGGGGCCGAGCAATGCCGGGATGAGCAGATCACGCCACGCCGCGATCGCCGCCTTGCCGGACTGGTTCGCCCCCAGCGTCCAGAACAAAGGCGCCCCGGCGGGCCGCTCGGAAGTTGCCCGGTCGCAGGCGCGGCTCAACGCGGCCGCCGTCGCCAAACCCAGCGCCGCCGCGTGTGCCAGCCGCGTCATGCCGGCAACGCCTCGCGCCGGGTAGAACGGCCGCTCTGGCCCGACCTGCGCCAGCGTAGACGCGACCTCGAAAAATCCAGGGCGGGCCGCCAGCGCCCCCAGGAACGCCGGGAAATTGGCCTCGGCAATATGCGCCGCGGCATAGCAACGCGGCAAGCCCAGCGGGCAATCGATGCCGAATGCCACCGGGGCGCCCGCCGCGGCGGCGCGCAGGCGGCGAAACAGCGTCTCCGGCGGCCCGGCCGGCTCCGGCAGTTGGAGCCGCCAACCGCGGCGATGCGGGAGTGCCAGGCACATCCAGCGCTTTTCCGGCCGGATGCTCCAATCGGCGTGAACGGCGAGCGGACGGATCAGAGCGGCTCGTGCGCCAGGTCTATCAGGCGGCTCAGAAGCCCCGGCTTCTTCGGCGGCTTTTTTGCCTCCGCGGCGCTCTTCGCCGCGGCACGCGCGGCGGCCGTCGCCTGCTTTTCCTTGTGCGCGAGCCATTTCTCCAGCGACATGCCGGCCTTCGCGGCTCGCTTGGCCTCATAGGCGCGCTGGCCATCTGAGAGGGTGTTCTGTTCGGGCATAGACGGCCTTCTAGCAGGCTGGCGGACGGGTTTCGAGGGGGGTTAGCTACGCCGTGCCAGCACGGCGTTGCTCAACGCCCCGAGTGCCGCATTGAGTGCCAGCCCGGCGGCGGAGAGCAGCGCCAGGCAGGCGAACATGCGCGGCACCTGCAGGCGGTAGCCGGCCTCCAGGATGCGGAATGCCAGCCCGCTGGCGATGCCGCCGGCGCCGGTGACAAACTCCGCCACCACGGCGCCCACCAAGGCGAGGCCGCCGGAAACCCGCAGCCCGGCCAGGAAATAGGGCAAAGCGGCCGGCAGGCGCAGCAACCAGATCTCCTGCGCGCGCGTGGCGCCGCTGAGGCGAAACAAATCCAGCAAGTCCGGCGGTGTCGCTTCCAGGCCCGCGGTGGTGTTGGCGAATACCGGGAAGAACGCAACGATCGTGGCGCACAGCGTCATCGCGGCAAAAGGGTTGCCGACCCACACTACGATCAACGGCGCCACGGCCACCACCGGGGTTACCTGCAAAATGACCGCCCAGGGTTTTATCAATGCCCGCGCCCACGGGTTGGCCGCCATGGCGCAGGCGAGTGCGACGCCGGCGACGCATGCGGCCGCGAGTGCCGCGGCGGTAACAGAGAGTGTGGCCAGTAACGCGTGCAGCAGCCCGCCGGGATCGGCCAGCAAGGCGCCGACGATCGCCAGCGGTCCCGGAACGAGGTAGCTGGGCACGTGCAGCACCGTGACCGCGATTTGCCAAACCGTGAGCGCCGCGGCGAACGAAATGACAGGCGCCAAACGGTTCATGCCGCGCGCAGGGCCGAAAAACTTTGCGTCAGCGTTGCCACGCGCGCGGCGTAGGCGGGATCGAGCCGGTCTCGCACCGGTTCGCCGAGTGAAAATGTCGCGGCGATGCGGCCGGGGCGGGGCGACATGATGGCGACGCGGGCGGCCAGGAATGCCGCCTCATATATTGAGTGCGTGACGAATATTGTGGTGCAGCCGGTTTCCGCGGCGAGTGAGGCCAGGTCTTCCTGCAGGCGGTGGCGGGTGAATTCGTCGAGTGCCGCGAACGGTTCGTCCATCAGTAGCAGGCTGGGGCGCGGCGCCAGGGCGCGCGCGATCGAGACGCGCATGCGCATGCCGCCCGAGAGTTTCGCCGGCCGCACGCGCTCGAAACCGGCCAGGCCGACGCGCGCGAGCATGGCTTGGGCCGGCGAAGGGTCCTGGCCGCGCAGGCGGAACGGCAGGGCGGCGTTGTCGGCGGCACTGGCCCACGGCATCAGCGTTGGGTCCTGGAATACGTAGCCCACGTCGCCCGGGCCAGGCGGTGCCGCATCCCAGGCGAGGCGGCCATGCTGCGGCCGATCGAGGCCGGCAATCAGGCGCAGAAGCGTCGACTTGCCGCAGCCGGAGGGCCCGAGCAGAACCAGGAAATCGCCCTTTTCGACCCGCAGATCGACGCCTTGCAGCGCGGTTGTTCCGTTGGGGAACGTGCGGGAAATGTCCTGCAGGAGCAGCATCGGTCTTTGGACTCGTTCGAAAATAACGTGAATTGCCCGATTGAATTGGATCTAAAATGAACAAAAGTTTTTTGGTTCTTTTTTTCAAAAAAGAACAAAAGAAAGCACTTCTTTTTGAAAAAAGAAGCAAAAACTTTTGTTCATTTTAGTGTACGCCTACAAAGCGCAGCGTGTAGGCTGTGTGGTAGTTCAGATCGGCCGGATATAATTTGGCCGTTGCCATGGACTGAAAAAAATCTGCCCACCGTGCGTCGGTCATGGCGCCGATGCCGAGGCGCTGCGCGTCGCCGCCCTCGACGATGCCGTGCGATATGAGGGCGGCACGGCCGTACGCCAAGAGCGCGTCGGTCATTTCCGGGTTGGCCTGGCGGATGAGTTTGTTGCCTGGGGTGGGGTCGCCGTGCAGATAGAGGTGCCAGCCTTCCGCGGTGGCCTGCAGAAAATTCCTGACAAGATCGGGATTTTTGTCGGCCAGCGCGCGGCTGGTGGCGATCAGGCTGGCGTAGCCGGCGAAGCCCGCGTCCGACAACGACAGCACCACCGGATCGAAACCGCCTGCCTGGCGGACCAGGAAAGGTTCGGAGCCGAGATAGCCTTGCTGGATGGCGTTCGGATCGGCCAGGAAGGGCGCCAGGCTGAACGTGTAGGAGCGGATCTGGTCGTCGGTGTAGCCGAATTTTTCGCGCACGAAATTCCACCAGCCGACGCGGGTGTCGGCGCCAATCATGATCGGCTTGCCACGCAGCGCGGCGAAATTGTCGTTGCCGACGCCGGGGTGCGCCAGGATGATCGAGGGATCCTTTTGAAACATCGCGGCGACGGCTACGAACGGCAAGCCCTGCTGCACAAAGTTCAGCGCCAGGAACGAATTGCCGGATATGGTGAAGTCGAGTTTCCCCGCAAGGAGCAGTTGGGCCTGGTTGACCTGCGGGCCGCCCTGGCGGATTTCCACGTCGAGCCCGTGGCGCGCATAGGCGCCGGTGGCCAAGGCCTGGTAGTAGCCGCCATACTCGGCCTCGGCGAGCCAATCGAGGCCGAAGGCGACATGGTCGGCGGCGCGGGCCGGCGCGGCAAGCAGCAGCAGGGCGAGCAGGCGCATCATGCGTGTCTCCGGGGCGGGCTGGCAGGAGCACACAGGCAGATGTCCGAGGCACGTGTAAAGGTCGGGATCTGGGTTTCGGCGGCGCTGCGCATGGCGGACATCGCGGGGCGTCCGGGCGTGGTGGTGCGGCGCGGCGACGCGGACGCCGGTGGTGTGGTCGTGCTGCTGCGCGGCCGCGGCGGCGTGTGTGTGCTGAGCCAGGTGCGGACCGGCACCGGCGAGGCCGCCTGGATGCGGGCCACCGGCGCGGAACCGGTCGAGGAGGCAGCGGCGGATGCTTATGTGAGCCGCCAGGTGGGTCGCGACCCTGATTTGTGGGTGCTGGAGTTCGATGCGCCCGATTTGGTGCCGCCGTTCGAGGCGCGCATCGTTTAGGGAAGTAAGGCCAGGGCTCTGCCCTGGACCCGCTGGGGCCGGAGGCCCCAGACCCCATTCATTCAAGAATCGTTGGGGAACGGCAAAGTTAGGCAAAGCCGCGCAGCGCTAAATGGGGTCTGGGGCCTCCGGCCCCAGCGGGTCCAGGGCAGAGCCCTGGCCTTTCTTCACCGAGCGAGCCTGGCCAATAGCGCATCTAGGCGGCGTCTGCCTTCGGGGGTTGCGGTGAGGTGTGTCGACGTCAGTGAGAGGTAGCCGGCGTGCTGCGCGGCGGCGAGAATATCCGGGTCCACCGCATCGGAGATCGTAACGCCGGTGCGGGCTTCGAAATGGTGCAGGTCGATGCCTTCCGCAAGGCGCAGGCCCATCAGCAGGGCTTCGCGGGCGCGGTCGGCTGGAGGTACCGGTTGCTCTGTGGTGGTGGCGTGGCCGTCGCGTTCGACTCGTTCCGCCCATGGTTCGGGGGCGCGGTGGCGGCGGGTTGCCCATAATTGGCCGTGCAGCGAAATGCGGCCGTGCGCGCCGGGGCCGATGCCGGCGTAATCGTTGTAGCGCCAGTAGGCGAGGTTGTGGCGGCTTTCGGCGCCTGGTGCTGCATAGTTGGAGATTTCGTAGGCCAGCAGGCCGGCCTTTGCGGCTTCGTCGGCGGTTGCATCGTAGAGGGCAGTGGCGGTGTCCTCGTCCGGCAGCACCAGGGTACCGTTGCGATGCGGTGCCTCGAATGCGGTGCCGGGCTCGATCGTGAGTTGATAGAGCGACAGATGATCGGCGGCGAGGGCGAGGGCGCGGCGCAGTTCGGCGGTCCAGGCGGGCAGGGTTTGGCCGGGACGGGCGTAGATCAGATCGAACGACAGGCGGGGAAATGTCGCGCGGGCAAATTCCAGCGCCGCGAGGGCTTGGGCAGCGCTGTGCTGGCGGCCAAGGAATTGCAGCGCGGCATCGTCGAGCGCTTGCACGCCGAGCGACAGGCGGTTGACCCCCGCCTCGCGAAACGCTGCGAGTTTTGCCAGTTCGACGCTGGTGGGATTGGCTTCGAGGGTGATTTCGATGTTGGGTAATGCATCGAAATAACCAAGCGAATCCTCGATCAGGGCGGCGACCGTTTCGGGTTGCATGAGGCTGGGCGTGCCGCCGCCGAAGAAGATGCTGGCGAGCGGGCGGCGGCCGAGGCGGACGGCTTCGTGGTTTAGTTCTCGGCGCAGCGCGGCGGCGAAGCGGGCTTGCGGGATGCGCTCGCGCACGTGGCTGTTGAAGTCGCAATAGGGGCATTTGGCCAGGCAGAACGGCCAGTGGATGTAGAGCGCCAGCGGTTCAGGGAGGGTCACCGGGCCGACATGGGCCGGGGGGCCCCCGGGATCAATGTTGCAACCCTGGGTTGCCGTGGTATCGTGATCATTCGCGTCCTGTGAATGAGAAGCGGCGAAAAATGGGCGCTGAAATCCGGATGGTGCAGGCACTGCGCGCGGCGGCTTGCCTGCTGGTCGTGGTGTATCACGCGCGGCTTGCGGCGGGCGGAGCGGCGGCGATCCGCGCTTGGCCGAACGGGGCCGCGGGGGTCGATCTGTTTTTCGTGATCAGCGGCTACGTCATGGTGGCGTCCTCGGGCGGGCTTGGCGGGCGGCCGGATGGGTGGCGGGTGTTCATGGGGCGGCGGCTGCGGCGGATTGTGCCGTTGTACTGGCTGCTGACGATGTTGAAGCTGGGGGTGACCGAGGCGGCGCCGGGATGGACGCCGCATACCTGGCCAACGGCGTGGAATGTGTGTGCCAGCTTGCTGTTCATTCCGGCGCGCGATGCGGCGGGCGCCATTCGCCCGGTGTTGCCGGTGGGGTGGAGCCTGAATTTCGAGTTTTTCTTTTATGCGCTGTTTGCCGGCGCGCTGGCGCTGCGGCTTTCGCCGTTGTGGCTGACGCCGGTGCTGGGGGCGGTGGCCGCGGCGGGGTTTTTCTATGCCCCGTCATGGCCGGCACCGCTGGTGCTGGCGAATGGCATGGTGCTGGAATTCGCCGCCGGGATGGTGCTGGCCAGTATGCCATGGCGGCCGGGCCGGCGCGGGGCGGTGGCGCTGCTTGGGATTGGGGTGGCCCTGCTGTTGATGCTGCCGCAAGCGGGGCATTGGCGTTTTTTGGTATGGGGCGTGCCGGCCGCCGCGGTGTTTTCGGGCGCGCTGGCGCTGGAAGCCTCGCTGGGCGCGGCGGTGCCCGCGCTCGTGCTCGCGGTGGGCGACGCGAGCTATGCGATCTACCTGGTGCACCCGTTCGCGGTGCCGGCGCTGGCGGCGCACGGGCGGATCGCCGCGGTTTTGGCGGTGCCGGTGAGTGTGGCGGCCGGGATGGTGGTGCACCGGCAGGTGGATGCCAGGCTGCGGGGCGCGTTGCGCGGGTGGCCGCGGCGGCAAGCGGCGGTTCAGGGCGGGTAGGCGGCGCGGGGGACGAGGGGGTCTCGCCAGATCGGGTGGTCGGGGGGGTAGTCGGCGTCGGTGGCGACCGGGCCGTAGCCGAGGAGGAGGTCGGGGACCAGGTTGTAATCTACCTCGATGTCGAAGTGGTTGAG
>Ga0181531_10000852_pt1 | contig 19842 bp, 16 predicted proteins | sample PEATcosm2014_Bin_38_FD_119743 | JGI IMG/M metagenome (GOLD analysis project Ga0181531, IMG submission 119743) | Peatland microbial communities from MTU Mesocosm Facility, Houghton, MI, USA - PEATcosm2014_Bin11_10_metaG | ecosystem: Environmental > Terrestrial > Soil > Wetlands > Peat | place... | reverse complement strand
TTCTGGGCAAGCCGGTGTACTTTGCTTCGGCGTTTCCGTTTGCATCGGGCGCGGTGCCGGTGCTGGTGAAGAGCGATGCGTACCGGCCGATCAAGGTGGACGGGAATCCGGAGCATCCGTATGCGCAGGGGCGGTCGGATCCGTTTACGCAGGCGACGCTGCTGGATTTGTACGATCCGGACCGGTCGCAGCATGTGATGTACCGGGGCGAGACGCGGACATGGCCGTCGTTTCTGGCGGCTTATAGATCGATGCTGGCGGACAAGAAGGCTTCGGGCGGGCAGGGATTGTATTTCCTGAGCACGACGGTGACGTCGCCGACGCTCGCCAGCCAATGGCAACAGGCGCAGAAGAATTTTCCGCAGGCGAAGTTTGTGCAGTACGATCCGGTGAATCGCGACAGCCACTACACGGCGGCGAAGCAGGCGTTCGGCAGCTTTGTGGACGCGCAGTACCGGTTGGAGCAGGCGGATGTAATTGTTTCGCTCGACGCGGATTTCCTGGGCGGCGCGACTTTCCCGGGATTCCACAAGCTGGCGCGGGATTACGCGCAGAAGCGGAAATTGCAGGGCACGCAGGATATGAACCGGTTGTACGTGGTGGAGAGTGCGACCACGACGACGGGGTTCAAGGCGGAGCATCGCCTGGCGGTGAAGCCGAGCCAGGTGGCCGGATATGCGGAGGCGCTTGCGGGTACGGTTGGAGCGGGTGGCGCGGCGAGCGGTGGCAACTGGTCCGATCGCGAGGCGAAGTTTTTAGAGGGCGTGGCCGCGGATTTGAAGGCGAGCGCGGGCAAGTGCGTCGTGATTCCTGGCGAATTTGCGCCGCCTTCCGTGCACGCAGCCGCATTCGCGATCAACCAGGCGCTGGGCAATGTCGGCAAGACGGTGGTGTACACCGATCCCGTGAACCCGATGCCGTCGATCCAGACGGACGATTTGAAGGCGCTGGTAGCGGACATGAATGCCGGCAAGGTGGACTGGCTGGTGATTCTGAATGTCAATCCTGTCTATTCAGCTCCGGCCGATCTGGACTTCGAGAGCGCGCTCAATAAGGTTGGGACCATTGTGCATCTGGGCGCGCATCTGGACGAGACGGGCGAGATTGCGCACTGGCACATTAACGACGCGCACTACCTGGAGATGTGGTCGGATGCGCGGGCGTACGACGGGACCGTGAGCATTGTGCAGCCGATGATCGATCCGCTGTACGGCGGGCACACGGCGCATGAGATTGTGCAGTCGATGCTGGCGGAGCCGGATGTTGCGGCGTATGACGCCGTGCGCGCGACCTGGATGGGCAACGGGGCCCAGCTCTCAAAGGGCGACGCGGAATTTAACTGGCGCAAAGCGCTGCACGATGGGTGGATCGACGGGACCGCGTTTACGCCGAAAAACGTAACTCCGAAGGTTGGGGGAGGGGAGGCTTCTGCTACGGCCGTGGCTGGCGATTCCATCGAAGTGGCGTTCCGGCCGGACGCGAATGTGTACGATGGGCGCTTCGCGAATGTCGGATGGCTGCAGGAGATACCGCGGCCGGTGACGAACCTGTCGTGGGACAACGCGGCGCAGATGAGCTACGCGACGCTCGAGAAATTTGGCCTGGCGGAGAACGACGCGGTCGAAATTACGATTGGTGGGAAGAAGATAGTCGCCGGTGCGCTGGCGGTTCCTGGGCAAGCAGACGGCGTGGTGGTGGTCGCGCTGGGGCAGGGACGCAGGAGCGGGCGCGTCGCGGGCGGCGTTGGTTATAACGCTTACCTGATTCAGGCATCGGGCTCGCCGTGGATGCAGTCAGGGGCGAGTCTTAAGAAGACGGGCGATATTTACGACATCTGCGTAACGAAGAGCCACCACATCGACCAGCGTTCGTTGCGCGCGGGTGGCGACGGGAGCGGGACGCACTCGATCGAAGGGAATGAGTCCCTGGATCGCGGGATTATCCGGTATGCGACGCTGACGGAGTTTAAGGCGAATCCTGAGTTTGCGCATGAGGGGGAGGGACGGGATGTTCCCGAGCCGGACGAGACGATGTTCCCGGCTTATCGATACGACAAGAATGCCTGGGGTATGTCGATCGATCTGAATTCGTGTGTGGGCTGCAACGCATGCGTGGCGGCCTGTTATGCGGAAAACAATATTCCCGTGGTAGGGCGGCAGCAGGTGAAGATTGGCCGCATGATGCAGTGGATCCGCATCGATACGTATTTCGAGGGCGATCTGGCGGCGCCGCGTGCGCACATGCAGCCGATGATGTGCCACCACTGCGAGAATGCGCCGTGCGAACAGGTGTGCCCGGTGGGAGCCACAATACACTCGCCGGAAGGTCTCAACATGATGGTTTATAACCGGTGCGTGGGGACTCGATACTGCTCGAATAACTGTCCTTATAAGGTACGGCGGTTTAATTTCCTGCTCTACTCGGATTACGAGACGGAGAGCCTGAAGCTGATGCGCAACCCGGATGTTTCGGTACGCAGCCGCGGGGTGATGGAGAAGTGCAGTTACTGCGTGCAGCGTATCGAGGCGGTGAAGATCGAAGCGGATAAGCAGAACCGGGATATTCGCGATGGTGAGATACGGACGGCGTGCCAGCAATCGTGCCCGACGGACGCCATCGTTTTTGGGAATATCAACGACCGCCAGAGCCGCGTGTCGCAGCTCAAGACGCAGGAGCGGACGTATGGGGTACTGGCGGATATTAATACGCGGCCTCGGACGACCTATGTGGCTGGCGTGCTGAATATCAACGAGGAGTTGACCAAGGCTCTGGGGGAGTATTCGACCTAGTAGCTGGTAACGGTGACATGTAGCTGGCAGCAGGATTTCTGAGAACGAAGGCAAAGAGCAGATGGCGACGAAAGACGCACCGGTCAACAATCCGATGGTGGATCCGGCGACGGGAGAGTACCGGGTTATCGCGCCGGGCCACACTTTTAAGTCGGTTACGGAGAAGGTATCGCGCATTGTGCTGACCAGCCACACTCCCCTTGGGTGGTGGTTCGGAATTTTGCTGGCCGGCTCGATCGTCGGAATTCTGCTGACGGCCTTGACGTGGCTGTTCCTGAAAGGCGTCGGTATCTGGGCTATTACTGTCCCGGTAGCGTGGGGCTTCGCAATCATCAATTTTGTGTGGTGGATCGGTATCGGCCACGCCGGCACGCTGATTTCCGCGATTCTGCTGCTGTTCAAGCAGGGGTGGAGAAACTCGATTAACCGGTTTGCCGAGGCGATGACGATTTTTGCGGTGGTCTGCGCGGGCATGTTTCCGCTGATCCACGTCGGGCGGCCGTGGCTGGGGTACTGGCTGTTTCCGTACCCGAGCACGATGAATTACTGGCCGCAGTTCCGGTCGCCGCTGGTGTGGGACGTATTCGCGGTTTCGACCTACGCAACGATATCGGTGGTGTTCTGGTACGTCGGGATGATTCCGGATTTGGGGACGCTGCGCGACCGGTCGACTTCGAAGTTAGGACAATTCACTTATGGCCTGCTGGCTCTGGGCTGGCGCGGGTCGGTGCGGCACTGGGTTCGTTACGAGACCGCTTCGCTGTTGCTGGCAGGACTGGCGACGCCGCTGGTGCTCTCTGTGCACAGCGTCATCAGCCTCGATTTCTCCGTAGCGCTGATGCCGGGTTGGCACACGACTATTTTTCCGCCGTATTTTGTAGCGGGCGCGATTTATTCAGGGTTCGCCATGGTGCTCACGCTGGCGATTCCGATTCGAAGGTTTTATCACCTTGAGGACCTGATCACGATCCGGCACATCGATAACATGGCGAAGGTGATGCTGGCGACCGGGTTGATCGTGGCGTACGGCTATTCGACCGAAATCTTCATGGCGTGGTATTCGGCCAGCCGCTGGGAATACTTTATGATGTGGAACCGGATGTTCGGGCCGATGGGTTGGTCGTACTGGGTGTTGATTACCTGCAACATCGCGCTGCCCCAGCTGATGTGGCTTCGAAAATTCCGGGTGAACGTTGGGCTGATGTTCCTGATGTCGCTGATTGTGAACACTGGAATGTGGTTTGAGAGGTTCGTGATCGTGGTAACCAGCCTGACGCGCGACTATCTGCCATCATCCTGGGGGACTTATCGCGCGACGAAATGGGACTTCGCGACATTTCTTGGGACTCTGGGGCTATTTACGTTTCTCTTCTTCCTGTTTGTTCGCCTGCTGCCCATGATTCCGATGTCGGAGCTGCGAATGATGCTGCCGCAGGCCCGGGTGCGGGAAGAAGCGGAACCCTTACCGGAGACGGGTGACTAATGCCTTTACCCGAGGGGCTGTACGGTTTGATGGCTGAGTTTGATGGGCCGACGCAGCTGGTGCATGCGGCGAAGGCGGCGCACCACGCGGGTTACAGGCGCATGGACTGCTATACGCCCTATCCGGTGGAGGAGGCGGCGGAGGCAATCGGTTTCCATCGCGACGAGGTATCTCTGGTGTGCCTGATCGGCGGCCTGTTGGGACTGGCGGCGATGTTTGGCCTCGAGACGTGGATTGCGGTGTGGGCTTATCCGCTGAACATTGCGGGGCGTCCGTATTTTTCGTGGCCGGCGTTTGTGGTTCCGGCGTATGAGTGGACGATTTTATGGGCGGGACTTTCGGCGGCCTTTGGGATGCTGGCGCTGTGCGGGCTGCCGAAGCCGTATCACCCGGTTTTCAATGCGCCGAATTTCCGTAACGGTGCCACCAGCGATAAGTTCTTTTTGTGTCTTGAATCGACGGATCCCAAGTTTGAACCCGCGGCCACGAGGAGTTTTCTGGAAGCGCAGTCGCCATTATCAGTGGTGGAGGTGGAATATTAACACCTCAGGGTACAGGGTACAGGGCAGAGGGTACAGAAATGCGGGTACCTGGTTTTCGCGATCGCGGCGAGGTTGGAGCACAGCTGGCGCGCTGGGTTTGTCGATGCTGATGGCGGGTTGCCGGCAGGATATGCAGAACCAGCCGAGGATGGTTCCGCAGCGCGGGACGACTTTGTTCGCTGACGGGCGTTCGGTGCGTCCGCAGGTGGAACATACGGTGGCTCGCGGGCAGCTCTATGAGAGCGAGTATTTCTATACGGGACTGGTAAATGGCAAAGAAGCGGACATGATGCCATTTCCGGCGACGATCCAGGTGCTGGCGCGAGGGCAGGAGCGGTTTAACGTCTATTGCACGCCATGCCATTCGCGGGTTGGTAACGGGGCGGGGATGATCGTCGATCGGGGTTACAAGCCTGCGGGTAACTTCCACGACGCGAAGCGGATCAGTGAGCCACTGAGTCACTACTTCTATGTTATGACTAACGGTTATGGCGCCATGCCGGATTATAAGGCGCAGGTAACGCCCGAAGATCGCTGGGCGATCGCGGCCTACATTCGCGCGTTGCAGCTAAGCCAAAATGCGAAGACATCGGACGTGCCGGCTGGTACGCAGGTAGAGAATCTTAGCTCGATAGCGGAGCGGCTGGGAGAGCCGGCGAGTTATGCGGGGCCGTGGCCGCTGCCGTCGACGGCGGTGAATGCGAATCCGCAGACATTGATTGTGGCCGGGGCGCCGGCGCACAGCGCCAACCCGCCCGCGTCGAAGAACGTTCCGGATCCGACGACGTCGCGGGGGCAGACGACTAAGCCGCCAGCCAGGCCATCAGGAGCACACCCATAATGGCAAACCAACAGTTCAGCAAAGGATTGCCATCGGCACTGGGCGCTCCGGCCTTTGTAAACGAATGGCGCAGGCGGGCGCTGATTGCGGGTCTGATTTTCGCGGCGATCGCAGTGATTCTGGCATTTCTGGGACAGGGGCAGGATCAACTGGGGTGGGAGCATCTGCTGCGCGGATGGCTGGCGGGTTATATGACCTGCTTCAACTTCTGCTTTGGCGCGATGGCGCTCCTGATGGTGCAGTATCTATCCGGAGGTAAGTGGGGGCTAATTATTCGGCGGCCGCTGGAGGCGATGACGCGCACATGGCCCATCGTGATTCTGTTCTTCCTGCCCATTGCGGTGCTGGGAGCGTGGTATGGACGGCTCTATCCGTGGTCGAGGTATGCCGACTGGTCGGCGGCGCTGAAGAAGGGCGCGATCACAATCGATATGGCGCACGCGATCCGCTGGAAGTCGCCTATGCTGAATCCAACGACTTTCTTCTGGGTTTCGTTCGCGTGCTTCGCGATTTTTGCGCTGTATATCGTCCTGCTGAACCGGTGGTCGGTGAAGCGGGACGCGGATCCGGAACCGAACGTGGCTTACTGGCGGGTGAAATTTGAAAACCTGAGCGGATTTGGCGTGGTTTTATATGCAGCGATGTTGTTTCTTCTGGTGATCTACTGGGTAATGTCGCTGGATCCTACGTGGTATTCGACGGTCTACGGATTTCAGTTCCTGGTGGCGCAGGGTTATGGAGTGCTGGCGCTGACGATTCTGACGCTGATCGGCCTGTCGAAGGCGGAACCGATCCGGAGCACGTTCCGGGTTATCGAGCAGCACGACTTAGGCAAGCTGTGCTTCGCGTTTGTCATGCTCAATATCTATCTGGCATTTGCCTCATTTTTGATTATCTGGTCAGGTAACTCGCCGGAAGAGATTCCATGGTATCTGGATCGCATCCGGGGGCACTGGGGGGTGATCGCGACGCTGGACGTGATCTTTCACTGGCTGATCCCGTTCAGTTTGCTGTTGTCGAGGGATCTGAAGAGGATCAAGAGCAGGCTGGTGGTGGTCTGCTGCATCATGATCTTCGCGCGCATTTTCGACATTTTCTGGCTGATTGAGCCCAATTTTAAAGATGCGGCCAGCAACCTGCACCTGAGCTGGGGAATTTGTGAGTACGTCGCGATGCCGGGGGCGCTGATCAGCTTCTGGCTGGTTTCCTATTTCACTGAGTTGAAGCGGCGTCCGCTGATAGCGACCAACGATCCGCACCTGGCCGAGATACTGGAGCATGACTATGCCCACGCCTGACGCGCACGATAAGAAGCTCGACCCGAAAGCTCATTTCGATGAGGCGTCGGTAAGAGAGGGTTACGAAATTACAGACGCGAACACCGGGGGCATCCTGGTGTTTCTGGTGGCTCTGTTCATCTCCGTGGGCGTGTTTTTCGTTTTCTGTTTCGGTATGGGGAAAGTAATCAATAACGGGCTGGACCGCGCGGACGGGCCGGTGAATAAGTGGAATGCACCGAATCAGATTGCTCCGCGGAAAGCGATCCAGTCGAATCCGGCGCTCGAGCAGGAGCAGCTGGCAAAGCTAACGCAGCAATTTCCGACGCCGCGGCTGCAGCTTGACGATGGCAATCAGGACCTGGCTGAGCTGCACGAGCGGGAGAATCTGCTGCTGAACTACTACAGCTGGGTGGATAAGCCAGGCGGGGCAGTGAGGATTCCGATTGCGCGGGCGATGGAGCTGATTGCACAGCGGGGGCTGCCGGTTGCGCCTCAGCCGCAGCACCAGGCGTTGATGATGGGGGATAAGGCACCCTATGTGCAGATGCCGCTTACCGATGGATTTGCGCGGACGGCGTATGAGCAGGAGTTACATGGCGAGCCGATGCAGGCGGGAGAGCAGGCTTCGAGTAAGGCGAATAACAAGTAAAGCAGGCAATAGGGAACAGGCAAAAGGGAACAGCAAGGCCCGAAGGGACTGCCGGGATAACAGCAGTCGGCGAAGACGAATGCAGAGAGACGCGATAATTCGGAGGAGGTTGGGGCGAGCGGCAGTGGTCTTCGTCACCTGCGTGCTTTTTTGTCACAGTTCTGTATCGACGGCGCATGCCCAGGGCCAGTTTTTCGGTTATGAAAAGGCAGGAACTCCTGCCGATCAGCAGCCTTTGTTACTGAAGCAGATCAGCATCCAGCAGCGGCTGAACACGCAGCTTCCTCTGAGCCTTGCATTTCGCGATGAGACGGGAAAGCCGGTGCTGCTCGGAGATTATTTCGGAAAAAGGCCGGTGATTCTGTCGCTGGTGTATTACCAGTGCAAGATTCTTTGTCCGGAAGAGATCGATGGATTGGTGGGCGCGCTGGAGATGTCAAAGTTCAATCCGGGCCGGGATTTCAATGTGGTGCTGGTGAGCATCGATCCGGCGGAGACGCCGGCCATTGCTGCGCGGGAAAAGGCGTTCTACATGAAGCGCTACGGGCGACCGCAGGATGTGAACGGGTGGCATTTCCTTACGGGCCAGGAAGCGGCGATCCGGGGGCTGGCGACGGCGGTGGGATTTGGCTATGTACCGATGCAGGGTCCGGACGGGAAAACGACACAGTTCGCGCATGCGAGCGCGATTGAGATTGTGACGCCGGCCGGGCGGCTGGCGCAATACTACCTGGGGGTTGAGTTTTCGCCCAAAGATCTTCAGCTGGGTCTGGTAGAGGCTTCGAACGGGACAATCGGGTCGACGGTGGATAACTTGCTGACTTACTGCTACCAGTACGATCCTACCCAAAACCGGCATACGCTGATCTACATACGAATTCTGCAGTTAGGGTGGGTTCTGACGGTATTGGCGTTAGGGACCTTCATGATTGTGAACTTCCGGCGCGATCTGCGCATTGCACGGGAGCAGAAGGCTCATCTGGTGAACGGATAAAAAGGCGACGATGCATTTTATCAGTCCGGTACTTTGGCAGTTCTTAATCAAGTGGCTCACCTACTTCGCGATCTTCCCGCCGGAGGCGTCGAGTATTGCGCCATATGCGGACGCGCTTTATTTCTTTCTGGTGGCTATTTCGGTCGTGGGTCTTGGCGCGGTTGCTTTCCTTGTTGTGACATTCTCGATCCGGTACCGGAAGGAAATGAATCCGGTGGCTACTCCGATTGAAGGTTCGACGCTGCTGGAGGCAACGTGGACGATTATTCCGCTGATCCTGTTCATGATTTGTTTTGTCTGGGGTGCGCTGCTGTATTTTCGTATTTACAGCCCGCCACCCAACGCGATGAACGTTTATGTGGTGGGCAAGCAGTGGATGTGGAAGGTGGAGCATCCGGGCGGACAGCATGAGATTAACGCGCTGCATATTCCGATCAATCGGCCGATTCAGGTTACGCTGATCTCACAGGATGTGTTTCACAGCTTTTCTATTCCGGCGTTTCGGGTGAAGCGCGAGGCGATTCCGGGGCGGTACAACACGGAATGGTTTGAGGCCACGCAGGTGGGAACGTATCACCTGTTCTGCACGCAGTACTGCGGGACGCTGCATTCGCAGATGATCGGCGAGGTGGTGGCGATGACGCCGGAGGATTATGAGGCTTGGGCCGCGGGTGCGACGAGCGGGAATTCGCTGGCCCAGAACGGGGAAAGGCTATTTGCGAGTCTGGGTTGTAACTCGTGCCATAATAGCGGGCCGAATGCGCATGGCCCAAACCTGGCTAACGTGTACGGATCGCATCTGCAGATGAAGAGCGGGTCATTTGTAACCGTAGACGATGCATTTCTACGGGACACGATTCTGAATCCGACGATGCATGAAGTTGCCGGCTACGCGCCGATTATGCCGACCTATCAGGGGCAAGTCAGCGAAGAGGGTCTGATCGACCTGGTGGAATATATCCGACGGCTGGATTCGCAATACCGGATCGACCAGACGATTAACAACAGCGCAGCGCAGCCTATACAGACAGGGGCGACGCCGACGGGGACGTCGTCTCCGGCGCTTGCGCCAGGAACGGTGAAGCCATGAGCACAATCGTTACACTGCCTGACCAGTCGACAGCCACGCTGCCGAAGGTTTCGTATCTCAACAAGGAGTACGGGCTGAAGAGCTGGCTGCTGACCGGCGACCACAAGCGGATCGCGGTGCTGTACATGATCTCGATCACGTTCTTCTTTTTCATTGGCGGGGCGATGGCGGGGTTGATCAGGCTGGAGCTGCTGACGCCGCCAAGCGACCTGTTGGCAGCGGACACCTATAACAAGGTGTTCACGGCGCATGGCATCGTCATGGTCTTTTTGTTTCTGGTGCCTTCGGTTCCGGCGACGATCGGGAACTTTTTGATTCCGATCATGGTGGGCGCGAAAGACCTGGCGTTTCCGAAAATAAATTTGCTGAGCTGGTATCTGTACGTCGTAGCCGGGATCATGATCCTGTGCGTGCTGGCCTTTGGCGGCGTGGATACGGGATGGACATTCACCACACCGCTCAGTACCCATTACCTGAATACGCATGTGGTGGCGGCGGGACTGGCGGTGTTTGTGGCGGGGTTCAGCTCGATCTTTACGGGGCTGAATTTTATTGTGACGATTCACCGGATGCGGGCGCCGGGGATGACGTGGTTCCGGCTGCCGCTGTTTGTGTGGTCGCACTACGCGGCGTCGATATTGATGGTGCTGGGGACTCCGGTGCTGGCGATCACGCTGGTGCTGGTGGTACTGGAGCGGACGATCGGGATCGGGGTGTTCGATCCGACGAAGGGCGGGGACCCGCTGCTCTTCCAGCATTTATTCTGGTTCTATTCGCACCCGGCGGTCTACATCATGATTTTGCCGGGGATGGGCGTGATCTCGGAAGTGATCAGCACCTTTTCGCGCAAGCGGGTGTTCGGTTACACGGCAGTCGCATTTTCCTCAGTGGCGATTGCGGTGTTCGGGTTCTTTGTGTGGGCTCACCACATGTTTGTGATGGGAATTTCGAGTTACTCGGCACTGGTATTTTCGTTACTGACGATGCTGGTGGCAGTACCTTCGGCGATCAAGATTTTTAACTGGTCGGCCACGTTATATAAGGGGTCGATCACGTTCGAGACGCCGATGCTGTATGCATTCGGATTTCTCGGCTTATTTACGATAGGGGGACTAACGGGCGTCTTTCTCGGGTCGATGGGGATGGATATCCACTTGACGGAGACTTACTTCATCGTGGCGCACTTTCACTTTGTGATGGTCGGCGGGATGCTGATGGCGTATCTGTCGGGGGTGCATTTCTGGTGGCCGAAGATTACGGGACGGATGTATCCGGAAGGGGTCTCGAAGCTGGCGGCGGTTATTACATTCGTAGGATTTATTCTGACGTTCTTCCCGCAGTTCCTCCTGGGGTATCTGGGGATGCCGCGGCGGTATGCGGCGTATCCGCCGGAGTTCCAGGTGCTGAACGTGTTTTCGAGCGCGGGTGCGAGCGTGCTGGGCGTGGGCTATCTGCTGCCGCTGCTGTATCTGACCTGGTCGCTGAAATATGGGAAGATAGCGGGGGCGAATCCGTGGCAGGCGACGGGGCTGGAGTGGCAGATACAGTCGCCGCCGCTGACAGAGAATTTTGTCGAGACGCCGATTGTGACGCACGAGGCTTACGACTACGAGTGGCTGGAAAGTAAGAAGGGGAGCGAGGTGCCTACAGTTGGATAGCCACACAGTCGCGGCTCAGACGGCGGAGGCGGCGCACTCCGAACACGAGCATCCGGCGTTTCTGAAGCATCACTTCGAGAGCGTGGAGCAGCAGCGGGAGTCGGCCACGTTCGGGATGTGGCTTTTCCTGCTGACGGAGATCATGTTCTTCGGCGGGCTGTTCTGCGCTTATCTGATTTTCCGCAACTGGTATTATCCGGCGTTTGTGGCGGGGAGCCATTCGCTGCACCTGTGGGCGGGGACGCTGAACACGACGCTGCTGATTATTTCGAGTTTCACGATGGCGATGGCGGTGCACGCGGCCGAGACGCGGGTGCGCAAGGCGCTGATGGGCTGGATGATAGCGACGATCGTTCTGGGCTCCGGATTTTTGTGTGTGAAGGCGTACGAGTGGCACGACGAGTGGGTGGAGCATCATGTGCCGGGACTGAATTTTAGTCCTGCGGGTTTCCTGCACGGGACGAAAGATTATCCGGACGACAAGCTCTCTCTGGATATGGCGGAGAAGACGCAGGTGTACTTCTCGCTGTACTTTGCGATGACGGGGATGCACGCACTGCATATGGTGATTGGCGTGTCGTTGCTTGCGATTCTGCTGTTTCAGGCTTACGGCGGCAAGTACGTCGAAGGTCACGTGGCGCCGATTGAGAATTTTGGTTTGTACTGGCACTTTGTCGATATTGTGTGGATTTTTTTGTTTCCGCTGCTGTATCTGATCAGTCGGCATCAATAATGCAGGGAGCAGGGAACAGAGAGGCATTTATGGCAGAAGCGAAACATCACGACGAGCCAACGCTGCACGAAGAGCACATTGTCAGTCCGACGGTTTACCTGCTGATTGGGGGAACGCTGCTGGTTTTCACGGCGCTCACGGTGGGGGCGTCGTTGATCGACCTGCCGGGCGATCTGAACGCAGTAGTAGCGCTGGCGATTGCGTGCATCAAGATGACGCTGGTGGTTCTTTTCTTCATGCATGTGAAGTACAGCTCGAAGCTGACAAAACTGACGGTGGGTGCGGGTTTCCTGACGTTTTGTGTGCTGATTATGATGACGATGACGGATTACATCAGCCGGGCGTGGGGACGATGGTGAGGACTCGCCGTCCAGGCGGGCGCGCTTCGCGCAAAAGCAAAAACAATCCATGAGGGGAGCGGCTGGGGCTGCTCCCTTTTTGCTTTTTGAGGTTGGGGCATAATGGTGGGCAGTCGCTGAATGGGCCGATGCTTCTTTCTCGATGGTTTTGCTCGCGAATGCTTAGCGGCGTGACATCTCTGCGCCGCGAGAAAGAAAGCGAATGAGGAAACGATGCTGAAGACGTTTTTGCTGGCGGGCCGGATTTTGCGGAAGAATCCGGGGTTTACGTCGATTGGGTTGGTGACGATTGCGCTGGGCGTTGGCGCGAGCACGGCGATCTTCAGCGTGATGAACGCGGTGCTGTTGCGTCCGCTGCCATATAAGGATCCGGGACGGCTTGTGGTTGGGGGGATGGATCTGACGAAGCGGCATGTGAAAGGGCTGCCGTTTTCGAATGCGGATTACATCGATCTGCGCGATGGAACGAAGTCTGTGTTCTCAGATATGGCCGGAGTGTTTACGTTCCGCAATATTGTGGTGCGCGAGGATGGGACGCCGGAACAACTGCGAACAGGGATTGCGACAACCAACTTCTTTCAGGTGATGGGGACGAAGATTCTATATGGCCGGGATTTTATTGCGGAAGATGGAACGCCGGCGGCGCAGCCTCCGGCTGGAGGCACAGCGGACGCGGCAACACCTCCTCCGCCGCCGCAGATCGGCATCCTCAGCTACGAGTACTTTATGCGGCGCTACGGCGGCGACCGGAAGGTGATTGGGCGCAGCATGCAGGCGCAGGGACGGCCTGGACCGCTGATTGTGGGGGTGCTGGCTCCTGGATTCAGGCTGTACCTGCCGCCATCGGCCGATCAGGAAGCCGCGCCGGATGTGTGGGTGGCTAACCGGCTGGCGTACGATGCGGCGCAGCGTAATGGGTTTTCCATCGTTCCGGTCGCGCGGCTGAAGGAGGGCGTGACGGCCGAACAGGCGCAGAGTGCGGCCGACGCGGTTGCCGCGGAGGGTCGCAGGACGATTCCGATGGACGCGTCGATTGGATATCAGATCACGATCGAGCCAATGGCGCAGCATCTGGTGGCGGAGGTACGGCCGGCGATTCTGGCGCTGATGGGGTCGGTGATTTTTCTGTTGCTGATTGCGTGCGCGAATGTGGCGAATCTGCTGCTGGTGCGGGCTTCGCTGCGGGAGCATGAGTTTGCGGTGCGCGCGGCTCTGGGCGCGAGCCGGTGGCGGCTGATAGCTCCACTGATGGCCGAAGCTGCGTTGCTGGGGCTGATGGGCACAGCGGTGGGGCTGGTGCTGGCGTGGGCAGGTATTCGTGAATTGCGGGCGCTGGCTCCGGAGAGTCTGCCGCGTCTCGACAGCATTCGGATCGACGGATCGGTGCTGGGGTTCACGGCACTGGCGGGATTGGTGGCCGCTGTACTGTTCGGGCTGGCTCCCGCGTGGCGGGCGACGCTGCCTGCGCTGATGAATGTGCTGCGGGGGAGTGGGCGGACTTCGGGGTTGGCGAGCGGAGCTTCGGTGCGGAATCTGGTGGTGATGGTGGAAGTGGCGCTGTCGTTTGTGCTGCTGGTGGGGTCGGGGCTGATGTTTCGGAGCTTTCTGGATCTCGAGCGGATCGATCCGGGATTCGATGCGCATAACCTGCTCACGTTTCAGCTGCAATTTCCTGGGAATCCGACGCACCGGCCGACGGCGGAAGAGCGAGCGGCGACGGTGCGACAGGTCGAGGATCGGCTGCGGGGAATTTCCGGCGTGCAGAGCGTAACAGCTTCATTTCCATTTCCGCTGACGGGTGATTTCAGCCCGATCCGATGGGGAACGGAAGATGCGGGGAATGACCCGAGCAGGTATCAGGCGACGGATTTTGAAGTTGTGCTGCCCGGATATTTCGAGGCAACGCGCACGCCGCTGCTGGCGGGCCGCACGTTTACTGAGGACGACAATTTACCGGGCAGGAATCACGTGATTGTCGATCAGATGCTGGCGGACAAGGCATTCCCGGGACAGTCGGCGGTGGGGAAGCGAATCCTGACGAGGATTCGGACGCCTGAAGCGGAATTTGTGGAGATTGTGGGAGTGGTTGCGCATCAGCGGCAGGAGTCGCTGGCTGAGCCGGGGCGCGAGCAGATTTACTTCACCGATGGATTTTTGGGAAATGGCGGCGTTCGGTCCTGGGCACTACGGACGGGAAGCGATCCTGCAGCTTACGAGAACCAGGTGCGTCAGGCGCTGCATGATCTCAATCCCCAGTTTCTGATGACTGAGATCGCGACGGGAGATGAGATTGTTCATACGGCGCAGGCGGGGACGCGGTTTTCGCTGCTGCTGATTTCGGTGTTCGCGGTGATTGCGGGAGCGCTGGCCGGCGTGGGCCTGTATGGAGTGTTGTCGACCGCGGTGCGGCAGCGCACGGCGGAGATCGGGGTGCGGATGGCGATGGGAGCTCAGCGTGGCGACATTGTGCAGCTGGTGGTTCTGCAGGGACTGAGGCTGAGCGGGATCGGGATCGTGATTGGGGTGGTGGCGGCAGTTGTTCTGGGGCGAGTGATGACGGCGATGCTGGTGGGGGTGAAGGCGACCGATCCGGCCACATTTGTAACCATGACGGTTATCTTTTTGGCGATTGCGGTGTTTGCCTCGTGGATTCCGGCGCGGCGGGCGGCGGGGCTGGATCCTAAGACGGCGCTGTTGGACTAGTAGACAGGCTACAGGTTAGAGGGTGCAGGGTACAGGTGACAGGGTGCAGGTGAAACGCGTACATGCTGGCCAGCGTGCTGGTGGACGGGAATGTGGGCGTGCATGCCATTTGCCCCAAAGGGATATTTAAGCAATAGGCTGCATCCCATTCGGGTTCGATCAGCATAGAAATGCTATATATTGCGTTTATACAGGAGCTGATCGATGGTTGCCGAAATTGCGACTCACAAGACGGAACTGGTTGAGCTCTTGTCGCATTCATCACGTTCGGCGGCTGGAGGTATTTGGTTCTGCGGCAGGGTTGGAGTTCGATTCGGGGCGCAGCGACTTTGATTTCTTGGTGGAGTTTGAGACGTTGCCGCCCGGCTCGTACGCAACGAATTTCTTCGATCTCAAAGAAGCTCTGGAACTGCTGCTGGGTCGCCCTGTCGATCTCGTAGTTCTCTCAGCTGTCAGAAATCCATGGTTTCGTAAAGGAATTGAGCAGAGCAAGGCGCTGCTGTATGCGGCTTGAAGCTCGGAAGTATCTTTTCGACATTCAGGACGCTGCGGGATTGGCAGCACAATTTACCGCTGGCAAGAGCTTCGCCGATTATCGGGTGGACCCGATGCTGCGGCTTGCCATTGAACGAGCGTTTTCGATCATCGGCGAAGCTCTCGTTCAGCTTGCGCGGCTCGATGCTGCGCTTGCAGCGTCGATCACAGATCATGGCAGCATCGTTGCTTTTCGGAACATTCTGATTCGTGCCTACGCGAGGTCGACGATCGGCTTGTCTGGGACATCGTGGAGTATAAGCTCCCGGTATTGATTCCGACGTTGCTGTATTGATGAATCAGCCTGATGAGGCGCCGTAGAAGGGATTAGGCCCTTGGCGCGTTGGAGGCGCGGAGTTCGGGACGGGGATCCTGTTCGCGGATGGCTATCGGTTGCGGGATGGGCTGGATGGCTGCCGCCGGCTGGACAATATGCTGGATTTCGACGACGGGCGCGAGATGCCGGGTCTGCTGGTAGGTGTAGAGGATGCGGTGGACGACGGTGATGGTGGAGATGACGGCGAGCACCCAGAGGACGGGGGCCATGACTCCCCATCGTTCGAAGAGGGCGCCGAGGATGATGAGGACGACGCGCTCGGGACGCTCCATGAAACCGACTTTGCACTTGCCGATGAGGGCCTCCGCGCGGGCGCGGGTGTAGCTGACCATCAGCGAGGTGACCATGACAAAGGCGGCGAGGAAGACGTAGAAGAGCCGGTTGCCGCGCGCGTAGAAGACGAGGAGCCCGAAGAAGAGGACGACATCGGAGTAGCGGTCGATGACGGAATCGAAGAATGCTCCGAAGACGGTGACCTGCTGGGTCTGGCGGGCGACGCGTCCGTCCACCATGTCAAAGATGCCCGCGCCGATGATGACCAGGCCGGCGAAGAAGAACATGCGGACGTAGTTCTGCTGATTACCGAAGCCGAAGAGCACGGCAGCGCCGGTATTGATGACGAGCCCGAGGAAGGTTAGAACGTTGGGCGAGATGCGGGTAAGGGCAAGGCCATTCACGATGGCCTGCAGGATGACGCCACAGCCAGCGCCGAACGCACGGGTCCACGTGATTTGAGGCTCTTTGCTCACTACTTACCGGCTTCGGCTTCGGTTTGCGCTTCGTCGTGAATGGTGGCCAGCTTCAGAATTTCGAGCTCGCGCTTGCCGTTGGGCGTGACAACAGTGGCCATATCGCCCACCTGCTTGCCCACGATAGCCTTACCGATGGGCGAGGTGGTGGAGATGAGGCCCTTGCTCACGTCCGACTCTTCGCTGGTCACGAGTTTATATTCGATTTTCTCATCTTTCGAGGTGTCGTAGACGAGGACGGTGGAACCGAAGGCAGCGCGGTCGCGTGGGATGTTGGAGAGATTGACCAGGGCGAGCTCGGCCATGCGCTTTTTGAGCTGGCCGAGGCGCGCGTTGACGAAGTCCTGGCGCTGCTTGGCCATGTGGTATTCGGCGTTTTCGCTGAGATCGCCCATAGCCACTGCCTTTTTGATTTCAGCGGGCAGTTCATGGGTAAGCTCATGTTCGAGCTGTTTAATTTCTTCCAGAAGCTTTTGCTTGATGTGCTCGGGCATTGAATCTTTTTCTGTCAGGGGCGGTTCGGGCTATGTTGCATCGTGACGAAAGCAATGCGATGCGGAACGGAAGGCTAGTTCCGCGCCGCGGAGCAGGAACAAAACCGCTGGCAAGGAATATTTGAAGGCTGGGGTACCGCCTCAATGAGGATTATACGACGGGTCAGGGGCGCGGTGGGCGTCGAGAAAGCTCTGCAAAATCAACACGGCAGCGACCTGATCGACGACCTCGCGGTGGCTGGAGAGGGAGCGTCCGGCGGCGTGTAGATGGCGGTGGGCTTCAGCGGAGGTGAGGCGCTCGTCCCACAGGTGGACGGGCAGGGAGAAGGCGGTGCGGAGGACCTCGGCGAAGACGTGTGTCTTCGTGGCCTGGGGGCTTATGTCGCCAGACATGTAGAGAGGATTGCCGAGGACGATGGCAGAGCAGCCGAATTTGCGAAGAAGGCGGCCGAGGGATTTTAGGTCGGCCTTCGAGTTTTTGCGGGTGAGGGTGAGCACGGGCTGGGCGGTGAGGCCGAGCTCATCGGAGACGGCGACACCGATGCGGCGGTTACCGAAATCGAGGCCCAGAAGGCGGGGTTCCACAGTAACGATAGTAGCGAAGAACGGGGAGAAAGCCGCATCTTACAATGGGTTAGGGAATCAAAGAGACATTCTTTGAGGAATGGATCCTGGCCTTCGTGCGACGTTTTTTACTCCTTATTTTCCTGGCGGTTTTGGTGGTGGCCGGCGTGGCCGGGTATGCGCTGATGGTCCCGGCGGGTCCTCGGGCGGAGACGTTCGTGGAGATTGCACCGGGGATGTCGAGCATGCAGATTGCGACGGCATTGAAGCAGCAGGGGATCGTCCGGAGCCGGTATGTGTTTCTGGCGCTGCATGAAGTGAAAGGCGGGACGCTGAAAGCGGGGGAATACCGCTTCGATCATCCCGAGCCGATGGAGGAGGTTTGGGACCGCATCCGGCGCGGCGATGTGTACACGGTGGCGCTGACGATTCCGGAGGGGTCAAACGTATTCGATATTGCGGCGCGAGTGGAGGCGGAGGGTCTGGGATCTAAGGCGGCTTTCCTGGCGGCGACGAAACAGGGTACTTCGCTGATCGGCGATCTTGATCCGACGGCGCCGAGTCTTGAGGGTTATTTGTTTCCGGATACCTATCGGTTTGCACGGCACACGGAGCCGGCGGAGATGGTAGCGGCGATGGTGAAGCGTTTCCGGCAGGCGGCGCAGGGAATTGGGCTGACGGCCGATGATCATCGCACGGTTACGCTGGCGTCGCTGGTGGAGAAGGAGACTCCGCTCGATGGAGAGCGGACGATGGTTGCGAGTGTGTTCGTGAATCGCCTGGCGGAGCACATGCCGCTGATGACCGATCCTTCGGTGATTTATGCGGCTCTGCTCGATGGGCGGTACCGGGGGACGATTTATCAGTCGGACTTACAGGCGAATTCTACCTACAACACGTATCGTCATGCGGGGCTGCCGCCGGGACCGATCTGCAATCCGGGGCTGAAGTCGCTGGAGGCGGCGATGCATCCGGCGCAGACGAATTATTTGTACTTTGTGGCGGCGAGCGCCGACCCGTCGGGCCGGTCCCGCTTCTCGGCGACACTGGAACAGCATGCGAAGGATGTGGAGGCGTACCGGCGCGCGGTGCGCAATGCGGGCTCGCCGCAATGATGGTGATTTGCCGGGTGGTGGTAAGGGAAGATAGCCGGTCGAGTCAGCGAATATACTCGCACTTTGCCGAACTGAGTGGGATGCGACGCATTCGGAGTGGACTTTTTGTTGCGCTGATGCTGGCGTTGCCGGTGCTGAATGGGTGTCTGTGGCATACGAGGAGAGTGCCGCAGGCGCAGATACCGAAGAACGTGCTGAGCGCGCCGCCGGGGCAGTTGGTCGATGCGATTAACAAGCAATACGACGCGATCAACTCGCTGAATGCAACGGTGACCTTCACGGCGACCGAGGGTGGTTCGCTGAAGGGGAAAGAGACGACTTACACGTCGTTCAGCGGGTACATTCTGCTGCGGAAGCCGGAGTCGCTGCGGGTGATTGGTTTTTTGCCGGTGGTGCATACGCGGGCGTTCGACATGGCGAGCGACGGCAAAACGTTCCAGCTGTGGATTCCACCGAAGAACAAGGTGATCGAGGGGACGAATGCCGAGCCGAAGCCGCCTTCACAGAATGCCTTCGAGAACATGCGGCCGTATATCTTTGTGGATTCGCTGCTGATTCGAAAGATCGGACCAGAAGACGAGTTGCTGCCGTCGGCGGACAGCAAGACGGAGATCAATCCGAAGACGAGGAAGCTGGAGCTGATACCGGAGTATGTACTGACTGTTGCGGTCCGGCAGGGAAGCAGCAACATCCTGCATCCGACGCGCGTGATCTACTTCAGCCGTATCGACCTGCGGCCGGTAGAGGAAGATATCTACGACCAGAATGGGCAGATCCAGACCCAGGCGACGTATGGACCGATGCAGACGTTCGGGGCGGAGCACTTTCCAGGGACGATCACGATCAAGCGGCCGCTGGATCAGTATCAGATTCTGATTACGTTCCAGAAGCTGACGGTGAACCAGCAGCTGAACGATGAGCAGTTCGA
>Ga0181531_10000851_pt1 | contig 19846 bp, 16 predicted proteins | sample PEATcosm2014_Bin_38_FD_119743 | JGI IMG/M metagenome (GOLD analysis project Ga0181531, IMG submission 119743) | Peatland microbial communities from MTU Mesocosm Facility, Houghton, MI, USA - PEATcosm2014_Bin11_10_metaG | ecosystem: Environmental > Terrestrial > Soil > Wetlands > Peat | place... | reverse complement strand
CGGCTCACGTGCTCATCGCGACGCCGAACGCCGACGTGCGGGTGACCGTCGCGGCGTGGGCCGATATCGATTGAGCGACCGGACCACCACCTCGTCGGCCGCGCGCTTCGGGCTGGGTGGCCACGCCGCCGTCAACGCGTTGTGGCTCGGCATCCAGTTCCAAGACGTCGCGATCCTGCCGATCATCATCCCGGCGATTCTGTTGCAAATCGACCGCGTGCGGCACACGAACGTGCACACCGACGTGCTCGCGCTGCTGGCGACGCTGGCGGCGATCGCGACCACGTTCGTCCCGATGGTCGCCGGCGCGCTCTCCGATCGTGCACGGCGCCGCGGTGGCGACCGCCGCCGCGAGACGGCGATCGCACTGGCGGTCGACGTCCTCGCACTGTGCGCGATGGCCGTCTCGCACAGCGCGGGACTGCTCGGCATCGAGGTCGTGGCTGCCAGCATCGCGATCGCGGCCGCCTCGACGATCTATCAAGCGCTCTTGCCCGACGTCGTGCCGAAGAGTGCATGGGGAACCGCCGCCGGCGTGCGCGGCGCGATGACCCTGTTCGGCACCGTGCTCGGCCTGGCGGCAGCGGCGAAGTTGACCCCGACCGTCGCGCTGTACGTCATGGCGCTCTTCCTCGTGCTCAGTGCGACCTCGTTGCTGGCGATCCGGCGCGAGCGGCCGCACGCGCAACCGGCGCGCGCGCCGGCGATCGTGCGCGACTGGCACGACCTGGGCATCACCCTCGTCGCGCGCGGCTGGATCGTGCTCGGCATGACGCTGCTCCAGACCTACATCCTCTACTTCTTCAACGACGTGCTGCACGTGCGCGACGCTCCGCTGGGGACCAGCCTGGTCGCCGGCGCCTCGCTGGTCGGTGCGGTCGTCTCGAGCATCGTCACCGGCGTGCTCTCCGACCGGGTCGACCGTCGCGTGATCGTCGCGATCTCCGGCGTGCCGATGACGCTGGCGGCGCTCGGCTTCGGGCTCGCGCCCCAAGCGAACCTGATCTTCCTCTATGCCGCGCTGTTCGGTCTGGGTTACGGAGGCGTCTTCTCGGTCGGCTGGGCGCTGGCACTCGATACGATCCCCGAGCTCGGCGACGCCGCGCGCGATCTGGGCATTTGGGGAACCGTCTCGAACCTGCCCAGCGTCTTCGCGCCGGCCATCGGCGGCTGGATGATCGTCCACGCGGCGACACCGCGCGACGGCTACCGCGGCATGTTCGCGCTCGCCGGCGGCTGCTTTTTCGTCGGCTCGCTGATCGTGCTGCGCGTTGGCGCGCGGCCGGTGGCATCGATCTGGTCGGCGCTGTTCGTCGCGGTCGTGTGCTTCTTCCGCCGGCCGTACATGTTCTGCCGCGTCCGGACGCGGCAGTGGGGACGGTTGCCGTTCCGGCGCGGTCCGACGGTGCTGATCGCCAACCATCAGCACGAGGACGAAGCGGAAGCGCTGTGCGAGCGCACGTTCATGCAAGGACCGTGGCGCGCGCCGATCATGACCGCGTCGACGCGGCGCATGTACGAGCCGGGCTTCTTTGCGTGGCGCATGCCGTGGCTCGCGCCGATCGCGCGTAACCTCAACGCCGGCGGGATGTTCTACGCGCTCGGAATGCTGCCGCTCGAGAACATGCTCAGCGCGCAGCCGCTGCGCAGCCTCGCGCTCGCGGTGCGCGCAGCCCACGGCGACCTCGACGTGGTGGCCGTCTTCCGCGATGCCGCGCTCGCGGTGCTCCCGGCTGGTGCGCGCACGCTCGACGACCTGCTCAGCCCGGCGCACTTCGCCGCCGGCGAGCGCGAGATCAAGATCGCCTACCTGCACGAACCGTATCGGCGCGAAGCACTCGACCGGATGCGCGCCTCGATCGAGGAAGACGTCGAGCGGATCGTCGACGTCACCCGCCGCGGCGCGACGTTCTTCGTGACGCCGGAGGGCTTCTACAGCACCGACGGGCGGATGCGACCACTGCGCGGGATCGTCGACCGGTTGCTGACGGTCGCCGAACCCTGGCTGGCGGCGATCGCATACGACCCCTTCCGCGGTCGCCGGCTCTCGTTCATGTACCGCATCGTGCGGCCGGCCGACCGGCAGGATCTGGCCACCTCACTGGCCGCAGCGCGGCCGGTGACGACCAGCGCGCTGCTCGCGCGCTGGCTGCTCGCGGTCGACCTGCCGTTCGACGACGCGGAAGCGCGCGAGGGCGTCCGGCGTGCGCTCGCCGCGCTTCCGCCGGGTGCGTTCGTCGATCCCGAGCTGCGGCGCGACCCCGACGCCGTCGTCGCGGCAGCCCTCACGACCATGACGCGGCACGGTCTGCTGATCGCCGAGGGCGCGCAGCGGCGGCTCGCCGCCGAGCGCACCGATCGCCGCTTCCCGGGTGTCGCCGACGTCGTCGCGTACCAGGCGCGCTTCGTCGAGGAGACTATCGCAGCGCTCGAGCGGCTCGCCGCGCCGCGCGAGTCGCTCAGCGCAAGGTGAGGTCGGCCGCCGCTTGGGTGGTGCGACCGCGCGCGTCGCGCGCGATGAAGGTGACCACCACCGGTCCGTGCACGAACGGTGGCAGCATCGGCGGCAGCGTCGTAGTGGTGGCGAACGCCCCCAAGGAGACCTGCGGCACCGGGATCGTCTGACCGGCCGCAATCGCGTTCACCGCGACGACCTGCGTCGTCGTACGCACGTAAGCGCGGACGGTCGATCCGGCGCTCACTTCGCTCGGGTCGAGGCGAATCGAGAGGATCTGCGGCATCCCGCTAGGCGTGCTGACCGGGCTCGGCGCGGCCGACGGCGGTGCCGTGGCGCCGGGATTGGGAGCGGCACCCGGCGTCGGCGTCGCGACCGGGGTCGCGCTCGGCGCAGGGTGCTGGCGTACGGTCGCATGGACGGCCGGCCGGGTCGCGCTGCCGGACGTCGTGCCGTGGGCGCAGCCGGCGGCCAGCACCACGGCGGGAAGGCCGGCGACGAGGCGGAAGGCACGGCGCATGGCCGGGCTCCTGAGCATCGTCGCGCCCTTGTACAACGAAGAAGGCAACGTCAGCGAGCTGGTGCGGCGGGTCTCCGCGGTCGCGGCGTCGATCGAGGGATTCGATGCGTACGAGTTGGTGCTGGTCAACGACGGAAGCAAAGATCGGACACTCGCGCTGCTTCGGGAACACGCGGCGCACGACCCGCATCTGGTGATCGTCGACCTCTCGCGCAACTTCGGCCACCAACTCGCGGCAACCGCGGGCTTGGACGTCTCACGCGGCGATGCGGTCGTGCTGATCGACGCCGACCTACAAGACCCGCCGGAGCTCATCCCCGAGCTCGTCGCGCGCTGGCGCGAGGGCTACGACGTCGTCTACGCCGTGCGCCGCAAACGTAAGGGAGAGAGCGCGTTCAAGCTGTTGACGGCGAGCGTCTTCTACCGCACGATCCGACGGCTCACCAACGTCGACATCCCGGTCGACACCGGCGACTTCCGCCTGTTCTCGCGGCGCGTGATCGACGCGCTCAAGTCGATCCGCGAACGCCATCGCTTCATCCGCGGCCTGGTGTCGTGGGTCGGCTACAAACAAGTCGCCGTCACCTACGACCGCGACGAGCGCTTTTCGGGGACCACCAAGTACCCGTTCTCGAAGATGCTGCGCTTCGCGATCGACGGCATCACGTCGTTCAGCGACGTGCCGCTGCGGGCCGCGACGTGGTTCGGCTTCATCGTCTCCGGGCTCGCGTTTCTGGTGGCGCTGATCGAGATCGCGATCCGCATCTTCTCCGGCTACAACCTGCCCGGCTACACCTCGACGATCTTCGCGATCCTGTTCCTGGGCGGCGTGCAACTGATCACGATCGGCATTTTGGGCGAGTACATCGGCCGCATCCACGACGAGGTCAAAGGCCGCCCCCTCTACCTGCTCGCGAGTGTCGAGCGCGGTGGTGAGCTCGTGTCGGTGACGAACGTGCCGCGCGAGGAGATCCTACGGACGTCGTGACCGCTGCGCCGCCGCTCGCGCTCGCGACGGCGGTCTGGTTCGCGATCCTGGCGCTCGCGAGCGCACTGCTCGGCTGGCGCCGGCCGGCCTTCGTCCCATGCGTGCTCGTGCTGGTCGATCCGTTCGCGCTCGCGCGCTACGCCGGCCACACCACGATCACGTCGTTCAAGGCCGCGCTCGTCGGCGCGTTGGTGGGTCTGATCGCTCGCGGCGCGACGGCGTGGCCGCGTGGCCGCGCCGCTGCCGCGACGCCGGTCGTACTGGCCCTGTTGGTCCTCGCGACCGCGGCGACGATCCCGCACGCCGCGTTCCGCGCCCCGGCCGTGCGCGAGACGCTCAAGGCGCTCGAATACGCCGCCGCGTTTGCGGTCGCGTGGTGGGCGGCGCGCGGCCAGCGCGACGCCGTGCGACCGCTCGCCGCCGCGTGCGGGCTCGCCGTCATCATCGTCGCGCTGGCGGCGCTGCGCGATTTCGTCCAGCCGCAGTCCGGGGTGTGGTTCGACGGCACCGCGATCGTGCGGCTGGCCGGGCCGCTCGAAGGTCCCAACCAGTTCGCCGCGTGGCTCGGGCTGGCGTTGCCGGCCGCGCTGGTCGGCATCGGAACATGGTCGGCACTGCTGGCGGTGAGCCTGGTCGGCGGCGCCGCCGTCGCGCTGACGCTCTCGCGCGGCGGGATCGCACAGACGGTGATCGCGATCGCCGGCGCGGTGTGGGCGCGCGGGCGCGAGGGCCGTCGGCTGCTCGCCGCCGCCGCGCTGGCTGCGGTCCTGGCGCTGACGGGGCTGGCGCTGTGGACGCACTCGAGCGCCGGCCTCTCGCACGTCGGTTCGTTCGCCCAGAGCGTCGACGCCGGCGGGACCGGGACGCGGCCGATCCTCTGGCACGCGGCGCTGGCGATGGCCCGCGCCCACCCGCTGCTCGGTGTCGGCGCCGGCAACTTCGAGTTGCTGCTGCAACGCTATGGCGCGCCGCCCGGCGTGCGCACCCAGGCCAACTCCCTCTACCTCGAAGCCGCCGCCGATGGCGGCGTCGTTTTGCTGCTGGCAACCGTGCTGGCCGCGCTCGTGCCACCGCTGGTGCTGGTGCGTTCGCGCGGTGCACCGTTCGCGCTGGCGATCGGCATCGCCGGTCTCGCGCTCGCCGCGCACGGCCTGATCGACGACGTGACCTTCTATACGAAGGTCGGTCAGCTGTGGTGGGTACTGGCCGGCGTCGCGGTCGCCAGCGTCGGCGGCGGCTCGACCTCGTCTCCGAGCAGCGCGCCGGGGACGAGGTAGCGGCGCACGTAGTCGGCGACGGCGTCCTCGAGCGAAGTTGCCGGCCTCGTCCAACCCGCCTCGCGCAGACGATCGATCGTGGCGACGGTGCGATACTGGTACTTGCCGCGCAGCACGGCCGGCATCTCGATGTAGCTGATGCGCGCCGGCAGCTCGAGCGCCGCGAACGCCGCGCGCGCGAGGTCGTTCCACGAGCGGTCGATCCCGGCTCCGACGTTGTAGAGCCCGCTCGCGCGCGGCGTCGCCGCGAGATACGCCGTGATCGCCGCCGCGTCTTTGACGTAGAGGAAATCGCGCGTCTGTTCGCCGTCGGCGACGCCGGGACGGTAGCTCGCGAACAACTCGATCGTGCCGCGCTCGCGAATCTGTTCGTACGCCTTGGCGACGACGCTGCGCATGTCGCCCTTGTGGTCTTCGTTGGGGCCGAACACGTTGAAGTACTTCAACCCCACCGCGCGCTCGAGCAACCCTTCGCGGCGCAGCCACAGATCGAAGAGGTGTTTGGAGTAGCCGTACATGTTGAGCGGTCGCAGGGCGTGCGGATCGAGGTCTTCGCGCAGGCCGGTCTCGCGCGGGCCGTAGGTCGCCGCCGACGACGCGTAGACGAAGCGCGCGCCGCGCGCGAAAGCCCAACGCGCGATCTCCTGCGAGCGCCGCACGTTGTTGGCGATCAGATACGAGGCGTCGCGTTCGGTCGTCGCCGAGCACGCGCCCAGATGGAACACCGCCGCGACCGGGCCGAACGCCTCGGGATCGGCGACGATGCGCGGATAGAACTCCTCGGCGTCGAGGTATTCGGCAAAGCGCAGCGGGACCAAGTGCCGCCACTTCTCGCTAGTGCCCAGACGATCGATCACGAGCAGGTTCTCGCGGCCGTCGAGGTTGAGCTGACGGACCAGCGCGGAGCCGATCAACCCGGCTCCCCCCGTGACGACGATGCGCGCGCCTGCGTTCACGCCGACTTCACTTCGCCGAGAGACCGAGGTCCGCATCCCGCACCGTCGCGGCGACGATCGGGCGCGCCGCCGGCGCGTGCGGCGCGAGCGCGAAGGCCGCCGCGACGCGCCGGGGATCGAGCGTCGGCCCGGCCACCTCGGCGAGGACGTCGCCGGCGCGAACCGAGGTCCCCACTCGCGCAAGGATCCGAATGCCTGCGAACGGACCGTCCGCGCCGACCGCCTCGCGGGCCAGCTCGCCGATCGCGACCGTGTCGATCCCGGCGACGATCCCCGCACCGGACGCGAGCGCCGAGGCCCGCTGCGGGTGGATCGCGATGGCGTCGATCGCGGCACGCGTTCCACCTTGCGCTTCGAGCAATTCGACGAACTTCGCATAGGCGGCACCGGCGTTGAGCGCGTCGAGCGCTCGGCGCTCGACCTCGTCGTCGGGCAGACCGCCGACGCGCAGCATCTCGTGTGCGATGGCGAAGACGGCGTCGGCCAGGCGCGGATCGCGCTCGTCGCCGCGCAGGAAATCGCGCGCTTCGACCGCTTCGATCCCCGTTCCGACCGCGGCGCCCAGCGGTTCTTCCATGTCGCCGACCAGCGCGCTCGCGCGGCGGCCGAACCCGGCTGCCAGCCGCACGAGAACCTCCGCGAGTTCGACGGCTTCGGCGGTCGTGCGCATGAACGCGCCGCGGCCGGCCTTCACGTCGAACACGATCGCACCGGCCCCGCCGGCGATCTTCTTCGAAACGATCGAGGCCGCGATCAAGCCGATCGAACGGACCGTGCCGGTGCGATCGCGCAGCGCGTAGAGCTTCTTGTCGGCCGGCACCAGCCGCTCGGACTGCGCCGCGATCGCGCAGCCGATCCGCTCGACCTGGGCGATGAAGGCCGCCGGCGAGAGGTCGGTGCGCACGCCGGGGATCGCCTCGAGCTTGTCGAGCGTCCCGCCGGTGTGTCCGAGTGCGCGGCCCGAGAGCTTGGCAACCGGGACCCCGCAGGCGGCGACCAGCGGGACCGCGATCAGCGAGACCGTGTCGCCGACGCCGCCCGAAGAGTGCTTGTCGACCACCGGCGCGCCGGCGAAGGAGAGGACGTCGCCCGACTGCACCATCGCGTCGGTCAGGGCGACGATCTCGGCGTCGTTCATCCCGCGCCAGGTGACGGCCATCGCCAGCGCCGCGATCGACGCCTCGTCGACCGACCCATCGACGTATCCGGCGATCAAGCGGTGCCAGGTGGCAACGTCGAGCGCCTCGCCGTCGCGCTTGGCTTCCAAGGCGCGGCGGACCCAGTCGTCGGAGGGCACCGCAGACTTTGCCCGGTCGATGAGCATGTTCCGGCTCGGATTCGGCCAGGGCGGGCAGAAAGACCTCGAATGCTCCCCCCCGCCGCGCTCGCGCTGGTGCTTGCCCTGTTCCAGCCGGCGCCGACGCCGCAGCCGATCCCGACTCCGCCGGTGCCTGCCTCGCCGGCCCCGGCGGTGAGTCCGACCCCGCTGCCCACCCCGCTCGCGACGACCACGCCGATCCCGCCGACCCCGACGCCGACGCCGCAGCCGACGCAAACCCCGCCGCACTTCGGCTACGTGGTCGACCCCTCGCCGGGACCGGCCGGTTCGCCGCAGATCGTCGAGGTCTCGATCAACGACCGCACCTTGCACGCGGGCGGGATGCTGCTGGTCAAGGTCACCACCAGCACCGATGTCACCAGCCTGTTCGCCCGCACCATGGGGCACCAGATCGGCATCCCGCTGATCGCGCCGGGAGTCTTCGCCGGCCAGACGCAGCTCCCGGACCAGATCCCGTTCTTCTTGCTGAACCGGACCTACCCGGTCGATTTCGTCGCCACGACCGCCGACGGCCGCACGACCACCGCCTCGCTCCCGATCACCCTGCAGCGCTGAGGCGGCCAAAAAAGAACGAAGCCCCGTACCGAAGCACGGGGCCTTTCTCTCAGTCGACGCGGGTCGTCAGGCGACCGCGATCGCGATCTTGCGCGGCTGCGCCTTGGGGTGCAGGTGCAGCCCCAGCGCGAGCAGGCCGTGCTCGACCTTGGCCTCGATCGTCTCGGGGTCGACTTCCTCGGGGAGCAGGATCGAGCGCTGGAACGAGCGGCGCTCGCTCTTTCCGCTGATCGTCAGGACGCGGTCCTCGACCGTGACCTCGATCTCCTCGGGCCGAAAGCCCGGGACGGGGATCTCGACCGTCCAGCCGTTGTCCGTCTTCTGCACCTCGACGCTCGGCGCGAAGCCGCCGCCGTAGGTGCCGACCAACGCGCGCACCGGGTCGAACCCGAACAACTCACTCACCAGCCCACGGCTGTTGCCGCTGGGGCGGTTGACCAAACCAGCCATCGTCTTTCGAATGCCTCCGACGTCTCTCCGCCTGCACCATCAGGGAGGCGGCCAAAAAACTGACACCCCAATTTTATGTAAATTGGCAGTTCTGTCAATACAGTGCCAATTGCGCTAGAGGCCCTCACGCGCGAGTGGTATCATGGGTAGCCCGTGCCGCCCGACGTCCTCGCCCCCTCCCTGGTCCGCGCCCTTCCCGCCTCGTCACGCCCGCTCGCCGAGCTGATCGAGCGGCTGCGCACGCCCCTGGACGGCCGTGGCCACGCCTTCGCCCTCCACGAGACGACCGCGACCGCCCGGCCGTACCTGCTGGCCGCGCTGCACGGCGCGCTCGGCGGCCAGATCCTGGTCATCACGCCGACGACCGACCTCGCCGAGCGGACCTTCACCGACCTGACCTACTACTTCGGGGAGAAAGAACCGGAGCGGGTCGCGCTGCTGCGACCGCGCGACGAGACGCTCGGCGCGATCGAGTCGCCCTCGGAACGCAGCGCGCGCATGACGCTGCTCGCCGACCTGTGCGCACGCCGTCCGCAGGTGATCGTCGCGCCGGTCAACGCGCTGCGCCAGTATGTCATCCCGCGAGCGGTGTTCGAAGCGGCGGCGTTCACGCTGCGCGTCGGCGCGAGCGCCGACTGGGAAGCAACGCTGGCCGCGCTCTATCGCCTGGGCTACGCGCGCGTCGACGTCGTCAGTGCGGCCGGTGAGTTCGCCGTGCGTGGCGGCATCCTCGACGTGTTTCCGGCGACCGCCGACGCTCCCGTTCGCATCGAGTTCTTCGGCGACGAGATCGAGTCGGTGCGGCCGTTCGCGCTGCAGTCGCAACGCTCGACCGGCGCGCTCGAGGCGGTCCTGATCACGCCGTGGCTCGAAGTGTTGCGCGACGATGCGCTGCGCGCGAACGTGCTCGCGCGCGTGCAGGGCGAAGCGGGGGTCGTCTCGGCGGCGCGCGCCTACCTCGCCGGCGGCGCCGACGTCCCCGAGCCGTGGCTGTCGCTGGCGTACGACGAGCGCACGACGATCGTCGACTACCTCGACCCCCATGCCGTCATCGTGCTCGAAGAGGCGGGGATGCTCGAGACCGTCGAGCGCGGACTCGACGAGGAACGCGGACGCGGCGCGCAGGCGCTGATGGCCGGGGTCGATTCGGGCGAGCTCGACGTGCGCGACGACGAAGTCGGCGAGGCACTGCTGGCCGAGGTCGTCGCACCGTACCCGACCCTGCGTGACTACGCGGAACGGCTGGCCGCCCGGCGGGTGCTGATCCTCACCGGCGGCATCGACGTCGGCGCGCAGTCGTGGTTGCCGGCGGTCCAGGACGCGTTCGTCCTCGAGACGCGGCCGGTCGAACATTTCAACCGCCGCATCGACCTGTTCACCCAGCAGGTGCGCGAGTGGGTCGGCACCGGCGAGACCCTGTGGCTGGTCGCCTCGGGCGCCTCGCGCGTCGCCGAGATCGTGCGGGCAGCCGGCGTGAGCGTCGAGCGCAGCGCGCCGCTGGTCCACCTGCGCGCCACCGTCGGCACCGACGGCGTCGCGATGAGCGCAGCGGGAACCCCGCGCGTCGGCACCGTCTATGTCGACCAGGGCTCGATCGAGAGCGGCTTCGCGATCCCGGGCCTGCACTTGCGGGTGCTGGGCGACCGCGAGATCTTCGGCCAACCCGCCAAGCGCGTCAAACTGCGCGCGGTGAAGGAAGGCGTCCCGGTGACGCTGGCCGATCTGCGGGTCGGCGACTACGTCGTCCACGCCGTGCACGGCATCGGCCAGTACTTGGGGCTGCGCACCGAGACGATCCTCGGCGCGACCAGCGACTATCTCGATCTCAGGTACGCCGGCACCGATCGCATGCTGGTGCCGGTGCACCAGATGCACCAGGTGACCAAGTACACCGCCAACGAGGGCACCGCACCCCGGCTCTCGCGGATGGGCGGCGCCGACTGGGCGCGCACCAAGACGCGCGTCTCCGAGAAGCTCGCCGAGATCGCCGAAGGGCTGGTCGAGCTCTACGCGGAGCGCGAGGTCGCCCGCGGCCACGCGTTCGCGCCCGACACGCCCTGGCAGGGCGAGCTCGAAGAGGCGTTCCCCTACGAACCGACCCCCGACCAAGCCAAGGCCATCGACGAGACCAAGCGCGACATGGAGTCGGCGCGCCCGATGGATCGCCTGGTCTGCGGCGACGTCGGCTACGGCAAGACCGAAGTCGCCGTGCGCGCGATCTTCAAGGCGATCGCCGATCACAAACAGGTCGCGCTGCTCTCACCGACGACACTCTTGGCCTCGCAGCACGCGCACACGCTGCAGGCGCGCTTCGCGTCGTTCCCGGTGCGCATCGAAGAGCTCTCGCGCTTCAAGACCAAGAAAGAGCAGCGTGCGGTACTCGACGACCTCGCCCAAGGCAAGGTCGACGTCGTCGTCGGCACGCACCGCATCTTGCAGAAGGACGTCGTCTTCCAGGACCTCGGGCTGATCGTGGTCGACGAGGAGCAGCGTTTCGGGGTCATGCACAAGGAACGCCTCAAGCAGCTGCGCGCGACCGTCGACGTGCTCACCCTCTCGGCGACGCCGATCCCCCGCACGCTGCAGATGTCGCTGATGGGCGTGCGCGACCTCTCGCTGATCCAGACCGCGCCGAAGAACCGCATGTCGATCAAGACGGTGGTCGTGCCGCAGTCGGACGCCGTGATCCAGCACGCCATCGCGGCCGAGCTCGACCGTGGCGGCCAGGTCTACTACGTCCACAACCGGATCGAGTCGATCTACGGGGTCGCCCGCGCCCTCGAGCAGCTCGTCCCCAAGGCCCGCGTTGCGGTCGGTCACGGCCAGATGCGCGAGCACGAACTCGAACCGGTGATGACCAAGTTCATCGAGGGCGAGGTCGACGTGCTCGTCTCGACGACGATCATCGAGAACGGGATCGACATCCCCAACGTCAACACGATCATCGTCAACGACGCCGACAAGTTCGGCCTCGCGCAACTCTACCAGTTGCGCGGGCGGGTCGGCCGTTCGAACCACCAGGCCTACGCGTTCCTGCTCTACCAGGCGCACAAGGCGCTCAGCGAAGACGCCAAGGCGCGGCTCGAGGCGATCCGCGAGTTCACCCATCTGGGCAGCGGCTTGCAGATCGCGATGCGCGACCTCGAGATCCGCGGTGCCGGCAACCTGCTCGGTGCGGCGCAGTCGGGCTTCATCGGCGCGGTCGGCTTCGAGACCTACGCGCAACTGCTGGCCGAGGCGATCGCCGAACGCAAGGGCGTCGCCGCGGCGCAGAGCGACGCACGCGAAGCCGTCATCGACGTCAAGCTCGACGCCTACGTCCCCGACGACTATGTCCCGCAGATCTCGCAGAAGATCGCGATCTACCAGCAGCTCGCCGCGGCCCGCACGCTGGCGCAGGTCGACGAGACCCTCGCCTCGGTACGCGACCGCTTCGGCGCCCCGCCGCCGCAATTCGACGCGCTGGTCGAGATCACGCGCCTGCGCGTGCTCGCGCTCGCCGTCGGCGTCACCCGCGTCGTCATCAACGAACAGCGGCTCACGCTCGGCGTCGGCAGCGGCTTCCAGCTCGACCCCGCCTCGATCCCCAAACTGCAATCGATCTCGAAGAACCGCTTCCGTTTCGGCGAAGGGAAGATCACCATCGATCTCCCCGCCCGCTCAGCGGAAGAGCAGTTGCCGACGCTGCACGCGTTGTTGGAAGCGCTCCGCTAGCCGTTCTCGAGCGCCAGCCAGTTTGCGCGGGCTTGCGCTTCGGTGAGGTCGGGGTCGGGATCGCAGGCGAAGCCGAAGGTCGAGAAGGCGCGCGGGTGCGCGTCACGGATCGCGTTCGCGAGCTGCGGCACGATCACACGGCGCCAAAGGTCGGGTGACCCTTGCCAATAGTGGCCGGGTGTCCGTAGGCGCGTGCGCTCGGGTGAGTGATCCCGCACGACCGCGTCGACGTCGTTCACGGCCGTCAGACCGAACTGGCGCAGCAGCGTCGTGATCTCGCGCTTGGGATCGGCGACGAATTCGGCATACCGCAAGATGGCGTCGGCGCGGGCGGCCCAGGCGACGCTCACGTCGAGCAATGCCGCAAACCGCCAACTCAGCGCGTAGCGCACGAACGCTTCGTCGACCGGGGTCGTTCCGGCCACCAGGTCGCGCTCGTCGCCCGCCTCGCCTTCGAGCCAACGGTTGGTCTCGTCGTTGGTGGGCGCATAGTGCAGGATCGAGAGCAGCACGTCGAGGGGATGCCGTGCGGTGACGACGACGCGGAAATGCTGCTCGCGCAAGAAATTCTCGAACTCGCGGCTGTGCCGCCAGTGTATCGCCACCGAGACGTCCGCCGGCACGTGCCGCCACGGCACCTCGCCCGGCGTCCACACGGCTTCGTTGGGAAGCCCGAGCACGCCGGTGAGTACCCGGCGCATGTAGACGTTCCCCGTCCGGGGGGTGGATACGATGAAAAAGCGATTCACGAGGGCCCCCTCGTTCCGCACCGTACGACGACCTCCCGCCCTGGAGGCTGCGGGGACTCCTGCCGATACCACAGAGGTGACGACCGGGAGGGACTACCAGCTCCGGTGCTGCAACTGCGCCGCCGTGTTCGAGGACGACGGCGTGGTACTCGATTGCGCGCACGCGCACGCCCCCTCGCTCCTGCGGACGGTCTACCAGCGCGCGTTCGAGATCGACGATGTCCCCTCGCTGCTGCGCTATGGGCGCTGGTTGCCTCGCGGCCGAGCACTGGCGACCTTCGCCCGCAGTTCGGTCTACCAGAGCACCGAGCTGGCGGCCCACCTCGGGCTGCGCTCGCTGTGGATCGCGTTTAGCGGCTGGTGGCCCGAACGCGGCGCAACGCTGGAGACGACCACCTTCAAAGAACTCGAGGCCTATGCGGTGCTGGGCCGGCTGGCCCGCGACGAGTCGCGCACGCTGGTGATCTCCTCGGCCGGCAACACCGCCGCCGCCTTTGCCCGGGCGGCGACCGAGATCGACGCACCGGTCCTCATCGTGATTCCTGGCGATGCCTGGGAGCGGCTGGCGGCGCTGGTGCGCATCGGGCCGAGCGTGCGGATCGTCGCCGTCGAAGGCGGCCAATACGAAGACGCGATCGCGCTGGCGCGCGGCCTGGTCGCCGAGGACGGCTACGTCCTCGAAGGCGGTGTGCGCAACGTCGCCCGCCGTGACGGGATGGGGACCGCGATGCTCGCGGCGGTCGAAGCGATCGGACACCTCCCCGACGCCTACTTCCAGGGCGTCGGCAGCGGTGCCGGCGCGCTGGCTGCACACGAAGCCTCGCTGCGCCTGATCGCCGACGGCCGCTACGGCAGCCGTCTGCCGCGGCTGATGCTCAGTCAGAACGCCCCCTTCACGCCGATCCACGACGCCTGGGTCGGACGCAGCGCGACGCTCGACGAGCGCAGCCCGCTGGTGGCACGCGACCAGGTCCGCCGCATCGCCGCCTCCGTGCTCTCCAACGTCGCACCACCGTACGCCACGACCGGCGGCGTGCGCGACGCGCTGGCCGAGAGCGGCGGCACGACCTACGCGATCGAGAACGCTGAAGTCCGCGCCGCCATGCGGCTCTTCGAGGACCGCGAAGGGATGGACGTCGAGCCGGCGGCCGGCGTGACGCTGGCTTCTCTGGTGCGCGCGGTGCGCGCCGGTGATGTCAGTCCCGACGAACACATCCTCGTCCACGTGACCGGCGGCGGCGCACGCCGACGCGAACCGGTTCGCGTCGAGCAGCGACCGACGCTCGTCGTCGAACGCGACGCGCAAGGCGCCTTCCCCGCACTCACCCAGCTGCTCTCCGCCTAAACGAGGCGCGACTCCGCCAGGTCCAGGTCGTACTGGATCGTGCGGAAGACCTCGTCGGGAATCTTCCCGGCATCGCGCAGCTCGGCGATCTTGCGGCGCTCGGCCTGCAGCGCGCGCAGTTGCGTGTCGTGGTCGTATTTGCTGGCGCTGCTCTCGGCCGGGGTGGGCTTCCCTTCGTGGCCTTGCAGGTGCTCGATGCGGTGCACGTACTCGTCGAGCTGGCGCTGCACGATCTCGTGCTGCTCGTCGGTCTGTGCCTGAGCGTCGAGCGCGCGCAGTTCGCGCTCGCCGGCCTGCAGTGCGGCGATGCGGGCGGCCAGGTCGCGTTCGCCCGGATCGCCGTCATCGTTCAATTTCAGCAACTGCAAGAGCGGGATCAGCGTGAGCCCCTGGCCGACCAGCGTCACGAAGATCACCACGAAGGCGACGAAGATGATCGCGTTGCGGCCGGGAAACGAAAACGGCAGCGCGAGCGCAGCGGCGAGCGAGACGATGCCGCGCATCCCGCTCCAGCCCAGCACGACCAAATACCGCCAGGACGGCATCGGGTCGTTTCGCCGAACGGCCGGGATTTGGCGCGGGATCCACGCGGCCGGATAGATCCACAGCAGCCGCACGACGATCAGCGTCGCCGCGATCAGCAGCGCGGCCGGCAGCAGGGTGAGCTCGTGCGGGTCGTCGCGGACGATGCTCCGCACCTGCAGCCCGATGGCGAGGAAGACCACCGCGTCGAGCAGCGAGAGCCACACGTCCCACACGTTGCTGCCGACCAGACGCGCTTGCGGCGTGAGTGAGACCGACAGGCGCGAGAGCATGATACCGGCCGCGACGGTCGCCAGCACCCCCGAGACGTGAACGGCCTGACCACCCAGATACGCGGCGTACGGCGCCAAAATGATGATCACGTTCTGCAGCGTCGAGTCGTTGAGATCGAGCCGGTTGAGCAGCCGGCTGAGCTTATGGAAGATCCACGCGACGAGCAGTCCCGTCGCGATGCCGCCCGCGACGACGAAGACGAACGAGACCGCCGCGCGCGGGAGCGAGAACGCTCCGGTCGTCACTGCCGTCACCGCATAGCCGTAGAGGACGAGCGCGGTCGCGTCGTTGACCATCCCCTCGCCCTCGAGGATGGTCACGATCCGGCGCGGGATCGAAAACCGCTCGAAGATCGCGACTGCCGCGACCGCGTCGGGCGGCGACACGATCGCGCCGACCACGAAGGCCCCCGCCCAGCCGAACGTCGGGAAGAGCCAATGCACCACCCCGGCCACCGCCGCGGCCGACACGACGACCAGGGCCACGGCCAGCAGCAGAATCGCCCGCAAGTTGTTCCGGAAGAGCTTCCAATCCGTCGACCAGCCGGCCCCGAAGAGCAGGGGGGGCAGGATCGCCAGGAAGATCCAGTCGGGGGAGATGTGGACCTCGGGGAGGCCCGGCAGGAAGGCCAGGACGCCGCCGCCGAGGACGAAGACGATCGGCTGCGGCAGCGCGAGCCAGCGGGCGAGGATCGCGAAGGCGATGGTCACGGCCAGGCCGAGGACCAACAGCAGGGGCTCGCTCACGCCGGCTCGTTGCGGCGAATACCCCGAACCTTCCCGCCTCAGAAATCGCAATGATTTCCGAGAGGACGCGCTCCGTGCGTCCCGAACCCGCCCTCGTCGTGCGGAGGACGCATTTCCCTCCGCCTTTTCACGTCCTGTCCATTGACGGAGAACCGATGTCTCGTTACCTCCGCGCCGTCGCCGCGCTCGGTGTCGCTGCGCTCAGCGTCTCGCTTGCCGCCTGTTCATCCGGAGGGGGCGGTGGCAACATCGCCTCGGTGAACGGCCAGAACATCTCGAAGGCCGACTTCGATGCCAAGCTCGAGAGTGGTCCCGCTGCCAAGCAGACCCTCAACCAGCTGGTCCAGCAGAAGCTGATCGATACCTACGCGCAAACCAAGAACGTCAGCGTCACGCAAGCCGACATCGACAAGCGCGAGGCGGAGATCAAGGCCAAGTATCCGCCCGGACAATTCGAGCAGATCCTCAAGCAGCAGGGTCTGACCGAGCAGGACGTGCAGAACATCCTGCGCCAGCAGCTCGTGCTCGAGAAGGCCGTTGCGCCGAACGTGCACGTCAGCGACGCCGACATCAAGGCGTTCTTCGACAAGAACCACGCGCAGTACGACAAGCCCGAGCAGGTCGACGCGCGCCACATCCTGGTCGCCGATCCCGCGACCGCGAAGATCGTCCTCGCCAAGGTCAAGGCGGGCGGCGACTGGGCCGCGCTGGCCAAGCAATACTCGACCGATCCGTCGACCAAGGACAAGGGCGGCGAACTCGGCTTCTTCGGCCGCGGCCAGATGGTGCCGGCGTTCCAGGACGCAGCGTTCGCGGCCAAGGTCGGCCAGATCGTCGGTCCGGTGAAGTCGCCGTTCGGCTACCACATCATCCAGGTCGAAGCGAAGCACCCGGCGACGAAGGCGAACTTCGCGACGGTCAAGGATCAGATCAAGCAGCAGCTCACGCAGCAGCAAGAGTCGCAGCAGGTTCCGATCTTCATGCAGCAACTCAAGTCGCAGGCCAACATCCAGGTCTTCGACCCGCGCTACGCCGACTTGTTTCCGCCCACGTCCCCCGCGCCGGCGGCGTCGGCTCCGGCGGCGACCACCGCCCCCGCGCCGACCGCCTCACCCGCGCCGGCCGCGACCAAGTAAACCCCTGGTGCGAGGCGGGAGTCGGAACGACCCCGCCTCGCGAATTCCAGGCTGAGCCATGATTCGGATCGTCGGCCTCGGCCCGGGTGACCCCGGCCTCCTCACCTTGGGCAGCCGGGAGTCGCTGCGCGCCGTCGGGCGCGCGGCCACCGTCCTCGCGCCGCCCGAGCTGGTGCGCTTTCTCGAGAGCGACGGCGTCACGATCGAGCGCGCGCTCATCGCCGACCAGGGCCTCTTCCTGCGCGGCTCGACCGAAGTGATCGACACCTTCGTCGACCGCATCGACAAACGCGACCTGGGCCTGGGTGTACTGGGCAACCCGCTCTCCGATTTCCTCGGCTTGCCGGTGTTGCTGCGCGCAATGGAACGCGCCGGCATCGACGCCGAGATCATCCCCGGCATGCCGCGTGCAACGCTCTCGGCGTCGATCACGATGCCGCTGGTGCCGTTGCCGCCCGGCTCGACGCATCATAGCTGGGACGATCTGGTCGAGATCATGGCGCGGCTGCGCCGTTCGTGTCCGTGGGACCGCGAACAGACCCACGCTTCGCTGGTGCGCTACCTGGTCGAAGAGACGTACGAAGTCGTCGACGCGATCGAACAGGGCAGCGACAGCGAGCTGTGCGAGGAACTCGGCGATCTGCTGTTCCAGATCGTCTTCCATTCGCAGCTCGCCACCGAGCGCGGCAAGTTCTCCGTCGCCGACGTCATCGACGGCCTCTCCAACAAGATGATCCGCCGTCACCCGCACGTCTTCGGCGACGTCGCGGTCGCCAGCGTCGATCAGGTGTGGGCCAACTGGGAAGTCCTCAAGTCGCAAGAAGCGACCGGCCTGACGCGCACCTCGAAACTCGACGGCATCCCCACCCAAATGGGCGCGCTGCAACGCGGTCAGAAGATGCAAGAGAAAGCCGCCCGGGTCGGCTTCGACTGGACCGATGCGCGCGAGATCACCGAGAAACTCTCCGAAGAGCTGCGCGAACTCGCCGACGCGCGCCTCCGCGCCGGTGACCTGAAGCCCGAAGACCCGCACGTACGCGAGGAACTCGGCGACGTGCTCTTCACCGTCGTCAATTTGGCGCGCCGCCTGGGCATCGATGCCGAAGGCGCGATGCGCGACGCCAACGCCAAGTTCGACAAGCGCTTCCGCTACATGGAAGCCTACGCCCTGGCCGACGGCCGCCAACTCGTCGACATGACGCTGGACGAGTTGGAAGACCTCTGGCAACAGGCGAAGACCGCGGCCTGAACGCCGCCCTCGCCCCTTGTCAGGCCGGCTTGCCGGCACAGAGGCACGGGGAATGGTGAACCCGAATTTGCGCCATATGGCAGCCCACGATTTGCCAAACGGCGACCCCATCGGGAGAATCCGCGCGAAATGGGGCAGCGTGCGCGCGGCGATCTTCGGGACGACGGATGCCGAGCGCTTGCGCACGGCCATCGAGAAGCGGACGGTGCGCACGAAGACCGCCGTGGAAATCCTGCGCTCGCTGCACCTGAGCAATGACGATGTCTCACGGGTGCTCGACATCAGCCCGCGCACGCTTTATCGGCAGCTCGAGAGTGGGGCGAAGCTCGGCGTCGCCGAGGGCGATCGCGCCTATCGGGTGGCACGCATCGCGGACCTCGCGACCGAGATGCTCGGCAGTAGCGCCGCGGCCGACGTTTGGCTTCGTACGCGTTCGCAATACTTCGGCAGCGAGGCGCCGTTCGACATGATCGCCACCGAGGTGGGTACGCAACTCGTCGAGGAATCGCTCTACGCAATCGGGTACGGCGGAGTCGGGTGACGGTCTGGCGGCTCGTGCGCCGTCACTATGTGACCTCGGCAGCCCACGCGTATAGCGGCATCGGCGCCGCGATACGCGGCGGACGCTGGAACTCTCGCGGTGTCCCGCTGGCGTACGCCTCATCCACCGAGGCGCTAGCGCTTCTCGAGTATCTCGTCCACGTGCCGTTGACACTGCTCCCAGCGGACCTCGCTTTCTATCCAGCGACGATCTCCGACGATGACGTCCACCTCGGGACGAAGCCACCCGAGGATTGGAACGCGTTCCCCCACACGAACGCGACCGTGGCGTTTGGCGACGCCTTCGTCCGAGAGGCGAACCATCTCGCCATCCGCGTGCCGTCGGCGGTTATCCCGTTCGCATGGAACGTTCTGATCAATCCCGCCCATCGGAGATTCAGATCGATCGACTTCGGCGAACCGATTCCCTACGCGATCGACCCGCGGATTCGGCCGTCGCTACAATCCGACGCTGACCAATAACGCGCCGTCCGCCAAACTGCGGAGTTTCGCGTAGGCGACATCGCGTTTCATGGGGGCCATGCCGCAGTTGGTGGAGCAGACCAGGCGGTCTTCGGGGACGTAGCGGCGGGCGAGTTCGATCGTGTGAGCCACGTCTTCCGGCGTTTCGACGACGTCGCTGGCGACGTCGATGCAGCCGACGGCGAGGATCTTGTCGCCGGCCAGCGCGAGCACTTCGGGCGGGACGTGGCTACCGGCCAGTTCCACCGAGATCTGCTCGACGGTACTCTGCGCGAGCAGCGGCAGCACGTGCGCGTATTGGTCCCAGGTGTTGCCGAGGTTGGCTTTCCAACTGTTGTTGGCGGGGATGCCGTAGCCGTAGCAGACGTGAACGGCGCGCGTGCAGTCGGCGTGGCCGAAGGCGAGGTCGATCGCCTCGATCCCCCACTCGGCAACTTCCTCGAAGTAGACGTTGAAGGCGGGCTCGTCGAGCTGCACGACGTCGATGCCGACTTCGACCAGCTCCGCGATCTCGGCGCGAATCGCGCG
>Ga0181531_10000849_pt1 | contig 19860 bp, 13 predicted proteins | sample PEATcosm2014_Bin_38_FD_119743 | JGI IMG/M metagenome (GOLD analysis project Ga0181531, IMG submission 119743) | Peatland microbial communities from MTU Mesocosm Facility, Houghton, MI, USA - PEATcosm2014_Bin11_10_metaG | ecosystem: Environmental > Terrestrial > Soil > Wetlands > Peat | place... | reverse complement strand
TGTCGAGTTACGACTCGAAGCGATCCACGCAAGCAAAACTCCTGCTCGATTTGATCCGCAACCAGAAGCTCCTTAAACAAGTGGAGGCCGCGTGGACAAAGGGAGACTTTGACAGTGTCCTTGCGTTGGCGCAATCCATGACAAACGTCGACACGAAGGCCTCCGCAGCCACGTACGTGAACAACGTCAATACATACCGCAACTTCATTGACCAGGCGCAGAAACTGGAGGGCAGCAATCCCCAGGAGGCGATCAAGCAACTGACTTCGGCAAGAGACCTGAACCCGAATGGTCCTGGAAACCCCGCGGGGAGAATCGCCCAACTGCAACAGGCGATGCAGGCGAAGACCGCCCCACCTCCGCCAACACCCAATCCCAAACCTGCTGGGAATTCGGCTGCCGACACTGCCAAGAAAGTAAACAAACTGCTGACCGATGCACGAGAAGCGGAGAAGCAGGGCAACCAGCAGGATGCGCTCGCCGATTACGCGGAGGTCCTGAAACTTCAACCGGGAAACGGGGAGGCGCAGAGCAGTTCGGACAGGATTCAAAAGGCGATTCAGAGCGACCCTGCGGCGGCAAAGAACGCGCTGAAAGCCGCAATACGCTACTACTACAATTCCCAGTTCGATGAAGCGCAGAGAGCGCTGGTGAGTTATTTGGAGACTCCGCAAACGGCGCGGGATCCGGGCGTGGCCGCCTTCTATCTTGGCGCTTCGCTTATTGAGCAGTCGATGCTGCAAACGTCCCGAGACAAGTGGCAAGGGCCCTCGAAGGAGGCCTTGTTAGCGTTTCAGGCGGCGCGAAAGGCAAATTACAATCCGGTGCGCGCGTATGTCTCTCCCGCGCTGCTGAAGATATGGGACTCTTCCGCGCAATAAGTGTGAAGGTCGCTCTCGCACTGAAGCCGGCATGAACTTCTCAGACTAGAAACCCCTTGTAGCCTGGCTGACCGCCTGGATTGCGGCCTGCTGTGCGCTTTGGGCCGCTTGCTGCGCCTGCTGCTGAGCCTGGCTCGCCGCTTGCTTCACCTGCTGGCCGGCTTGCTGGGCTTGTTGCTCGGCTTGCGTGGCAGCCTGTTGAGCCTGGTTGGCGGCCTGTTTCACATGCTGCTCTGCCTGTTGCGCGGCTTGCTTCCCCTCGTTCATCGCTTGTTGCGCCTGTTGCTGCGCCTGCTGTGCCGCTTGCCTGGCCTGGTCCGCGGTCTGCTGCACCTGCTGCTGCACTTGCTGCGCCTGTTGCTGAGCCTGCTGCACGGCTTGCGCCGCGGCTTCCTTGCACTGTTGCAGTCCCTGTTGCGCTTGATTCAGCGTCCCCTGCGCCAGTGCTTTCCCCTGGCCCACGGCCTGGTTGACACTCTGCTGTGCCTGTTGCACGACTTGCTGCGTCTGCTGGACCGTACGCTGCGCCTGTTGCGCAACCTGCTGGACGGCCTGTTGAGCTTGCTGCGCAGTTTGTTGCACCGCATGTTGGGCTTGTGCGGCAGCTCGCTGTGCCTGCTGGGCAAGCTGCTGCACAGACTGCTGTACCTGCTGCACGCCCTGTTCCGCCTGGCCGGCCGCGCCGGCAATCGCGCCTGCGGCTCCAGATAGTGAACCCGCCCCAGGAGTGTTGGATGGCGGCGGACCGGCCGGACTTACTGGAGGCGTGGAGGCGGGAGATGAGGAGACTCCGGAGACGACCATTCCTGCGGTGACGCCACCCAGGCCGCCTGCGCCGGGTGACGGCGTCCCCACCTCGCCAATGATGCAGGTTGGAGAACCCATCACGATCATTCCACCGTGCACGGTGGGATCCATCAGTCGCGCGGCCGGAAGAAAGTTGATCATCACGCCCATGGAGCCCATGACGATCATGTCCGGCGGTCCGACACATGTGGCCATGGTGGTTACCGTGGCCGCGGGAAGAAAGTCGATGAGCACCGTAGGCGCGCCCGGAGGCAGAATCGGCCCGCCCACGTGCGGCACCACGCCTGTCACCATCGGACAAACGTGCATGTCGGTGATTCGTGCCGCGGGAGGCATCAGGCGATCTCCATCTTCGTTCTCATCTCGCTAACTTCTAACACCGGGAGCGATGGTTGGTTGCTGCCGGATGCGCAGGCCTTTCACAAAAGCCTCGTAGCCGGGACGAACCGCATTGAGCTGTTCTTCCAGCGTGGTTAAGGTGATGATGCCCAGCCAGAGGCCCGATCGAACGTACGTCTGGGCATGCAGCATGCTTCCGACCGTGGCTGCATTGTGGCGGACGAAGAGCAGATGCGCTTCATCGGCGCCAGGAAACGCGGTTGCCTGTGGCCCCGCAAACTTCGCTTCTTTCAAGTGGTTTCCGATCAGCTTCATCTGCTGCTCGATGTACTTGGGGAGGCCACCCTCCGAACTCAGCGCGTCTTGTCCCACGCCGACGCTCGCGGCAACTGCTCTTCCATCCCGCGTCATCTGACGGATTCCAAAGTCAGTGACATAAATCCAGCCGCCTGGCATTCCTGTCACGCTCCACCGCCCCACCGAGGGGAACTGGGCGGCAACACCGGGTTGTGCGATGGCTTCAGTCAATCGTCCCCTATCATTGCTTAAAACAACTCTTCTCGAACTAAAAGCCTCTGGTTGCCTGGCTGGCAGCCTGGCTTGCCGCCTGTTGAGCGCCCTGGGCGGCTTGTTGCGCCTGCTGCTGTGCCTGGCTTGCTGCCTGCTTCACCTGTTGGCCGGCCTGCTGTGCTTGCTGTTGTGCCTGCTGCGCCGCCTGTTGTGCCTGCTGGGCGGCTTGCTGCGCCTGCTGTTGAGCTTGCTGCGCCATTTGCTTGCCCTGGTTCACAGCTTGCTGCGCCTGTTGTTGCGCCTGAGAGGCGGCTTGCTTGGCCTGATTGGCCAATTGCTGTCCCTGTTGCTGAATCTGCTGCGCCTGTTGCTGCGCTTGCTGCACCGCCTGCGCCGCGGCTTGCTTACATTGCTGCAGCCCCTGTTGTGCCTGGTTCATCGCCCCCTGAGCCGCTGCTCTTCCCTGCGCGGCGGCCTGGTTGACGGCCTGCTGAGCCTGCTGTACGAATTGCTGAGTCTGCTGCACCGTCTGCTGCGCCTGTTGCGCCACCTGCTGAACGGCTTGCTGGGCTTGATGCTCGGCCTGTTGCGCTGCTTGCTGCGCTTGATTGGCATACTGCTGCGCCTGATTGGCGACCTGCTGCACCTGCTGAGCCGTTTGTTGCGCAAGCTGCTGTCCCTGGGCAGCAACGGCCTTCGCGTCGCCTACGACTTGTTGCTCTCCCTGGACCGCGGTAGCCATTGCGCCGCCAACGACTCCTTGCAGGGATGAACCGGAGACGGTGGGCACATGAGCGCCGCCTATCGACGGCAACCCGGCTGAGGGTGGCGTCGTCGAAGGGCTGGTCGAGCTCGACGGAGCCGTTCCAGAGCTGCCAGAAGTAGCGTCCTCTGCCTTGTCGGGCGTGGCCGGCGTTCCCGGTGTGCCGATTTGACCCGCCGTGCCCGAGCCCGGAGCTCCGCCGCTATTGATCAGAACTATGGTCCCGGAAATCGCAACTCCGGAAGGCCCGATGGTGACGAAGTTGCCGGATGCCACCAGAGACAGCTCCATCCCTGCCTGGATGACAACGCTCATGCCGCCATTGATGTAGATCGTATTGTTGGCGCCCAAGGAATAAGCCGAACCTACCTGTATGCTCTGGTTCGAACCGACGTTGAGCGAGTGATTCCCTCCCACGGACTCAGTGAGATTGCCGCTGATGCCGAGGTCTGAATTCCCGCCGATCTGCTTGACCGCGTTTCCCTTGATCTGCCGGTTGAAGTTGCCGCCGATCTGCTCGCTTTGGTTCGTCGTCACCATGAGCGAGTCGTTGTTTCCGACAGAGATGCGGCGATCGTGCTCGATGGATATATCCATGTCCTTCTCGGCATGAATGAAAATCTGTTCGCTGCCCATCTTGTCTTCAAATCGCAGCTCATTCGCATTCGCTCCCGAACCGCCGGTGCTGCTCCGTGTAACCAAACCCGAGCGTGTTTTGTTGTCGGGGAGAGCGTACTTGGGCGTATTTACACCGTTATAAACCGAACCTGTGATCATTGGGTTATCCGGATCACCGTTCAGGAATTGAATGACGACCTCGTCTTTAACGCGTGGCCAGAAGTAGCTGCCCCAGCCGTTTCCGGCCCAGCTTTGCATCACGCGCACCCAGGTGCAATCCACAGTCGAGCTGGTATCGTTCAATTTGTCCCAAAAGAACCGCACCTTCACGCGGCCCTGCGAATCGATGTTAATCTCCTCCCCGCTTTCGCCGACAACCACGGCGGTCTGCGGGCCGTAGATGGTTGGCTTCCTCATCGCGATCGTGGGCTTGAAGACAATGTCGGACGAAACCGCCGTGAACTTGTTGGTATATTCGGCGCCCTTCGCGTCGTCTGCCGCTCGGTAAGACGGAACCTGGTCCGCGTGATGAGTCACTGTCGTCAGCAGATACTTGCGGTTGAATGCAATGCGCGGATTGGCGGTGAGAGTAAACGTATAACCGGGGCACAGGGAGCGCGCAGTGCTGTTGCCTCGAAAAACTTCCGCAACAGAGTCGGCAGCCAGGGCGCGCGTGTCCAGAAACAGCTTCTCCAGGGCGTTGCTGGTGTCCGGTGAGCCGTCCGCGTAGCCTTCCGCTCCAGCGGGATAAAGGTATTCGTCAAAGGCATTCTTGCCGAAGGGGCTCGCGCTTGCCTGGTCTGGCACGTCTTCCCTTTTGTAGTCTTTGTAGTTGTATTCCGCGGTCGAGTGCTTGCCTGAAACCATGGTCGCGGTCGAGGTGAATTCCTTCACAAACGATCCGTAGGCGCCCTCTTCTCCGCTGACACTTATCGCATAAGGAATGGATGCGGAGAGCGGACAGTCCTGATAAGCATTGCGCCCGTCTCCCAACATGATTTTGTTGTCCTGATCCGTATGTTCAAACCAGTAGAAGATTCCGCTCTCCTCCAGGATGCGGGAGACAAAATGGAAATCCGATTCGGAGTATTGCGTGCAGTAATCAAGCTGTTTGTAAGATTCGGAAGTTTGATCGGACAGGGACAAACCATACTCGCCGATGACGGACTGCGCGATATCGAGGACGGTCTTGTTCTGGAAGATGCGGCAGTTGGAACTCAACGTAAGCTGCCACATCGCGGGCACAATCCGCGCCTGGTAGACGTTGAACTCCGCGTCGCCCGCACATTGCTCAAACGACGCAACAATACCATTGATCCATCTGGATCCCTGCGCATCGTTGAGGGTGATTGCCACGGCAACCTTGGCGCCAATCATCGACTTCGGATCGATGGTGGTGTCCACGGTTGCGAGCAATTCAGCCTGATATTCGAAGAGGCGCGAAATCCCTTCCGCACCATCCAGCGATTCGATCAGCAGCACGTCCTTGCCCAGCGGGCTCGAAAACTGCATCAACCGGTCTGCCTGCTTCAGACTTGCCATGCCAATCCCGCCTGTTCCTTGCCGAAGTGATCTCAGGGGCTGAAGCCCGCCTTGATGTTGGGCTGGTGGTGGCACGGCTAAAGCCGTGCCCTTTCAAAGCCAGGACTTATGCCCGCGCTTTCTACGGCGCAAGGTCCCATGTGTAAGTCAGCGCACCGTCCTTCACCGAAATGCTCACCTTGCTTGCCGCGATCCCTTCGGCAATCCGCGTCAGAATCTGGCGCGATAGATCCGGCAGCATGGTGTTCGAGAGAATGTTATCCACGTTCCGCGCGCCGCTTTCCACCTCGGTGCAGCGGGAAGCCACTTCGTTCAAGAGAGCGTCGTCATATTCGAGCGCGATCTTGTGAGTCTCCGCTATGCGCCGCTGAATCTTGCCAAGCTTGAGGCGGATGATCTGCTTAAGAGCCTCATCGCGCACCGGGAAGTACGGAATAATCATGAGCCTGCCAAGGAACGCGGGCTTGAAGATTTTGTTCAGTTCGGGCTTGAGCGCCTTCACCATCCCCGCGTCGTCGGGCATTGTTTCAGGATCGGCGGTGAGCTTCATCAGCGTGTCCGTCGCGGCATTGCTGGTGAGCAGAATAATTGTGTTGCGGAAGTCGATTTCGCGGCCCTCGCCATCCTCCATCCTGCCTTTATCGAATACCTGAAAAAAAAGTTCCAGCACATCGGGATGCGCCTTCTCTACCTCGTCCAGCAGCACAACGGAATAGGGCCTGCGACGCACAGCTTCAGTCAACACGCCGCCTTCACCGTAGCCGACGTATCCCGGCGGCGATCCCTTCAAAGTGGAGACTGTATGCGCTTCCTGGAATTCAGACATGTTGATGGTGATCATGTTGCGTTCGCCGCCGTAGAGAACGTCCGCGAGCGCGATTGCTGTTTCCGTTTTTCCCACGCCGCTGGGCCCAACCAGAAGAAACACGCCGACGGGCTTCACCGGATCGTCCATGTTTGCTCGCGAAGTGAGAATTCTTTGAGCAATCGCGGAGAGCGCATGATCCTGGCCGATCACGCGCTTCTTCAGGTGTTGGTCGAGCGCGAGCACCGTCTCGATCTCGTTGCGCACCATCTTCCCGAGAGGTATTCCGGTCCATGCGGAGATCACTTCGCCAACGATCTGCGCATCGACGGAGACCCGCATCATGCCGCGTTCGCCTTGCAGAGTGGCTAGTTCCGTTTCAAGCTGAGACAGTTCGGCGCGAACCGTGGTCTCATCGGTCGCAGCTTCAGAATCCTCTTTCTCAGCTTCTAGCTTTTCCTGCAATCCGCGGATCTTTGCGGTGAGAGCCTTTTCCTTTTCCCATTGCTCATTGAGAACATCGCGCTCTGCTTTTGCCGTGGCGATATGAGTCTCTATCTCAGCCAGCTTTTCCGCGTGGTCTCCGCCGATCTTCGTCTCGCGCTCCAGAACACGCTTTTGCACCTCGAGCGCGTCAATGCGGCGCAGGATATCTTCAAGGCGCGGCGGGGTTGAATTCTGACCAAGCGAGAGGCGCGCGCACGCCGTGTCCAGTACGCTCACCGCCTTATCGGGCAGTTGCCGGCCGGCAATGTAGCGATGTGACAATCTGACTGTGGCTGTGACCGCCTCGTCAAGAATGCGCAGATTGTGGTGCTTCTCAAGCGACGCCTTGATGCCGCGCAGCATGGTGCATGCCACTTCTTCCGTAGGCTCTTCAACCTTGACCACCTGGAACCTGCGTGCCAGCGCCGGGTCTTTCTCGAAGTACTTCTTGTACTCGGACCATGTGGTCGCGGCGATAGTGCGCAGTACTCCGCGTGCCAGTGCGGGCTTCAGCAGATTGGCGGCGTCGTTCTGTCCAGCGGTTCCACCGGCGCCGATCATGGTGTGCGCTTCGTCGATGAAGAGAATGATTTTTTCGGTCGATGACTTGACCTCGTTGATGAGTCCCTTCAAACGATTTTCAAACTCTCCTTTCACGCCAGCGCCGGCCTGCAACAGGGCAAGATCGAGGCTGTGAATATGAACTCCCTGCAAAGCCGGCGGCACGTCGCCACTGACCACGCGATTGGCAAAGCCTTCCACAACGGCTGTCTTGCCCACCCCCGCTTCGCCGGTGAGGATCGGATTGTTCTGGCGACGGCGCATCAGAATGTCAATCATCTGGCGAACTTCAATGTCGCGTCCCAACACTGGATCGATCTTTCCGGCCTTGGCATTGGCAGTCAGGTTCACCGTGTATTGATCGAGGTGCGGCGTCTTGCCACCTGAAGGCCTGGGGCCCGCGTCCACTTCAGCGCCGCGCTCTCCCGCTTCTCCGGCCGCGGTTGAAAGGCTGGTCTGCGTCTCCTTTGACTTGGCGACGATGTCATAGAAGGCGCTTCGCAGGCCGTCCACATTGACCAGCTGCAGTTCTTTGCTAAAGTCCTTTACCATCCGCGCAAGTTCTTCGTCGCCCAGGAGCGCAAGCAGCGTGAAACCCGTACGGATACTTCCCGCATTGAAGTCGATGCTGGCGACCGTCCATGCTTCTGAGAGCATTTTGACCACAGCGGGGCTGAAGGCAGGCGAACGCGCATTGCCGCTCTTCAAAGAATCGAGACTGCGTTCAAGCTCCCTCGTCAGTTTGGAGCGGTCTGCGCCGAAGTGCTTGAGGATGGCGGCGATGTCGTTGTCGCTGGCATCGAGCGCCTTCAGGAGATAGTGCTCAATCTCAATGTCGTAGTGCGTGCGCGCAACGCACAGGCCCGCAGCAGACTCGAGCGCCTTTCGCGTTGTGTCGTTTAATTTGTCGATCAGCGCTTTCAGATTTGTGCTCATGGTCGTTCCATCCTCAATCTCAAAAAACTTCTACTGCACCAGATAGGTCGCATCGGCGGGATCGCGATTGAGCGGCTTGGTCTTCAGCCAGCTCACCAGTCCCAATTGAGGCCGGGTCTCACTGCGCGAACCCAGCTCGCAGGGCGGAACATCTTCCCGCGCCAGCACCAGTTGCACTTCTGTCTCATAGCTTCCGTTGGAGTAAAACCTCAACCATGCAACCAGCTCGTGATACGCATCCTTGCCCGGCAAGAATTTCAGATATTGCTCAAAGCGCATGGGGCCCAGCGAGATGCGAATTCGTCCATGATGGTCCCAGACCTCGTCGCCGGCTACAACTCCTACGCCCAGGCGTTCGTTCGCCCCACCCAGTCCGGAGAAACAGGTTTGATTCTCGGGACTGAGTTTTCGCCATGCACCCGCAAACTGCTGGATGTGCACTTCAACACCGAAATAATCCTCGAGAATCTGTTTGAGCGATGCTGCCGAACGCACATGACGAGCCAGAAGCGCGGTGTAATTCAGATAGGCGCGATCCGAAAGTCCGCCTCGATCGAGCATGCCTTGGGTGCCTAGGCCGAGCAGATCGAGAAGGCGGCCTGTCAGGCGATCCCCTCTCGTCCTCTCGTATTCGATGAAGAAACGGTATTTCTCCCAGCCGCGGTAAAAGAACGAAATCATGCGATGGTTGAAGATGTTGAGGAAGTCTTCCATGGCGCGGTCTTTTTCCCGCGCCCTCGCAATCAGGAACTCGGTGTAAGGCGCGGGCATTACGGCAAGCGCGGAACAAAGGCCCATGAACTCGACCGTCATGTTGAACTGGCCGTTCTCCGCACGCCGCAGATCGTGAATCTCGCTGGGAGGAAAGGCCAGCGAGGTACGCGCCGCGAAGCGGATCGTTTCTCCCTGCGGTGTAATGAAGTATCCAACCGGCTTGAGCTCCGGCTCCATCTTTTGCAGCATGCGCACAGCCTGAAAAAAGTGCACGCGAAATGGCTCTTCTTCCAGCATCCGGCGCAGGGAAGAAAGCGCGTGTTGTTCGTAGGTCTCGGCTGTCTGCCCGGTTACAACAAGGCTTGTGTCCCGGCTCTCGGTGGCCATTTTCCCAGCGCCTCCTTTCGTAGGGTGCTCCTCGCTGTGAGCTTTGAAAAGCTGTTCATCGATGCATAGCTTGCAAGAAAGCGATCGAGCACGGCGGCAAACAGATACAAGCCGCTGCCGGCAAAATGCTGTTCGTCAAACTCCATTTCTACCTGGGTGCCGCGTGCCGGAATAAGGCCGTAGGCTGAATCGACCAGAGCAAAATTGGGTGAAGAATTCATCTTCAATATCGATCCCACCTGGTTCTCGGTGGCCGTCGAGTCGCTCATGTTATGCAGCCGCAAAATTTCCTGCATTGCTGCGCGACCCTCTTCGTTGAGAGAGAGATAGTTGAGCGAGAGCAGAGAGATGAGACGCCAAAGATGCGTCTTTCCTCCCGAGGGGCTGACGCTTGCCGTAGGACGCCGCAAAGCAGTCACTGTTTTTGCCGCCGGGTACCCGGTTGCATCAAGGTCGCCTGTTTCGGCTCCGAATTGAAAACGCGAAGGCAAATCGAAGTTTGTGCAAAGCGCCTTCACCATCAGTACGTCCGCCTCCGGTTCTGTGAAATTGCCCATCAGGTCAACCACAGAAATAGTCATCGTGGAGGGTTCTCGTTCGCCCAGCTCGCTCATGTGCCTGTTGGCTACCCAGAATGCGAGATCTTCGCGACTGCGCGTTTGATAACGGTAAGCGTGCATGGGCTCCAGCACCACCGATTGCCGCAGCCGTGGATTGGTTGCAATCACCTCTTCAATGCTGAAGATCTCCATCGCGGTCGTATGGCGGCTATCGGGAACAATCGTGTACTCATGGCGCGTCTGGCTCAGTAGAATTGGTTCTGCCGCCTGCGGGAAAAGATTGATTGCCGGTGTGCACCCGAGCCGGAATGTCCGCTCGTTGACGCCAAGTTCCAGCACCTGCTGCCGTTCGGCGCGTTCGAAGCTTGAAAAGAGGAAGACGACCTCGGCCTCCTGGCCAAAGCCGGAATGCGCCAGAGGTTCCACTCCATCGAGATCGAAAAACAGGAACTTTTCGGGGAACGCAAAATACTCCTGGAGCAAGCGATGCCCATCCATGGAACGGCGTACAAAGGGAAGCAGGTTATCCTCTGCGTCAAAACCAACCATGCGCAGTCTCGATGGCTCCAGGCTGATGAGCCGCTTTTCATCCTTTGGATCGCGCAGTTGAATCTCGATGCACTTTTCCGAAAAGAGTTCATAGAGCGAATAGACAACGCTCGCATCTCCGGCAAGATGAAACCGCAACCGGGAAAGCGGAAGCCCGGAGAAGGCCACGTCGTTATTACAGCGGAGCCGCAAACGAGCCGCCGCCACCGCCTGCACGCCCACCGATGCGCGGGGTGGGCGCTGCATCCGTTCCGGCTGCCGCCACTCAGCGGCCGCAACGGAAAACGGCCAGAGGTCCACGTCATAGGCTGTCTGGAAACGGCAAGGCAGTCCCTCGACTGTCGCCTTGGTAACCAGCGGCGTCCCTTTGGGAATGCGCATCCCCGCAATCTTCTTTCCCTGTGCGGGGTCAGGCTGGCATTCGACAATCGTCATGGAAGGGATTGGCCGAAGATAGCCGGGATGAATGATGCGGGTCAGCGCTTCACTGATCTCGGGGAAGTCGTCGTCCAGCCTTCGATGCACACGCGCGGCTAGAAACGCAAAGCCTTCAAGCAGGCGGCTCACGTGCGGATCGTCGCAACGATCTGGATCGAGCTGGAGCCGGCCCGCAACCCTGGGATACTTGCGCGCGAACTCGCCACCCATCTGGCGCAGATAGGTCAGTTCCCGCTCGTAGTATTCCAGCAACTCCTCGCGCATGACCTACTTCACCTCGTACTCACCGCTGATCAATTCCAGCACCGTGTCGAACTTCACTTCCTCGCTCATGTTTTCGAAAACAATCCGCCCTTCAATGTGGAACCTCAAACTCCGGCTCAGCACGTCTGTGCGTGTCAAAAAGACGCGGGGCTCGCTGATGCGCGGCTCGAAGGTCCGAATGCACTTCTCAAGCGCGACCGTGAGGGCATTGTGCTCCTTTCCCGCCGAGCCGTCGAAGCTGTGCAGATCCGGCAAGCCATAATTCAATACCGACGCCGCGACAGCGGGATAACCCTCCAACTCCGGCATCACAGGCTGCCGTGTATTCAAAAGCCACTCCACGTCGCGCTTCAGCGATTCGCGATACATGGAGATGGACGCAGCGCGGGTTTCAGGCCACTGTTCCTGGTCGGTCAGGCGATCGATCAGCGACTGCGTGATAAGTAGCTCAGACTTGTTTCTTGCCAACCCTTCACCCCGAAAATAATCCAAATTCCGCTATTGAAGTACGGTGGCATCCAGCCACTGCTGCGTCTCGGGATTCGCCGCACCGGTGTCATCCTCAAGAGTCCAGTGGCGCAATTCAGGGCGAGCGATGAGAAGACTCTTCACTGTGCCCACCACAGCCTCCGAGATGGCTTCCGCCCCGGTTTCCTGTCCGGCCCTCCATACGTAACGATGCAGATCGATCCACGCCCTTGCGCATTCGCTGGCCAGAATTGGGAGGGTAGACCGCATCAATTCCTGCCACGCTCCTTTGTTTGCCAAAGCCCTCAGAGAATGCCTGACTTCAGGACTTGGCCCCACTGCAAATCCAGGCGCGGGCGATGGTCCCTGCATCCGTGTTTCACCAAGCCGCAGACCGGCGCACACAAGATAAGGCACAGGAGACATGGGATCCATCTGAAACAAGAACTCGGCGCTTTGCACAACCAGCGCATAGGCATCGGCCGCATCGCTCAATTGCCCAGGCGTCATCGCGCCGCGGCGAGGCGCCTGTTCCGATGGCTGCGCGACCGCTCTTTGGCCTTCGGCGGTTTCCTGGCCGCCTTCCTGAGACTGCAAGGGCTGCGGCTTCTCAGCGGCCTTTTGAGCATCCGGTTCCGTCTTGCGCCGCTCATTGAGCAGCGATTCCGCGACCTGGTGAACTTCGGCAAGCGCGCCCTGAAGATTAGTCAGGAGCGGAGCATTGTCTCCATAAGCTTCTTGCTGGTATTCATTCAGGCGCTCCACCGCCTGAAGCGCTTCAGCCAGAGCCGCCTCAGCATCAACATACAGGCCTTTCGGAGTCGAAGCAAAGGCCTGATCGAATTCTTCAGCGGTCAGTTTGCCGTGGTCGATCGCGTCTTTGCGCGCTTCCAGCCTGGCATCCGATGTGGCGTCCTTTTCATAGCCGACGATGCGCGATTGCAGATAGGATTCAAGACCAAGTCCGCTTCGAGTCAGCGGCACTTTGCGCACCGCGCCGGCAATCAGCCTTGCCGCTATCTCAACCGAGAGCATGCGAAGCTCAAGATCCCCGCCTTCCTCGATGAGTGGATATATATTCGGCCAGAAGGTCTCCTGAAGTGACCGAATCAGGTCGATGCCCGGAGCCAGTACCGAGAATCCTTCCGTCCGCAGGTGCGCTTCAATAAGCCAGCCCGCGAGCCGCAGATCCTTGGTTCTCTTGGCCAGCGCATCGCCGGCCATCTTGATCACCGCGCGATGATCCGCTTTCTTGATCTGTGATCGTTCCCAGTCTCCCGCGGGAAGATTGTCCTCTTCCTCCCTGCGAGCTTCCTTGATCTGATCGAAAACCTTGTCGTAATAGAGGTCTTCGCCCGCGGGATTCTCTCCTGCAATCGGCGCAAGCAAATCCTCACGCAGAGGCATTTTGAGACTCCTTTTCCGGGACAGACCAAACAACGCTGCGAAGCTCCAGAAGCGGAACTTCCACGCCGTCGATCACAAACAGTTTTGCGCCGAAGGGTAATTCGTCATGGGATTCGTCGGGTTCCCAGGCCGATTCGCGGCCCAGTTGTACCGATTCGTCCGCATGCTTCGACGAGAGCGGGCAAAGAACCGGAAGTAGCACTTCGCCCAGTTCCTGCAGCCGGAAGTCGGCGCTGGTATCTACGCGGGCACGTGCCCAAATAAGGTCGCGCAGGTTGGCGGGTTTCTCAATCTCCAGCCGGCGCAGATAGTGGATTGGGATCCATGTGTAGCTGCCCGCGATAAAGACTTCGAGGTTTGCGCCGATTCGCGGATCTGCGTCGCTTATCTCACTGAACGGCTTTTCGTTCCACAGTCCGCCGTAAACCGGCTCGTCTTTCAGCGGTGGAGTCTCGCGATTGGCGAACATGGCCTGGCGTATGCGCTCAGCGTGCAACGCACTTCGGTAAAGCAGTGTTCCCGCGGCAGCATCGGCACTCGCTCCGGCCAGAAGATCCAACTGCTTCTCCGCGCGGTCGTACTCACCGGCGAACAACAGAAGTTCGAACAGGAACGTGCGGCGCTTGGCGTCGAGTGGATTCGACCTTAACTCTTCGCCAAGTGCTTTGATGGCTTCCCGCAGCCTTCCTTCGCGGTAAAGCGCTAGTGGTGTCATTGTCGGCTAGGACGCCTTATTCTGAGCGGTATTGAAGGTAACCGAGCCGGTGACGGTTACCACGCCTTGATCGTTCTGCGTGCTGTATTCGGACTTGATCTCGTTGTAGCTGAAGCTGACGCTCTCGGTCGGAATCTCGTTCGTCGCAGTGATATGTTGCGTGGTGACAAAGATCTCTTTCATATCGATTTTGAGGAACGGCTTGCCGCTAGATCCCGCCTTCACCGCTTCCAGACTTGCGGTCTTGATATGCTGGCCGGTGACCATCGCCTTAAACGTCGGGGTAGTTGCTTTATCCAGGTTCTTGGTGACACTGAAGTCCGCCAGATCGGCTTTGCCGGCGCCGGATCCGCCTGTGTGCCCGACCGATGTGATCTGCTGTCCACCCCAGCTGAACGAGTGGAGTGTAATCCAACCCTTGTGGTTTGAGTCTTCCGACTCGCCAGCAATGCCGTCAAGTTTCAAAAAGTAATCAACCGCCATGTCACAATCCTTTCGTGTTCAGCCTGGGAAGCAGGCCGGTTGGGGACAAAGGCTTCGAGGACTGCATCGACAGATCTACTTGCCCGCAGGCTGGGGAAGATCTGCTACGAGCCTCAAGGACACTGTGAGTTCATCCAGTTGGAAGTGAGGACGCATGAAGGCCACGGCGCGAAGTGCGCCTGGCTTTCCTGGCACCTCAATCACTTCAACACGCGCTTCGCGCAAAGGTCGCTCGGACTTGGCCGAAGACGACGCATTGTCGTCGGCGATAACGTAGTTTGAAATCCACTGATTCAGGAACAGCTCCGCCTGCGGCCGGCTCATCGTGCTTCCCAGCTTGTCGCGCATCATAGCTTTCAAGTAATGCGCAAAGCGGGACATGGCAAGCATGTACGGTAACTGTGCGGAGAGCCTTGCGTTCGCATTGGCCTCTGGCTTGTCGTAGACCTTGGGCTTGTTGGCGGTCTGCACACTGAAGAAAGCAGCGTAGTCAGTTCCCTTGCAGTGCACAAGCGGCACAAATCCCTGGTCGGCGAGTTCCTTTTCGCGACGGTCGGTAATGGCAACTTCGGTGGGGCATTTCAGCGCCACGTCGCCCTCGTCGGTGCGGAAGTTATGCGTGGCAAGCCCTTCAACGAGGCCGCCATTCTCCACACCGCGAATCGAAGCGCACCAGCCAAACCTGGCAAATGAATTCGTCAGCCGGGACGCAAGAGCATAAGCGGCATTCCCCCACAGATACTTCGAGTGATCCCTGCCGTCCACTCCCTCTTCGTACGCGAATTCGTCAATCTGTCTTGTGTCTTTGCCGTATGGCTCACGCATCAGCACGTGAGGCAAGGTCAGAGCCACATACCGGGAGTCGTCGGACGCCCGGAAGCCCTTCCACTTGGCATACTCGGTGTTGTCAAAAACCTTTGAGATGTCCCTGATCCCGGAGATCTGCCCGAATTCAGTAAGGTTGATCATCTCCGGCGCCACCGCCGACAGGAAAGGCGCGTGGGCCGCCGAAGCAACCTGCGCTACCTTCTCCAGTAACTCCACATCCTCTCCGCCGCGGCCGAATTCATAGTCGCCAACCAGCGCAGCGAACGGAGCGCCGCCGAATACACCGAATTCCTCTTCATAGACTTTCTTGAAGAAAGCACTCTGATCGAATTCCAGCGCGCGCTGCAGATCCCGCAGCAGGTCTTTCTTTGAGACATTCAGCAGCTTGATCTTCAGCATGTCGCTGGTCTCGCTCTGCAGCACAAGATGCCTGATTCCCGTCCAGGTGGCTTCCAGCTTCTGGAACGACGGATGATGCATCACTTCGTTCAGTTGCAGCGAAACCAGGCGGTCGATTTCGGCAATACGCGCCCCGATGCTCGCCTCCGCGTCGCGGCTTAGAGTCATCTTTCCTTCAAGGACCTGGTTGATGAACTCCTTCACCATATCCTTGCCGCGCTCCTGGGCAACGGTATCCTTGCCGAAGCGTCCTTGTGCGACAATCTGATCGAGGAGCGATACCTCAGTAGTTTGTGTTTCCGCGGCCTGCGCCGCCAACGGGTTCGCCGGGCTACTCATTCTTGTCCCCCTTCGCTTCGCCGCCCATCTCGGCGCGCAGCTTATTCAATTCTTCCGTTTTTGAAACTGCGTCAAACAATGCCTGATCCAACTGGTCGTTGCCCTGAAGGCTTCCACGCAGGTTCGATAACCTCGTCCGCAGGTCAAGCAATTCCTTGATTGGACCCACCTGCTCGGCAACTTTGGCGGGCGAGAAGTCGTCGAAGCTCTCAAAGTGCAGATCGACTCCAATCTGTCCAGCCTTCGAACTCAGCTTGTTTTCAACCGAGAATTTCAAATGAGGTTGCATGCCCTTCAGCACGCTGTCGAAATTATCGGGGTTGATCTCAACGAACTTACGATCCTTCAAAGCGGCGAGCGGCTGCTCGGGCTGTCCCGTAAGATCGCCCAGAACGCCCATCACGAAGGGCAATTCCTTCATCTCGATGGCGTTTCCAACTTCAACGTCATAGGTGATCTGGACCCGTGGGGCCCGGACGCGACTGAGTTTCTGCTGTGTACTCTCTCTGGCCATAACACTCCGGTGACGCAACGAAATTCGGTAACCCCAAAGAAACCACAAACCAGTGATAGCTGTCCACTGGATTCTTGCCTAAGTCTGGCCCCTGAGGTTAAGCCCAGGGACATTTAAAAGAAACCAATAGTTCTCAAGTTTTCTCAAGAAGCATCATCCTCGCAATGCACTTATGAAACAATCGCCGCCCAATCCTTGCTTTTCTTTTTCTTCGCCGGTTGGGAAATCGTTAGATGAACATGCGGTTACTACCAACCTGCCGATTCCCGGCCCATGCCCGCGGCGGCTCGCCACTAAGTCGCCACTAACTCGACTCGAAAGCAGGTACAACTTATACCACTGCGGCAGAATGGAAGTCCGAATTATCTTTCCGCCGATATTCCGTCAACCAGGAACAGCCGGGGATCGTCCGCCAACCTTAATACCGGCAAATGTTCGCCGATTCCTTTTTTAGACACCAGTTCAATTCCGCAGGTAAGGTAATATCCAATACACAGCCGAGGTTGCGGAAGAAAATGCGACAGCTCCAACCCGTCATCTGGTCCAAAGGAACCTTCCTCTCGCCACAGCACCTGCAGGCGCAAGAGCGCTTTGTGGAAGACAGCGCGCGCTTCTACCTGGATTCGCTGAACGCCCGCTCGTGGGGGTTTCGGGAGATTCAGATTGATACCAGGGCCCTGTCGGAAGGGCGGCTGGCAATCACTCTTGCCTCAGGTATCTTCCCGGATGCGCTCCCCATCGATATCCCCGCCTCGGAGTATCCACCGCCGGCGCGGATACTCGATGAGTGCTTCCAGGATGGGCGCCAAAGTTGCACTTTTTACCTTGCCGTACCTGAATATCTGAATGGAGGCATGAATGTTTCGGTGGATCGCGGGCGAGTCAGCACGCGGTTTCTGGCGCAACTGCTGATGGTGCGCGACGAGAATACCGGGACTGGTGAAAAGCCCGTGCAGGTTGCGCGGAAGAACCTCCAGATTCTCGCGGATGGCGAGAACCGCGAGGGTTCCGTCATCCTGGGCTTCGTCCGCATTCTGCGTTCCGAAACAGGGATCTACCAGGTCGATCCGGCGTACATTCCCCCGCTCATCGATATCCATGCGCATCCCACCCTCAAGCGAATCCTGAGCAACATGGTTGAGTTGCTGGTTGCGCGCGGCAGTCAGCTTTCCGGAAGCCGCCGGCAGAAGAATCAATCTCTGGCCGATTTTACGGCTTCAGACGTGGCTAATTTCTGGCTGCTCTACACCATCAACAGCCATCTCCCCGCGCTTCGCCACTTTCTGGAGTCTACGAATATTCAGCCGGAACTCTTGTTCAATGAATTCTCCGACCTTGCCGGGGCCCTCACGGCTTTCTCCAGCAAAATCGCTCCCAAAGATCTGCCGGCTTACAATCACGACCAGCTTGGCGTCTGCTTTGGCGAACTCGACCGGCAGATCCGCATCATGCTCGAGACGGTTGTTCCCAGTAACTTTGTCGCACTTCCGCTCAAGCTCGTCCGGGATACTATTTATGCAACATCCATCGACAAGGATGCTTACTTCGAAGGATCGCAATTCTATTTGGCGGTCTCGGCGGAAATCCGCGACGCGGACCTCATCGACCGCTCGCAGAAGCTGATCAAGGCATGTTCGGCAACGCAGCTCGAGACACTCATTCGCAACGCCCTTCCCGGCTTGCGCTTGCGGCACATATCACCGCCGCCGCGGTCCATTCCTGTGAAGCTGCGATACCACTATTTCGCCATCGAACAGGGCGGGCCCATTTGGGAGTCGGTACTGCGGGCTCGCAACTTTGCGGTTTACGCGCCGTCGGAAATCCCGAATCCGCAAATGGAACTTATCATCCTTCTCGCGCAGCCTGTCTGATAAGTCGAGTTTTCCCAAAGAGAAACAAACAGGAACTTTCATTTAAATATCGCGGCGGCGGCCTGGCTGGCGCCAAGCTGCTGCATGACACATTTCCGGACCTTCTCAATCTATCTCCGGAGTTACTGTCAATGTCATGGAAGAGACGTTTGACAAAAGGCGCAATCGACAACCGCCAAGCTTAGGCACCAGCACTCTTGCTGGAGTTAGGAGTCATTGGTCGAAAGACTGCCGGCCGAGTCAGTTCACAGGCGGTTTGAGGTAGGTCTCAAAGTGCGCCAGAATGCGGTTGAACAGGTGAACGCGTACGTCCGGGCCCGCGATGGAGTGGGTCTTGCGCGGGTAAATCTGCAGGTCGTAGGGAATCTGAGCTTCGATCAACTGCTGGATGAACTGGACGGAGTTTTCGATGTGCACGTTATCGTCGCCGGTTCCATGCACAAGCAGCAGCCGCCCCTTCAGTTTGCCGGCTGAGTTAACGACAGAGAAATCCTTGTAGCCGGAAGGAAACTCCGCCGGCTGGCTCATATAGCGCTCGGTGTAAATCGAGTCGTAGTCGCGCCAGTCGGTAACCGGGGCAACCGCGACTCCGGCGCGGAAGCGATCGGAGTGCGTCAACGCATAGAGCGTGAAGGTTCCACCCCAGCTCCAGCCCCACCAGCCAAGCCGCTTTGGGTCCAACTGCGGATACTTCGCCAGCGCGGCATCGACGACGGTGAGTTGATCCTCAAGCTGAACCGGGCCGAAGTTGTGAAACGCGGCCTGCGCGAAGTCGCGTCCCCGCAACCCGCTGCCGCGGTTGTCCGCGTGGAGCACGGCGAAACCATGCTCGGCAAGCAACTCATCGAAGAGCAGTCCGTCACCCCAGCGGTTTGCCACGGTCTCCGGACCGGGGCCTCCATAAGGATTCACAATCAGCGGGATGCTTGCAGGGTTTGAAGAACCCTCAGGCAGCAGCAGGGTTGCATAGAGTGTTGTGCCATCCTTCGCCTTCACCTCAAGCCGCTCCGGAGCGCGTAGGTGGTAGGGTTCCAGAGCCCTGGTTTGCCAAAACACGGCGCAGTTATCCGCGGCCAGGCACAAGCTTATTGTGGGCGGATCGAGATTCGTGGATTGGCGTTCGACAAATGCTTCGCCGGCTTGCGCAAAGTTGCCTGCGTGGAACCCCGGACCCTGGCTCAACTGCTTCAGTTGGCCGTCAAAGCTGGCCTGCCAAATCTGCTGCTCAAGCGGGTTGCCCGCATTCGAGGCGAAGCGGACCATCCTGGCATCATGGTCCACGCTGAAGACATCGGCCACGTCAAAGTCGCCTTTGGTGAGTTGCCGCTCCAGCTTGGCGGGAGCCTGCGCCGGGTTGGGCTGGTCGTAGTTATACAAGTAGATGTGGTTGTGGCCATCGGACCAATTTGTCAGCACAATGGTGCCCTTGCCCACGGAAACGTTGTATTTATCGTCGAAGAACTTATCGTCGGTAAGTTGGAGCACCGGTCGCGCCTGGCCTTTGCCGGCGTCCGCAAAGTAAAGATCGCGGTGTTTGTGATCGCGAGTCAACGTCTCGATCCACAAAGTCTTACCGTCAACCCATCCAAACCGCGGAATGTAATCCTGTCCGGCACGAATCGGAAGTTTGACCCAGACTGTCTTGTGGCCTTCCGCACTCACCACGCCCACCCGCA
>Ga0181531_10000848_pt1 | contig 19886 bp, 19 predicted proteins | sample PEATcosm2014_Bin_38_FD_119743 | JGI IMG/M metagenome (GOLD analysis project Ga0181531, IMG submission 119743) | Peatland microbial communities from MTU Mesocosm Facility, Houghton, MI, USA - PEATcosm2014_Bin11_10_metaG | ecosystem: Environmental > Terrestrial > Soil > Wetlands > Peat | place... | reverse complement strand
GTTTCCTGGAGCAAGTCGAATTGAACCAGCCTGGATTTGCCACGTGGGGCAACGTTTACGGTGGTGAGGCAACACCCATTCACGGCCAGGCTGCCGCCGGTCTTTAAACCGCGGCCGGTCGCGCCGGCGCGCAGGGTCAGCTCGACGGATTTCGCCGTCGGCCGGATGCGCTCGACGATGCCCGTTTCTTCGACAATGCCGGTGAACATAAAGCAGGTCAGGCATCCCGCCTGACTCCCAAATTTAGGATTTTTTTGCGCGACCCGCCAGAACGTTTGACAGAGAATAAAAAATTGGGTCAGCTACTGGTTTTCTGAAAATGGAGACAGGCTGGAAGCCGGTCCTATGTTACCCGCGCCGTCAGCAACAAATCCGGCCCTATTCGTTTCCACTCAACCTCGCGAAGTTGAAGAGCCTCCCCCAGGTTCCGGGCGCCCTCGCCCGCCACGGCCTTGAGCGAATCACGCCCGCCCAGAATCTTGGGTGCGTAGAAAAAGGCGATGGCCTGGGCCAATCCGCCCAGCAGGAAGGAGGCGTTCGTCTCGCCTCCACCTTCCACCAGCAGGCTGGTGATGTTTTCGGCGGCGAGCTTTTTCAACAGCCAACGGAGATCGAGTGACAGGTGACGAGTGACACGTGACAGGGGTTTTGCTGAGGGCGCCACAATGACCGCCACCCGTTTTGACAACGCCGCCACACGATTCTTTGGCGCGCGTTTGCCGACGACAATGGTGGTCAGGGTGGCAAATTCGTCACTCACGACCTTTGCCTTCAGCGGCGTTCGTGCCATTGAGTCCAGAACGATCCGCCGTGGCATTCGATGTTGGATGTTCGATGTTGGATGTTCGATGTTTCCTTTGGAATGGCTGTTCGTGCGGAAGGTCAACGACGGATCGTCCGCCAGCACCGTGTTAACGCCAACGAGAATGGCATCCGCTCCTTGACGCAATTTCATTCCGTAATCGCGTGCTGGTTTACCCGTGATCCATTTCGATTCGCCTGAAGCCGTGGCAATTTTGCCGTCCAGCGTCATCGCCGTCTTGATGGTGACGAACGGTGTGCGATGAACAATCCAGTGATTGAACGCCTCATTCTGCCGGAGGCATTCGCGGGCCAGGGCACCGGGAGCGCCGGCATCTTGCCGGCGTGTTGCTTTTTTACGAATTGAAAAACTGGCTGGCAGGATGCCGGCACTCCCGGCTGCAACGACCTCGATTCCCGCGCGCTCCAAAATCTTGAATCCCTTCCCGGAATGTTTCGGGTTCGGATCCGTCGCGCCGACGATTACACGTTTGATCCCGGCGGCGATGATGGCATTCGTGCAGGGCGGTGTGCGGCCGTGTGTACTGCAGGGTTCGAGCGTCACGTAGAGTGTCGCTCCTTTGGAACGGTGACCGCGTCTTTGCGCGTCCCCAAGTGCCTCGATTTCCGCGTGCGGCAGACCTGCGCGCCGATGCCAGCCGCGTCCGATGATTTTTCCGCCCTTCACCAGCACCGCGCCGACCATCGGATTGGGCGAGGTCAGGCCATAACCGCGTCCGGCGAGCCGGAGGGCAAGGCGCATGAATCGGGCGTCAGACATCGCTTAATGGTAGCGGCTTTCGGTGGAAAGCCGCCATCTGAAAAAGCGGGATGAGTGCGGCGCTCTGCCGAGGTGCCGCTACGCGAATGGGTTCACGCCGCCAACCTCATTCCATCATGATTTTGTAGACCACGGCGAAATCATTCGGCTCGTGTTTCGGCTGGGCAATGACCAGCGCGTCGGCGGTTCGCTTCCATTTGATTTTTTCCCGGCTGTCGAGCAGTTCGATCCTGCGGATGTTGCCATCGAGCAGCCTGGCCGATTGGCCGAGTGATTTGATGCTCGCGCCGTTGGTCGGCCAGCCCAGTTCAATCGCGTAAAGCGTGTCGCCTTTCACCGTGAAACGAAAATCCTCCGCCGTGAACGGTTTGCCCTTGCCTTCATTGAAACCCTGCTCTCTCAACTTCGCGCCCGCCGAGGCCGGGCCTTCCCCGAATACTTTCCATGGGCGCGTGTCGAAAATGCATTCCCGGTTCACAGCCATCCAATCGGCGATGCCTTCCACGATCTGCACTTCCTCATCGTCAATCGTTCCGTTCCCGCGCACCGGTACACTCAACAGCAGGTTGCCGTTTTTGCTCACGACGTCCGCCAGGGTCTGGATGACGGTTCGCGTGGTCTTGTAACCGTGCCGCTCGTAGATGCTCCGGTCGTAATGCCAGTTGCCCAGGCAGGTGTCCGTTTGCCAATGCAACGGCTCGATTTCGTTGGCCTCCCCGCGTTCGATGTCCCAGACCATGCACTGGCGCTGGTCCGGCGTCAGGACCTTGCCGAACAACACGCCGTCGTCGTTGTTCCCGTGCCACTCGTTGTTCAGATTATAGAAATTCGCGGCCAGCTTCAGGCCCGCATCGCTGATCGGCCACAGCGGCAACGCCGTATCGTCGAAGTAAATGAGGTCGGGATGATACTTCTCGATGAGATCCATCGTGCGGTTGTAAAACTTGTCGCAATAAGCCTCGTCCGGGATGCTCGCGCCATTGTTCCAGTCCCACCGGTTGAACAGTGATTCGAATCTTTGATAACCCGGGCTGGGCGTGTGGTTTTGCGCGTACAAATCCTGGGGGTCTAGGCCGTTCCACCATTTCCCCTGGCCGTCGGCCTCGGTGAGTTTGCCGTCAAAATCCTGCGCCGGTTCATACCACGTCCAGGCGTGCGACGCATGAACACTCACGCCGAAATACAGGCCGTGCTTGCGCGCCGCCCCGGCCCAGCCGCCGATGAGGTCCTTGTGCGGCCCGACGTTCACGGAATTCCACGGCTGATATTTTGAATCCCAGTTGTCGAAGTTGTCATGATGATCGGCCAGCGCCATGAAGTATTGCGCCCCGGCGCGCTTGTAGAGCGCCAGCAATTTGTCCGGGTCCCAGTTCTGGGCCTTCCATTGGTGGATGACGTCCTTGAACCCAAAATCCTTCGGTGAACCGTAATGGGCGAGGTGAAATTTATACTGGTCGGTATTGGTAAAATACATCAGCCGCGCGTACCAGTCGCCGTCCTCCGGCTCGCATTGCGGTCCCCAGTGCGCCCAGATGCCGAACTTCGCGTCGCGGAACCAGTCGGGACACTGGTACTGTTTCAGCGAGTCCCAGGTCGGCGCAAATTTGCCCGGTGCCATTGGCTCGTTGGCGGTGCTGACGACGTGGAAAACGGCGTTCGTGTCTTCCGCGCGAACCGGCCCGGTGGGCAGCATCAGAGCCGCGACGACCATGGCGGCGAACCCTGAAAAGGGATTCGTGTTCATAAGGGAATCAGTCTGCGGGCTGGGTCGGTCTTCGTCGAGGAAATCACGCTGAGCTGGTTGTAGCCACTGACCGGAGAAATCCCGTTCGGATTACGGGCATGGACAGATTTTTCCGCGCCTCCACGTCTCTGCGTTGAAGGAATTATTCCTCGAATAGCGCCTGCGCAAATTGCTTCGCGTCGAAGGGCTGCAAATCGTCCGCTTGCTCGCCGAGGCCGATGAATTTGACAGGCAGGCCGAGTTCCTTCTGGATGGCCACGACCATGCCGCCCTTGCTGGTGCCGTCGAGCTTGGTCACCACCAGGCCGGTCAGCGGCACGGCCTTGTTGAATTCGCGCGCCTGGTTCAGCGCGTTCATGCCGGTGGTGGCGTCGAGCACCAGCAGCACTTCGTGCGGCGCGCCGGGCAGTTGTTTGCCAATGACGCGGTGCAGCTTTTGCAATTCCTGCATCAAATTGTGCTTGGTGTGCAAACGCCCGGCGGTGTCGATGAACAGATAATCTGCCTGGCGCGCCTGTGCGGCGGTGACGGCATCGTGCGCCACGGACGCCGCGTCCGCGCCGTAAGCGCCGGCCACGACCTCGATCTTCAGGCGTTGACCCCACAATTTGATTTGCTCGATGGCGGCGGCGCGGAAGGTGTCGCAGGCGGCCAGCAACGCGGTCTTTTTCTGCAATTGAATCAAATATGCAAGTTTGGCCGACGTGGTCGTCTTGCCAGTGCCGTTGACGCCGACGATGGAAACCACGGTTGGACCTGCCGCGGCCTTGATCAAATCGGTTTTATTCGAACCAAGACTCTTCTCCACTTCAGCACGCGCGATGGCAAACACGTCCAGACCGGCGCCGCCCTGGGTTTCATAGGCGTGTCTGACGGCGGCAACGATCTGCGTGGTCATGGCCGGGCCAAGGTCGGCGGCGATGAGCGCGGCTTCCAGTTCCTCGAGCGTGGCCGCGTCAAGCCGGGGCGAGCGGGTGACGATGCGTTTGATTTCGTGCGCCAGCTGGCTGTGCGTTTTTTTCAGGCCGGCTTTGAATTTCTGAAATAAATTCATCGTTGAAGCGTTAAAGCGGTGAAGGGATCAAGCGGCGGTTACGATTTAACGTTTAAATCCTTCAACGCTTCATCGTGTTTCTGCTTCAACTTTTCGACGTGATCGTAGGGCAGTTTGACGGTGCCGATGAGGGGTTTGCCCTTGCTGAAACCGTGGCAATCGGAGCCGCCGGTGATGAGCAGATGAAATTTATCGGCCATTTCCAGGTAACGTTCGGAGGCGACGGTCGAATGCTTGGTGTGAAAGCATTCAATGCCGTCCAGGCCGGCTTCAACCAAAACCGGAATCACGTCGTCGGTGCGGTTCAAACCTGGATGCGCCATGACGGCGACGCCGCCGGACTGATGGATGAGTTCAATGGCTTCGAGCGCGGACATTTTGGCCTTGGGCACCCACGCCGGCCGGTTTTTCTTCAGAAAACGCTCGAAGGCTTCGTCCAGATTCGCGACCAGGCCGGCCTTGACCAGGGCGCGGGCGACGTGCGGGCGCCCGGGTGACTGGCAGTTGGCCAGCGCAAAAACAGTTTCGACCTCGAGCGGCACGTTCAATCCATTGAGTCGCGCCACCATTTCGCGGATGCGATCCTGCCGGACGGCCTGAAACCGGGCGATGTCCGACAGGAATTTTTCGTTCCCGGTGTCCACGTAATAACCGAGCAGATGAATTTCCGTGTCGTTGTGCTCGGCGGTAAGTTCGGTGCCGGGGATGAAAACGATGCCCGCCGCCTCGCACGTGGCGGCCATGCGCGGGCATCCTTCGACCGAATCATGGTCCGTCAGGGCGAGCGCCGCAAAACCGAGCCGGTGGCCGTGGCCGACCAGCTCCTCCGGCGAGAACGTCCCGTCCGAGAAATACGTGTGCAGATGTAAATCCGCGAATTTCATTCGCTCCAGTTCAAAGTCCAAGGTTCAATATTCAAGGTTGTCATGGCGCGGCCGACTGTTCCTTAAATTTGTTGCCGCGTAATTCCGAATGCCGCAAGCAAGCCATGAAACCGGAAATCAAACGGCTGATTTCCTGGCTCCGTTCATAAAGTTCCTTGAACTCGATTTCGCTCAAATACTTCTCGTCCAACGCCGCGTAAAGTTGGCAACGCACTTCACCGCAGGAACCCTTTGCGTTCGACAAAAACTGGATGAATTCCCGGTTGCCACCCCGCTCAAATCCCTCGGCGAGGTTCGACATGACCGAAACCGAAGCACCACGAATCTGATCACGCAGGCCAAAGTCCTTTGCGAAAGCTCCTTTCCTGGTTGCGTCATAAACCAGGTGATTTAACTCGCGGGCTTTTTGCCAGCTCGTCAAATCTTCAAATCGCTCAATTCTCGCCATAACTTTGAACTTTAAACCTTAAACTATTTAACAATCCTTGCCGGCCGCAGCACTTCGCCTTTGATCTTGTCCAGGATGCCATTCACAAATTTGCCGCTGTCCTGCGTGGAAAATTTTTTCGCGATGTCCACCGCTTCGTTGATGCTGACCACGGGCGGGATGTCTTCACGGTGCAACATTTCAAAGATGGCCAGCCGCATGATGTTGCGGTCCACGGCGGCGATGCGATGGAACTCCCAGTTCTTCGCGTGAGCCTTGATGCGCTCATCGATGGCGTTGCGGTGTTCGATGACGCCGCGGATGAGCGGGTCGGCGAACAGCCGCGTCTCGGCCTCCTCAGTGGTCGGCGGTGGCAATTCGTGGGGCTGGCCCCAGGTCGCCGGGCCCTTTTCCTCGGCAATGGCCGCGGCGCGCTGCGTCTGCCAGAATTCCTCCAGCGCTCCGTCCAAATCCTCCGGCGGATTCAGGTCGTGCTGAAACAGAAACTGGACGGCGCGTTCGCGTGCTTCACGGCGTTTGCCCATGTTCAAATTCTAAAGCTTAAAGGCTAAAGGCTAAAGCCCAAAGTCAAACAATGCGCTCGACTTTGAAGATTGGACTTTGGACATTGAACTTAATATGAGCAAGGTCACAAAACTGCTGCACACGCGCTACCGCGTGAACGATCTGGAACGCACGGTGAAATTCTATCGCGACATCCTCGGCCTCCAGGAAGTCAAGCGGCACAAATCGCCGCGCGGCTCCGAACTGGTTTTTCTCAAGGCGCCGGAAAGCGATGAGGAAATTGAAATCTGCCACTTCCCTGGCAGCAGCTCCGTATCGGTCCAGCCCGACCTCACCCATCTGGCGTTCGAGGTGGACAGCCTCGACGAATTTGCCAGCCACCTGGCCAGACACGGCCTGAAATATTCCGACGGCCCGACCACCAGTTCGAGCGGCACGACCTTCGCCTTCATTGACGCCCCGGAAGGTTACGAGATTGAGCTGATCCAAAAAGGCAAGGGCGGCTATTGATTTTTCTGTTTCCCCAACTCCAAACTCCCATTTTCCATCTCCTGAATAAATGAGCGTTCTTATTGTCGGTTCCACCGCGCTGGATTCCATCAAGACTCCCAAGGCCGAAAACCCGCGCCTGCTCGGCGGGTCGGCCAGTCACGCCGCCGTCGCCGCGAGCTTTTTCAGCCCGGTGAAACTGGTGGGCGTGGTCGGCGAGGATTTCCCCAAAAAATACCTCGAACTGTATCGCCGGCACAAAATTGACCTTGAGGGCCTGCAAATCCTGCCCGGCAAAACATTTCACTGGTCGGGCGAATACGAACTGAACATGAACAACCGGCGCACGCTGCTGACCGAGCTCGGCGTGTTCGAGACCTTCACGCCCACACTGCCGGAGGCGCACCGGAATTCCGGGTTTGTCCTGCTGGCGAACATTGCGCCCGCGCTCCAGCATCACGTGCTCAACCAGATGCAACGGCCCAAATTCGTCGTGGCCGACACGATGGATTTGTGGCTGAACATCGCGCTGCCGGATTTGCTGAAGCTGCTCAAGCGCATCGACGGTTTTGTTCTCAACGACAGCGAGGCGCACCAGTTGACCAAGGAGGACAACGTCTTCGCCGCACTCAAAAAAATCCACAAGCTGGGGCCGAAATACGTCATTATCAAAAAAGGGTCGCACGGCTCGATTCTGTCCGGGCCGCGCGGTTATTTCATCTGCCCGGCGTATCCGCTGCACCGGGTCGTGGACCCGACCGGCGCCGGCGACTCGTTCGTCGGCGGCATGATGGGCTGGCTCGCGACGGCAAAGGGTTCGATTGATGACAACCTCCGGCGCGCGATGATTTACGGCAGCGTCACGGCGTCATTCTGCTGTGAAGGCTTTGGCCTGACGAAGACCACCAAAACCAAACGCGCCGACATCGAAAAACGGGTCAAGGAATTGGAAAAGCTGACGAGGTTTTAAGCTGCATGCGGGCGCAAAACGCTCGAGGGAAAACATTCCACTTGTCATCTAGAAAACCGGTGATTAACTGCCTAGGACAGTTAAAAAGCCCATGGCTGATTTTAACCGCAAAAAACTCCAAGTTTTTGTATCGTCAACCTACAGCGACCTGATAAAAGAACGACAGGCCGCAGTCGAGGCTATTCTTGCGGCAGGACATAACAGATAGCGGGCGTGCTTTTCTCAACAAGCTAGAAGCTATGAAGCTTCGTTCAGAAAAAATCGAATCTTAACCCAAAGATTCCTAATATTTTTTACCGATCCCGCTTCAACAGAAATTCCGCCAGGGCTTCGAGGGCAACGGCTTTACCTTTGAAAGTTTTTAATGCGGCGAAGGCTTTGGCGGTCAGTTGCTCGGCAATCTTCCGCGATTTTTCCAACCCGACAATCGCCGGGTAGGTCGCCTTTTGCGACTTCGTGTCTTTGCCTGCCGTCTTGCCAAGCTGTTCGCTCGTCTGCGTCACGTCCAGGATGTCGTCAATCACCTGAAACGCGAGCCCGACGTGATAGCCGAAATCCGTCAGCGCCTTGAGTTGTGCCGGCGTGCAGTTGGCACTCATGCCGCCAAGCCGCACGGAACAGCACAACAACGCCGAAGTCTTGCGTTCGTGGATGTAACGCAGTTCGCTGGCAGAAATCTTTTTGCCTTCGCCTTCCAAGTCCGCCACCTGCCCGGCAACGAGTTGCAGCGAGCCGGACGCCCTGGCGATTTCCAGAATCAAATCGCGGTGCGGATAGCGCGGCCAGCCTTTGGCCTGCGCGGCGATTTCAAATGCCTGCGTCAACAGCGCGTCGCCCGCCAGCACGGCGATGCCTTCGCCGAAAACCTTGTGGTTGGTCGGCTTGCCGCGGCGGAAATCGTCGTTGTCCATCGCCGGCAAATCGTCGTGGATGAGCGAATAGGTGTGGATGCACTCGACGGCGCACGCGAGCGGCAGGGCATCGGCTTCGCGTCCGCCACACGCCTGCGCCGCGGCCAGGCAGAGCGCGGGGCGCATCCGTTTGCCGCCGGCGAAGAGCGAGTAACGCATCGCTTTGTGGATGGTTGCGGGCCGGGTTTTTTCGGACGGCAGAAATTTATCCAGCGCGCGGTTGACGGCCTCGGTGCGCGTGGCGAGAAAGTTTTGTAAATCGAATTGGGACTTTGCGGACATGCCCCATTATTTTAGAAAAAAAATGCGTCGGTGCAAGCAGCGGGTTTTCGGGGGCGGTAGGGACGACCTGCTGGTCGTCCGAGGCCGCGCAGCAACGCGGCCCTACCATTCCTTTTACCGGCCAATCATGTGCATCATGTGTTCGGGATAACGCGTTCCGGCGGCGATGCCGACGGGCGCGACCTCGCCGATGCGCGCCAGGTCTTCGCGGGTCAGTTCAATATTTGTCGCGGCGACGTTTTCCTCGAGATATTTCCGTTGTTTGGTGCCGGGGATGGGGACGATGTCGTCACCCTGGGCCAGCACCCAGGCCAGCGCGAGTTGCGATGACGTGCACTGTTTTTGCGCCGCGAGTTCCTCGATGCGTTTGAGGAGGTCGAGATTGCACTGGAAATTTTCACCCTGAAACCGCGGTGAAAACCGGCGGTAATCGTCCGCGGGCAGGTCTTCAAATGTTTTGAACCGGCCGGTGAGAAAACCGCGGCCCAACGGGCTGTAGGCGACCAGGCCCACTCCCAGTTCCCGGCAGGTCGGCAGCATCGTGTCTTCGGGATCGCGCGTCCACAGGGAATATTCATTCTGCAATGCGGAAATGGGATGGACGGCGTGGGCGCGCCGGAGCGTTTGCGGTCCGGCTTCGGACAGGCCGAGGAAACGCACCTTGCCCGCCTGGACCAGTTGCGCCATGGCGCCGACAGTTTCCTCGATGGGCGTGTCCGGGTCCACCCGATGCTGGTAATACAAATCAATCACGTCCACCTGCAACCGGCGCAGGCTGGCCTCGCACGAGGACCGGACGTAATCGGGTTTTCCGCTGACGCCGCGGAGGTGGGGATTTTTCGGATCCCGCACGATGCCGAATTTGGTCGCGATCAGGGGCCGTTCGCGGCGGCCGTGAAGGGCGCGGCCGACCAGTTCCTCGTTGAGGTACGGTCCATACACATCCGCGGTGTCGAGGAGGGTCACGCCCAAATCCAGCGCGCGGTGGATGGTGGCGATGGATTCCGCGTCATCGCGGGCGCCGTAAAATTCCGACATGCCCATGCAGCCCAGACCCACGGTGGAAACGACCAGTCCCGATTGTCCCAGCTTGCGTGTCTTCATGGTTTGCCCGGTTTGCGGTTCAATTCGACCGCAAACCAGCATTAAATTCGTTTTCTTAGAAAGGTCAAATTTTCTTATTGCATCCATGGGCGGAGCGGATAGACTTCCGCGCTCGGTTTCTGACCCAAAATTGTGAACGCTGAACTCTGTAAAAAAGCCGCCGAAAAGGTCGGCAATCCCAACGTGCTGGTGAACCTCATTTCCCGCCGGGTTCGACAGCTCAATTCCGGCAACGGCGGCCTGAGCCGTCCGCTGGTGGCCAACACGACCAACCTCGGCGTGGCGGACATCGCGCTGCGCGAAATTCTCGAGGAAAAGATCGGCTGGGAAATGCCCGAAACGGTCGAACTGGTCCGGCCGGCGGCCAAGAAACGCCGCAAACGCTAGCCCATTTACGATTGGCGATTTTCGATTTACGAATCGCCCTTCGTTTCAAATTCGCCTCGTAAATCTTCCATCGTAAATCTAAAATTGGTCATGGCCGACATCGTGACCAATCACAAAGCGCGGCGCGATTACCACATCCTCGAAACGTTTGAGGCGGGCATCGTGTTGCACGGCACGGAGGTCAAGTCATTGCGCGCGGGCAAGGGCCAGATTGCCGATGCCTTCGCGCGGGTGGACAAGGAAGAGGTCTGGCTTTACAACGCGCACATCGACGAGTACTCGCATGGCAATCTCCAGAATCACCAGCCCAAGGCCCCGCGCAAATTGCTGCTGCACCGGTCGGAGATCCGGAAACTGTTTGAACTCGCCTCGGTCAAGGGCAACACGATCGTGCCGCTGTCGTTTTACTGGAAGAACGGAAAGGTGAAGGTGGCGCTCGGCGTGGGCAAGGGCAAGGTGGAGTTCGACAAACGCGAGGATTTGAAGAAACGCGACTCCGACCGCGACATGAAACGCGCGACCATGAAGTGGTCCAAGGGAAAATAAACGCGCCGTCTTTTCCGCCGGCGGCGTCAGGGCGCGATCGTTTCCATCGGAACAAAAGTAACGCACACCGGCTTGCCGACCTCGACGGTTTGTCCGGTCCAGGTCAATTTTCCGGTTTGGGGATCGATGCGGAAAACCACGACGCTGTCGGAATCCTGGTTGGCGGTAATCAGGTACTGGCCAGTGGGATCAATCGCAAAACAGCGCGGGGTTTTGCCGCGGGTGGATTGGCGTTCGACAAAGTTGAGCCGGCCGGTTGACTCATCCACGGCAAACACGGCGATGCTGTCGTCACCCCGGTTTGAGCCGTAAACAAATTTGCCGGAAGGATGGAAGGCCACCTCGGCGCACGTGTTCTTCCCTTGAAAATCCTGGGGCAGCGTGGAAACCGTTTGCAACTCCTTCAGCGTGCCGTGGTCCGGGTCATAGGCAAAGGTTGTCAACGTGGAAGCCATCTCACTGATGACGCAGGCCTGCCGGCCGTCGGGGCTGAAGACGATGTGGCGCGGGCCGGAGCCGGGTTTCAGTTCAACCCACGGATTTTCGTCCGCCGTGAGCGCACCGTTGGTCTCGTTGAGCCGGTATATCATCACCTTGTCCAGCCCGAGGTCGCAGGCGAACACGCGATCATGAGCGCTGTCCAGGGCGATGCAATGGGCATGCGGCCCGGCCTGCCGCTGCGGGTTGACGCTGGAGCCGTGATGCTGGATCACTGCCGTAGCGGGGCCGATGAAGCCGCTGGTTTGCACCGGGAAAACCGCCACGCTGCCGCTGTTATAATTGGCCACGACCAGAAATTTGCCGGTGGCGTCCACGGCCAGATGGCACGGGCTGGTGCCGCCGGAAGGTTGCTGGTTCAGGAACTCCAATTTGCCCGTAGCCGCGTCCAGTTTGAACGCTGAGACCGCGCCGCCGGCCTGGCCGTTGAAGTGTTCGGTTTCGTTTACGGCGAAAAGAAATTGGTGATCCGGGGCCAGGGCGAGATACGACGGGTTGGCGGACGGGGCGGCCAGCATGGGTGCGGTCAATTGGCCCGACGCGGTATCAAAGCGGGAAACGTAAATGCCCTGGCTTTTGGCTCCGGTGTAGGTTCCGAAGTAAACCAGGAATGATTTGGATAACGCGCCATCGGCATTCGCAACCGTGGAAGCCAGCAACCACGCCGCCAGCGCCGCCCAAACGGATTTCAATGGTGAACGGAACCGCATAATTGTAGCGTCGGCATTGCCCGCCGTCCCCTATCCACCGCGGATGGCCGCCAGGTTCAAGGCGGCAATGTTCGTCGTGGCCAATCAGGCCTTGGCCGCTTCGGGCTTCTTCCAATTCCGTTTGGGCGCCTTGAGGACGAGGCCTTTTTTGATGGCGGCGGCGGAAACGCGAATGTAGCGGACTTCACCGTTGGGCAACTGGGCCTTCACGCGCTGCAAATTAGGCAGGAACCGGCGTTTGGTGATGGCGGTGATGTGCGTGCCAATGCCGCCCTGTTTCTTGGGCTTGCCACTGCGCCAGATGATGCTGCCCTTCATCGGGCGTTTGCCGGTCAATTCACAAATGCGTGCCATAAAATTTAAGTAAAGAGTCATGGAGTTTAGCAGCCAAACCCGCCGTGGCAAGTACTATTTCCATGACCAACTGAAGAAAAAATGCGGAATGCGCCTTGTTGTGGCTCACGGGGAATGCAAGTGGCGCCGAAATCTGGATGGCTTCGGTTGAAGCGTGGGTCTTTACAATTTTCCTTGGTCAATGCGTGAAGGTGAGTAACTATCTCTTACGAATCAAGATGAGTGGATTAGGGACCAAAGCATGGTTTTTTTCAAAGAAGTTTCTTGAGCACCGCCATCTTCCCGCGATTCTCGCAATGGGGGCGATACTGGTGATGTTGCCCGCCTTGAAGACCGGCCTGTTTATGGATGATCTGCCTCAGCGTGCGGTTGAACTCAAGCCCGACCAATTGCCACCGCGAATGCACGAGACGGGAAACCCCGCGGATTCCGGCAGTTTCCCGACCGTCCTCCGCGATCTTTTCTTCAACCGCAGTCCCCAAGACATGGCGTTGATGAAGAGCTACGGCATGCTGCCGTGGTGGACGCCGGACGATTTAAGAGTGGGACTTTGGCGGCCGGTGACCGCGTTCACTCACTGGCTCGATTACCGGCTCTTTCCCGATTCGCCCGCGCTGATGCATGCCCACAACATCGCCTGGTTCGCGGCCATCGTGTTTCTTGTCACGATCATTTACCGGAAGCTGATGGGGACGAGTTGGGTCGCCGGACTGGCGGCGCTGATGTTTCTGCTGGACGGCAACACCTATTTTCCGGTGGCGTTCGTCGCCAACCGCGGTTTCATGCTGTCGCTTTGCTTCGGCCTGTTGTGTCTTTATGAACATCATCAATGGCGTACCGCAAAGTCCCGTTCCGCACTCGTGCTGTCCGCGTTGTTCCTCGCGCTTTCGCTATTCGCGAACGAAGGCGGAGCTTCCACGTTTGCCTTTATTCTCGCGTATGCACTGGCGCTCGAGCCGGGTTCTCTTCGCAACCGGGCGTTGACAGTTTTGCCTTCGATTCTGGTCATCGTTCTGTGGCGGACCATCTATCAACTTTCCGGCTTTGGTGTGTTTCATGTGGGGGGTTACATTGACCCTGCCAGCGAGCCGCTTCAGTTTGCGCGGGAAGTGATTCCCCGGGCGATGGTTTTGCTCGGAGGCCAGCTTACCATGCTGGCACCGGATTTTTTGATCGCGGTCAAACCTTCATTGCACCTGACGATCATTGCGCTTTATTGCGTGCCCGTGATTGCGGCCCTGGTGGTTTTTCTTCCGTGGGTGCGCCGGGACAAAACCGCCGCGTTCTGGTTCGCCGTCATGCTGTTGGCGGCCATCCCGGCGGCAACGGTTGTGCCGCTCGGCAAGAACCTGGGCTTTGTGGCCGTCGGAGCTTATGGACTGATCGCCAGTTTCGTTGCCGGCCTGATTACTCGCCGGTTGCCGGAATCGTTGACCTATCGCATTCTGGCGTGGGCGGCCTGCGCACTGCTGATTCTGGTTCACATTCCGGGAGCAATTGCCGGACGGGTCTTGGCGGTTGAAGGAACCGCTCGCACTTCCAATGCGTTGGGCTATTTAAGTAAAATCGGCAATTCCCTGGACGAGGAAAACAAGAATGTGATCATAATCAACGCGCCCTGCCAGCTCTCGCTGGCCTATGCGCCTTTTTACCGAGCGTATAACCACCAGCCGTTGCCAAAGACCATCAGGACACTGGTGCCGGGTTGCACGAGCTTTGACGTTGAGCGAACCGATGACAAAACGCTGGTGATTCAATCCAAAGCGCCAGATATCTTCTCCTGCGACAATGTCGGTCCCGTCCATGCCGCCTACGCCTTCAGGGCTGTCAACGTGCTCGTGGGCGCACCTGGATGCAAAAAAGGTGACCGGCATGATTTGGGCAGCCTCACGGTGGAAATTCTGGAATCGGATACATCGGATTTGCCTTCCCGGGTTGCGTTCCGGTTCAACGCGCCGCTGGATTCGCCGGCATTCCACTGGCTCCGGTTCGATTGGCCAACATTGTCATACCAACCCTTCAAGATTCCAGCCGTCGGACAGAGCATCACGCTGTTCGGCCCACGTTAGGTGACGCTGGCGGCATTCCTCCGACTAACCTTTGGCAGGTCCCGCAGGTAGAACTGGCCAAGCTTGCAAGATTCAATTTCGGCGTGCCTTCACCCTGCGCTGTTCGTATCTTCGCGGCGCTTTTATGGCCATGGTAAAACCCTTTGCCGCGCTGCGACCGAAACCGGAACTGGCTTCGCGCATCTGCGAGCTGCCCTACGATGTCATGTCGTCGGACGAGGCGCGCGCCCCGCCGCCGGCAACCCGCTCAGCTTTCTCCACGTCAGCAAACCGGAAATCGATCTGCCACCGGGAACGGACGTTCACGCGCCGGACGTGTATGCCAAGGGCGGGGAGAATTTTCAGAAACTCATCCGGGACGGCGCGCTGCAACCGGACGCGCAGCCGGGTTTTTACCTGTACCGGCAAATCATGGGCATCCATACCCAGACCGGCCTCGTCGCGACCGCGAGTTGCGTGGAATATCAGCGCGGCATCATCCGGAAACATGAGCAGACGCGCGTGGACAAGGAGAACGATCGCGTACGGCACATTGAAACCTTGAATGCGCAGGCCAGTCCGGTCTTTTTGACCTACCCGGCCGCCCGCACTTTGGACGGGTTCATTGCGGAAAAGGCCTCCGCCAGGCCGGAGATTGATTTTACGGCCGGGGACGGTGTGCGGCACATGTCCTGGACGATTCAGGATCCGCACCATGTCAAATTCATCGAAACCCAGTTTGCGCGGATTCCCAACCTGTACATTGCCGACGGCCATCATCGCAGTGCGGCGGCGGCACGCGTCTATGAATCCCGCCAGGGGGCCGGGCAGAGCGGACAATTTCTGGCGGTAATTTTTCCGCACAATCAGATGCAGGTTTTGCCGTACAACCGCGTATTGAAGGATTTGAACGGCTGGGCGCCGGAGCAACTGCTGGAAATTCTCGGCACGGTCTTCGCCATTAACGCCTACGGCACGGCCGCGCCCACGCGCGAACACGAACTCGGCTTCTATCTGGCCGGCAAATGGCACACCCTGGCCTTCCGCCATAACGCGCTGGAGGTGCGCGACGCCCGGGACCTGCTCGACGTGACCCTGCTGCAAAAGCACGTGCTCGGACCGATCTTTGGCATTGATGATCCACGGACGAATCAGCGCATTCAATTCGTCGGCGGCATCCGCGGCACGGCGGAACTGGAAAAGCTGGTGAACAGCGGTGAATACGCCTGCGCGTTTTCGATGTACCCCGTCAGCACCGAAACGTTGATGACCATCAGCAATGCGGGCGGCGTCATGCCCCCAAAAAGCACGTGGTTTGAACCGAAGCTGCGCGACGGGATGTTCTGCCACCTGATCTGAGGCTGGATGAACGGATTGGTGGATAGATGGATAAATGGGCTCCAATCGGACAATCCAACCATTTCATAATCCATTAATCCTGATTTTGCGTTCGACACGCCCGGTTTGAAATTCGACATTTGCCGCGTGTCATTGAACCGTCTCCAACGCGGCTTGCGCGCCACCTTTACGGGCATGGCCGTCAACGTCGTGTTGTCGGGCACGAAACTCGCCGCCGGCATCGCCGGCCATTCGCACGCGCTCGTCGCCGATGCCGTCGAATCCTTCGCCGACATTTTCAGTTCACTCATCGTGTGGCGCGGACTGGTTGTGGCGGCGGCGCCGGCGGACGAGGACCATCCATACGGTCACGGCAAGGCCGAACCGATTGCTTCCGCCATCGTGGCCGCGATGTTGTTGGGGGCGGCGCTGTGGATCGCGCTCAAGGCGTGTTGTGAAATCATGGAACCGCACTCGTCGCCGGCGCCGTTTACGCTCATCGTGCTGGTGGCGGTGGTGGTCGTGAAGGAAGGCCTGTTCCGGTTTGTTTCGCGCGAGGGCAAAGCTGTGGACAGTTCGGTGGTCAAAACCGACGCCTGGCATCATCGCAGCGACGCCATCACGTCCGTGGCCGCCGGCGTTGGCATCAGTGTGGCGCTCCTCGGCGGCAAGGGATTTGAAGCCGCCGATGACGTGGCGGCGATTGCGGCGGCGGGGGTGATAGCGTGGAATGGCTGGCATCTGCTGCGCCCGGCGCTCAACGAACTCATGGACACCGCCCCCGGCCACGAGGTGATTGACCAGATCCGCCAGCTTGCGACCACCACGCCCGGTGTGGACCGCGTGGAAAAATGCTTCGTGCGCAAGGTGGGTTACCAGTATTTCGTGGACATGCACGTGGAGGTGGATCCGCAAATGACCGTGCTCCGCTCGCATGAAATCGCCCACGCTGTGAAGGACAAAATCCGTGGTGTCATTCCTGCCGTCACCGACGTGCTCGTGCACATCGAGCCGCTCGGCAACACGGCGAAGCGTGGTCATTAATTTTCTCTCTTGCCAGCCAGGGTTAGGCGGCTCAGTGTTCCAACAAACCAACCCGGAGTTTTTTATGCGCAAAAGCGAACCTGTCCAAACTTTCAAGCCGAACCGTCGGGAGTTTCTCAAACTGGGCGGTTTGTCATCATCATTTCCCATTGCCCGCTGATGAGCAGCCGATTTAATGTGGATATAAATTTACGATGGACAAATCTTATGAATCGGCGCTTAATGGAGGAGGACACCATCATGAGTTTTCAGCCTAAATCTCCGGCTTGCTTGTCACCTCTTTGGTTGGCCCGGCCACTTGTAAGAAAGATTGGAAGTGGTTTGCGAATGGCTCAATGAATCGTCCAACAAATTATAAAATCCTATGAAAAAACTGGTTGCCATCCTTCCCCTCTGTGCCGTGGCCGTCGCCCTCGGTTTGTCCGGCTGCTCAAAATCCAAAACCGGGACGACCGCATCGGGAAATGGCGGGAACGGGTCCGATGCCACCACGGCCTCCGTCGCGTCGGATCAACCGGTGGACATGCGGATCAACTGGACGGTCGGCCGGAAATATCCCATGCGCATGGAATTGGACCAAACCACCAAAACGGATGTGCCCGATCAACCGCAACCCGTGGTGCAGGAGGTGAAGATTTCCCAGGGTTTTGACCTGTCCGTGCTCAAGGCGCTGGATAATGGCGGCCGGCAACTGGAGCTCCAGTTTGAGAGCCAAACGATGGATGTCTCCCAGGGCGGCCGCAGCGTGTTGAGCTTTAATTCTCTCCAGGATTCGGCCCAGGACACCAACAATCCGGTCGCGCCGGTGTTGCGCGCGATGATTGGCGTGCGCGTTCAATATTTTACCGACGCGAATGGCAAGGTGGAAAGAGTGGAAGGGACGGACGCATTGGCGAAACGCTTCGCCGCGTCTGGAAATCCGCAGGCCCAGGCGTTGGTCCAGCAAATGTTCGGTGAGGAAACGCTCAAGCGGTACGGCTCCTTCGCCGATGCGATGCCGGGCCATGTGATCAAGGTCGGCGACAGTTGGCCGCTCAAAGAAGACGTGACCACGTCCATCGGCCTTGTGACCGTGGACCTGAAATATACGTTCAAGAATTGGGAACAGCATCACAACCGCAACTGCGCGCACGTTGAAGCCGAGGGCGAGCTTTCGACCAAAACCACGTCCACGGCGACCGGAATGATTGTGGAAATCAAGAAAGGGACAATTTCAGGCGAATTCTGGTATGACCCGGTCCTCGGCATGATTGTGGATCTGAATAACGACCAGGATCTGGCGCTGAAGATCACCACCCGGGCACAGACCCTGACCTCGAAATTCAACCAGAACGTCCGGATGGCGCTGGTGGATGCGGAGTGAGATTTCGCACCCGGCGACTTTCCGCCAACAAATATGAAAGCTATCGGCCGCAGCGGCCTTGGGGCGGGGCTGAACTCCCGGCGGGGATTTACGTTGATCGAATTGCTGGTGGTCATCGCCATCATTGCCATCCTGGCGGCGCTGTTGTTGCCGGCGTTGTCGCTGGGAAAGGAGAACACACGCCGCGCCGTCTGCCTGAACAATCAAAAGCAACTGGATCTGGCCTGGCAAATGTACGCCGACGAACACAAGGGTCAGATGGCATCAAACGACTGGGACCTGCGTTTTGGGAATGTTCCCGAAAGCCCGACCAACTCCTGGGTCATGGGTGATGCCGGTTTGGACGCGGACCCGGCGACCATTACTGGCGGCACGATTTATCCATACGTCCGAAGCATTCAGGTTTACCGGTGTCCGGCCAATCGCAGCCTGGTTTTGGGCACGAGCATCCCGATCTTGCGCACGTATTCCCTGAGCTGCTACATGGGCGGGCCGCCGGCGGATACGACTGAATTCGGCCTCCAACCGCTGCACCAAACAGGTCAAATCCGGAATCCGACCAAAGCCCTCACGTTTGTGGAGGAGGATGATGCCTCGATTGACGACGGGCATTTCCTTTACTCGGCCACCGTCAACAACTGGTACAACATTCCGTCGTGGGCGCATCGGAACGGCACGACGCTCGTGTTTGCCGACGGCCACGGGGAATACTGGCGGTGGCAGAGTGCGCGTCCCATGACCACTTATTTTACGTCCGGCAGCGCGCTTACCGATCCGCTGGCCCTGGCGGACGTCGCGCGGATGCAAAAGACGGCGCCGGCCTCAAATTGATGGTTGCCGGATGTAATTTCCACTTTGCGTTCCCGGCGTCTTGGCGGTTTAATGTCCGCTCATGAAAATTGTTCTGGCATATTCGGGCGGCCTCGACACCTCGGTGCTGCTGTCGTGGCTCAAGGAAACCTATGACGCCGAGATGATCGCCTTTTGCGCGAATATCGGGCAGGCAGAGGAATTGCGCGGCCTCGAGGCGAAGGCGAAGAAAACCGGCGCATCCAAAATCTACATTGCGGATTTGCAGGCGGAATTCGCGCGCGACTTCATCTTCCCGATGATTCAGGCCGGCGCGATTTACGAGGGCCAGTATTTTTTGGGCACCAGCATCGCCCGGCCGCTCATTGCCAAGGGTATGATTGCCGTGGCCAAAAAGGAAAAGGCCGACGCCATCGCCCACGGCGCCACCGGCAAGGGCAACGACCAGGTGCGGTTCGAACTGACCGCCGCCGCGCTGTCGCCGGATTTGCAGGTGATTGCCCCGTGGCGGGACGCGCGGTATCGCGAGGAATTTCCCGGCCGGCAGGAGATGATTGATTACTGCGCCCGGCACCGGATTCCCGTCCAGGCCAGCGCCAAGAAACCGTTCTCGAGCGACCGGAACCTGCTGCACATCTCCTACGAAGCGGGCATTCTCGAAGACCCGTGGATGGACGCGAGCGACAAAAAGTATCGCGGCTCGTTCACCACGCTGTCGGTGTTCCCCGAAGACGCGCCGAACAAGCCGGAATTTGTGACGATTCAGTTCAGGAAAGGCAACGCCGTTGCGGTGAATGGAAAGGCCCTTTCGCCGCT
>Ga0181531_10000847_pt1 | contig 19895 bp, 20 predicted proteins | sample PEATcosm2014_Bin_38_FD_119743 | JGI IMG/M metagenome (GOLD analysis project Ga0181531, IMG submission 119743) | Peatland microbial communities from MTU Mesocosm Facility, Houghton, MI, USA - PEATcosm2014_Bin11_10_metaG | ecosystem: Environmental > Terrestrial > Soil > Wetlands > Peat | place... | reverse complement strand
GTCATCCTCCTCGACTCCATCACCCGTCTCGCGCGCGCCTACAACACCATCGTTCCCCCGTCAGGCAAAGTCCTCTCCGGCGGCGTCGATTCCAACGCCCTGCAGCGCCCCAAGCGCTTCTTCGGCGCGGCCCGCAACATTGAGGAAGGCGGCTCGCTCACCATCATCTCCACCGCCCTCGTCGATACCGGCTCCCGCATGGATGAAGTCATCTTTGAGGAATTCAAAGGCACCGGCAACATGGAAATCATCCTCGACCGCAAGCTCGTCGACAAGCGCGTCTTCCCGGCCATTGATATCCAGCGCTCCGGCACCCGCAAAGAAGAACTGCTTATCCCCAAGGAAGATTTGAACCGCATCTTTGTCCTCCGCCGGGTGCTGAACCCGCTGTCGCCGGTTGAAGCCATGGAGGTGTTGATCACGCGCCTTGAGAAGGCGCGCAACAACGCCGAGTTCCTGCAAAACATGAATCAGCTATAGGCGATTCGCGCGTTTGCACTTCCCGTGCTGACATTGCATCTCCCTGCAACGTGGCTTTTTCCTTGACGGAAAAAGCCACTTGTCTGCATGGTTACTTTAACCAGTAGAAGTGAGAATGCTGTAGTGTGGCTGAATGATCAAGTCGCGAGGAATCCCAGGCATGACCGGCATCCGCGGCGTTGCTGCATTGTGGGTAATGCTCTACCACGCACAGCAGTTCTCCGGCACGATCTTCAGCTTGCCATTGCTGGAGAAAGTTCCAATTCTCGATAAAGGTTGGCATGGGGTCGATCTGTTCTTCATGCTCTCCGGCTTCATTCTTATGTATGCCCATGAACGGGACTTTTACTTGATTCGCAAAGCTAGCCTTATTCGTTTTGCCCGGCTCCGTTTCACTCGCGTTTACCCACTGAATGCGGTCGTCCTTTTACTCATTGCGATCTTCGTTGCGTTTCAACCTGGCTTTGTTGCCTGGACGCGAGCCTCCGACCCATCTGATTTTTCCCTCGGTGCATTCGTACGCACGTTGTTCCTCGCAACACGCTGGTTTCTTCCCGGCCGCGGCGATTGGAACCAGCCTGTGTGGTCTCTCAGTTTAGAAGTCCTTGGCTATTTGATGTTTCCCTTATTGGCTTTCTGCGCGTTGCGCGTTGCGCGAAAACGGCAATTAATCGGGATCGTATCGCTCAGCCTTGTCGCATGTTTCATAGTCGCAGTCATGCAGCGTTACTTCTCGTACGACCCCATTGGGCAGATTGCCGTAGTCAGGATGACAGCCTGCTTTGTGACGGGAATCGCGATCTTCCGGCTCTGGACACTGACCTCTGAATCCGCAAGGAAATGGGCAGGCTCGATAACCTCTATTTCGGCGGTGGGAATCTTGCTCGTAAGCTTGCCGTCCAGAGGCGGTCCGCTGCTCAACTTTTTCTTTGCTTCGCTCTTATATGGTCTTGCATTTCAGCAGGGAATCGTAAACTCATTCCTTTCCAGCCGCAGCGTGGTATTCCTCGGTACAATTTCTTTTCCCCTCTATCTCGTGCATTTGGCGCCGCTCCTTTGGCTACGCTACTTCATGCTCACCAACGCTGCGGCGTATTCGCAATTCCAGAAGTCGGCGGTGCTAATTTGCTGGGCCATAGCATGTCTCTTAGCTGCAACCATCCTTCACTATTTTGTAGAATTACCCTTTCATGCATTAGGACGACGATGGGCAGGCGCGCGTGTTCCGCAATTGAAATCATCCGGCTAGCGCTTCGGCGCAGCGATAGACCACAGCCTTTCCAGATTGGAATCGCTCCAGCCGCAGTTAGCCCAATACCGCTTGCAGCCCGGCAAAAGTTTACGCGCACTTTCAGGATTTGCCTCCCGCTGATAAGATAAGTAAGTCGTGGGGCTGTAGCTCAGCTGGGAGAGCGCCTCGTTCGCAACGAGGAGGCCAGCGGTTCGATCCCGCTCAGCTCCACCATCGACACCAGTCCCACAACCAGCGATCCTCGACGAGGTGTGCGGTTGCCCCAGACCATCCTGAAGCCTAGCGCCCAGCCGAAAGCCCCAGTCCAAGTCCAGGCGCATACGCCGCTCTGCGTCGATCTCGACGGCACCCTGGTCAAGTCCGATACCCTGGTAGATTCTCTGCTGGTCCTCGTGCGCAATCGCCCGGCACGCCTGCTTGGGGCTTCAGCCAGCCTTCTTCGCGGTAAAGCTGCATTCAAGGCATACGTTACAGAATCCGTCTCCCTCGATGTAGCGCACCTTCCCTACAATCGCGGATTGCTCAAGTTTCTCCAGCAGGAACGCGCGAATGGCCGGGAAATCTACCTGGCTACAGGCGCGGATGTACGGCTGGCGCAGCGCGTCGCGGCTCACTTGGGAGTCTTCACCGGAGTACTCGGCTCAGACGGCGCAACCAACCTCACAGGATCAAAGAAACTGGATGGCCTGCGCGCCCACCTTGGCCCCGGCGCTTTCGACTACATCGGCAACGACACGCCCGACCTGCCTTTGCTCGCCCAGGCCGGCCAGGCCATGGTGGCCAATCCCAGCCTCAGCCTGCGCATGAGGCTCAAAGCCCGCCATCTCCAACCGGCAAACGAATTCAATGAGGGCGCCCATCCGCTCAAATCGTTCCTGCGCGCCGTCCGCGTCCATCAGTGGTCCAAGAATCTGCTTATCTTTATCCCGCTGCTTTGCTCCCATGCCTTGACCGCGGGCAAGCTGCTCACCGCGCTTGCCGCTTTCTGCTGCTTCTCGCTCACCGCGTCGTCGGCCTACATTGTCAACGACCTGCTTGACATTGAAGCCGATCGCCGCCATCCGCGCAAACGCCTGCGGCCCTTTGCCTCGGGAGACCTCCCGGCCCTTGCAGGAATATTGGTCGCGGCCCTGTTTTTGCTCGTGGCACTCGCCGGCGGCCGCTTGCTCCCGGGCGGCTTCTATGCCTGGCTGCTCGTTTACCTGGCCACAACCGTGGCTTACTCGTCGTATCTCAAGCGCATCGCCCTCGTGGATGTGCTCACGCTTTCCGGCCTCTACATTCTGCGGTTGCTGGCTGGCGGCGCCGCAACCAGTACTCCCATCTCCCACTGGCTCGCCGGCTTTTCCATGTTCCTCTTTCTCTCGCTCGCCATCGTCAAACGCTTTGCGGAACTCGAAAACCTGCGCGCTACCGCGGCATCTCCAACCAATGGCCGCGGCTATTTTCTCTCCGATCTCGATCAGTTGCGCAGCTTCGGAACTTCCAGCGCCACGGCCTCGGTCGTGGTTTTCGCCATTTACATCAGCGGCGCGGACGTGGTCAAACTTTACCACCAGCCCAAACTTCTCTGGCTGATTGTGCCGCTAATAATTCTCTGGCTCTACCGCGTGTGGCTGCTCGCTTCCCGCGGCGAACTCAACGAAGATCCGGTAGCCTTCGCCCTCACTGACCGCATGAGCCAGCTCATAGGCATTGCCGTAGTCGCAATCGCCTGGCTCGCGCTCTAAGACGCCAATCACTTCGATATCATATTCAGCAATATGATATCATTGATATCATACAAGGGAGGAGTGCCCCTCATGCCCGCTGTAACCGTTCGCAATCTTTCCGAGGAGACCCATCGCGCACTCAAACTGCGCGCCGCGCACAACGGACGCAGCACTGAGGCCGAGATTCGAGTGATCCTCCAAGAAGCGGTCTCGCCGAAACCACGGCTGAAAATCGGCTCGGAACTTGCAGCCTTTGGCCGCCGCTATGGCGGTATCGAACTCAACTACGACCGCGATCGCAGCCCAATCGAACCCGCAGAATTTGAATGATCGTTCTCGACACGAACGTTATCTCGGAGCCATTGAAACCGCTACCCGACCCGGCTGTGGTCCGATGGCTCGACGCTCAAGACCCGGATACGCTGTACCTGACAGCAACTGCCCTGTCGGAAGTGCTGATCGGTATCGCGCTTCTCCCTGCTGGTAAACGAAAGCGTGGCATGGAGTTTGCGATGCAGGCGCTGCAAATTAGACTCTTTGCCGGCCGTTTTCTTTCCTTCGACCGGGAAGCGGCGATTGCTTTCGCGCTTATAGGCAGCCGCGCAGCAGCGAAGGGCTACTCAATCTCCTCACCCGAATGCCAAATAGCCGCCATCGCCGCCGTGCATGGGTTTTCAGTCGCCACCCGCGACACCGCCCCATTCCGAGCCGCCGGCGTACCCGTAATCAACCCATGGGAAAAATGAAAGCATAAAGCCGTCCCCGCAAGGGGCGGGCGTCTTAACTAACCACTAATCACTAACCACTGCTTTAATTAAACAAATCCTTCATCTTCTCCAGCAATCCCGGCGCCGTCGGCTTATTGTCCACCGTCATCGATTCCGCCAGCTTCGTCACCAATTCACGCTGTGCGCGGCTCAGCTTCTTCGGGATCTGCACCAGAACCTTCACCACCAGGTCCCCCTGCCCCTTTTCATTGAGGTAGGGCACCCCGCGTCCCCGCACCCGCAGTTCCCGGCCGCTTTGCGACCCCTCCGGAATCTTCAGGGTCACCGGGCCGTCAATTCCTTCAATCTCGAATTCCGCGCCCAGCGCCGCCTGAGGAAAACTGATAGGAATCACGCAGTGCAGGTCGTTTCCCTGGCGCTCAAAAAAGTCGTGCGCGCGAATGGAAAGCACAATATAAAGGTCACCCTTGGGAGAGCCGGACCTACCCGCGTCCCCCTCGCCCGCGTACCGGATGCGGGTGCCATCTTCCACACCAGGCGGAACCTTAACGTTCAGCTTCATCTCGGACGCCACGCGGGTTTCGCCTCGGCAGGTCGCGCAGGGGTCAAGGTTCACCGTCCCCGCCCCGCCGCACACGCCGCAGGTGCGGGCCACCGAGAAGAAGCCCTGCTGATAACGGATCTGTCCCCGTCCATGGCACTGGCTGCAAACGGTCGGACCACGGCCAGACGCGCTGCCGCGGCCATTGCAGGTCGAGCAGGTCTCCCGGCGGCGAAACTTGATCTCCGTCTCCCTGCCGAAAATCGCGTCCTCAAAGTCGAGAGTCAGATCGACGCGCAGGTCGTCGCCCCGCTGCTGGCGCCCACCGCGCTGCGTGCCGCCAACGTTGAACATCTCGCCGAAAAGATCGCCGAAAATGTCCCCAATGTCCACGCCGCCCGTAAACGGACCGCTGCCAAAACCGGTTCCCTGCCCGCTCAGACCCGCGTGGCCGTAGCGGTCGTAGGCCGCCCGCTTGTCCGCATCGCACAGCACCTGGTACGCCTCGCTCACTTCTCTGAACTTCTCTTCCGAGACGTGGTCGCCGGGGTTGCGGTCAGGATGGTACTTCAGCGCCAGCTTGCGATAGGCGCTCTTCAATTCCGTGTCGCTGGCCTCGCGGGATACGCCCAGGACTTCGTAGTAGTCTGCTTTGCTCACGTTTGTATCAGATCTCATCGATATTGAAACTCATGGGAATTCGAGCTCATTCGCTCATCTGTTTAGGGTTATGCACCACGCGCACAAGCGCAGGCCGCAACAGCCGTTCGCGCAGCTTGTAGCCCGTACGGACCTCCTCGGCTACATGCTGGTCCGGCAAGTCGTCGCGCTCCACCGAGCCCAGCGCCTCGTGCACGTGCGGATCGAAGGCTTCGCCCACCGTGGGCACTGGATTCACCTGCAACTTCTGCAGAATTTCCTTCATTTGCTTCACAATCAAGTCCACGCCGGCTCTCAATTGCTCCGCCGTACTGTCGTGCTTCAGCGCCAGCTCAAAGTTATCCAGTACGGGCAGAAACTGCTCCACCACGCTGCCCGTCGCAAACTCACGAAACTCCGTCCGCTCCCGCTCGCCGCGCTTGCGCGCATTCTCAAACTCGGCCTGCAACCGCGCCAGCCGGTCAAGTAACTGATCCCGTTCGCTCTTCAGCTTGTCGAATTCTTCCCGGCCCGCTTGCTCCGTAGGCGTCTCCGCGGACATCTCCAATATCTGCCCCTCCGCCGGTCCCGAATTCGACGCGCCTTCCTCCGCGGTGGCCTGGGTCGCCTTCTCGGCCTCCCCTGGCTCCAACTCCCGCAATTCCGTATCTTGCTGTGGCATGACTTTACGATTTCTCCGAAAGATCAATGTTTCCTGATTTCATAATAATTTGCCAGGGGGCTGCGCCGCCTCTCCGGAAATCCAGTATCGCAGGACTCTCCCGCGTTTTCTATTCGATGCACCACCCCGCCATTTGGAGCGTCCCGAACATCCCGGTCCCGTAAATCAAGTCCCGCGAATGCAATAAGCCCTGGAGCATGTCTCCTCAAGGTGTGAGGTCTGGGTGCCCCACCCTCGCCGCGTTTTTGTTTTTGCGGCTAGGGTGGGATCGCACTACTGCAAACCGAGACATGTCCTAGCCTTCAGGAGGACAATCCAAAAATCGCTCAGAAAGCCGCGCCACGTACCGCACAGCCTGAATCATCTCCTGGTATTGGATCCGCGTAGGCGCGATTACCGCCACTGTCCCCAGGTTGGTGCCGCCTAGCCGCGCCTGCGCGCCAATCAGCACCAGGTCCTGCATCGCTGGCGAAGTATTGTCGAGTCCCACCACCACCCGCACTTCCTGCTGCCGGCCATCCACATAGGCGTTCAGCAGCTCTACCAGCCGCTGCTTCGCCTCCAGGGCCAGCAGCATCTGCCGCAGCCGCTCGCGGTCTAGCTCGGCGCTGATCAGGTTCGCCATGCCGTCCACAAAAATCGCCGGGCCCATCCCGTCGCCGGCCAACGCGCCCTTCCGGCAAAGCTCCTCAATGGACGAAAGCATCGCCCGGTAGGCCTCGCGCTCCACATCCACGCGCCGCGCCACTTCAGACCGGATACGCTCAACCGGCCAGCCGCGAAAACTCTCATTCAGATAACGCGCCGCGGTTTCCAATTCCACGTGCGTCAGCTCACGGTCAAGGTTCAGCACGCGGTCCTGAACCACTCCAGCCTGCGTCACCAGCACCGCCAGCACGCGCCCCGTCGAAAGCCGCGAAAAGTGGATGTGCTCCAGCACCTGCGGTCCGGTCGAACTCGCCAGCGCCACGCCCAGCCCGCTCGATATCAGCGCCAGCACGTGCGAAGTGCGTTCCAGGTACTCAGTCGAGCTGTTCACGCCCGCAAAGCTGTCTTCAATTTGGCCGCGCCGTGCCTCGCTCAAACTCGTTGGGCCTTGCCCCATGCTGCTAGCCTGCGTCTGCGCCATACGGCCCAAGGGCGTCCCCACCTGCGTGATCTGTTCCACGTAATAACGAAAGGCTGCCGCCGTCGGAATGCGCCCCGCCGAAGTATGCGGCTGCTCCAGCAAGCCTGCCTCGCCCAGCGCCGCCATCACGTTCCTCACCGTGGCCGAACTGAGCCCTTCGCGCGCGGCAAACGAGTGCGCCACCGCCTGGGACGCCACAGGTTCGCCCGTAGCAATGTACAACTCGATGATGGCCGTAAGCACCAGCCGCTCGCGCGGACTGAGGCGCACCTCAGGCATGCCGTAGCGCTCCCATCTAAATCGCCGCACAGTGGTCAGAAGCGGCTGCAGCCATCTTCAAAACCAGTTACGGAGAAATAACCTCGCGTCCATAACAGATACATGTTTGAAAATGAGTAAATTTCTCCTTTTTAATTCTAGGCGGCGCCATCCCCCCCGTCAACAAAGGAAAGGCGATTCACACGGCAGACAGTTCGTTATGTGCGCCGCGCTGCGCTGCTATGGCCTAACCGTCTACCGCTCTACGGCTGGTTGTAATACCCCGTATTCGTCCTCGCCGTCAGCCCAGGTTGAACCACCTGCACCTTTATCTCGTGATACTCGCCCGATTGCCCCGCGGCTGTCGGAGCAAATGTAAGTGTGTAATACTCACCCACGTCGCTCAGGCAACGGTCGATCTGGCGGGCAAGATCGTTGTCCGGGTCCATCACGCGGCCGCCTGTGTGAATGGCTTGCACCTCCAGCGCCAGGTCGCCGATCTCCATCTTCCGAAACCCCGTTACCGGTTTCAGATAGTCCTCATACAGCGTCCGTGTCACTCCAACAATCGGCGCCACGTTATAGACCGTGATCCTCGCGTCTCGGAGCCTCTTTGTTAGGGTGACGAGCTGGTTGAAGTAGGCCTGTCTGGATTCGCTGCTCTGGATGAAGAACCGCTCAGTCAGCAATGGCCAACCCGGTCCAATCCATATAAGTAATTTCCGGCCCGGCTTGCGGGACTCGTTCTCGGCTATTCCATTAAATGCTTTGAACGAATCCTGAAACTGCTCCACTAGGCTGTAAACACCGCCTGAAAGATCCCGAGCCCTCACCGTGCCTGTCGACTTGTCGAGCATCGCCGCCAGCGCATTCCCATCCTTTGACGGCGCGGGCTGCACCTCAAGCCCTTGACTGCCGAATAGAAATAGCGACGTGGGCTGCGCAAGGTGCCCTTGATTCCGGCGCAGGAATTTCTCTAATTCGAGCCGCTGGAGTGTTATCGCCTGGTAGGACAGATTTACAGCATCCAGCACAATGATCAACTCCACCGGGGGATCGAATTTGTTGCCGGCAACTCCGTCGGTGCGGCGAAATCCGAGAATCTTCCTTGGCTCGTTGTTATCGAGCACCATAAAGTCAGTCGGCTCCAACTCCGAGGCAAGCTTGCCCTCTTTGTCGGTCACCAGCACATCCAGGGTGATTCGGGCTGGCGTAACTGCCGTTGAAGGGCCGCTCTGCTGCGAAAATCCAGACTGCGCCATAAAGCGGAGAATAATAAATGCGAGAGTACCAAATCCAACCCGCCGCATATCGCCCATGATCACTTACCCTTCCGGCAAATTCTTATTTTGGAATCTCCCAATTATGCCTCACGGCTGGTTGTAATACCCCGTGCTCGTCCGCGCCGTCAGCCCAGGCTGATCGATCTGCACCTTCAAATCATGGTACTCATTCGCCCGATCTGCCTTAGGCGGGTCGAACGAAAGTGTATAAAAAGCGCTCGCATCCCGTATGGCGTCAGTAATCTGCGCGGCCGTGTCGTTATCCGGGCCCAGCACCCGTCCACCGCTTTGGACCGCAAGCACCTTCAAACCCAGGTTAGGAGCGTTCGCCTTCTCCGCCGTCTTCACGCCCTTCAAATAGTCCTGATAAAGAAATGTGCTCAATCCAGGCTGCCCGAGGGTAACGCTATACAGCGACATGTGCGCTTCTCGCAGCGTAGTCGAGAGGTCAACGATCCTATTGAATAATTCCTGCTGCCCTTTTTGTGAAATCTGAACTCTGACACCGTCAAGCAGCGGCCAGCCTGACCCCGCCCAAATGAGCAGCTTCCTGCCCGGCCTCTTGGCTTCGCTCTCGGCAACCACGTTCATCCATTTAAGCGAAAGATCGAAACGGTCAAAGCCTCCATACTGCGATGACCGGTTGATCGTGCGTATCTGCGAATCGGCCTTATCCAGTTGCGCGGCCAGAGCATTCCCGTCCATCGAAGGCTGCGCAAGAATCTTCACGCCGTCGTCGTTGAAGATGAAAATCGATACCGGCTGGGCAAGCCGGCCGCCGTTCTGGCGCAGAAAACGTCCAACCTCTTCGCGAGACCGGGCCACCGCCTGCAAATCGAGGTTGACACCATCGATCAGCAGAATCACCTCAACGGGATGGCTCGCCGCCTCCACAGTAGCGTCGATCGCGTGAAACGAGAGAATCTTGCTCGGCTGGCCGTTGTCCAGCAGTGTGAAATCCTTGAGTTCCAGGCCCTGCACCGCCTTCCCCGCCTTATCGGTCACCACCACATCCAGGTCAATCCGCCCCTTCGACACGTCTGCCGTCGGTGCGCTCGCCGGCGCTGGCGTTTTACGAGGACTCAGAACCGGAGCCTGCACCGCCGCGCCCGCTGGATTCGTTGGATTCACTGGATTCGCGTCGGATTGTGCACACACCAGCGCCGGTAGACAAAGAAAAATGGCTGCGAAAACATCCGCTGACCGACTCATGGAAGACTCCTCTACGCTCAGGCTGATTCCGAAACACCCGCCAAACGGTTACGGCTGATCGTAATACCCCGTATTCGTCCTCACCGTCAGTCCCGCCTCGTCCACCTGCACCTTCAGTTCGTGATACTCATCGGCATGACTCGCATGGGGAGGATCGAACGAAAGCGTATAGAAACCGTTCGCATCCGCCACACAGCGATTGATCTGCCCGGCCAGGTCATTATCCGGCCCCAGGACAAGCCCGCCGCTTTCGATCGCAAGCACCTTCAGAGCAAGGTTGCCGGTATCCACCTGCCGCGCCGATGTCACCGGCTTCAAAAAATCCTGATACAAAATCGCCTGCCTGCCGCTACCCATCGTCGAGCTCGCCGGAGACACGCTGTAAACCACCATGCGCCCCTCGCGAAACCTGGAAGAGAGCGCCACTATCCCGTCGAAGTAGCGTTGCCGGTCTCTGTCGGATGCCTTGAAGTTTGAGCTATCCATAATCGGCCAGCCGGGCCCCACCCAAATGAGCAATTTCCTCCCCGGTCGAACCGCCTCGTTATCCGCAATCCTCGAAATCTCCCTCACCGATAGCTGAAATCGCTCCAGATCGCCCTCCGCGCCTTGCCCCGCGTTGATCGTGTGAACGCTCCCCTTTACTCCTTCCAGCACCGAAAGCATCGCGTTGCCATCAACCGATGGCCGCGGCTGAACCCGCAATCCCGCGTCGCTCAGCACCATCAGCGAAACCGGCTGCGCCAGGCGTCCGCCGTTCTGACGCAAAAACTTTTCAATCTCCTGCCGCGTAAACGAAAACTGCGTGAAGGGAAGATTGGCCGTATCGAAAACCAGGATCACTTCAACCGCGGGGTTCGGCTTCACTATCGTCCCGTCAGAAGACCGGAACGAAAGAATCCTTCGCGGTTGCCCATCGTCCAGCAGTTTGAAGTCCTGCGGCTCCAGCCCCGAAACCGGCTTGCCGCTCGCATCCGTCACCACCACATCCAGATGCACCTTACCCTCGGCAGTCACCGCGCTCACCGGAGCCGCCGGCTTCGGCGGAGGTCTGTTTGTAAGCACCGGATCTTGCGGTTCAGCCACCTGCTGCCCGAATGCCGTCGCCCGCAAACAAAGAAGAAGAATGAATAAACTGAACCGAAATCCTATCCCGTCAGAAAGCTGTCTCAATGCGTCCTCCCCATGCCTCGCCAAAAGTCTAAGCCCGCATCGCAAAAAGGCGACACTCAAAAAGGCATAATAGGAGAAGCTCCATTCGTTGGACAGTAAAATGCGGATGCGGTTATGCATCATGCATCTGAACGCTCTATGAATCGGTAAAAGGAGCTCGCTTGATGAGGTATCGTTCCGCACTGCTGTGTGCCCCGCTGTGTGCTCTGAGTTTGGCCCTCCTGCTTGCCGGCAAGGCTCGTCCCCTGGCCGCGCAATCAACACCCCAATCGCCAGCCCAATCACCAACAAGCCCAGCCGCGGGCGACACCCAGTGGCGTCAAAATCTCTCCGCCTGGCGCTCCCAGCGCGAGCACGACCTCGCCGCCCCGGACGGCTGGCTCACCCTCGTTGGCCTCGAGTGGCTCAAGCCCGGCGTCAACTCCATCGGCTCGGCGCAGGACAACAGCATCCGCCTCCGCGACCAGGCGCCCGCCCACATCGGCCTGCTCACCCAGAGCGGCAAAATGCTTCAACTGCTCGCACCCAACGGCGGCTTTCCACCCGACCTCACCATCGACGGCCACCCCGCCCGCGAGGGCCCTCTCGCCGCGGACGACGCCAAACCCTCCACCATCGCCTGGCACGGCCTCACCCTGGCGGTTCTCCATCGCGGAGACCGCTACGCCCTGCGCATCAAAGACGCCGATTCGCCCACCCGCACCAACTTTCACGGCCTAAACTGGTACCCGCCCGACCCGTATTTCCGCGTAGTCGCCCGCTGGATTCCCTTCAACCCGCCCCACGTCGAAAAAATTCCCACCATCATCGGCACCACGCTCAACATGCCCGCGCCCGGGATCGCCGAATTCACCCTCTACGGCAAAACCCTCCGCCTGGAACCAGTAACCGAACCCGGCGAGGAAGGCATCCTCTTCTTCATCCTCAGAGACACAACAAGCAAAACCACCACATACGAAGCAGCGCGCTTCCTCCACACCAGCTACCCCGAACACGGCCTGACCCAACCCGGCCGTCTAGTCCTCGACTTCAATAAGTTAGAGAACCCACCCTGCGCCTACACCCCCTACGCCACCTGCCCGTTACCGCCAGAGCAGAACCGCCTACCGGTAGCGCTAGAAGCCGGCGAACAGCGCTACGCCCATTAGCGTAATGCCGTCAAAAGTCCGCATCAAAAAACGCTTATCAACCTGAAAACGCTTGTCATCCTGAGCGAACGGGGCCCCAAACGTCTTTCAGTTTGGGGGTGGTGAGTCGAAGAATCTGCGGTTGCTCTTAGGAATGCCCGCAATCAGACAGACTAGCTTCCGGATTAGCGACAATCCGGCCGGAGCCCGCATGATCTCACGCCTCCTGTTTGGGCAAAACAATGCGCTCGACCCAGGGACCGCACTGCCAGAAAACAACAGTCAGAATCAGTAGCCCCACAATTCGAGCAATCAGAGACAGAACTCCGATCTGGTCGTAGGTTCTGAAATAGTTATCTGCGGCTGAGTCGCTCAGCAGGCTGCCAAGCTTTGCGTGGTGATACATGGAAAACAAACGCTCAGGCAAGTAGCTCAATTCAAGGAGCGCGGTCGCTAGTTGGCAGGCAGCGAATGCCCTACTTACCAGGAGGACGACCTCTTTTCTTGACATGGGAGTGGCATCCTTTCGGTGTGGTGGAAGAAAGGCAAGCATAGCGCACTGGTGGGCTCCGGACGTATCACCAGCAACTCGGAAACCACCCGCATCGACCCGATCCATCTCAATTGTCCCGTATTGAACAGAAAACCCAAACCCCCACCTGTTAGCTTCCACATGCATCTAACTTCTCTGCGCGCACCTGTTCCTGTTCAGCCCCACGTTTCGATTGCAAGGAGAAACTCATGCGGTTCCCTAATCTCCGCGCCATCCTTCCCAGCGCGCTTGCTCTAGCCGCCTTCACCACGTCCACGCTCTCACCCGCACAAACGCCCGAGCCAACCATCACCGCCGCCCCCGGCACCCTCGTACGCTGGTCAGCCCCCGGCACGCTTCACTGCAGCATGAGAACCCGCACCTGGCTCGCGCTGGGAGGCGTTTGCTACTACCCCATCGACCTCCTCACCCGCACCGAGACCATCTCCATCGCCCGCTGGGGGACCGGTCCCAAACACCTCGCCCGCATCTCCGTCGAGCCCAACGACTACGGCACCGAAGAGATCACCCTTCCCGACATCCCCCAGGCCCATCCTTCGCCCGCTGACCTCAAGCACGACGCCGTCGACCGCGCCCAACTAGCCCATCTGTGGCTGCACAAAGAAGGCCCCCCGCAGTTCACGCTGCCTCTCGGCCCCCCAGTCCGCCCCATGTCCGTCGGCAAATCCTTCGGCGTCAAGCGCATCTATAACGGCAAAGCATCCGAGCAGGCCCACATGGGCTCCGACTACGACTCGCCGGTCGGCTCTCCCATCCTCGCCGTTGCCTCGGGCACAGTAGTCCTCGCCAAAGAAATGTTCTTCGAAGGCAACTCCGTCTTCATCGATCACGGCGACGGCCTCATCAGCGAGTACTTCCATCTCTCCGAGCTCAAAGTTCAGACCGGCCAGGAAGTAAAACGCGGCGACACGCTGGGCCGCGAAGGGTCAACCGGCCGCGCCACCGGCCCGCATCTCTGGTTCGGCGTCCGCTGGCACGACGCCCGCATCGACCCCAGATTCCTGCTCGAAGCCACAGCAAAAATTCCAGAAGTGAAGCCAGTCTCGCAATAGACGTCGATTTAGCTACCCTAGCCCGGCCCGGCGAGCAAAGCCCGCGTCCGCCGCCGCGTAACGCGAATCTGGCACGCTAACGACCCTCCGCAAGTCTGCATCCGTACGCCCATCCACGTCACCAGTTCCGGGTTCAGCATGTACGCGGTCGCATCCGAACGGTTGCCGGTCTGCTTCATAAAATCCGCCGCGGTCAGGTCTTTGTCGGCCGCTTCCGCATTCAGTTGTTGGCATTCGTCCTGCGGCGGTGCGGGCGCATTCGCCGGATGATCGCAATAATCCTCGTCGTGCACCAGTACATACTTCCTGTTGTTGTCGGGGATAAAATATCGAATCGTAACCGGAGGCATCCTCGCCACCATCTCCCATTGGGCAAAATCCTGCGCGAACTCCAGCGGAAGCTGGCTCATGCTCAGTTGCCTGTCCTTCAATTGCCGAGAATAAATGGCCAGCGTGGGTGCCGGTTCGCCGTTCGTCGGATGGAAATAAACCCCTCCCAGCCCGATGCCCGACTTCATGTCGAACCACACAAATCCCCGGCCGCCATGGAACCCGCCCCCGCTTGTGCCCACCATGACGTACCGCCCGTCGCGGACATTCACCGGCAGCGGATCGCCGTCCATCACGTCGTCCCTCGCATCCGCAAGTATCTTTTCGCCGCCGTAGAAATACCCGGTCCGGGGAGTCACAATCTCCAGCAGTTTCCGGAACCGTTTGTCCTTCCGCAGATCCTTCTCCATTCGCCCCGCGTAGTCGTTCAGAAACGCAAGCTGTTCAACCGGTATCAGGTTCTGAAAAATAGCAGGAGGCGGTGGCGGCTCCGGCTGCGCATCCGCAGCTGCGCCGGCATCCTGCGCCGCCGCATTCCTCTGCATCAGGCCGCCGGCCGTCAGCAGCGCCATTAGAACGAGACGGGAAACAGGCTTACCTCTGCGAAGTGAGAGCTGGAAGAACCGCATCGCATGACCTCTCAGTGCCAGATGACCTATCGTTACCACTTTAGACCAAAATCCCCCGTTTTCAGTTATGAATTCCTCGTCCGGATCGCGCGTCGCGGAGCCGTCACCCTCAAACGAAACGCATCAGCCGATATGATGAAGCCAGCGCGGCAAACGCGCAACGCAAGTTAATCCATGCCCCTCAACCTCTTCATCTCGGCAGGCGAAGCCAGCGGCGAGCACTACGGCGCCCTGCTCATTGAAGCCCTGAAAGAACAACTCGCCGCCACTGGCCGGCAAGCCCACTTCTTCGGCATGGGCGGCCAGCGCATGGTCGCCGCCGGACTCGACCGCATCGTCCGCTCGGAAGATATGGCGGTCATGGGCATCACCGAGGTCATCCGCCATCTCCCCCGCATCTACCGCGAGTATTTCAAGCTCCGCCAGTCCATTCGCCTGCGCAAGCCCGATGTTGCCGTACTCATCGACTTCCCCGACATCCACTTCGAACTAGCAGCGGAACTGCACCGCCTCGGCATCCCGGTCATCTTCTTCGTCAGCCCGCAACTTTGGGCCTGGAAAAAGCACCGCATCAAGCTGGTGCAAAAGTACATCACCAAAATGCTCGTCATCTTCCCCTTCGAAGAGCCGTTCTATCGCCAGCGCGGCGTGCAGGCGGAATTCGTCGGCCATCCCCTCGCCGAGCAGCCCCTGCCCTCCATCACCCGCGAGCAGTTCGCCGTCCAAAACGCCCTCGACCCCCGGAAAACCTGGATCGGCCTCCTACCCGGCAGCCGCCCCAAAGAAATTCGCGACAACCTCCCTGAAATCCTCAAGGCCGCGCGCGATCTGCCGCCCACAACGCCCAGCACACCTGAATCCGGCGCGTCCGCATACCAGTTCCTAATCCCCCTCGCCCCCACCCTCAACGCCCCACAGCGCGAGGAGGTCCGCCAGCTCGTCGCAATCCACGCGCCCGGCTTATCCGTACATCTGGTGGAAGACGCCGCAGCCGCCCTCCACCACGCCCGCGCCTCGGTCGTAGCCAGCGGCACAGCCACGGTGGAAGCGGCCCTCATCGGCAATCCCTTCGTCGTCGTTTACCGCGTTTCCCCGCTCACCTATGCCATCGCCAAACGCGTCGTCACGGTCCCTCACGTAGCCATGGCCAACCTAATCGCCGGCAAGCGCGTCGTACCAGAATTGATTCAAGATGACTTCACCGCATCAAATATCGTCCAACAAATTGCGCGCCTGCTACCCGACGGCGCTCCTCGCGAGTCCATGATGAAGGAGCTCAAGGCCATTCGGAATGTACTGAACACCCGGCCCGCGGGTCGTGAGCGGCAAACAGGTTCCATTGACCGGGTTGCGGCCATCACCCTGGCCCAGCTCGAAACGGCTTCCCCAGCGCGGGCTCTCGAGCCCGTGAAGTGAATACCGTAAAATCCTGATTCCGCCGCTTGGGGCGCGCGGAACAACTTCCACAAGATCGGCTGCGGTGCGATGATGACTGCTATGAGTTCGTTGAAGCGGAAAACACAGCTTGTATCCAGGTTCGGATTCAGATTCAATTCCGGGTTCAATTCCGGATTCAGGTCCGGCTTCTCCCATACCGCAACTGTGGCAGCAGCCCTGGTTTTCGGTCTCGCCATCGCGGCCCCTCTCGCCGCGCAGCGCCCGGAGCGCTCTGCCCTGAATATAACCGGCTATGTAATAGACGCCGAAATCGACACCGCTACCCACCACCTGTCGGCGAAAACCACGGTCGCCTTCACCGCGCCCGAAAGCATGGAACTGGTCAGCTTCGGCTTTCACCCCGCCCTCAAGATCACCACCATCACCGACGACAGCGGCAAAACCCTCAACGGCGAGCGCACGGCCGACGGCACCATCCGCGTCTCCCCCTCCGCGCCCTTCACCCAGGGTCAGGTCAACCATTGGACCTTTGTCTATGAGGGCGTCATCACCGGCAACGAAGACGGCCCCATCGAGGGCCTCAAGCTCGCCGCCATCCAGGAGCCCATCACTTTTCTGCTTTATCCCGCGCGCTGGTTCCCCTCCACCGGCTACCTCACTGACCGGTTCACTGCGGAAATTCACTTCCGCGTACCCCAGGGAATGCGCGTCTTCGCCAGCGGCAGCACCGGGAAACCAACGTCCGTGACCCTGGCCAACGGCAAGCCCGGCGATCAGTACAACTTCGACTGGAAGAAGCCCGGTTTTCCCGGCACCATCATCGCCGGCCGCTACGTCGACCCGGTTTCCACCGGACCGGGCAACGTCAAGGTTTACCTCACCGTCTCCCATCAGTCCTCCGGCAACCCCCTGGCCCAGACCGCGCAAAAAGAGTTCGACTTCTTCACTGACAGCTTTGGCGCGCCGGAGTCAAGCCGCCTCAACGTCGTCGAAATCCCTGACGACACCCTTCCCGCCGTCTGGGCCCCGGAGCTGGCTGCCATCCTCGGTTCCCGCGTCGGCGATAAGAGCGGCGTACGCCTCCTTGCCAACACCATCGCCCACCAGTGGTGGGGTTCTGAAGTAAGCCCCCGCACCCTCAACGATGCATGGATCATGAACGGCATGGCCCGCTACGGAGAGCTGATGTATTTGGAGGACGAGAGCGGAAGAAGCGCCATGCATGCGGCCCTTCAAGACGTTTCCGCCGGAGCGCTGGCCTATGACACCGTTCCCCTTTCCAGCATCTCCCGCCTCAGCCCCTTCAGCCCCGAATTCCAATCCATGACGCTGGAAAAAGGCGCCATGATCTTCCACATGCTGCGTTGGGAAGTCGGTGACAAGACGTTCCTCGCCATCCTCAAAGGCGCTCTCAGCCAGTACACCGACGCCAGCATCCGAACCACTGACTTTGAAAAAGTGGCCGAGGAGCAAAGCCAGCAGCAATTGCTCGCCTTCTTCTCGCAGTGGATTGACAGCACCGGCGCACCGGTGTTCACCGATAAATACGAGGTTTTCCGCCTCGGCAACAACAAGGGCTTCCGCACCATCGGTGAAATTCACCAGGATCTCGACCTCTTCCGCATGCCCGTCGATCTGCGTGTCGAGACCGACGGCAAGACGGAAAACAAGAAGATCGACGTGGTCGGCACGTCCCAGCCCTACGTGGTCGACACCTTCGGCCGCCCGCGCCGCATCGCCATCGATCCCAACGACTGGGTCCTCAAATCCTCGCCCGATCTCCAGGTCCGCATCGCCATCCTCAAAGGCCAGCAGCTCGTGGCACAGGGCGATTTGACCGGCGCACTGGCTTCGTACCAGTCGGCCCTCGAAGCCAATCCGCAAAGCTCCCTGGCCAGCTACCGCATCGGCGAGTTGCTCTATACCCAGCGCAACTATCAGGCCAGCGTCAACTCCTACCGCGATGCTCTCCGCGGCGACGGAGAGCCCCGCTGGACCGAGGTTTGGAGCCACATCGCCCTCGGCAAGATCTTCGACATCACCGGCCAGCGCGATCGCGCCGTCAGCGAGTACCGCCTCGCCGTGCAGACCAACGACAACACCCAGGGCGCAGTCAACGAAGCCCGCCAATGGCTAACCAAACCCTACAAACGCCCCGACACCGACCAATAAGAAACTCCTGAGTGACGTCTGCAAAGGCCGTGCCCCATTCATCGGTCGCCGCGGCGACCGATGAGTGGGCGTTCGCCCCGCCACACTCCAAAAACTTGGAAGCACAACATACACCCGCTTTTGCAGATTATTTCATCCAACCTGCTAGCGTGAAATCGGCGTCACCTTTGCGCCCCACCTCAGGAGAGCACAATGCAATTTGACAAGGCAGGACTCGACTTACTCAAGAAATCGGAAGGCTTTCGCAATCGCACGTATCTGGATGGAGCCGGCATCCCCACCATCGGCTACGGCCATCGCATTCTCCCTTCGGAGTCGTTTCCAAACGGTATTGACGAGCCACAGGCAACCGCGATGTTGCTCAACGACATCCGCAGCGCCGAACAGGCCGTCATTCGCCTGGTCCGGGTTGCCCTCACGCAGGGCCAGTTCGACGCGCTGGTCGACTTCGTATACAACGTCGGCTCGCAAAAGCTCGCCGCGTCCACCCTCCTGCGCGACCTGAACATCGGCCGCTACAGCACTGCCGCCGCGCAATTGCTCTCCTGGGACCACATCGGCCTTAAGGAATGCACCGGCCTCAAAGCCCGCCGCGAAGCTGAGTTTCACCTCTGGCACAACCCCACCCTGTCCGCCGTAGTCACCGCCTAGCAGCCGCTACTCTCCAGCCCCCGTTCCACCTCAACCACTTCCAGCCCCTCATCCGGCTTCAGATAACCCTTGCGGCGAAACCAGTCTTCCATCGCCGGTTTCAGCCGCTCCAGCGGCACTCGGTGCCCCGCTTCGAGCATTCCATCCCCCGCCGGCAATGTGTCGTCGAAAACCGTGTCATTGGTAAAATTGCGCATGGCGAAGTTGTCGACCCAGCGTATAGGGCACTCATGCCGCATCCCCGCTGCATCCACCCGCTGGATCGAAATCCTCCGCACAAACATGCTTCCACTCTAAAGGACGCCCGTCATCGCAATCTGCTAATCTCACGTCTAGCTAATTGAGCACTTCGCCGGCGAAGATGTTCTCAATCAGTCAGTCCCTAACGGGGAGGAGCATCGCATCATGAGTAGCATCACAAAAGGAAATTCCATGGCACGGCGGACAATGCTCGTAGCCATGCTCGCAGCCGGTTCCTGCGCGCTTTGGGCCCAGTCCGGCCAACTCGACCAGCCGTCCGGCCCTCCCGCGCGCCAAATGGACCACCGCAGGCCTGACGCCCAATGGGAGTTGGCCCGCCTCACCCAAGCGCTGGCCCTCACACCCGACCAGCAAACCCAGATAAAAGCTCTGCTGCAGCAGCGCCATGAAAATATGCAAGCCCTGCACGCGAACGGCGCGCGGCCAACCCGCGAGCAGATGATGGGGGTCCGCAAGGACACCGACGCCAAAATCTCCGCGCTTCTCACCGACGAGCAGAAGGGCAAATTCGCCGCCGCGCAGCAGCACATAGAACATGACCGCGGTGGCAACGGCCAAGGTACACCTCCGCCCCCACCCCCACCCAGCGCATAAGAACGACTGACGCTCGAGAAAAGAATGGGCGCCCCACCC
>Ga0181531_10000846_pt1 | contig 19916 bp, 19 predicted proteins | sample PEATcosm2014_Bin_38_FD_119743 | JGI IMG/M metagenome (GOLD analysis project Ga0181531, IMG submission 119743) | Peatland microbial communities from MTU Mesocosm Facility, Houghton, MI, USA - PEATcosm2014_Bin11_10_metaG | ecosystem: Environmental > Terrestrial > Soil > Wetlands > Peat | place... | reverse complement strand
CCTATTGGAGCCGCGTCGCTGCTTCACGCAATTCGCATTCTATCGTCCCGTGAAGTGTGGGCTGCGTTTTTCCAAAAACGCCTGCCTTCCCTCGCGGGCATCATCCGAGTCCATGCAGGCCGCGGCGATGTTCTGGATGGCGCCCACATCACGCATCCCGGGATCTCTCAGCACCTGTGTGATGGTAATTTTCGCGGCCTCGATTGCCAGCGGTGCATTGCCCGAGATGGTGCGGGCGATCTCGATAGTGGCATTCCACAAATCGGCGTCGGGCACGACACGATCGATGACACCGATCCTCAACGCCTCGGCGGAATCGATCCGCATACCTGTGTACATCAACAACTTTGCCCGTGACGGACCGACGAGCGAGACCAGACGATTGAGATCGCTATAGCCGTAGGCGAGGCCGAGTTTAGCGGCGGGAAAGCCGAACTCACTGCTATCGCCGGCAATTCGGATATCTGCCAGCAATGCAACCTGCAACCCGCCGCCGAGGCAGAAACCCCGGATACAGGCGATAGTCGGTTTCGGGTACTCCGCCAATATCGCGCCCTGTCCGGCGCTTCGTCTCGAATATTCTTCCGACGCCTCGGCGTTGTGGCGGGTTTTCTCGAACTGGCTCACATCAGCGCCCGAGACAAACGCCCTGGCGCCGGCGCCCGCCATGATCACAACTCGCACATCGGGATCGTCACGCAATTCAACAAGAGCACTGACCAATCCTTGCCACATCTCGAGCGACATAGCATTCCGTTTTTCTGGGTTGTTGAACGTTATGAGGCCTATCCCGTCGGCAACGCTTAGCAATATCTTGCCGTCGGCGTAAGTTTCATCAGTCTTTTGGGTGAAATCTAGCATCGGTATCTCTTTCCGAGGCAGCATAGGCTAAGGCCTATGAACCGCTCTTACGCGGCCTATGAAACAGCAGTTTGAGACCCACCACGACTCCCAGGAACGTTTCCATGACCCAAGATCTTATTCTCCGAAAAGTCGTCTGGCCATCGGCTCGACTTTTGGATGGCCATCGGCTCGACTTTTGGAGCTGCGCTAAATTTTGCTAAGCCCTTCTACGGCGTTTGATTGGAACTGTTATTGAAGTCAAAGGTTCCAAATGGCACGATGCAATGCGAGTTCAAAACACTTTCGCGCCTCCCAAACGCGCCGCACAACCAGCTACTCGCCACAAGGCGAAGGAGTTGGCGAAGAGATAGCTTGTCACCACCCATGGGGTTTGTGAGAGCCGATGGCGAGGTCGCCAGACAAATAACGCAGGGCGACGTTGGCGATCGTCGTGTCGAGGACTTCCATAAAGATGGCGACAGACATAATCACCGCGACCAGCTAGGGGTTTGCTTCGATGGCGGCGGGATAGGAGGCTCCTGATTCAAGTTGTGTTTCCGACGCCCATTACCGAACTGTGTAACTCCGAGAATCAAAATTGTCGCCTATCTCATCTTCCCAGCACTTCTATTTGCTTGCTGATTCCCGGCTGTCATGATCCCCAAGGATGCGTCGATTGAATAGCTCAATCCATGGGACGCAAACGTTATCGTCGGTTGCGCGCCAAAATCCTGTGAGGCAAGCTTTTCGAGCAAGATGCTGCCGAAGCCTTTGCGAGTTGGAGGGACGACTGGCGGTCCGTCGCGTTCCTGCCAATGAAACTTAAATCTCGCTTCCTCGGCCTCCCCCACGGTCGACCAATGAATATTAACAAGGCCGTTGTTCGGCTGTGAGAGCGCGCCGTATTTGGCCGCATTGGTAGCAAGTTCATGCAGCAGGAGCGCAAAGGTCTGCGCAGCCTTGGAGTTCAGTAAAATGTCCGGACCAGCAGCCATGACGCGGTCGGAAAATGCCTCGAACTCAAGCCGGACGATCTCAGCCACGAGAGCCCCTTCGAATCTCTTGCTCATCAGTGCCGATTGACTGCGTGCCAGAGCCTGCAGGCGCCGCGTAAGTGTGTTGCGCTCCTCGGCGAGAGGCTTCGCTCCAATCAGGGTACGAGCGATGATGGACTGGATCACGGAGAGCAAGTTTCCGCCTCGATGCGCGAGTTCGTGCATGAGAAACCGCTGGTGCTCTTCAGTGTGTTTGCGGTCGGTAATGTCAAAGCCGCAGTTGATTGCGCCCGTAACTTCTCCGTGTTCATTCTTGAGCGGACGGATATTTACGATGACGTTAACCCGCGAGCCATCAGCCCTCTCCACGACTACTTCTTCGTCGTGAACCGCCGGCATTTTCCCCGAGATCACCCACGCCATCGGGCACTCGTCGTGCGGCATAACACTTCCGTCCGGACGAAACATCTTGACCGAACCACAGAATCGCTCGCTGCTATCGCCGCGCGCCGGCGTACGGCCCCATAACTCTGCGGCACGTTGGTTGAATTCCTGAATTGTACCTCGGGCATCACAGGAATAGACGGCAGCCGGACCTAGTTCGAATAGAGTACGAAAGCGCTCTTCGCTCGCACGCAACGCACCGTCGGTCTCCTTTCGTTTGGTTATATCCCGGATGTTGCACTGAACGACTTGTTTGCCGTCCTCGTCATAGCGATTGGCCACGACTTCCACTTCCCGCCTGTCCCCTGATTTTGACTCGAGCGGCAAATCTTCGTAGCGGACCTGGCCGTTTTTCTGCAGCTCCCGAAACGCGACTTGGCTAGCCTGCTCATCCTTCAGCAGGCCTATTTCCCACAATTCCTTGCCCAGTAATTCCTCGTGCTCATAGCCAAGCAGATGTGACATGAAAGGATTAGCGTCGGTTATTTTCCGGGTGACGGAGTCCAGAATAAGCACACCGTCGTGGGCTGCCTCGAAAAGCCGGCGGTACCGGATTTCCGATTGGCGGATGGCAACCCGGAATGCGAGGTCGTCGGCTTTGTCCTGGGTGGCCGAGATATCCATTCAGTGCGACGTTTCCAATATGGCAAAGACAACGGTTCCATTTCGGGAATCGTACAAAAGATGCCTGGATGTTTTCACGCTGAGCTATCCGATTTGTACACCGGTCGCGCAAGTGGCGGTGCGGTGGGAAATATGCGCTCACACTGCAACAACGCGGTCAGACGAAAGGTCCGTTTCCTCTGAAGAAAAACGAGCGAGCAATATAGCTCACCTTCCCCGTCTCCTCCGGAGAAGAACGAGTGAGTTGCAATCATACCGAAAGCTCGCAGATCACATCTATCAAGCAACAAGTAAGGTCGATCCTTCGATCGACCTTACTTCTTTAAATTGCATCAACAGTCTGTCTAATACAGATTGTCCACGGCAGGGAAAATTCTACTTATTTTCTTGTGAGGTAGCGGGAGCCGGTGACTGGGTAGCAGCACCGACGGTCGGGCTGGCCTTATTTCCAGAATTGCTAGCCTTTTCCGGGCCGGCATTGACGTCAGCGACGTCGAAGCGAACTCCGTCCTCGACATCTCTTAATGCCTGGTTTCCTTCATAATATTTTCCAGAGTCGATTAGTTGCGCCGCGTTTTCGATCCCGCTGAGAGTCTTGTCGAGCGGAGCCACCTCCATTACGAATGCCACGTCGATTTCAGAGAGTTTTAACGTTTCCATTGCCTGCTTGTGGTCCCCCTTCTTCAGTTGCTCATTTGCTTTCGCGACACTTGCCGCTTTGGTCGGCGTCGCCACGAAATCTTCGCCTAACGTGAGACCACCATCAACAGGGATCCACGCGGTTGGCGTCGTGCTTTGCATCGCCTTGTCAGCCCCGCCTTGGGCGGTACCTCGCTGGCTCACTCCGGCCGGCGGCTTAAGGGAGGCCTCAGCTTTCATGAAGGCGGTATCATCGGTCTTGGCCTTGGTTATAGCAGCCCTCGCCTCATCGACGTACTTCTTTGCTTGATCCGCTTGACCATCAAAAATGGCAAGACGCGCCAAACGCACATCTCGGAAAGCCTTCAATCCATCGGCGGAAAGCTTGCCGAGTTCCCTAGCAGTAGCTTGCGTGCCCGCGGTGGGTTGAGCGGCGGCGGCTGCCGGGCTCTTGTTTGGTTGGTCTGCAGCTAAAGCAGCAGACCATGTTAATATCGCCGTAGTGGCGAGAGCGACGGCCAGTGGCTTAGTCATAAACATGTTAGTCTCCTATTTTCTGGAGGTTGGTCACGGCGCAAGTCTCGAATTGAGGATTACGACGACCACGCTCATAACCCGGCGCGAACTAAATTGTTGCGCCGGCCAAGGACACTCGCTCGCGACACGTGGGCTCGGAAAATACCTAGAGGACGAGATATTGCGATGGGAAATGCCAACCCGCCGTAGTTTCCCGGCGACTGTTAGCCCGTATTCAAGCTCTTGGCCGAGGCGTTGCTGGACCGCGGGCTGATCAAATCGTGGCAACGCAGCGGTTTCAACCTAAATTGCAATTTAAACATCGAAGTTCTCGAGCTTTCATTCGGCTGGCGCCGTAATTCCGCATCCGGACCTTGACGCTATTTGAGCCCAGCGAGTTTGCAGACCAGGCGCAGTCCCGCAGAGAAGTGGCGCGCGTTTCCCTTAGGTTGTTGCGACACTAATGCTTGACGGCATTGAAGAACTGCTGGACGAAATTGCATTCGACATGGAGTGCGAAGTCGCAGGCACGTTTGACCTTGCGGATTGAATTAAGCGCGAGGACAGCTTTTATGAAGCGGTGAGGCAGTTCGTATGGCATTACGGATAAGTGACATTAGGGACCAGTCGACAATAAAACAGCCAACCGGGCGACCAATCGCCTCAATCGCGAGAAGCGACGACCTTTTCACCTGACAACGATGCGCCCTTGCCCCTCACCGTCCGGATCACGTCAATGATCCCGAATATAGACGATGGATCGAGGTTGGACTCTAGGGTTTCAAGGTTGAGAATGATGCGAACTAGGCTCCGACGACGCCGTAATAATCATCGAGACCAAGAGCTTGATCGCCGTTGTCCCAGTCCCACGAATCCGATCGCGCGTACTTTGGTGCCGCTTTGATTTTGTCGATCGGAACCATCGTCTGATATCCGCCTAGCTCGACGTTGTATTTGAGTGAAGGCCACGGCAGAGGGTAGTAGTCATCCCCGATTCCGAGAAAACCACCAAAGCTCAGGACTGCGTAAGAGACCTTTCCGCTGATTTTTTCAATCATTACCCGCTCGAGCGAACCGATTTTCTCTCCATTGGCGCCATAAACCGCTGTGTCCTGCACTTTGTCGCTGCCTATTAAGCTTACCGTTTCACGTTCTTCCGTGGTCATAATAATTTTCCTTTAGTTTCCGCAACGCCGACTGGCGAAAGGCACGGACGTTCCGCCGCGCGTCCCGCCCAAAACTCAACAAGGTTGGCTCACCTGCAGCAAAAGCGCCGGAAGACTCAGTACGGCCACATCCTGCGCGGATCTTCACAAATTCCTTCCGTTGCGGGGCAGCGATCCTTTAATCACATGGTGCACTACGAGCCCGCCCGGATGCACATTCCCAAACAACCGCCATCGGAAAGATCGCGTACACGCTTGGTGCAAAGGCCTTCTCGTCTGATGCCAATGGCTTCGCTGACTGCCGATCTTACTTACATCAACTATCGGCTACACTTCTTATTCAACGCATCAACCAGATTGAGGCCGTTTGGCCGCATCATGTCTAGGTTTAGCCCTGGATAAACGGGCTCGGGACCATCGATGGATCCTGCGATATTAGACCGCTTTGTCGCGATCCATTTGCCATCACTCTCCCTCTTGAATGCAGAGCAGTCGAAATTGATACGCACCGTCGCTACGACGTCAGCAACCTCAGCAGACTTTGAGTTTTGAGCAAAGCTAAGGAAAAAAACTACTAGGGCGAGCGATCTTGTGGTCGAGCTCAGGGGCTTTTTGATCGATTTTCTTGGTGCCATTTCTGAAAAAGCCCTCACATGAGAGCTATGGCGGCAACCGCCGTCAACAATTTGCTCGTGATCATCGCAGAGTTCTTTCATAAAATACTCGGCTGCCCCGCAGCCTTGAGCTACGACAATCGCCGAATATGGCGTTCGTTCCCCAATATCTGGCTACGCCGAGGCAATCGGATCTGAGTATTTTCCGAGGCTCTACGCGGGGCGTGATTTGCACATAGGCTGCTGTTAAGACGCCTTTGGCGCATACTCATGCGCCAAAGCTGCTCGCGGACGCCGAATTGACCGGGATGAAGTAGAGATTCCCTTCGAGTTAAACCGGAGCGTAGTCATGAATGAATATCCCGCGAATATCGCGAAGCCAAAGTGGTCTGCTGACACATCGAGTTCAGGGACAGGCACGCACCGTCGCTTTCGACAACGTTGGAGCGCATTGATATTCGCAGCGGTTCTCATCTTCCTTGTTCTCGCTGGACTCACCGACTATATCGAGAAATGGCTGTGGATGAGGCAGCTTGACTATAGCGGCATCTTCTGGACGCTCCTGTCGGTACGATGTGCGATGTTTTCTGCGGCCTTCGTATTTGCTTTCGTGTATTTGTGGCTCAATCTGCGCCCGGCGACCAAAGAAAGTGGCCCGATCAGCGGAGGCGATCGACCATGGAGCCTGGCTTCTTTATCCAAAACCAACGCCGATACGCAAACCGGTGACGAACTCCCTCCGAGACTCATTAAAGCTGCCGTCGTCCTCGTTAGCGGCGGCGTGGCTTTGTTTTTTGCGCTCGGCTTCTACAGTGAATGGGATACCTACCTCCGGTTTCGATACGGCGGATTCTTTGGAGTATCCGATCCGCTGTTCGGGGTCGATGTCGGCTTTTACCTATTTCATCTGCCCTTCTATGAGTTGCTGCAAAGCAGCCTGGCGACGCTGACCGTATTGACGCTAGCAATTGTTCTTCTGGCCTATGGACTGTTCGGAACTTGGCGGATTCGCGGCAGCCGAGGGATAGTAGCTAGCGGCAGCTCCGTCGCGCATGTATCTGTGATTCTTTTTATTTTGGTTGCGACTCTCGGTTGGGGTTTTTACCTGGATCACTACGAACTCGTCTATTCAACTCTGGGTGTCGTCTACGGCGCTGGCTATGCGGCGGATCATGTAACTCGGGTTGCCCTCTGGAGCATGGTCGGTATCTCTGCCGTTGCTTGTGCGCTGCTCGCGCTAAACATTTTTCGTCCGCGGTTCATGACATTGGCTGCGGGAGCCGGCGTGTATGTGGTCCTATGGATATTCGGGGTTTCATTGGCGCCATACTTCTTCCAGAAGTTTTTTGTCCAGCCAAGTGAGTTGGCACTCGAGACCCCTTATCTAAAAAACTACATAGACTTCACGCGAAAGGCCTTCCAGCTGGATGGGATCAAGGAAACTTCCTATCCGTCTTTGGCGGATCTAACACCGGCCGTGATCGCAAGAAACCAGGATACGATCCAGAACATTCGTCTGTGGGATTCGAGGCCGCTGCTACAGACCTATCAACAGACACAGGCAATACGGCTCTACTATCAATTCTATAACGTCGATACCGACCGTTATCATCTGGCGGATGGCTATCATCAAGTCATGCTTTCTGCCCGCGAGCTCTCACCTGAACTCCCCGAGAAGGCGCAAACCTGGGTAAACCAGTATCTGCAGTTCACGCACGGTTATGGCGTGGTCATGAACTTCGTCTCGAAAAAAGTCGGTGGGGGATTTCCACAGTACACTCTTGAGAACGTGCCGGCCAAATCCGACTTCGGCTTGACCATAAACCAGCCGGCTATCTATTTCGGGCAATCGATGTTGGGCTACAGGATCGTCACAACTGATATCAAGGAGTTCGATTACCCCAAGGGTAACGATAATGTCTACACAAGCTACGCTGGAAAAGGAGGAATCCTTTTAGACAGCTTCTGGAAGAAGCTCTTGTTCGCCTGGAATAAGTCTGACGTCAACATTCTGTTGACATCCTATCTCAAGCCCGAAAGTCGCATTCAAATTCATCGAGACGTTCGCGAGCGCGTAGCCGAAATTGCTCCCTTCCTGCATTTGGACAATGACCCCTACGCTGTATTGAGTGAGGGAAAGCTATATTGGATCCAGGATGCCTATACTGTTTCGAATTACTTTCCCTATGCAAATCCACAGCGGACTACGCAATATCAAACCGCGTTGGAGCCACGACGTGGTGTCGAACCAAGCGGCGACGCCCAAGACCCCGACGCAGGCGGGAGCGAGACGCGCTCCAAGACTGGCTTCGAGGGGCTAAACTACATCCGAAACTCCGTGAAGGCTGTTGTGGATATGTACGACGGAAGTGTCCGCTTCTACGTCATGGATCCAAAAGATCCCGTCCTCGCCGCCTATCGGTTGGCGTTTCCCGGCGTCTTCAATGACCTGAGCGCGATATCCCCGGATCTCAAGAAGCACCTGCGCTATCCTGAAGATCTCTTCCGCGTCCAAGCCAATCAATACAGAACCTTCCACATGACGGATCCCCAGGTTTTCTACAACCGTGAGGACCTATGGACGGCGCCAATGGAAAAGTACGCAGGCCAGGCGCAGCTTATGGAGCCCTATTATATCCTGGCGAAACTTCCCGGAAGCGAACAGCTCGAATACCTCCTGATGACACCGTTTACCCCGCAGAGTCGGGACAACATGATCTCCTGGATGGCTGCAAGGTCCGATTTTCCTGGATACGGAGAAATGCTCTTTTACGAGCTTCCGAAGGAAAAACTCACCTACGGACCAAACCAGATCGAGGCGATGATCGATCAAAATACCACGATCTCCCAGCAGCTCACGCTCTGGAACCAACAGGGATCGCGAGTCATTCGCGGTAAACAAATCGTCACACCGATTGAGAACTCGTTCCTATACGTGGTGCCCTTGTACTTGAGAGCTGAAGGCACGAATTTTCCGCAGCTGAAGCGGGTGATCGCGGTCGCCGGCGATAAGGTCGTCATGGAGCCTACGCTCGATGAGGCGCTGAGCGCTCTTTTTGGTACTCAGCCAGCCGCCGCGCAAGCACGCTCGGCAGAAACAACGGGATCGGCGAACGGTGCAACTCCTCGTCAGACCGATACCGGCCCGGCAAAAACGCAATTTGAGGAAGCTCAAAAGGCGATGCAGCAGGGAGATTGGGATAAATTTGGCAAAGCCATGGAAGCCCTAAAGCACCTCTTAGCGAGCCCGCCAACATAGGATATTTCGCTGACCCGCTGATTACCGGCACTTTAGATCGACAAGAACTTCGCGCACGCGCTGCCCGGAGAAATATCCGAACTCGAAGGAACGTGAGCCGTGCCCCCGCTGCAAGCATTTTCGAAACCCAACATGTCAGCCGATGTGACCAAATCAATGCACGAGTATTGGGGCCTGTTTCTGGCAGAGGGAATAGTGGTCAGCATCCTTGGACTCGCCGCCATTATCGTTCCACCCATTGCTGGTCTGTTCGCTACGGTCGTCTTTGGGTGGCTGTTTCTGATCTCAGGAATCGTAGGCCTTGTCGCCACATTAGGAGCAAGCAAGGCCCCCGGCTTCGAATGGTCGCTGCTCTCGGCATCCGTGGCGATAATTGCTGGCGCCCTATTGTTGTGGAACCCGCTTCAAGGACTAGTCACCCTAACCTATGTTTTGACCGCCTTTTTTATTGTCGACGGCATTTTTGTCATCGTCCTTGCCATCGCCCATCGCCGTGAGCTAACCGGCAAATGGGAATGGATGATGGTAAACGGCGTCATCGATCTGATGCTTGCAGGCATAATCATCTTCGGCTTTCCTGGCACGCTCGTATGGGCGTTCGGACTTCTCGTGGGCATCGACATGCTCTTCGGCGGCGCGTCGCTCATTGCGATGGCGCTGGAAGCGCGCAAGGCGGGCCCGCATGATGGTCTGTCTTAACCCGGTTAGGCCCACATGCTTGCATTTGATGGGTCTGCTGTTCGCGTGCGGTTTAGCGGCTTGTTCGCCCAACGCCGCGGCTGTCGTAGAGGCAGAATATCCGAAAGCAATAGTGGGGAGTTGGCAGGGCCAAGTGGACGGAGAAAATGAGACCATCTCGTTTGGTGCCGACGGCGAATTTCAATCTCTGGTTCGATCTGGCGGTTTCATCAGCATGACCCTTGGCCAGGGCGCCACGGGAACGATTCGCGGAACGTGGGCGATCAAAGGAAAGTCGATAACGTTGAAAATTAGTAGCACTGAGGATGAACGTGTCTCAAATAGCGTTGCCTCGGCTACGATCGAGACGCTTAACCCGAACGAGCTGTTTGTTAAAAGCGACACCGGAGTCACGTCAACGTTTGTGCGGCTAATACAAACAAGATAGAAAGCATCCGGCGACTGCCTCGGCGCTAACGTACCGCAGGTCCGGCAGGCACTCCATTCATGCTGTTGCAGGCGATGTTGGGACTCGACCAAGATGCGCCACGCGGGAACGCTATATGTCGATCCCGCGCTGCCCGACTGGCTGCCGGATGTAACGCTGACTAACTTGAGACTCGGAAAGCGACGTTTTGATATCCGCTTCGAGCGGGACGGCACGAGACTATATTCAATGTGCTAGAGGGAAAGCGTACGCGGTGGACGGCGAGCGGCTTCTGTAACCCGACCGTCAGAACACGCACTCAGTCGAACGTTAGAACGCCAAATGCCGCGAATACGAAATCAAATCCGCCCTAGCAAATGCAAAGGTTCTTAGCCAATCATTCGATAGCTACTTTGCGCGATTTTTGTGATCGTTATCTACGGGACCGAGTGCGCGATGAATTGCCCGGACAAGTTCTGGTTCGTGAAAGGGCTTCTCTATGGCTACTGCGCCGGGCTTCAGCTCCATAATTTTTTTGATATCGCCACTGATAAACAGGTGCGGAACAAATCCGTTACGAATTATTTCGTCGATGGCCGAAACGCCAGAGCCGCCGATCAATTGTGCATCGACGATGATGAGGTCAGGTCTACATCGAAGGGCGGCCGTCACCGCACCGGCCTCGGTAGCCTCCACCGCGCACACGCAATGGCCTAACTCCGCAAGCGTTTCAACGAGAAGCATGGCTATCAGCGAATCGTCTTCCACTACGAGTATCTGGAGCTCTTTCATGGTTCGCTGCTCCCCGCCCCTGCTGCCTTTCTTCACCCGGACCTCCATTTGATCGCTCCGATCGACCAAAAGGTTCGTAAAAGCAACCATAGCTGAGGAGGGACTGCCGGGAGCAGGCTCGGAAATTACTCAGAACCGAGTCGTTGTCCGATATGGCGGTTCCGCGACGCCGAGATGGATGTCGCGCGTCGCCTGGTTCATTTCAGGGGGCGGGCGTACCCCGGGGCAACCACGCTGCCAATCGCCCCGTCACCGCTGACGCGATGTCGGTGATGATCCTGAGTAGTTTCCGAGTCTACCCCTGCAAGTCCGCTTCTGCCTAACGTCCCGCTGCGGGTCGGCGCGCTGATACGACCCTGAATCTGTGCCCGGCTCAGCTGACCATCGCAGTAACCATATGCGCCTGCCGGATACCGATTTTTCCTGAAGGGGCATCAAGAAGGAGCATCAAATGGAAAATACGGACACCGTCGTCGCCGTCTTGGCCGACCATCCCGCTGCCGAAACAGCGGTCAAAAAGCTAACTGCCGCCGGCTTCGAGATGAAGAATCTCAGCATTGTCGGCAAAGGATATCACACGGACGAGAAAGTCATCGGATTCTACAACGCCGGCGATCGGATCAAGTTCTGGGGCACTCGCGGTGCATTCTGGGGCGGCTTCTGGGGTCTGTTCCTCGGTGGGCTGTTCATGGCCATTCCTGTCGTGGGACATGTGGTGGTGCTCGGTTATCTCGCCGCAATCGTGGTGGGTGGGATCGAGAATGCCGTGTTGGTTGGCGGCTTGAGCGCGCTCGGCGCGGCGCTCTACAGTATCGGCATCCCAAAGGACAGCGTGCTGCAATACGAGACCGCACTGAAGACCGATCGCTTTCTCGTAATGGCACACGGTCCTGCCGCGGAAGTCGCGCGCGCCAAGACGATTCTCGGCACCGTCAACCCCTCGAGCCTCGACGTGCACAAAGGTGTCAAGACGGCGCCGCCTGCTGTCGCCGCCGCCGGATGATTCGCAAAGCGCGACCGAGAACGAAGGAAATAGTCCGAGATTTTCTGTCGGCCAATCTTCGCCGCCATCGCGAGCGCGGTCCGGCACGGCGGAGCCCCGGGCCGAGCCCACATGCCTTAGGTCGCAAGCTCGGGCGATCAAGCAACTACAGAAGCCTCGTTCAAAAGAGCATCCCGCAGGCATTGTGTCGCTTGGCGCAAAGTTGACCCGGAGACAGCAAAGCTATTAGCTTCAGCTGGACTTTTGAAAGCGACAACCGGCAGTAGTTGCCGTATTCGGATTTGTCCATGTCCGCGACCACGAGCTTGTCTGCTGAAAGCGTTGCACCTTCGAAATCTGCTGGCGCCGTCGATGTTGGTTCACAGAATGGCCTAACGACCAGCGAGGCGAGCCGGCGGCTAGAAAAATTCGGCGCAAACGCGATGCCGGATACCAGCGTTCATCCGTTTCGGATGGCGCTCGAAAAGTTCTGGGCGCCCGTTCCGTGGATGTTGGAGGCCGCAGTCATCCTCGAACTGTTGCTCGGAAAATACGTCGAAGCCGCAATCATCGTCGCTCTTTTAGTCTTCAATGCCGCACTCGGGCTGTTCCAGGAGAGCCGCGCGCAGGCAACGCTTGCTGCACTGAAGTCCCGGCTCGCACTGAACGCATCTGTCCGTCGCGATGGCGTTTGGAAAACCATACCCGCTGTCGAACTGGTACCGGGCGACGTGGTGAAGCTTTCACTGGGTGCAGTGGTTGCTGCGGATGTGCGCCTCACCGGGGGCGAAGTCCTGCTTGATCAATCCATGCTCACCGGAGAATCCGTGCCCATCGAAGCCGCCGCGGGTGTTCAAACCTATGCAGGGGCGTTGGTGCGGCGCGGCGAGGCCGTGGCTGAGGTCATGGCGACCGGGGTGCGCACCAAGTTCGGCCGCACCGCGGAACTCGTCCGCACCGCCCATGTCGTAAGTTCTCAGCAGAAAGCGGTGTTGCGCGTTGTACGTAATCTCGCCGCGTTCAACGGCGTCGTCATCGCGCTGCTCGTGACGTATGCCTGGTTTCTCAAGATGCCGCTCGATGAGATCATTCCGCTCATTCTAACGGCAGTCCTCGCATCGATCCCGGTGGCGCTACCCGCGACCTTCACTCTTGCATCGGCGCTCGGGGCACGGGCTCTGGCAAAGCTCGGTGTCCTACCGACACGTCTCTCCGCGGTTGACGAAGCGGCGACGATGAGTGTTCTGTGCTCCGACAAGACAGGCACGTTGACCCAGAACGCGCTGACGGTGACGACGGTTCGCCCGATGCCCGGCTTCGACGAGCCCCACGTTCTGGTACTGGCAGCACTGGCCAGTTCCGACGGCGGACAGGATCCCGTAGATGGCGCCATTCGGTCTGCTTCCTCCGGAAAGGCAGCCTCCGACGCGCTTAAGATCATCAAATTTGTGCCGTTCGATCCGGGGACGAAGATGTCCGAAGCGACGCTACAGGACCCGGGAGGCGGAACGCAACGTGTTGTGAAAGGCGCCTTCGCCGCAGTCATCCGGCTCACCCAACCGTCGCCGACTGCGACAACCGTCTCAGAGGAGCTCGAAGGGAAAGGCTTCAGGGTGCTCGCGGTCGCGGCCGGACCGTCGAATGCGATGAAGCTGGCCGGGCTGATTGCGCTGAGCGATCCACCGCGAGAGGACTCGGCGACACTTATTACCGAACTACACCAACTCGGCGTTCGCACCGTCATGGTCACGGGCGACGCGCCAGCAACGGCAGCCATAGTCGCTCATGCCGTGGGGCTCGATGGAGCCGTTTGCCCGCCAGGGGCGATCCCAGATAGCGTCCGCCCCGAGCAGTTCGCAGTCTTCGCCGGCGTCCTGCCGGAGGACAAGTACAAGCTCGTCAAGGCATTTCAGAAGGGCGGTCATACCATCGGTATGTGCGGCGACGGAGCCAACGACGCGCCAGCGCTGCGCCAGGCGCAGATCGGGATCGCGGTCTCGACGGCAACAGACGTCGCGAAATCAGCCGCCGGCATGGTGCTGACCGAGCCCGGGCTCGCCGGGATCGTTGCCGCAGTTAAGGAAGGGCGAATAACATTCCAGCGGATCCTGACATACACGCTGAATTCCATCATCAAGAAGATCGTGACGGTTCTCTTCCTGATCGTCGGCCTGATTATGACCGGGCACGCAATTTTGACTCCCCTGCTGATGGTGATTGTGATGATTGCCGGCGATTTTCTGGCGATGTCATTGACGACGGATAACGTGCGACCCTCGCCGATGCCGAACTCCTGGCGGATCGGCGGCTTGACGATGGCGGGCGTCGTCATGGGTATCTGTCTGCTGGCCTTCTGCAGCGCGGTCCTGGCCGTTGGCAAATTCGAGATGGGGCTCGGAATCGACGAACTGAGAACCGTTGCCTTCATAGCCTTGGTGTTCGGGAGTCAGGCAACCATCTATGCCATCCGTCAGCGCCGGCACCTGTGGGGCTCTCGCCCAAGCCTGTGGCTTGCCGTGTCGTCCGTGGCCGATATTCTGATCGCCGCGACATTGGCTATCAGCGGAATCGCAATGACACCTCTGCCGGCCTCGATGGTCGCCAGCACGTTCGCTGCGGCCGTGGCTTTGACATTCGTTTTGGACCTGCTGAAGGTTCCAGTATTCGCCCGTCTCGGGATTGCTTGAAGCAAATAGCTCATCGCCTCCGGTCGATGAACGAGCAGCCACTATTGCCAGTGTCGCCTCGATCAGCTCCAGGACGACCCCGCCAATAGCAACGCACCTCTAACCATCCCCAGCGGAGAACAGAACTAAGATGAAGATAAATTCAAAGGATTTCCGGGTGCGGGAAGGAGATGAGGTCAATCTCAAGAAGTGGCCAACCCTAGTCGATCCCGTTTACAAATCGAAAGACCAATATCAAAAACTGCTCGGCGATCACGTCGCAGAATTGAGCTCGCAACAGCAGTTGCTATACGCGTCCAATCGCCATGCCGTGTTGTTGATTTTCCAGGCCATGGACGCGGCAGGAAAAGACGGCGCGATCAGGCACGTGATGTCCGGGGTCAATCCGCAAGGCTGCCAGGTCTTCAGTTTCAAGCATCCCAGCGCCGGTGAACTGCAGCACGATTTTCTCTGGCGCACTACCCGGGACCTGCCGGAACGCGGGCGGATTGGCATCTTCAACCGATCCTATTACGAGGAAGTTCTGATTGCGCGGGTGCATCCCGAAATTCTGGTCGGCGAGGGGATCCCAGACGCTCCGCACGATGACAAGACGGTCTGGCACGATCGGTATCGTTCGATTGTGAATCTTGAAAAACACCTTCACATCAACGGCACTCGCATCATCAAGTTCTTCCTCCACCTCTCGCAAGAAGAACAGCGGAAGCGCTTTCTGGCGCGCATCGACGAGCCGGAGAAGAACTGGAAGTTCAGCAATGCGGATATCGAGGAACGGAAATTCTGGAAGCGTTATATGCATGCATATGAGCAGTGCCTCGGTGCTACAACCACACGCGATACGCCCTGGTATGTCGTTCCGGCCGATGACAAAGAGAACGCCCGGCTGATCGTCTCCCAGATCGTCCTCGATACGTTCGAGGAACTCAAAATGAGCTACCCCAGGACGAGCGCAAAGCGACGCCGCGAATTATTGTCGATCCGCAAGCGGCTTGCGAATTGAAGGATTAATTGTGCTGGCTGCTGCCCGACCCGACAGTAAGTTAAGAGAAACTTTGGTAAAAGGTCCTTTCCGTCGACTCGGCAGCAACAATGCGCGGAAGCGCGTTAGGAAAGGAGCTTCATGGAGCGTCCCGATAAGGAGATGTCGAACTTGTCATCAGAAATCTGAGCAATATTGATCATCTGCGTCACCTGCAGGCATGGAATCTCTATTCGATGTTCCGGAAGCAGGCCGTCACCCGACCTCAATCGTGTCCGATCGCAATCTGTGAAACGGCAGACTCGCTTTAACCCGTAATTAGAGGAGTTCGATATGTCTCTCACTGTCGCTCATATCACGCCGCTCATCTCACTGTTGGCGGGCATCTTGATCCTCATCGCCCCAGCTCTATTGAACTATATCGTCGCAATTTACCTGATTGTCGCTGGCGCGGTTGGCCTCAACGAAATCTACCATTTTGTGAGCTGAATTATACAAAGCTGGTCAACGCGATCGAGGCCCCGGACCGCCGAGCGACATAGCAGATGCATTGCGTCTGCTGCGGTGGGTTCGCCACAAGCTAACGTGACGCAGCCTTCGGAACGAAGAGGGCCCGGCTGTTGTTGCTCCTTCTCTAGGAGAAGGAGAGAATTTGGTCTCTCCAGGAAAAGGAGAACCCTATGAGAAATTTCAAATTGATTGGAGCGACGGCACTCGCGCTCACGCTCGCCCTTGCTCCACCAGCAATGGCTCGCGGTGGCGGGGGCGGCGGTCACGGTGGCGGTGGCGGTCACGGTGGTGGCGGTGGTGGGATGCGCGGCGGCAGCATGGGCGGTGGCATGAACGCTGGCGGGTTTCGCGGTGCGCAGGCTAGCGTCGGCGGATTTCGCGGCGCGCAGGCTAACGTCGGCGGATTTCGCGGCGGCAACAACTTTGCCGGCCGTGGCGGTGGACGATATGCCGGTGGCGGTTATCGCCACGGGTACGGTCAAGGGTTAGGGTTTGTCGGAGGATTGGCAGTCGGTAGTGCCCTCGGATATGGTTACGGCGGATACGGAGACGATTCCTACGCCGACAGTGGTTACTACGATGGCGGCTATGACAGCGGCCCATCCTATGTTGTCTCAAGTGACCAGAGCGACGATTCCGGCTACTGTGCCCAGCGTTACAAGTCTTATGATCCGGCTTCCGGGACCTATCTCGGGTACGACGGTTTGAGACATCCCTGCCAGTAGCGATTGAGAAAAGCGGCGGCTCAAATGGGGCCGCTGCTTTTATGCTCGGGTTCCGGTTACCGTTTGATCCCATAGTGACGGAACGCTTCAAAGCAGGTCCCCACTGAGACTTGGCTTCGTTTTGTGATTAGTGCCTTGCCACCATTTGAGAGACGACGTTCGCTTTTGCGAAGCGGCGCCAAACGAAAAGCTTAGGTCCGCCATTCTGATTCAATTATGGCCGACAAATCGTCAGCATTTCGTTGCCGCGGCGGGCCTCCCTCTGGCGGATTCCTGCGCCTCGTCGCGTTGATAGTCTGACCTTCTCGCCGAGGCGGGCGGCAACGAGATCGGCTTCCACTCCTTCCCGCAACAGCTCCAATGAGCGTAGGATGCAGCTCGACGTTGGCGGGGTTGAAGCTCTGATAGGCCATGATCTGCTTCTTTTTCGATGCTATCGTTTGGAGGAGCAGGTTTGATGTTCGCTACGCCTCGATGATCACCTTCAGCGCCTTGGTATTGGCGGCGCTTCCGAACGTCTCGTAGGCATCGAGGATGTTTTCCAGCCTGAAGCGGTGCGTAATTAGCAGCTTGGGGTCGATTTTTTTCGACTGAAGAATATTCAGCAATACCGGCGTGCTGGCCGTGTCGACCAATCGCGTCGTTATGGTAATGTTGCGGTCCCAAAGGCGCTCCAGGTGAAGGTCGACTTTCTGTCCATGCACGCCGATATTGGCGATAGTACCTCCCGCCGCAACCAGTTTTTCGCACAGCTCAAAGGTAGCTGGAATGCCCACGGCCTCAATCGCGGTATCGACACCGCGTTTACCGGTCATCTTCATGACTGCTTCCACAGCTTTGCCGTCGGAGCTGTTGATGATTGTCGTGGCACCGAACCGCTTGGCCATTTCTAGGCGATTATTGTCGAGATCGATCGCAATGATCTCGGCAGGAGAATAAAACTGGGCGGTGAGCAATGCGGCGAGCCCAATTGGCCCGACACCGACGATCGCGACCGTGCTTCCCGGCTCGACCTTGCCGTTGAGAACGCCACATTCGAAACCGGTCGGCAGGATGTCCCTGAGCATCACCAGCGCTTCTTCGTCCGCACCTTCAGGAATGGGATAGAGGCTTGTCTCCGCATAGGGGGATACGGACAAACTCAGCCTGAGTGCCATCGATCTTGTTGCCAAGGATCCAGCCGCCGGTCGTGCAATGGGAGAACATTTGCTTTCGGCAATATTCACATTTACCGCAGGCGCTGATGCAGGAGATCAGGACCCGGTCGCCCGGTTTGAAGGTCGCGACGGCCGGGCCGATTTTGTCGATGACGCCGACGCCTTCATGACCGAGAACGCGCCCCGGCTCGCAGGTCGGCACGTCACCCTTGAGGATGTGCAAGTCGGTCCCGCAGATCGTGGTCTTCACGATTTTGACGATCGCATCCGAAGGAGCTGCAATTTGCGGCTTTGCGTGATCTTCCAGAGCCTTTTTGCCAGGCCCTCGATAAACGAAGGCCTTCATCGTTCCGGCCGCATCGGCTTTTGAGCGGGTTTTTTGTTTTGGCATCGTCGCGAGAGTCATCATCAATCACCAATCATGTCCGCAGTCTGATAGTTCGGACTCTAGCCGTTGGTGAAGCCAGCGCGGTAGGGTCGGAAAACTACTCAGATCTCGTGGATTCGCCGACGAGCAAACCTTACCAGAAAATGCCCTCCTCGAATCGAGAGGGAGTGAATCCGTGCTTCCCCAATTCAAGTATCTTGGCGGGCGCGATCCGCGCAGCTGCGCTCCGCTAACGTTCCGGACCGAGTGGCTGTAGGGAGCCTTTACCTACGGCAGAACACCCGATCGAAGTCCATCATAGTAACTATGGAAGTGTTTCTCGTAGTCCCGATCGACGGTTGCTGACACATCGTAGGCCGGGCTGTCTTTCACCTTCTGCCGATCGACGTTGATGTTCACGAGGTTATCCGTCCAATCGATTTCTTGAATTGATCGTGGCGAAACGAGGACCTTCTTCCCTGGCCACCAGTTCTTCGTATCGACGATCAGGTAATGAATGCTCCAGTCGGCATCCTCAATGAGGAAGTCATTGAGGTGGCCAATCTCGCCGTCGCTCGCGTGAATATGGTACCCGATAATCGCCTCGATGCTGCGTAGGTGAGGATCGTCGTCACTTCGCCGGGCAGCGGCAATGTCTTCCTCGCGACGACTGGACCCTTGCAACGGCAATGGCGCCATGGCGCCTCCCCCATAGCCAAAACCGTAGCCGCCCATGTAGAGGCCGGTGTTCCAATAAGGACTCCAGCCATAGTAATCATAGATGTTTGCCTCAGTCTGCCGCGACACGGGTCGCCTGGTATCGATATCCGGACTGTCCTTGACTTGCTGCATGGTCAATCGAACGGCAAATTCGCGGCGCTCGGCATCGAGGTGCCCCAGCGCGAAGGCAGGGAGGAGAACCTTGCGGCCGGAGAGCCAACTGCCGGTATCGACGACCAGCCACCGAACCAGCCAGCTCACATCGTCAAACAGGAAGTCGCTCACAGTGCCGAGGTGACCGTCACTTGCAGCAATAAAGTAGCCGCCGATCGCGGATGTATTACGCAGCATTGTTGAGCTCCTTCAGGATTGAAGCTTCGCTTATCGGCCGGCTTTGAAGCAGTATCGACTTCACCCGAATCAGAGTCGGAAGCTACTTAGTAGCCTGCTAAGTGCGACTGAATAACCGGCCGCTTTGCGGTTATTGGCCGGAATTCACCGGCGGCGCCGGTGGAAAAGTGGAACTGGCAGCCTTCACTTCGACGTTGTCTGACTTGGCCGACAGTTGATGGTTCGCTATCAGGAATTGCGAGCCGAGCACGAAGCACATGAAGACGACGTATATCCACCATGGAGCGGACTTCAATACCGCCCCAGCATCAATTGTCTGTTGCTGGCCGCCGTTGAGCCGACGCGAGCGCGGCAGCAGCGTAATCAGGCGAGTGGCAGTCGTGCGGGGATCCGGATATGACGCAGCTCTGTCGGGCAAAGCGCCGATCAGCGCGGCAAGTT